>Ga0315545_1000481_pt1 | contig 41945 bp, 31 predicted proteins | sample SalMarSW160210MG_FD_203096 | JGI IMG/M metagenome (GOLD analysis project Ga0315545, IMG submission 203096) | Salt marsh sediment microbial communities from the Plum Island Ecosystem LTER, Massachusetts, United States - Salt Marsh Sediment SW1602-10 ...
TTGTTCCAGTCTATCTGCGTTTTGGGGATGAGGTCTATCGCGACCGTGTGGACATCAGCGAGAACGAATTTTACCAGAGGTTGTTACATGATCCTATCCATCCCAGCACCACACAGCCATCTCCACAGGATTTTGTCGATGTCTATGAGAACCTGGCTCGAGGAGCTGATGGGATTATTTCTATTCATGTCAGTAGCAAACTGAGTGGCACTTATAACTCAGCGTTACGTGGTAAGGAAATAGTAGAAAAAGAATGCCCTATCGAGGTGATTGACTCACAGGTAGTTACCATGGGTCTAGGGCAATTAGCTATAGCAGCTAATACCATTGCCGAGTCTGAAAAGAGCTTGCAGCAGGTGGTAGAAGAGGTGAAACAAATGATTCCCAGAATCCATGTGCTTGGGCTCCTTGATACACTAAAATACCTGGCTTTGGGTGGGCGTATTGGTAAGGTGCAAGCATTATTAGGCTCGGTCTTGAGTGTGAAGCCAATGCTGACAATAAAAAATGGAGAACTGGTACCGGCTGGCCGAGTTCGCAGCCGTGCTAAGGGCATAGACATGTTATTTGACTTTGTGGAAAATGCTGTAGATATTCAGGATTTAGCCATTGTGTATAATACTACACCTGATGAAGCACAAGCCCTTATTGAGCGCATTGGCTCTATATTCCCTAAAGAGAGGATCAGGTTAGCAAGGCTGGGACCTGCGTTGGGAGTCCACACCGGGCCAGGCATATTATTTGTAGCTCTTAGGGGAAGAGACTGATCTTAGTTTCAGTGGCTACTGCTCAGTTTTCAGTCTTAATAATATACTCTGGCTTATGCCGATCAGAATAGCCGCCTTGTTTGCTCGGCAACACATTCCATCTTTTTATTCAACCAGGCAACATTTAGCCAACTGTACAACCCTGACTCCCCACATCCTTATATATAGGAACAAGCCTTCGTCCCCATCCCTTATATATAATAAGAGCCTATATATAAGAACTCCACCCACTTTTCTTATATATAGTAAGACCTTATATATAAGAAATCAGACCCCACATCCTATATATAAGTATATAAGTATTTATATATAATAAGTAATATAGGCGTTAATAGGCGTCGGACATAATGCAGTAGCCAAATAGTCAGTTGGGAATCGTGTTCGAATAAGCTTTGGTGTTGCCCTAAGTCCGCAGATTAAAAACCAACTCAAAGGTTCTACCTATCGTACGGTACCGCCCACCACCCTTCCTCCCAGATTCGTCTGTGATTTGTGATGACCTGGCATGTACATACGCAATCCCTAGCAGCGTTCTGGAGATCGGCAAAAAGAGAAGCCCTCAAACAGGGATATGTTAGTTCTAAATTATGCCCATCCCCTTGAGCTTCTTTAACTTGGAAGGTTCGAACCCTATATAGTTGCGGTAGATGTCCTCGTTTTCATGCCCCACCGGTTGGCAGACCCACTTCGTCCTGATGGGCGTCTTGGTCATCTTGTGCTGCGCCTGGGCGACGATAATCTCTCCGTAAATCGGGTCTTTAACCGGGGTGAACATTCCCCGCTCTAACCAGTTAGCATCTTCTATCGCTTCCTGGGGAGAACAGACCGGTGCCACCACCGGTGTAATGGGGGCCAGGCGCCCCTTCTGGGAATATTCTATCGACATGGCGACCAGCTCGTCGTTGGTGTATTTACGCGTCTCGGCAAAGACCTTCGGCGCCCACTTTAATTGCTCGTCCTTACGCATAAAGATTTGCAGGGTCGTCCAGCTGGCGGCATCCCACTCCTCCCATTTACCCACCATGTCGGCAAAGGCCTGCCACATCTCCAATCTCAAGCCTCCCAGAAAAACGGCGCCGTCCTTGGTCGGCGCAAAGCAGTAAAGCCAGCCCGCGGTATCCAGACTGCCGAAGCGCTCGCAAATCATCCCTGTCTCCTGATACCACAGCGCCGCGTAGTCATCAAAGCGGGCATAGGCCTCCGCCGTGGCCACGTCCAGCGCCTGTCCCTGGCCGCTCATTTTCCTCCAGTGCAAAGCAGCCAGGATACCGATGGCCATGAACGTCCCCGGTTGCACCCAGGCTATCCAGGGCCCGGCTTTGGTGGGCACCGCCCAGGGGCAGTCATCATAGCTCTTGCCCTTGGGCATGACCTCCCCCGTTGCCGACTGTACCCCCGACCTGGCCTGGGCGATATTATCGTAGTCGGGCATCGGGTTGCGGCTCATCGGCCCGAACTGCCCGAAACCAGTTATGGAAGCGAATATCAGCTTCGGGTTAATCTTCTTTAGGTCTTCGTAGCCGATGCCCCACTCATCCATAACCCCGGGCTTAAAGGTCTCGATGAGTACGTCGGCTTTGCCGACCAGGCTTTTTAGTATCTCGCGGCCCTCGGGCTCTTTCAGGTTAAGGGTGATATGATGCTTGTTCCTGCCCTCGGACAGGTAGTTAAGCCCCTCACCCTTGTGCAGCATGCCGTAAGGGGTGCAGCTCCTGATGAAATCGCCCTCAGGCGGTTCAATGCGTAGCACCTTCGCCCCAAACTCGGCCAGCATTGATGAGCAGTAGCAGCCGGCATAGCTCTTGTAGCTTAAGTCAAGGACGGTTATATCGTCCAGGGCTTCGGGCTGGGTGTGGGCGATGGCTGGGTCGTCCCTATCCTTTATCTTGTCGAGGAAGGCGGCCTGCTCGGCGAGAGCCGCCTTATTCTTCTTGGCCGGGGGGGCCTTTCGGGCGAACTTGGATAGGTCGAGCGATGTTCTCAGCCCGGACTTGCCGTCCCAATTTGAGGGCGGACGGCGGGTGGGCACGTCGGCCCATTTGCCCAGGGCGCCGCATTCGTAGAGGTGTTTGATTTCTTCCTCGGTCTTGCCCAACACCTCGGTCATTATGTATTCGTTGTCAAAGCCCACCGCCCTGACCCCCCACTCCACCTTGGGCGGACTCTGGGACATCATCACCGGGAACTCGTGGTCGAGATAGTGCCCCATGATAGCATCGTTGACCTCAGTCATAAAGCCCCGGGCATGGAAGTGTTTGTCCTCTACAACCTCCTTGGTATTATAAATATGGCTGGCGGCGAAGCCATGCTTTTCCGCCAGCTTCTCAATCTCTTTGAAGGTCTTGGTCCTCGCCCAGTCGGCGATAATTTTAAGGATTTCTTTGGCGTTATTATCCTTGAGTCGGGTGAGGTGGTCTTTGAAACGAGGGTCAGCGGCTAGCTCTGGTTTGCCCATCGCTGTGCATAAGCCCTTGAATTCATCCGGAACTGGCGCGGCGATAGCCACAAAGCTGTCGTCGGCGCAGTAAAAGGTGTCGGCGGGGCAGATGGATAAATCACGGTTGCCGGCGGGCATAGCGATTTTGCCCGTAAGCTGCTGGTAGGGCCAGACCCAGCTCATCGCCCGCATAATGGCCTCGCTCTGAGAAAGCTCGATGAACTGTCCCTTCCCTGTCCTTTCCCGGTGGTGCAGGGCGGCCAGCACCGCCAGCTCCCCCATCAACGCCCCATAGTTATCGCAGATATAGAGTCGGCTCTTCAGCGGCGGCTGGCCGGGGAAGCTGGAAAGCCAAGCATAACCGGAAAACGCCTGCGAAGCGCCATCGTTGGATGGACGGTTCTCCATAGCATACTGTCCCCACTGGCCAAAGCCGTTCTTGGCCAGGTAGATAATTCTGGGGTTGATTTCCCTGACTTGGCGGTAGCCGATATTCCAGCTCTCCATCACCCCCGGTCTCAGGTTGTTTTCGATGACGTCGGCCTTAGCGGCGAGTTCACGAAACACCTCCTGCGCCTCGGCTGTGTGCAGGTCCAGCCCCAGCCAGTATTTGTTGGTATTCATATGGGCAAACGCTGGCCCCTGTTCTCGGAACAGATAGCCGAAGGGAGTCAGGTCACGGCAGGTGTCGCCCATAGGGGGAAACTCGCACTTGATGACCTCGGCGCCCATCTCGGCCAGAAAACCAGGTCCGGCCGGGCCCAGAAGTAGGGTGCATACCTCAATCACCTTTAAGCCTTTTAACGGGTACGGTTTAACGTGCTTCGTTTCTTTGTAATTTCGCCAAGTCTCTTCTGCCATGACGCTCAATTAATATCCTTTCATTATGCCCTTGTTTTAGTCGGCCTCAGATTCCTGCTTCAACTCCTCGACTATTTTCTTAACCCTCTTCTTATGCCCCTCTCTGCCTAAAGTGTAGGAGAGAGGAACCCATTTCATATCCCGCAGATTTTCTATCATATTGGGGAGCAGGTCATAAGGGATGGACATGACTATCAGGCCTTCGGGGAAAAGCCTCCTGGCTCTCATGCCGTGACCGAAACCGGTGATGGTAAAATTCATTTCGCCGCTCAAGTATGGGTAAACGTATAGCCAGGCGCAGCCGATAACCGTCGTCCCCTTCGCCGACCACATCCTCCCGCTGCTGTAGCTTAAGGCTCTCAACAAGGTTTCAGCCTGACTCACGTTAGCGGTAACAATTAGCACGTCTGGCTCGAATGTAAGTTTGTCCAGAGGCGCGAAGGCGACATAGTTAACGGCGCCCTTACGCATTTTGGGGATTACATCATAGATTCTCTGATTGGCGCGTATGTCCTTGAGGACTTCCAGTTTGGGTCCCACCTGCCCGCTCTCGAAAATGGGCTCATGCTCTATCATGCCCAGTGTCAGCGGCCCGATGCAGCTAAAGTTTTCTTTGGTAACGTAGAAAGCATTTCCCTCTTGTGCTTCGGGGAGCATCTCGCAAAAGTCTAGAATCTTATCTAGCCTCTCCAATCCCTTCGGTTTATGGGGCAGGAACTTAACGCCTACGGGCGGCCTGTCGAAATTAAACTCATTGAAAATAGATAAGTCCGGTTGTAGTGAGCCCATCTTGACCTCCATTTTAGCCCCTGTGGTGGCACGAAGCAAGCTATTGTCGACTATTAAAAAGAAACGTATAATCTAATGGAAAAGGCGGGCTGCCACTTGCCCTGCTTAAGCCACTACTACAGGGAGGGTGGGAGAGCCTGACGACGGTGAAAAACCCCGAGTGGCACACCCTGGCCAGCCCGCCTTTTCCCGTTTATTCTCTTCTCCAGCCTTAAAGGTAATGGGAGCTTCCGGGAGCTCTATTGCAATAGAGCTCCCGGACTAATAGTTATTAAGTTATTCTTGCGTATAGATGTGTCGAAGTGGCCAGGTACCCAATAACACTACCTCACCATTCTGGGCCTGGTCAACACGTACCGCATCAGCACCTTCAACATCAGTCGGGCCAAAGGTCATCGGGGTAGGGATTATGCCACCGGTGTCAAGGTTATTAATCATGTAGAAGCCGTAATTCAACACATCAGCCGACGTTAGCTGGTCAGCAGACTTTCCAGTATTTTCTAGGGCAAGCCTTAATGCCTCAACCTGAATCATAGCCTCAACAATGCCGTGCGGATACATGATGTGGGTGACTCGGTCGTCAGGGCGATAAGTTTCCTGTATGTAGTTACAGAACACCATCCCGTCACAGGGGTCATCCCAGGGGGGGTAGCTACCAGCGACGACACAGCCATCTCCCTGAGCACCCATATCCCGAACATACACAACGAGGTGAGCTGGTGAGGCAAAGCCAAAGGTTATCTCGTAGTCCAGGTCGGGTCCCATACCAAGCCTATCCGCCTCTAACAGCGACGGTTCTGAACCGGCGGTAAGCATGGCACCAAGGGTAAGGTCAACATTGTTTTCCTTCAGCCACAAAAGCGCGGTGGTTGGTGGTGCCGTAGGTACCGTAGATATAATCTGGCCAGGGCTAACCAGCTCATACCCAATGCTCTCCAGATAGGCATCCATCTCAGGTATCATAATTGTCCTACCGAAGGAATCATTGGTAAAATAGCTAACCCTTGGCGCCCTGTCTTCTGTCCAGTTCTCCATGAACCAGTCAGCGATGCCGGCGACCTGATCGGTATAAATAGGGTAATTCATGAAGATGGTTTTTGGCGGCGCTAGGAGATAGGGTCCAGAAGCCATAGTAGTGGCACCGACGTTGTCCTCCTGCAGCCTGGCCATTATTGCCTGCGCTATTCCCGACCCCGATATTCTGTAGACCAGGAGTCCATCGGCCTTAAGCATCTCATAGCTAGTCAGCGCCTTCTCTGGGTTGGCCTCATCATCCAGGCACTTCACCTCCAGGGTTACATTCTCGGGGAATGTCTCGGTTCGCCACGGAGCCAGCTTATGGGTTTCGTTTACATAAGCGGCATAGTCCTGAAAGGCAGCCAGAACCGCTGCACCGTCCTCAGGGTAGGGGCCGGTCAAGGGGAAGCTGCCACCAATGTATAGTGTGTACTCAACTGGCGGAGGTTCTCCTCCATCTGATGGCGGAGGCGGTGTTACTTCCTCCTCTCCACAGGCACCAAACATTGGCACTGCTAACAGCATAATAACCAGGGAAGCTATCAATATCCACTTAAACTTAGACATTTCTACTCCTTTCTGTTTAAGATTCAGTCCACCCCACGAATTAGCTTTTTTATCGAATTCGATCACCCCCTTTATTAAATTAGTTTTGCCTTCTTAATGCGAGAAAGGCCATAGCCGGTAATATGCCTTGACCATCTCCCACCGGTGAGCCAGCCCCCTGGGCTCAAAGATGAGGAAGATGATAATTACTAGTCCGCGCGTGATGAGGCCGAGTGAAGCGGCTGCCTGGGCAGCAATGGCGGGAACAACCGCGGCTATCATCGGGCCCAGAATGATGACCAGCTCATCCAGCAGCTTGAGGGACACGGCGCCAAAGATAGCCCCCATGGTGCTGCCCATACCACCGACAATCAGCATGCCCAGGTACCACACTGAATTAAAAAAGGGAAACTGGTCAGGGGAGGCCCAGCCATAGTAGTGAACCAGAAGCGCGCCAGCCACGCCGGCAAAAACGCAGCCGAGGAAGAATGCCAGCAGCTTATAAGCCCACAGATTGACCCCCATGACCTCAGCCGCCAGCTCATTATCTCGGATGGCAATGAAGGCTCTGCCCGCCTTGGTCCTGACGATGTTTTTAGCCACGAATGTCGCCATACAGGCGATTATCATCACCAGGTAGAAGTAGCTGGCTTTGGACTTGAAGACAAAGCTGCCTATTTCAGGCCTGGGCGCAGCTAAACCAAAAATACCACCAGTGATATCATGGAATTGAAGTATAAACCATATGATGATAAAGTGGGCGGCTATGGTCGCCATAATCAGGTAGAAGCCCTTGATCCTCAGTGATGGTAAGCCAAATAAGATGCCCACCAGTCCCGCCATTAGGGCGGCACAGGGCAGGGCTGCCCAGAATGGCCAGCCAAGCTTGGTACAGAGGACAGCCGAGGTAAAGCCACCTGCCGCCATAAAGCCGGCATGACCTATGGAGATTTGATTACAATAGCCCGTTAAAATATTAAGGCCGTGAACACTGATAACGGTGATACCGATTATGGTCATTAGGGTCAGTATTCTGTCGCTGAAATAGAGCGGGCTGGTGAAAAGAAAGACAAGGAAGGCAAGCAGCATTAGCCACTGCGTCTTGGTGCGGAATATAGTCATATCCTGAGCGTAGCTCTGGTTAAAGGTTCCGCTGGGCAAAGCCATTTATTAAATCCTTTCTATTTCTGCCAGACCAAATAGACCGTGAGGCCTGAAGACTAGCACGATTATTATGATGATAAAGGGGAAGACGTCAGCCAGCCCACCGCCGGCCGGTAAGAGCGGGTCCAGGTAGCCAGCGGCTACATTCTCTAGTATGCCCAGTATCATCCCGGCTATAATAGCCCCACCGATTGAGTTTATCCCCCCGAGCAGCACCACAGCGAATGCCTTTAGCCCGACATTAGCCAGTATTATCTGAACACCAGATACGCCACCTAAGAGGATGCCGCTGATGACACCAACAACACAGGCAATTACCCAGGAGAGGGCATAAACGGTGGTTACCTTGATGCCGGCGCTCTGCACCACCTGCTCATCCTCGGCGGTGGCTCTCATTGCCAGCCCCCTTTTGGTGTAGCGGAAGAAAATCATGAGTATAGCTACGGTAACAATAGAGACCATTATTCCAATTAACGTCGATGGGGGAATGGATAGCTCACCAATTTTTAGGGTTATAGTCGGCAGCAATCCGTGGTATGTCTTATATTCACCACCCCAGATCAGGGTGGCCAACCCTTCTAGCACAGTTGCCAAGGCTATGGTCATCATGATTACCGCCAGTACCGGTTGTCCCACTAAGGGGCGTAGGGTTAAGCGTTCTATCAACAAGCCCATCACAATAGCCACGGCTATCGCCGCCAGCAGGCTGGCCCATACCGGCAGATGGAAGGTTACCAAGAAGGTAAAGCCTAAGTAACCGCCAATCATGACAAAGTGCCCCTGGGCAATATTAAATGCCTTGGAGCATTTGAGGATAATGACAAAGCCTATAGCAATCAGGGCATAGACCATCCCTAGGGAAAAACCGCTTATCACTAACTGTAGAAAGAAGGTCACCGGCCAGCTCCTTTAACAGACTGGATGATAAGGGTAGTCTTTATTTTTCCCATCCGCCCGTCCCGGTATCTGACCTGGGCTTCTACGGGCACCTCAGTCTGGTTACTATAGATGGCATTGATAAGCTTGCGGTAGCGCTCCTGCATAAATGCCTTCCTCAGCTTCCTGTCTCGGGTTAACTCAGCCTCGTCAGGGTCAAATTCCTTGTGCAGATTGACGTATTTCCTGATCTTAGTGCCCGGGGGTAAAGTCTGATTCACTCTATCTATATCCTTCTTCACTAACTGGTAAACCTCTGGCTTCTGAGAAAGCTCGGTGAAGGTGGTATAAGCCACCCTCTTCTCCCCGGCCCACCTGCCGACGCTCTCAAAGTCAATTATTAGGATTGCCGAGGCATAGGCTCCATTCGGGCCGCCTAGAACCCAGGCGTCCCTGATATAAGGACTGAACCTCAGCCGGCTCTCAATAAGTTGGGGAGCCAGTTTATCACCACTGGCCAGTTCAACCAGGTCCGCTAACCTATCCAGAAAGACAAGGTGGCCGTCCTCACTAATGAAACCGCTGTCCCCACTATAAAACCAGCCGTCTTTAAGTACCCTGGCGGTTTTATCTGGGTCATTATAGTAACCAAGGAAAACGCCAGCCTGCCGATAAATAATCTCACCATCATCGGTTATTCTCACCTCTGCTCCCTGGTGAACGGGACCAACAGTCTCTAAACGGACGTCATCGTTCTTGGCGCCGGTTAGAGCTCCTCCCTCCGTTGAGCCATATAGGCTTTTGATGGGGAGATTTAGGGCATGATAGAACCGGAAGGCGTCGGGGCTGAGCATAGCCCCGGTGGCATAGCATATCCTGGCGTTTGACAGACCAAGGCTATCTCTGATGGGTCTAAACAGGGCTATGTCGCCAAAGGCATAGAGTATCTTCCAGAACAGGTTCGGCTTTTGCTTTCTGTATTTTAGTTCGGCTATTTTATAGCCGATGGGCATTAGCAGGCGGAAGGCGAGTCTCTTCAAGACGTCAGCCTCCCGGATGCGAGCCTGAATCCTGCCCGCCTGAGCCTCCCACACCCGGGCTCCATAGAGTATCATGCTTGATCCTATTTCTCTGAAATCCTCTTGCTGGGTTTCCGGCTCTTCAGCGAAGTTCAGGATACTGGCTGACAAGAGGTGACAGCCAATCCCGAGCCACTGCTCGGTCATGCCGGCCGGCGGCAGGTAAGGGACAACATTATCATTCTCATACCAGGGGTCGAGGTGCAAGTAATGGTCGGCCCCGGCCCTCATCGTCCTGTAGCTGTGGACGGCTCCCTTGGGTGCCTCCCCGGTGGTTCCTGATGTGTAAACGATAGCGCAGACATCGTCAGCCTTGCCGCTTTCTATATTTCGCTCAAAGAGCCCGGGGTGTTCCGCCTCATATTTTTCCCCTAATTCCTGCACCTGCTCATAACTCATCAGGATGGGGTCACCGTAGTGGGACAGTCCCTTATAGTTCCAGTAAATAACCTTTTTGAGGCGGGGAAGGCTGTCCTTAATCTGGAGTAGCTTATCGACCTGCTCCTGGTCCTGGACTACCGCAAATCTGGCCTCAGAATTTTCGGCGATGTATTTAATCTCGGATGGCAGCAGCTCGGAATAAACTCCCACCACCGCCCCACGGTTGGCCTGGGCCGCCAGTTCCGCATAATACCACTGGGGGGCATTATCTCCGATGATAAGCACCTTATCTCCCGCTTTAAAGCCAATGGATATTAAACCAAGTGCCAAGTATTTGACACCTAAGTAGTAGTCCTTCCAGCTGTAACGCTGCCAGATGCCATAGTTTTTATGGCGCATGGCGATACGGTCATCGCCATACTTTTCATAGTTATATTTCAGTATTTTGGGCCAGCTATCACCCTTTTCTTTATAGACCTGCTCTATCTCAGCAGTCATTGCCCCTACCTGTTCCTTTAAGCCAGCCATCTCTTCCTTCGCCGGTAGTGCTTAACTTCACGGTAGCTCTTCTGAGAGCCCACCGCCGATAACCCCATATAAAATTCCTTAATATCCTCGTTATTCCTTAACATCCCAGCTGGCCCACTCAAGACTACCCTGCCGTTCTCCATAACGTAACCATAGTCAGCGATACCAAGAGCAGCCCGGGCATTTTGCTCCACAAGGAGTATGGCCATCTTTTGCTCGGTACTGATTCTCTGGATAATTTCATAGATTTCTTGCACCAGCAGAGGGGCTAGGCCGAGTGAGGGCTCATCTAGGAGCATGAGCTTGGGGCTGGCCATGAGAGCCCGCCCTATCACCAGCATCTGTTGTTCGCCACCGGATAGGTAGCCACTCGTCTGTCGGCGCAGGGCTTTTATCTTGGGGAAGTAATCAAAAACCATCTCCACATCGTTTTTGATCCCTTTCCGGTCTTTGCGATTATGGGCGAATACCAGCAGGTTTTCCTCAACGCTGAGACGCCCCAGAACCCTTCGCCCTTCCATGACCTGGCTTATGCCCATGGCCGCAATATCTTCAGCACTAAACCTGTCTATTCTCTTGCCGTCAAAATTGATGCTGCCGTTGGTTACCTCTCCCTCTTCTGTCTTTAACAGCCCGGATATGGACTTCAGCGTGGAAGTCTTGCCCGCGCCATTAGCCCCAAGCAGGGCCACGATTTTCCCGTCACCTACCTCCAGCGATACGCCCCGCAGTACCTGAATGATATTCATGTAGGTGACTTCAATATTGTTGACCTGCAGCATTTCTCTCTCTTAAAAATTTTTTTAACTTAAGTTTCCTGGCCGAGGTAAGCCTTGATAACCTCAGGGTTAGACTTAATTTCGGCCGGGGTGCCTTCGGCAATTTTGCGCCCAAAATCGAGGACGATAATCCTGTCAGCGAGGTCCATAACTACTCCCATATCGTGCTCAACAAGGATGATACATTTAATACCATCCCGCAAGACAGGTGTATTGGGATAGGTGGCTCCCTGGCCTTCGAATACATCAATTATGAACCGGGCGATATCCTCCTTTTCCTCCAGGTTCATTCCGGCCATTGGCTCATCAAGGAGCAGGATTTTCGGTTCCAGGGCTAAGGCTCTGCCCAGCTCGACTCTCTTTCGCATCCCGTAGGGTAGAACAGCGACCACCTTCTTCCTGAGCGGCTCTATTTCCAGGAAATCAATAATATCCTCCACCGTCCGGCGGTGCTCAATTTCCTCCTTGTGAGCCCAGCCAAAGTAAAGTGCACCGGTAATGAAGTTCTGCTTCATCAGTACGTGTCGGGCAGCCATAATGTTATCCTGGGTGCTTAGCCCGGTATACAGCTCGATGTTCTGAAAGGTTCTAGCCAGTCCTAATGCGGCTACCTTATCCGGGCGCATTCGGGTAATTCTCTGACTATCGTAGTAGATTTCACCCTTTTGAGGTTTGTAGAAGCCGCTTATGCAGTTGAGGAGGGCAGTCTTACCGGCGCCATTAGGTCCAATAATAGCCAGTATCTCATTGTCCCTGACGTCCAGGCTTAAATCACTGAGGGCTCTGACGCCACCAAAGCTAAGGGAGAGGCTGTCAATGCGTAATTTAACCTGCCCTGCGGTTGCCATCTATCATAGTCTCCTGGCTAGTGTCACGCTCGCTTCTTTTTAGTTGGCTTCGTCGGCGCCAGGGTAGCTTTGTCCTCTGCCATAAGCCTATCCCTGTAGTCAGTTACTCTATGGTCCCGCGGCCCCTCACATTTCAGATTCTTACCCAGCCGCTTGGCTTTCTTTTTGAGCACCTTGGCTGTTTCCTTATCAAGACCCTCGCCATACTTATTATAACCGGTGCACGTTGTCCTCTGGTCTTTGTAGACCATTATCGTCACGTCGTCATCCACAGCATCACAATAAATGGTGGTTGCCGTCAGCTGCCAGTCCGCCAATAGCCGCCCTCCTGAGAAATAAGGGTATAGTACACCCGGAGAGTTATTAAAAACCTCATTTTTATCCTAATACATATGCCCATAAAAGCAATACCCTAAACAGGGTATTTTTGACAAACCAAAACAAAAGGTGCTATAACTGTGGCAAATGGCTAGGCTGACCAGCAAAGATTACCGTGAAGTTCTAAACCTCGTTTATCTCGCCAACCGGTGTGAAAACGTAGAAGGCCTCATTGATGCCTTGTTTCCCTCCATAATGCAGGCGTTCAATACCGAATGTGCCACCTTTCAGCTTATCAAAGGCTATCCACGGCAGATAACGATAGTCGAGTCACGGTCTTTCAAATCGGATAAACAAACTCTTCAAGAAGATAAATATTACCCTGTCATATATGTAAAAGATTCTTTCTACCGGCATTCTCCCCTGCTAAATGAAGCAATTTCTTCATCAAAACCCGTCTTAAAAATTGGAGAATCCATTTCCCTTAAAGACTGGGAGATGTCAGATTTCTATAATGATTTTATGCGGCCACAGAACCTATACTGGGAGTTATTCCTGACCTTACGCTGGAGAAATGATTTAGAGGGCATGATTACGTTGTGGCGTTCCAAGAAACAGCCGGATTATGAAGATAGGGAATTCTTAAAAGCAACCAAGCTCGCTTCTCATCTTGGAGTCGCGGTACACAATATCTGTTTGATTTCACAGAACGATGCACGGGAAAGTCATTCCTTATCCGCCGATGAGGCTAATAGAGAAGGACTTCTTTGTTTAGACCATAAATTCACCTCTTCCTTCTTCAATACTAAGGCAAGAGACATCTGTCTGCAGCTATCAGGCAGAATGCAATATAATACCTCTGGTCTTGAAAAGGGTGAGTTACCCGTACCATCCTATATTATTAAAGATTGCTCCGACCTCCTTGATTTCGTTAAAGCAGAAGGGCAACCTGTTCTGCCGCCCAAAGAGAGGATAGTATCTACAGAAAGTGGCCAGAGATTCCGAATCGAATGCTTACTGGTGTGGAAAGGGGACAAAATAAGTCCTACGCCTAATTTTATGGTTACCCTATCCGACCTCACTGACGAAAAGAAACCGGAGACTATCCTCCAGAATAGATTTCAGCTAAGTAGAAGAGAGCTAGATATTACTCACCATCTAGTTAGAGGGCTATCTGATAACGAAATTGGCGAAAGGCTTTACATTAGCCAGCAGACGGTACACACACATATCAAGAATATCTATAGAAAACTAGGCGTTAAGAGCCGAATTGAGTTGTACAGGATTGTTACCCGGGAGAGCTATTCAGGAATATTCAGCCAACAGCTTGGCTAATGTAACCGCCTGGATGAGCTTTAGGACTAGTCTTCAGCGCTATCAGCACCTGAAATTATAACCAATGCCCACAAAAGATAGTCAGGGTATCTTTTACGGCTGGGTCGTCCTGGGCGTAGCTTTTATCACCGTTGTCCTTGGCTATGCTATCAGGAATACCTTCGCCGTTTTCTACCCCACCATTGTGGATGAATTTAGCTGGGGGCGGGGCAGCACGGCACTGATGTTCTCCATTTCCTTCCTTGTCTATGGTCTAATGTCACCACTGGCCGGCACCCTGGTGGATAGATTCAAGCCAAGGATAGTTCTAGTGGTAGGGGGTATCATTGCCGGCGTAGGTGTTGCCCTGTGCAGCCTAGCTGCCGCTCAGTGGCAATTCTCTCTCTTCTACGGAGTTATTGCCGCCATAGGCTTAAGCCTGGCCGGTTGGACACCCCTCACCGCCATAGTCTCCAAATGGTTTGTCAAAAAGCGCGGCTTAGCCATTGGCATACTGGCGGCTGGCTTCGGCGGTAGTCTGATATCAGCCCCCATTGCCCAGTTCCTCATCTCCAGCCTCAGCTGGCAGAAGGCTTATATAATTGTCGGCATCTTCCCCATTGTTATTATCGTACCGCTGTGCGGCCTTTTGATACGCCGCAGCCCTCAGGAGAAAGGGCTTCTGCCCGATGGTGTGCCTCAAAAATCACCCCAGCCCCCAGACTATGATGCGCCACAGATGTGGCGAGGCAAATTGGTAGCTACTGGTTGGACATTGCCTCGGGCGATAAAAACCCCCCAATTCTGGCTGCTCTTTCTTATTGCCTTTTTTCTCCTCGGTATTACCGAGCAGATAACAATAACCCATCTTGTTTACTTCTTCAGAGATGTTGGCTACGAACCAATGATGGCGGCCAATATTTACAGCCTATTTGGCATCGTTTTCATCCTCGGAACCCTTTGTAGCTTCCTCTCCGACCGCTTTGGGCGGGAAAAGGTCTTCATACCAAGCTGCTTGTTAGGCGCCGGGGCAATACCCCTTTTATTCCTGATACGGGACGCCTCTCACCTCTGGATGCCGTTGCTATTTGCAGTCTGCTTTGGTCTTGGGGTTGGCGCTGCCGGACCAGTGTTTTACAGCACCGCCGCCGACCTATTTCAGGGAAGAAACTTTGGCTCCATCTTGGGCACTATAACCTTTGGCTTCTCCATAGCCGGTGCCACCGGTCCCCCGCTTGCCGGGTTTATCCATGATAAAACCAATAGTTACTTCCCCGCCTTCTGCTTAATTTTGGGTTCGTTAATTGCCGCCGCCGTGCTGATGTGGCTCATTGCCCCCGGTAAGATAACATCAGTTCCGGCAACAACGGCTCAGCACTAACCAAGCTGGCCATCCCTTTCCCCTTTTTCACAACGCTCAACAACCGCAATTTTATCTAAAGGGCTATGTAATTAAGACAGCTAGAAAGGGCATGCTTTATGACCGAAACAGCCGCCGAACGTCGGGATTGTTGGGACACAAAACGTCATTTTGTGTGATGAGGCTCAATATCTCTTGCGTGTAGACTTCCATGGTCTTCTATGAATTCACTGGGTATCCAATTCAAGAATACCGTATTATTAAATGCATTTCCTGTAGGATAAAGTAACCACTTATTTGATATAATATGACATTGTTTCCTTGCTCTTGTCAGAGCTACTAAGAATTGTGAAATTTCAATATCTCTAATATTAGTAGGATCTTTAGGTATTGAACCATCGTTTGCTCCAACGATTATTACATGACCAGCAGATAATCCTTTACATCCCACGAATGATGAAAGCAAAATAGATGGCTTAGTTTTATCTATTGTATCTTCCTCTTTTTGCTCCTTTGGAGAAAAGTGTTTGACTATCTCATCGTAATGCATACCCGTGTATTTCTTTAACTCGTCCTCATCGAAATCTTCGTCTTGTTTAATCGAACGAATAATATCTACCACTTTTTCTTGCTGTTGTATGAAATTTTTACTAAGAATGTCCGTTAACTGCTGCCCTTTATTACTCTTTCGAACAATACCGGCAATTTCTCTCCGTTCCAGATAGAAATCAATCAGAATCCGCCAACCCAAATTAGCTTTAGCGTCCTTCAATAATAGAGCATACCCATCAATTATACTCATCTTTTCTTCTTCACTACGTTTGTATACCATTTGAGGACATTTATCAGCCAATGTCTTTTGAATTATTGAGAGATATTGCCTTGGTCCAGCAACCAAAACGGTGTTGTACTCATGCCCTTCCTTCCATGATTCTTTAATATCCTCCTCAGCAATATTTCTAATAACTTCATCTATATATTTCGCTACAACACGACCAGTGGTGCATCTTGCTACATGTATTTTAGGAAAACGAGCGCTGTCAGGTCCTTTTTTATCAATATAACATTCAAACCTCTTTCTCACTCTTCCTTTTAAATGGCCTTTTTTTTCAGCGTTATTGATGAGAGCATTTGCAGCATTTACTATGACTTCCGAACATCGACCACAAAAAGGAAGTTCAAATATTTCATATTTCCCAGAGTAATACTTGTCTCTTAAATGCTGAGGAGACGCACAACGGCCTTCATATACAGATTGGTCGTCATCGCCAACAATTAATATATTCCCTTTATTCTCAAGCTCACTTATAAATGCTACCTCCAGAGGATTAAAATCTTGGAATTCATCTATCAGGATTTGATTGAATGTCGGTATTATTTCTAAGTCCCTCTTTAATTTTTTGTATAAGCGATATACAGAATCATTAAATGAAACTGCGTCGTAATAATCTCCACGCGCAAGATAGAAAGCTACCTCTGGACTATCTTCATTAAGCATCTGAAATTTCTTGTCAAAAGCGCGTAAACGTAAACCTAGATATTTTGCATCATCCTTAATGATTTGTGTGAGATACGGAAATAACTCCACTCTTCCGCTTTGCGCATGTAGGATTTTCTTACAATATGCATGAAAAGTCTTGACCTCTGCTAAGTCACCGAGAACAGAATTCATATCAGCAGTTAGTCTATTGATAAAGGTTAATGCGATATTACGGCCACCTATATTTTTCTTTAACATTTCTCTAAAGATGTATGTTTTTCCAGTTCCTGCCCCTGATACTATTATCTTTTTGTTTGATTTGGATGAAAGGATCGCATTAACGCAATTTCTCCATTCTTCCTTCTGGGCTGAGATCGTTTCTTCAAGGTTCATTCTCTACCACCGTCAAGTTGCTTAACATATAGGCAACAACAAGCCGGATTGTTCAGTAACTATCTCACATTTAGAGGAGACAAGTCCTCAACAATGATTTTGATTCTAATAGCATCTATAAGTTGCCCAAAAACCATCGTCTCTTGCTATTCCGATAGCTCCGTATCTATAACTAGGATCGAGTAGAATCTCTCGGTGTCCTGCTGTGCTAGACATCCAAGCATCCACTGTAGCTTCCGCTGTTGCATAGATTGAGGAGGCATAGCTCGCACCATAACAGCACTCTGCAAACATCCCCTGTGTATCATGATATAGAAAACCATCTCGCTGCATATTTTGACTATGTATCCTAGCGCCATTATGCAGCATTTCGTCCCATATAACAGGTGGTATACCTCTATTTTCTCTCTCCACATTTATCAGCCTAAAAGTCTCCTGCTCTAGTGCCAATAAAGTTTGCTCTTCTCTCTGTGTTTCTTCTCGTACTTGCTCTTGTTCTATCACATTAAAGATGAAAGACTTAGCGTCATTTATAGCAAGAGCAAAACCCATTCCCTCTACCGCCTCATGTACGACTTTGGCAGTTGCTACCCCTATCACTTCTCCATTGAAATCTACTAGTGGTCCGCCACTATTGCCCGGATTGATTGCAGCATCCGTTTGAACATAATGTACGCCATCAACTATGCGAAATGCTGAGATTATTCCTTTAGAAACAGTAGCTTCTCCCTCTAGGCCAAGCGAATAGCCTATTGCTATGATTTCCTCTCTAGTCTTAAGCCTATCAGAATCACCAAGCGTTACTGCTGGGAAACTAAACCCACTAGCTGTAATTTTGATAATTGCTAGATCTCTAAACTCGTCTCTACCAATGACTGCACCTGAAAATTGCCCACCATCCTTCAAGATGACCGTTGCTGACTGGACGCCTTCCACAACATGGTTGTTGGTGAGTATATAGCCCGATTCATCAATAATCATTCCTGAACCAATATAATCATCTGTTTCTATCCTGACCACTGCAGGCCCAACCATTGCTACGATACTGGTTACATCCTCTGGCGCCAGAGTAGTAGGCTCAGAAGATGTTGTAATCGATTCCCACGTTTCTCCAACCCATGTGATAACTCTGTCCTTAGCGGATGACATTGGTTCTATGCCAGCAAATGCACAGACCAAAATGATTGCCACTAATGGCCAAAAAACTAGCTTGAAGCTGGGCTTCCGCCATCTAAATCTTGAACTACGAAGTACTGTTATAATCCAGATGAAGAATGCGATCTCTGCGAGGAATACAATGGTGCCAGTAACCGGAGACATCTGGCCCGTAAATAGTATATAGCCAGTCCAGATTATTGTGCTTATCCCGGCAATAACCAAAAGACACAATAACAGCTTGGCAGCACCCATAAGAAACTTTTTAGTACGTGAGCCTAATCGTATTCTACGAGGCCGCCGCTTTTTAGGCGGTATATAAGAGCGTTTAGTAGAGTATGTCGTTTTCCCTATTACTTTTGGCCTTGCTTCCTGATAACCACGCTGACTTTGTAGTTCGTGATACGTATATATGCGCTTACAATTCTTGCATCTCCACAGCAAAAGTGTAGAATCGTAATGAAGACCCTTCCCGCATTTTGGACAGATTTCTGATTGAGCCATTTCTGGAATCCTTTAATTCAACATTCTCAGGCTCAATATGTACCTATCAAATAGCTTAACGTGAAAGGGCACCAGTAACCGCCTATGATTTAGCAGTTCCAGTGCCCTTATTTCATCCCACTCAACCCTCTAAACTGTGCTATTTGTTAAGGTAGTTTAGCGTGATTCGGCTTGAGTGTAATTCACTACCGAAGCATTGTCAACATCTTAAATAGGCATGAGCTTCTCCAATCATCCTGTACAGCGCTGCAAATTCTACAAAAAGCCAGAATGTGTAGCGCCCTCTCTTTGGCCACTAACATCCACGATATCTCGGACGAATTGATGATTCAGGGGCTGTAAGCTTTTATCTAAGCCAGTTTACGCAGCCAGACCGTGATGGTATACTGTGAACCTGAAGCCCACATAAGCTCTGATTCCCGATGAGATTATGCGACATGAAACTAAAGGTTGTTACCGACAGTACTGCTGACCTGCCACCCCAGTTAGCTGAAGAATTGGGGATTACCATTGTTCCAGTCTATCTGCGTTTTGGGGATGAGGTCTATCGCGACCGTGTGGACATCAGCGAGAACGAATTTTACCAGAGGTTGTTACATGATCCTATCCATCCCAGCACCACACAGCCATCTCCACAGGATTTTGTCGATGTCTATGAGAACCTGGCTCGAGGAGCTGATGGGATTATTTCTATTCATGTCAGTAGCAAACTGAGTGGCACTTATAACTCAGCGTTACGTGGTAAGGAAATAGTAGAAAAAGAATGCCCTATCGAGGTGATTGACTCACAGGTAGTTACCATGGGTCTAGGGCAATTAGCTATAGCAGCTAATACCATTGCCGAGTCTGAAAAGAGCTTGCAGCAGGTGGTAGAAGAGGTGAAACAAATGATTCCCAGAATCCATGTGCTTGGGCTCCTTGATACACTAAAATACCTGGCTTTGGGTGGGCGTATTGGTAAGGTGCAAGCATTATTAGGCTCGGTCTTGAGTGTGAAGCCAATGCTGACAATAAAAAATGGAGAACTGGTACCGGCTGGCCGAGTTCGCAGCCGTGCTAAGGGCATAGACATGTTATTTGACTTTGTGGAAAATGCTGTAGATATTCAGGATTTAGCCATTGTGTATAATACTACACCTGATGAAGCACAAGCCCTTATTGAGCGCATTGGCTCTATATTCCCTAAAGAGAGGATCAGGTTAGCAAGGCTGGGACCTGCGTTGGGAGTCCACACCGGGCCAGGCATATTATTTGTAGCTCTTAGGGGAAGAGACTGATCTTAGTTTCAGTGGCTACTGCTCAGTTTTCAGTCTTAATAATATACTCTGGCTTATGCCGGTCAGAATAGCCGCCTTGTTTGCTCGGCAACACATTCCATCTTTTCGTTCAATAGAGGCTATGCTACGAACAGATGAATCCGCTAGCCGGTCTATTGTTTATATGGGTAATTGTCTAGCCAGTTCTTAATAGTCCCTTTAGATACCCCCATTAACTTAGCTATTTGCCCTAGTGATAGTCCCTGATGTTTAAGCTCTTTTGCCTTCGAAATCCGCTGGCTCAGGGGTGTCTTTTTAGGCGGTCTGGCTATTATCCCTCCTCCGGTAGCAAAAATGTGACCAAGTTTCTCACTCCAGAATGATGGTAGGGAATTTTCTACTAGCCCCACAAAGTCACTATCTGGAGCATAAACATAAGCCCACCCTCTCTTATCACCGTTTACGGTAGTAAATGCTTGCTTTGCCTGTGTCGCAATGTCATTAAGTTCTCGTCGGTCAAACTTCAGTTGCAGTAAGCCTAAATCCTTGAAAATTATCACGTTGGCTGAACTGGCGATATTCCTGTCTATCTGCCTGCTTTCCTGGGAGACGAAAATCAAGGTTTGTTCCCGCTGCCGGGACAGGTTTATTAGTTGGGACATTGCCTTAGCCTCAGCCGCCATGCTAGAGCGGGCATGGAAGGGCATGTACGCTTCATCCACTAGAACAATAGCTTTTGGTGGCACATCTTCCAAGCTAGCACTCATACCTACCCAATCGGGTAGTAGCTTCCTGGCATTTTCCGGTAAACCGACAACATAGGGACTGGCTATCCACCGTAAATGCTCCAACAGCCGATAGCCAAGAGCACTCTTACCCTTCCCTCTCCCACCCAAAATCACAGTAACCGAGGGGTGGCGAATGAGCTTTAGCCAATTTCCCGCCTCAACTGTCTGAGAATCTGGAGCCAGCTTTAATGGCTGTGGTTGAGGCTCTGGTAGGGTAGGTTTTCCAAAGGTCTCATTGAAGGCTTTCTCAAGAATGCCTTTTATGTCTGGATTAGCGAGGATATTGCGAGGGCTGGGTTTTAAGTTACTACTGGGGGCTTGGCTAGTATAGTCTATCTCCTGCAATATCTTATAAGCAATCCAAAGACCAAGCCCCCACTTAAGAATCTCTGTTCCTTTCATGATATATTCACCTCACTTCTCGGGTGTTCAATACCGTTCAACTAGATATGAAAGTTGAACACCTGGCCGTTCAACTCCGTTCAATTGAACAGGCGGCTTGAACACCTTGTTGAATCCCCACTTTTACCTCACCATTGATCTGCCCATATATATAAGAATTAATCCTTCACCTATCCCCATTGAATTGTAATAAAGCCCCTATATTCGCACCTCACGACAAGGGGGCCTTGTAGAACCTCAGGCTGTCGCTGAAGGTCACCGACCGCGTGTACCGCTGCACCATCTCCAGGCTTTCCCACCGGCCTAGGTCTTTGATGGTCATCACGTCGAGCCCGGCCTTCCTGAGCAGGCAGGCAAAGGTGCGGCGGAAGGTGTGGGGGTTACAGGGCAGGCCGGTGGATAATCTCAGCCGCCTGAGCATGGAGACGACACCCCACCTCTCAAGACCCCAGATGTTGCCGCCGTTCGGCTGAAATTCATTGAGCCAGCGCCTAATGTATTTTCGCGTGGTTTTGCCCAGCGGGGCCAGCGCCTCTTTTCGACCCTTCCCCATCACCCTCACCGTGCCCGTCTCCCAGTCTAAATCCTGGGGCCTGACGTTGACCAGCTCGGTAAGGCGAAGCCCGCTCTCGGTGAACATGGCGATGACGGCCCGGTCCCGGTCGCTATCCACTTGGTCGATAAGGCAGGCTACCTGCTCCCGCGTCAGGCTAGGCAGTATCAGCTTGTCTAACCGCGGTGCCTTCAGGTGTTTAATAGGGTTGGGCAGCTCGAAGCTCTCCTCCCGCCAGTTGTAGAAGGTCTTAATTGCCCGGTAGTAGGCATGGCGGTTGCCGAGGTTCTCAAACTTGAGCAGGAACGTCTCAATATCCTGCCTCTGGGCCTTGTCGGCGTTCACCTCGGATAAGAACCGGCCCAGCTTCGACTGGTAAAACTTCAGGGTGGCCAGCGTTACCGCCATCGCCTGCCGCGAGCGGAGAAAGAGAGAAAGGTAATCGCGCTCGGTCTTGGTGCCCTGACCAGCCAGGGCTTCGAGGAGCCTTTTCGAGGGAGGGCGGTTACCGTGTTTTACCTGGGAAACATAGGACTTGCTTAAATTACTTAACTCGGCAATTTCGGTCACGCCTAAGTCGTTAAGCAATCGTAGCTGGTAGACAGTCTCATAAGCCTTTGGTCGTGGGTTCAAATCCCTCCGCTGCCAGGAAAAGTGAGGCAAACCCATCAGGGTTTGCCTTTAGTTTTGCCTACCGCATCCATAATGTGCTATAAATACTGGAATGCATCCTTGACAGATATTTCTGCTTTTTTTAAGTTCCTTGGCTAATCAAATAGAAGAGTGGAGTGTGCATGGAAATACTACGCCAAATCAAATATAAGCGCGCCAGGGTGGCGGGGGGCTATACCGACCGAATACTCAGGGTGAATCTGAGCTCAATGGAAATTACCATCCAGAAACTGCCCCCCGATTTCAAGAGCAAGTACATCGGCGGCCGAGGATACGCCCTTAAGCTTATCTGGGACGGCACAACTCAGGAAACCCATTACGACAGTCCCGATAATATTCTGGTAATGGCCAGCGGGCCGCTCGGCAATGAGCCCGCCTTTCCCGGAACGGGTAAGTTCATCGTCGGCACTATTTCACCTCTGACCGATACCTTTATCGATTCCAACGTCGGCGGTCATTTCGGGCCGCTCCTGAAACTGGCCGGTTTTGATGCCTTGGCTGTTTCCGGGATATCCAGAGAAGAGGTGGTCATTGTGGTTGACGGCGACGATCAAACCATCACTATCGCCGCGGCGCCCGCCTATCCGATGGAAATCGATAAGGGCGCGCTTTCCTTTGGCCAGAGACTGCTCAAAGACATCAATGGTGGCGACTATAGCGACTGCCTGGCGGCCGTAACGGCGGGGGGAGGCGCCTGCCACGCCCGTTTCGGGGTGACTCACAGCTTATTCTTTGACCGAAGGAGAGGCAGAATTCGCTCCAAACAGGCGGGAAGGGGCGGTACGGGAACCATCATGCGGGCCAAGGGGCTTCGAAGCATTGTGGTACGCTCCAGCCTGTCCAAAGTAAACGGCAATAATGCCATAGATAGGAAGGGAGTGCGGGAGGCAGGGCGCCAGCTAAAGAAGGTTATCTCTATAGCCGACCCTAAACAGCTCCATTTATCGGCATGGGGAACCACCATTCTGTCCGAGTATATGGATAAATTCCACGTCTTTCCCATAAACAACTACCAGTACGGGCATAGTCCCCAGTCGGCAGAACTCTTTGGCCACGTCTTCCGTGACCGCTACTTTACCAAAAAGATACCCGATGGTTGCTATTATGGATGTAACCTGGCCTGCGCCAAGGGTGCCGAAAATGTAGAGCTGACACGTGGCCCCAAGGCAGGGCAGAGGGTCAGTGTTGACGGGCCCGAATATGAAACCGTGGGTGCCGTCAGCTGCATGGGCATCTTTGACACCCATTTCGCCATGGAATACAACTGGTACTGCGATGAATACGGCCTAGATACCATTTCTACGGCGGTGACCACCGGCTTTTTTATGGAGTGCTTCCAGCGGGGATACCTAACTGTTGATGACACTGGTTATGAGCTGAGCTTTGGTAACATAGATGCGGTGAACAGGTTGCTGCAAGAAACCACCAGCGGTAAGGGTTTCGGCAAGGTTGTCGGCCAGGGTGTGGCGAGAGGTAAGGAATGGGTCGCCGAGAAATATGCCGCCCGAAATAATACTCCCAAAGATGCGGTAATGGCGGAGCTGAATAAATTCGGCATGGAGGTTAAGGGGCTTGAGTTCTCCATGTACATCAGTAAGGAGTCGCTGGCCCAGCAGGGTGGCTATGGCCTCGCTCTCAAAGGACCGCAGCATGACGAGGCATGGCTGATTTTCATCGACCAGGTTTACCAGGAACTGCCAACCTTAGAGGACAAAGCGGCAGCGCTTAAATGGTTCCCCTTGATTCGCACCTGGTTTAATGCTACCGGACTCTGCAAGCTCCACTGGATTGATGTGCGAAATCCGGAGGCAGCAAATACCGAGGAACCAGCCAAGAACCTGCCCACACTGGCCCACTACACTCGCTACCTTAACGCGACCACGGGGAGCAAAAAGACTCTTCAGGATATTATTGATGACTCAGAAAGGCTATACATACTGCAGAAGCTAATAAATTTGCGCCATGGTAAAGGGAGGCGAGCTAATGACCAGCTCCCCTTAAGGGCAATGGGCCCCGCCTTCTTTAACGAATACCAGTCACGGGCTGAATACTATGACGAATGGTTGCGCAAAAATCTCGGGGATGGCAAGCTGCCAGCTAGCCCAGAGCAGCGGCATAAACTCCTCATCGAGAAGAGGAGCCAAGCCTATCAACAGCTCTGCGACGCCGCCTACGAAAAGAAGGGCTTTACTAAAGAAGGGATACCCAGGCGTGAAACCGTGGAAAAGTTCGCTCTCATGGACGAACAGGCAAGGAAGCTATTTGACGAACTGGGCATGAGAGGCTGGACATAACCAGATTTGCTGGTTTTCGCCACTTTAGCTCATAAGCCTTGGGTCGTGGGTTCAAATCCCCCCGCTACCATTTCTTTGTGCCTGATTTTCCCCCACCCCCAACACCTAACCAGGGACTTCCACAATCAGGGTCGTGCCCTGTCCTAGTGTTGACTCCACTTCGAGCGTGCCGCCTAATAGCTTGGCTCTCTCCTGCATCCCCACCAGCCCCAGCTTGCCGCTGCGGGGCAGGTCGTCCACCCTCCCCACCAGCTTGAAGCCCCGCCCGTTGTCGCTGATGGTCACCCTCACCTTGTCACTGGTAAAGTCGATGACCACGTTGGCCTCAGAAGCCTGGGCGTGGCGCCGGATATTGTTCAGCGCCTCCTGAATGATGCGGAAGAGCGAAGACTCGAACTCAGGGGCAAAGCGCTTCTCTTCGCCGACTACCTCCAGATTGCTGCCGATGCCGTCGTACTCCTGCATGTCTTTCATTAATGAGCGTAGGGCGGGGATTAAACCCAAATCGTCGAGCAGCGAGGGCCTCAAATCCTGCACGAAACGGTGCACCCCCTGTACCCCCCGGTTGAGCTGCGCCTGCAGGTCTTTAAGGAACAGGACCTCGTTGGGGGCCAGCCCCGACTTCTTACGCACGAAGTTGTCCAGCTGCCGCGACAGGGAGCCGAGAAGTTGGGCGGTATCATCGTGCAGCTCGCGGGCGATGCGCTTGCGCTCCTCCTCCTGCGCTCTTGTAATCTCCTGAAGGTAGTAGCGCAGGTTCTCCTGCATCCGCTTCTCCTGGGTAACATTGCGGGCGATATTGTGGAAGCCGATGGGCTCGCCGTCGCTGCTAATCAGGTTGGTCGAGACCATGCATATCGCCTCCGAGCCGTCCTTTTTAATCAGCCTCAGCTCGTAGGGCAGCTCCACGTAAAGGTGCTGCTCCAGCCGCCGCCCCACCTCCCGCGCCAGCTTAAGGCTCTCCTCACCCAGAAAGGACTTTACGTTCATCCTCAGCAGTTCCTCCACCGGATAGCCGCTTAAGGTCGCGGCGGCTTTGTTGGCCGTCTGGATGTTGCCCTCCAGGTCGTGCGACCAGATAGCGTCGTAGGCCCCCTCGAACAAAGCGCGGAAGCTCTTCTCCGATTCGTGCAGTGCCTCCTCGGCCTTCTTGCGCTCGGTGATGTCCTCCAGCGTCTCGATGGCGCCGATGATTTCGCCGTCGTTATTGCGAATGGGGCTGGCGGTGAAGTGGAGCCACTTCCCCCCCTCCCCTATTTCGGGGAAAAAGTCCTCGGCTTCATAGGCGCCCTCGATGAGGGGTGACTGGCCGTGTTGTCCCGTGTAGTAGGCGGCAATCTCGCTCAGAAGGGCGCCGTCGACGATAAAATCGGCCATGGAAGGCCGCTTCTCGGAATAGAAGGGCCGCCACTGCTGGTCGGTGCCGATAACCCTATCCCGCTTGATGCCCGAAAGCGCCTCCAGAGCGGTGTTCCAGTAAATGACGCGGTGCTGCTTATTGATGACGAAAGAGGGTATGGAAGAGCCGTCGATAATCTTGGCCAGCATCTCCGAACCCGGTAAACTCTGCGGCATAAGATACCCCTAAGGCAGCTCTTCTAAGGTGAGCCAGCCCTTTCTCAGCCCGTAGAGCACGGCCTCGGTGCGGGAGCCGACCCCCAGCTTATTGAAGATAGTCCTCAGGTGCCCCTCGACGGTGCGGTTGCTTAAGTGCAGCTTATCGGCGATGTCCTTGTTGGTCATCCCCTGGGCTGCCAGCTTGATGATATCCGTCTCCCGCTCGCTCAGGTGCTCGGAGGGCCTTTCCAGACCCTTCGCCTTGCCCGGCAACCGGAAATAGTTGACCACCTTGCGCGCCACCACCGGGTCGAGCACCGGCTCGCCCTTATAGACCGCCTGGATGGCGCGGGTCAGCTCGTCGCCGCTGACGCTCTTCAAGAGGTAGCCGGCCGCCCCGGCTTTAAGCAGGGCGAAGACGTACTCGTCGTCGTCATAGGCGCTTAAGATAAGCACGGCGACGCGGGGGTTGTTCAGCTTTATCTGTCGCGTGGCTTCGATGCCGTTCAGCCTGGGCATGGCGACATCCATAATAACCACATCGGGTTTGAGCTCGCCGGCCTTCTGCACCGCCTCCTCCCCATCGCCCGCCTCCCCCACCACCGTCAGCCCCTTCTCCGCTTCCAAAAGCCGGCGGATACCCTCCCTAGTTATGACATGGTCCTCGGCGAGAAGAACGCTAATCGTACCCATAAGGAAAATACCTCCAATTAATCATAGCAGAGCCAGACGTCCCCGTTCAAGCGTTAAATCAACCCCCAAATCCAGGGTGGATGGGTATTATCACCTGCGTATTTCTACCTAATACAGAATGCGTAGTCGGTGGAAACACTGCTGGAAAACACCCGCCTTAATAGGGCAAATACTGATGGAAAAAACGGGCGTGATAACGGATGGAAAGGGCCCGCGAGGAGAGTAGCATAAGGGTAGAGTTTATAAGGAGGTCGGCTTCATGGAGGTTAGCCTCGATTTCAGCAAGGTCAAGGAAATCGTCGAAGACTACACGGAAAAGGTCGATTCCCTTATCGACAGCTACGCCGACAAGAAGGAGCAGATAATATCGCTGCTCCAGGATATCCAGGCCGAGTTCAACTATTTGCCCCAGGACGTCCTGGTCAAAATCAGCCAGAAGCTGGATATCCCCCTAAGCCAGGTCTTCAGCGTGGCTACATTTTTCCGCGCCTTCAGCCTCAAGCCCAGGGGCCGCCACTTGGTGACCGTCTGCCTGGGCACCGCCTGCCACGTCAAGGGCGGCCAGAGGCTGGTGGACAAGGTGGAGAGGGACTACAAAATCAAGCCCGGCGAGACCACCGAGGACATGCGCTTCACGCTGGAGGCAGTCAACTGCCTGGGCTGCTGCGCCCTGGGCCCCGTGGTCGTCGTCGACGGCAAGTACGAGAGCAAGGTAACCCCGGATAAGCTCGACCGCGTCCTGAAGAAATACCGATAAAGGCGAGGGAAGAAATGGTAGAGCCGGTGAGAAAACTACTGGAAAAGAAAGTGGAAAGCCCCGAGGAGCTGGAAAACCTGCGCCAGTCCATTCTGGCTAAAAGAGACCCCAAGCGCACCTGCATAACCGTCTGCGGCGGCACCGCCTGCCGCGCCTCCGGCGCTGAAGCGGTGGTCGAGGCCTTTGTTGATGAAATCGAAAGGCGCGAGCTTCAGGTCCAGGTCTCGCTCAAAGAGACCGGCTGCCACGGCTTCTGCGAAAGAGGCCCCCTGGTCGTCATCGAACCCAAGAAGCTCTTCTACCAGCGGGTCACCCCCGACGATGTCGAGGAGATTATCGACGAAACCATCTTGGCCGGCAGGGTCGTCGAGCGCCTTTTGTACACCGACCCGACGACCAAAGAGACCGTAACCTATGAGCCCGACGTCCCCTTCTATAAGAAGCAGACCCGGAACGTCTTCGGCACCAACGGCACCATCGACCCGACCAATATTGAGGATTATATCGCCATCGGCGGCTACGCCGCCCTGAGCAAGGCACTATTCCAGATGACCCCGGAAAATATTGTCGATGAGGTCCAGAAGTCGGGACTGAGGGGACGGGGCGGCGGCGGCTTCCCCACGGGCCGAAAGTGGCAGTCCTGCCACGAGGCTAAGAGCAAGGTAAAGTACGTTATCTGCAATGCCGACGAGGGCGACCCCGGCGCCTACCAGGACAGAAGCCTGCTCGAAGGCAACCCCCACAGCATTTTAGAAGGCATGATAATCGGTGCCCGGGCCATCGGTTCCCACCAGGGCTATATCTATGTGCGCAACGAATACCCCTTAGCCGTCAGGCACGCCCGCATCGCCATTGAGCAGGCCATGGACTACGGGCTGCTGGGCCGGAACATCTTAGGCTCCGGATTTGATTTCAACATAACCATAAACAAGGGCGGCGGCGCCTTCGTCTGCGGCGAGTCCAGTGCCCTCATGGCCTCGCTGGAAGGCAAGGTGGGCGAGCCCAAGGCGAAATACGTCCACATGGCCGAAAAAGGCCTCTGGGAGCGCCCCAGCCTGCTTAACAACGTCAAGACCTGGGCTAACGTCCCATTGATAATAAACAAGGGCGCCGACTGGTACGCCCAGCTCGGCACTCAGGGCAGCAAGGGCACCATGATATTCTCGCTGGTGGGCAATATCGTCAACACCGGCCTGGTCGAGGTGCCCATGGGCATCACCCTCCGCGACATGATTTTTGATATTGGCGGCGGCATTCCTGAGGGTAAGAAGTTCAAGGCGGTGCAAACGGGCGGGCCATCGGGCGGTTGTATTCCCGAGCAATTTTTGGATACACCTGTTGACTTCGACGAGCTGACCAAGCTCGGCTCCATGATGGGCTCGGGCGGCATGATTGTCATGGACGAAGACACCTGCATGGTCGATGTCGCCCGCTACTTCATTGAGTTTCTAAAGGGCGAGTCCTGCGGCAAGTGCACCCCCTGCCGCGAGGGCATCAACCGCATGAGCCAAATCCTGAGCAACATTACCCGGGGCAAGGGTAAGCCCGAAGATTTGGACACCTTGCAAGACCTGGCCGAGGTTCTTAGCGCCGGCGCCCTCTGCGCGCTGGGCCAGACGGCGGCCAACCCGGTGCTTAGCACCATCCGCTACTTCAAGGACGAATACCTAGCCCACATAAACGATAAGAAATGCCCGGCCGGCGTCTGCCGCGAGCTGGTCAGCTTCTCCATTGACCCCGAAAAGTGTGAAGGATGCATGCGCTGCATCAGGGAATGCCCTACCGGCGCCGTCAGCGGGGAAAAGAAGCAGCCCCACACCATAAACCAGGATATGTGCATCAGCTGCGGCGCCTGTTACGACGTCTGCAAGTTTGGGGCCGTAATCAAGCGGTAAAAGGAGGCAGTCATGAAGGTATGGATTAACGGTGAAACCTCGATAGAGATAGAACACGCCGAAGGCGTTGGTGTCGTCCACTTCACCGTAGACGATAAGGAGGTTGCCGTCTCCGGCGGCCAGACTATTTTGGAAGCGTTGGAGCGCATGGATGGCATCGGCAATATCCCCGCCCTCTGCCACCACCCTGCGGTCAAGCCCTACGGCGCCTGTCGCATCTGCACCGTCGAGGTCAGCGAGGACGGCGGCAACAGGTTTAAGTTCGTCGCCGCCTGCCTCTATCCGGTCAAGGAAGGCCTTATTGTCAAGACCCAGACGGAAAAGATAAAGAAACTGCGCAAGGGCATAATCGAGCTGCTTCTGGCCCGCTGCCCCAACGTCCAGAGGATAAAGGAGCTGGCTGACGAATACGGCGTGGAAAAACCCCGCTTCGTCTTAGGCGACCAGGACTGCATCCTCTGCGGCCTCTGCGTTAGGGCCTGCCAGGAGATAATCGGCAAGTCGGCCATAAGCCTGGTCAACCGCGGCATCTATAAAGAGGTGGCGGCGCCCTTCTACGCCTACGAGCTGAGCGGCGACTGCATCGGCTGCGGCGACTGCGCCTTCGTCTGCCCCACCGGCGCTATTGAGATGGGCGACGACGGCCGACCCAACCTGCCCAAGGTCAAGATACCCTACGCCGAAATCGAGGCTATGACGAAGAAGGAATCTATAGCTACCTCCTAGAGCCGGAAGCGGCACAGCCCTGCCAGGTTTTTGCCTACATCCCTCAAAGACCAAAGCCTCCCTAGTTAGGGAGGCTTCTTGTTTTCACTGATGATGTATTTCCCATTCACCAGCCAGAGCTACGAGATGGGGATTGACAGCCAAGTGCCATAGATATATTATCAGCAATAGCAGTGAGTGCCAAGATATCTTTAGACTTGCGAATTCAATTCTTGGAAAGGAGTACCCGATGAAAGAAAAATTTACTCAAGAGGAGTGGGGACTTCTAAAACTTCTACCCTTTCAGGTCTTTATAATGGTGGCTGGTGCCGATGGCCGGATTGACAAGGAGGAGGTTGGCCAACTACAGAAAGATCTCCGCGACGCTCCGTTTTACAAAGATGCGTTGCACAAGGAACTCTTCATGGACATCTTGTCTTCGGATATCAATGCTCTCATTCAGGAAGCAGGCAATGCTACTAAGTTACCGGAGCGATTAAGCCAGATGAAGATAATCCTCAAGCAAAAGCTGGCACCTGAGGAATATCAAAGATTTCTGGGTAGCATGTTTATGAATGGCGTCAAGGTGGCGCGTGCTTCCGGGGGAGGGGTTCTAGGACTAGGAGAGAAGGTCAGCGCTGAAGAAAAGCGCGCCTTGGCTGTCTTTGCCGCCAACTTTGAGCTTGATTTAGCAAATCTATCCAAGCTCTTCGAGCAGTAGTAATTTGGATGACCGGTCAATAGAAGCTCGAGGCCGACCCTCATAAGCCTTTGGTCGGTGGTTCGAACCCACCCGTTGCCCGTTCTTTGACCACATCCCTCAAAGACCAAAGCCTCCCTAGTTAGGGAGGCTTCTTGTTTTCACATTGACGGTTTGGTGAAGCTCACTCTTCATCGTGCCCGGATGCCCGGGTGTACAAAGCTCCGTTGCCGCCGGTAAAAAAGAAAATGGGGCTATCAATTCTGTGGATCAGAAGGGGAAGGTGTTTCATACCCCGGGGAACGAAGATAAGGCTGCTTTCCGTGATGATATATTTTTCATCCTCAAGCCAGAACTCGATTTCGGCGTTCAAATCGCGCGGGTTTTCCCTGCGGCTGCCCACGAAACCCAGAATTTCATCGAAGTCATGGGTATGGGCTATCTCCATCTGTATGGCTTCAGAGCCGTGCTTCTCCCAGAGCCAGACACAATCAAAGTAAAAGGAGCCCTTGAGCATACTCTCGTCCAGCGATAGCATGCGGGTGGAATCCACATAATTACCGGCCCGCCCCTGCTCCTCCAACCTTCTGAGCACTCCCGCCGGAAGTGTAGAAAAACATTCGGTTATGATGTATTTGGCATACTTCTTTTGGGCCATTTTTCATTTCCTCCTTCTCACTCTATCGTTTCAGAAAAGCTGGATAATTTCAAGGGCTTTTCACCAGTTTTTAGGCTAATTTAGCCAGAAGACCTCAAGCAAAATCTGCCGAAGCCAGTTTTTGTGCCTCCCCGCAAAGTTTGACAAGGCCAAAAGTTTGATATATCTTAAGTTACTCTTTGTCCGATTCTGGGAAGGCTTGGAGATGGAACCTGTAGAAACCGGCAGCTTAGAGAGACAGGATTTGCCCGACGAAGGAGAACGGTACCAGGAACTCCTCGCTTTAAGCCGGGTCTCAGCCGCCATCAGCGGTCTCTGGGACCTAGACGCTGTCCTCAAGGTAGCCCTGGATAACGTCCTCAAGATCATGAAGGGGACCATCGGCGGCATCCTGCTTCTGGACGAGCAAACCCAAACCCTGTCCTACCATATCCATCAGGGCCTGAGCGATGATTACGTCGCCAATATGCGCCTCGCCCCCGGTGAAGGCATCGCCGGCAGAGTAGCTCAAAGCGGCAAAGCCATCCTGCTGGAGGATATCTCCACCGACTCTCGTGTAGCCCACCCCGAGCTGGTGCGCGCTGAGGGTCTAAAGGCCTTCATCTGTGTCCCCATCAGGGCCAAGGATGACGTCCTGGGCGTAATTAACGTGGCCAGCCGCCGGGCACACCGCTTTACCACCAAGGATTTGCATTTGCTCTATTCTATCGGCGACCAGCTTGGCGTCGCCATTCAGCAGGCCAAGCTCTACGAACGGCTACGAAAGGCAAGAGAAAGGTACCGCAAGCTCACCCGGCAGCTTCTGGTCGCCCAGGAAGACGAGCGGAAGAGACTGGCCCGCGAGCTGCACGACGAAACCAGCCAGACGCTTTCCGGGCTCACCCTGCAGCTACAGGCGCTGACGGATATGGCCGAGAAGTCCAGCGGTGACACCGAGCTGGTAACCAGACTCAAGAAGGTGCAATCCCTGGCCGTCCATGTACACACCGAGATAAGAAGGTTAATGACCGACCTGCGCCCCTCGCTATTAGATACCTTAGGGCTGGTCCCCGCCATCCGTCAGCTGGCTGATACCAGGCTCCGCCCCTTAAACATCAACGTATCGGTGAAAACTATCGGTAAGGAAAGACGTTTGGATTCGGAGGTCGAAACCGGTCTCTTCCGCGTTGCCCAGGGCTCCATAGGCAACATTATTGAGCATTCCCAGGCCAAGAACGCCACTATCTCCGTGGACTATCGTGATAACGAACTGGTGCTGCGCATCACTGATGATGGACAGGGGTTCGATGTTTCCGATATCACCGATGTTGAGGAGAGCGGGCGCGGGCGGGGCTTATTCAGTATGAGGGAGAGAATCATGCTCCTGGGCGGCACCGCCTCGGTGGACTCCAAGATCGGCCAGGGAACCACGGTAAGGGCCAGCGTACCAATAGGTCAAAGTGAGGAAGATGAACGCGAATAAGATAAAGGTTCTGGTTGTTGATGACCATCCCATCGTCAGGGAGGGTATCTGTGCCCTATTGGCCGTCGTCGGTGATATATCGGTAGTCGCCGAGGCGGCTAACGGCAGTGAAGCCATAGAAATGACTCGAGAGCTACAACCGGATGTCGTGCTCATGGATATCGCCATGCCCATCATGGGAGGACTGGAAGCCACCCGCCGCATATGCCGCGAATTTCCCAAGATAAAAGTGCTCGTCCTGACCCAGTATGACGATAAGGAATACGTACTACCCGTTATCGAAGCCGGTGCCGCCGGCTTTATCAGTAAGGCCGCCGCCTCCTCAGAGCTTATTTCTGGCATCCGCTCTGTTTACCGCGGCGATTCCTATCTTTCTCCACCGGTGGCCAAGCTACTCGTCGAAGGCTACCGCTACAAGGCCGGCAGCAAGGTTGGCCAGGACCCCTATGAGCAACTGACCGACCGGGAGCGGGATGTATTAAAACTGATGGCCGAGGGCCACACCAATAAGGAAATAGCCGATATTCTGGTTATCAGCCGCAAGACCGTTGAGGGCCATAAGACAAACCTTATGGCCAAGCTCGATATCCACAACCGTACCGAACTGGTCAAATATGCCCTGCGCAAGGGTATCATAACTGTCTGACAGCATTTTCCCAGCCGCACCCCACCCATCCCCACCCCTTGGGACTGGATAAACAGGGGCAAATTCCGCAAAATTCAGGGGTTTTCATGCTGACCATCAGGAAAAAGCCCTCTTCCCTTTCCGCAGCCTCTCGTTTATTGTTTAGCCTACCAACCCCTGACCGTGAAATTTGATTTACAGACGGGTGGTGAAGGAGGCTAACATGGAACAGAGTCGTAGAATCCTGATTGTGGATGATGACCCCGATTTTACCCAGCCTTTAAAGAAAGCCCTGGAGGATAAATCATACTCGGTAGCTACCGCCTCTGAGCGGCGCCAGGCTGAAGATATGGTTCGCTCCCACGAGCCCGAGTTGATTGTACTGGGCGCCATTATGCCCCGCGGCGACGCCTTCCTCTTTCATCAGTGGCTGAAACAGTCGCTTGGATTCAGCAACCTGCCCATCATAATAGTCAATTCTCCGCCAGAAAAAGACCACATCAAGGGGTGGCGGCGAGAGGAAGGCATGCAGTGTGATGCCGAGGACTTCCTCTCCCGACCTATTGAGCTGAAGATGCTGGTGCCTCGAATCGAGAAGCTGCTAGACAGGGTAACCAAAAAGATTAGGGTCTTGGTGGTGGATGACCATGCCGTGGTCAGAGATGGCATTCGGGCGGTACTGGCCCTGCAGCGTGATATGCAGGTGGTGGGCGAAGCCATAGACGGCAAGGATGCGGTTGAGAAGACGGGCAAGCTGCTACCCGATGTGGTGCTCATGGACATAGTCATGCCCGGGATGAACGGTCTGGAGGCGACCAAGGAGATATGCAGCCAGTTCCACCAGGCCAAGGTCCTGATGTTGACGCAGTATGATGACGAGGAAAATGTTCTGGCCAGCCAGCAGATAGGCGCCTTCGGCTTTATTCCCAAAACGGTGGTCAGCTCTCAGCTACTGAACGGAATACGCTCGGTGTATGAAGGCAAGAAATTCATCTGCACCGTTAATTAGATATAGCGCCACTCTAAAAGGAGCCATTTGGAAACAATTACAATCACACTTGATGGTGTGGAGGTAAGCGGCTCTGCCGGGATGAGCATCCTAGAGCTCGCCCGGGAATCAGGAGTGGATATTCCCACTCTTTGTCATGACCGTTATCTTATCCCCACCGGTGCCTGCCGGCTCTGTATTGTCGAAGACGAGAGTTCCGGAGCCCTGCTTGCCTCCTGCGTCTCGCCAATAAGGGCCGGGATGGTGATAAACACCCGCTCGCCACGGGTAATGGAGCGTCGGAAAACACTCATCCAGCTCATGCTCGCCAGCCACCCCGACTCTTGCTTGGTGTGTGATAAAGGCAACCAGTGCCAGCTGAGGAAGCTGGGCGCCGAGATGGGCATCGGGCTGGTGGAACTACAAAGAATCCCGCAACTGGCGGCCATTCAAGAGGTGAACCCCTTCATTGAAAGAGACCTGTCCAAGTGCATCCTATGCGGCAAGTGTATCCGGGCCGACCAGGAGCTCGTTGTCGAAGGCGCCATTGATTACATCGGCCGCGGCTTTGCCGCCAGACCGGCCACACTAAATGATATGCCGCTGGAAAGCTCTGAGTGCACCTTCTGCGGGACCTGCGTCGCCCACTGTCCCACCGGTGCCCTCATGGAAAAAGAGAGGGCATACCGCGGCACGACCACGACCACCGTTGATACCGTCTGTCCCTTCTGTGGCTGCGGCTGTATCCTCCACCTGGAGGTAAAGGATAATCAGATAGTAAGGGTTAAGCCGGGGGAAAGCCCGGTCAATCACGGTACGCTCTGCGCCCGGGGGAGCTACGGCTACGATTTCATAGAGAGCCCGGAAAGGCTGACCAGTCCCCTAATCAAGGTGGACGGCGATTTTCAAAAAGCATCCTGGGAAGAGGCCATAGAGCGGGTAGCTGCTGAGTTCAAAAGGATAAAAGAGGCCTATGGCGCCGACAGTCTGGCCGTGCTTGGTTCCTCCAAGTGTACCAACGAAGAGAACTACCTGCTACAGAGGCTGGCCCGGGTAACATTAGGCACCAACAACATTGATAACGGCAGCCGTCTCTATGGCTCGGCCAGCCGGGTTGGTCTGGGGCGCTCTATCGGTTTTCCGGGGACAACGAATTCATTGGAAGAACTGGAGAAATCAGAGCTAATAATGGTTATCGGGGCTAACCCCGTTGTCTCGGCGCCGGCGGTGGGCTATGCCATAAAACGCGCCGTTAAATATAACGGCGCCAGGCTGCTATTGGTCGACGTGCGCCCCACCAAGCTCAACCATTTCGCTCATATCTGGCTGAAACCTAGGATGGGCACTGATGTAGCCCTGCTCAACGGCCTGGCCCGGGTGATCATTGAGGAAAGACTGTTCGACGAGGAATTCGTCGCCCGCAAAACGGACAACTTCGACGAGCTTTCCCAGAGCCTGAAGCCCTATAGCCTGGAAAGGGTGGAAAAGCTAACCGGTATCCCCAAACAGGATGTTCAGCGGGCAGCCCGTAGTCTGGCTGAGGCAGAGTGGGCTTCTATTGTTTACGGAAACGGGATTACCCAGCACGTCAACGGCGTTGACGGCGTAATGGCCCTGGCTAACCTGGCCATGCTGACGGGGAACATCGAGCGTCGGGGCGGAGGCATCTTTGCCCTGCAACGGGAAAACAACGCCCAGGGTGCCTGTGATATGGGCAGCCTGCCCGATTTCCTGCCCGGCTATAAGAGCCTGGACGACGAGCCGGCTAAGAGTGACTTTGAAAAGCGGTGGGGGAGCCGTCTGCCCCAAAATAGCGGGCTATCGGCGCTGGAGATGATGGAACAGGCTCAAGCCGGAAAGCTCAAAGGGATGCTGGTTGTCGGCGAAAACCCCGCCACCAGCTTCCCCCGCCCCTCTCTGGTTAAAAAGGCCCTGGATTCTCTGGAGTTTCTGGTGGTGGCCGACATCTTCCTTAACGAGACGGCTAAGCTGGCCGACGTAGTCCTGCCCTCAGCCAGCTTCGCCGAAAAGGAGGGCAGCTTCACCAACTTTGAAGGCAGGACCCAGCCGGCCAGAAAGGCCATCGAACCAATTGGCGAATGCCAGCCCGATTGGAAGATAATTCTCCAGCTGTCCGATAAAATGGGGCAGCCGATGCCCTATTCCTCTCCCCAGGAGGTCAGGAGCGAGATCGAAGAGCTGGTCCCCTTTTATCAGCCCCCCGCCTCGGCCGACCTGGAGAAGGAGGACGTGGACTGGGCTGAGCTGGAGAGTGATAGCGTACGCACCAGGCGCCTCTACAAAGGCCCCTTCCCCAGCGGCTTCGGGCGCCTTTCCCCAATTGAGTTTAGCCCGCCCACCGATGTATCCGCTAACGGCTACCCGCTGACCCTGCTGTCGGGCTCTATACTGCACCACTTCGGCAGCGGCACCAGGAGCTCTAGGGCCTCGCGGCTCAAGGAATTTTTGCCACACTCCTGGCTGGAAGTCAGCCCGGGCGATGCCAGGAAACTCGGCATTGGCGACGGGGACCCGGTCAGGGTAGTCTCACCACTAGGCGAACTGACGACCAAGGTAAAGCTAAGCGACTCGTTACCCCCGGGGCTGCTCTTCATGCCCATCTCTTTCCCGGAGAGCCCGATAAACGAGCTCTTCGATAGCAAACTAGACCCCCGCTCCAAGGCTCCTTTTCTCAAAAGCTGCGCGGTGAGGCTGGAAAGGACTAAGTCGTAATGGCCAGAGCCAAGAAGGTTAGCCAGGCCGACCTGAAGAAGATTGACACTATTATCGCCAACTATCAGGAGCAGAGATGGGGGCTTATCCCTCTGCTGCATGATGTCCAGCAGGCGGTGGGCTATATCCCCCCGGAGGCAATACCGCGCATCGCCAGCGCCCTGGGCCTCTTTCCCAGCCAGGTACAGGGGGTGATTACCTTTTATGCCCAGTTTTATACCGAGCCGCGGGGCAGGAATATCGTCAGGGTATGCCGGGGCACGGCCTGTCATGTGCGGGGCGGCAAAACGATACTGAAGCTGGTAAAGCAAGAGCTGGGCTTAGAAGAAGGCGAGACCAGCCCCGACCTGGAATACACCCTGGAGACCGTGGCCTGCATTGGTGTCTGCGCCCTGGCGCCCAACATCGTCATCAACCAGGAAACCCACGGCAATCTGAACCCGAAGAAAGTAGCCCGATTGTTCGAGAGTAGGCGTAAGAAATGAAGGGAAACGGACATAAAAAGCGCACTGTTCTTGTCTGCCGGGGCACGGGGTGTGTCTCGGGCGGGGGCGACGCTGTCCTCAAGGCGCTGAAAAGCGAGCTGGCCAGGCAGGGTGTCAAGGGCGCCGAGATTGATTTCACCGGCTGTCACGGCTTCTGCCAGCAGGGCCCCAATGTTGTCGTCGAGCCGGACGGCATCTTCTATACCCACGTCGAGCCCGAGGATGCGGCTGAGATTGTAAGCTCGCACCTGCGCGACGGCAAGCCAGTGGAGCGCCTCTTCTACCGCGACCCCGTCAGCGGCCAGGCGATACCACGATACGCCGATATTAAATTCTATAAAGAGCAGAGGCGGGTCGTCCTGCGCAACTGTGGGCATATCAATCCGGAGAGGATTGATGACTACCTTGACCGCGGCGGCTACCAGTCCCTGCGCAAGGTGCTCTTTCAGATGACGCCGGAAGAGGTCATCGAAGAGGTGAAGCAATCGGGGCTGCGCGGGCGCGGTGGGGCTGGTTTTCCCACTGGAACGAAGTGGGAGTTCTGCCGCCAGGCCCAGGGCTCGCCCAAATACGTTATCTGTAACGCCGACGAAGGCGACCCCGGTGCCTTTATGGACCGCTCTATCCTGGAGGCCGACCCCCACTCCGTTATCGAGGGGCTGGCTATCTGCGCCTATGCCATCGGTTCCAATGAGGGCTATTTCTATGTCCGCGCCGAGTACCCCCTGGCGGTAAACCGGCTCAGGGTAGCCCTTGACCAGGCTAAAGAGAGAGGATTTTTGGGCAATGATATACAGGGCTCCGGCTTTAATTTCAACGTGCACATTAAGGAGGGGGCCGGTGCCTTTGTCTGCGGCGAGGAGACCGCCCTTATCGCCTCTATCGAGAGCCGGCGGGGCATGCCCCGCCCCCGTCCCCCCTTCCCGGCCCAGTCGGGACTGGACGGCAAGCCCTCCAACATCAATAACGTAAAAACGCTGGCCACAATACCGGTTATCCTGGAGAGGGGTGCCAGCTGGTTTGCCGGCATCGGCACCGAGAAGAGCAAGGGCACGGCCGTCTTTGCCCTCACCGGCAAAATCGCCAACAGCGGGCTGGTTGAGGTGCCCATGGGTACTCCCCTATCCAAAATTATCTACGATATTGGCGGCGGCATCCCCAAAGACAAACGGCTCAAGGCGGTGCAGACGGGCGGCCCCTCCGGCGGCTGCATCCCGGCCCGTTTCATTGACCTGCCCGTAGACTACGAGTCACTGGCCAAGATGGGCTCGATAATGGGCTCCGGCGGCATGGTGGTCATGGACGAGACGACCTGTATGGTGGATGTTGCCCGCTACTTTCTCAGCTTCACCCAGGCCGAGTCCTGCGGAAAGTGCACCCCCTGCCGCCTGGGGACGAGACAGATGCTGGAAATACTGACCCGAATCACGGAAGGCAAAGGCAGCGAGACTGACATAGACACCCTGCTGGCTATAGCCGTAACCGTCAAGGAGTGCTCACTGTGCGGCCTCGGCCAGACCTCGCCCAACCCGGTGCTCTCCACCATTGAATACTTTCGGGAGGAGTATGATGCCCACATAAAGGAGAAGAAGTGTCCGGCGGCGGTCTGCGACGCCCTGATGATATCGCCCTGTCAGCACACCTGCCCGGTAGGCATCAACATCCCCAAATATGTGGCCCATATCGCCGCCGGTGAATATAGAGAGGCTGTGGAGACTATCTGGGAGCGCAACCCCTTCCCGGCTATCTGCGGCCGCATCTGCAGTCACCCCTGTGAGTTCAGGTGCCGCCGCGGGGAACTGGACGACCCCGTGGCTATCCGAGCCCTGAAACGCTTCGCCTCTGACTGGTATTTCGAAAACGTCACCGAAGACCCCGAGCCCTTTCCCCAAACCCAGAGCCAGCGAGTGGCTGTGGTCGGGGCGGGGGCCACGGGACTTTCTTGCGCCTACTTCCTGGCCAAGATGGGCTACCCGACAACCGTCTTCGAGGCGCTCCCCGTGGGCGGCGGTATGCTCTCGGTGGCCATACCCGAGTTCCGGTTACCTCGAGCGATTATCGAAAAGGAGATTGACTATATCGCCAAACGGGGGGTGGATATACGCTACAACACCCCGATTAACGTTAACTTCACCGTGGAGGACCTGAGGAAGGACGGCTACTCCGCCGTCTTTATCGCCGCCGGCGCTCAGAGAAGCCAGCGCATCGGCGTGCCCGGCGAACTGGAGGACGTCGAAGGCTTCTATTACGGACTGAGGTTCCTAAGAGACGTAAAGCTGGGCCGAGCGGTTAAGGTCGGCCGCCGCACCGCCGTCATCGGCGGTGGCAACGTGGCCCTGGATGCGGCCCGCACTGCCCTACGCTCCGGTGCCGAGGAGGTAAAGATATACTACCGCCGCTCCCGGGAGGAGATGCCGGTTACCGAGGTAGAATACGACCAGGCTATTGACGAGGGCATTGAGGTCGGCTTTTTGATTAGCCCCACCCGCATCGTCGTCGATAACTGGCGGCTAACCGGTCTGCAGTGCATCAAGATGAAGCTCGGCGAGCCCGACCAGAGCGGCCGCCGGCGGCCCGTCCCCATCACCGGCTCGGAGACCTTTATTGAGGCTGATACTGTTATCGCCGCCGTGGGCCAGGCGCCAGACCTCTCCTTCCTGCCCCTTGACAGCGTTCTGGAGCGCACCCGCTGGGAGACCCTGGTCGTTGACAGCAACACCCTGGCGACCAACATCAGCGGCATCTTTGCCGGTGGTGACTTTGTTACCGGGCCGGGTATGGTGATAGACGCCATCGCCGCCGGCCGAAGGGCGGCCATCTCCATAGATAAATACCTCAGGGCCGACACCTCTCGGGTGGAGATGTACGACCTTAAAGCCAAGGTCAGTGAAGAGGTGGCGGCGCCGGACATAGAGGAAGCCTGGGAAACCCAGCCCAGGGTGGCCGTGCCCACCCTTCCCGTCCGAAAGAGGAAAATGAGCTTTGACGAGATAGAGCTTTGCTTCTCTGAAGAGAAGGCACAGCAGGAAGCCAAGCGCTGTCTCCGCTGTGACCTGGAAAGCTAGAGTGGGAGGTTTAAGATGAAATCGATAACAAGGCAGAAGCCCTTCGAGGAAATAAAGGAGCAGCTTGCCGGCCTGGATAGAGTCTTTATCATCGGCTGCGGCACCTGCACCACCATGACCAAGACCGGCGGGGTTGACCAGGTTCTGGAGATGAAGGGCCAGCTCCAGGAGATAGACAAACTGGTCACCGGCTGGACAGTTATCCCCATCGCCTGCGACGAAATGAGCGAAGTGGCCATTGAGGAAAACAAACGCGCCATTCAGAATTCGACCTGTATCTTAGTAATGAGCTGCGCCCTCGGTGTGCACAAGGTGAGCACCTATATTGACCGCCCGGTTATTCCGGCTCTGGATACGCTCTTTATCGGTGTTGAGGATAGCCCGGGCTATTTTCGCGAGGTCTGCGCCCAGTGCGGGCAGTGTGTCATTGGCGAAACCGCCGGCATCTGCCCCATCACCGCCTGCCACAAAGGGCTGGTCAACGGCCCCTGCGGCGGCACCAATAACGGCAAGTGTGAGGTGGACAAAGAGAAGGACTGTGCCTGGACGCTTATCTACGAGCGACTCAAGGCCCAGAACCGCCTTGATTTAATGCGAAAGTATCAGCCTCCCCACAACTTCCAGGCATCGCCCCGGCCGAGGACAGCCAGAATCTCATAGAAGGAGGTCAGCAAAATGGTGTCAAGCTTTAAAGAAAAGCTCAACTCGGGCAAGTTTGTCATTACCAGCGAGGTGGCACCTCCCAAGGGGACCAACCTGGAAAAAACACTGCACCATATTGACCTTCTCAAAGATAAGGTGGATGCGATTAACGTTACCGACCATCAGAGCTCGGTAATGCGCTTCCCCTCCATCGGCGGCTGCCTGGCGATTAAGGAAAGGGGTGGCGAGCCTATCCTGCAGATGACCTGCCGCGACCGCAACCGCCTGGCCCTCCAGGCCGAGCTCTTGTTTGCCTATTCCCGGGGTATAAACAACGTTCTCTGCCTCACCGGCGACGCTGTTCCCGTCGGCGACCACAAAGAGGCTAAGGGAGTCTTCGACCTCGATTCCCTGCAGCT
>Ga0315545_1000485_pt1 | contig 41545 bp, 27 predicted proteins | sample SalMarSW160210MG_FD_203096 | JGI IMG/M metagenome (GOLD analysis project Ga0315545, IMG submission 203096) | Salt marsh sediment microbial communities from the Plum Island Ecosystem LTER, Massachusetts, United States - Salt Marsh Sediment SW1602-10 ...
AGTAACGCATCAGCACAATTCATCGACGATTTTAACGATGTTGTCATTATCAAAGACCCACGTGCTATAGATGGCTGGGCGTTTTTTACAGGAGATGGTGAGGCAACAATGGGTTTTTGGCAAGGGGGTGGATTTGCTTCAATTCTTGTGGATGCTACAAAAGATAAGCGAAACATCTGGTGGGCACTTATCAAACGGCGAGTTTCATCCAACTTCGACTTGAGCTTACTAAAGAAGCCAGGTCATGAAATTCGCATCGAAGCTCGAATCCGCGTCAGTCATGCGCCACGCCGAGTGAACCTGAGTTTAAATACTCAAAAGACCGTGGATTTCCATACTCATCTTATGGAATTCGATATTCCCGACACGACGAGCTGGCATACAATCAGTATGACCACCCATGATTTCGAGGCTGAGCCGGGGGACATGGTTTTCGGGCAGCTCGCCCTTATGGATTGGGGATTGGGCAAATACCGCGTGGATGTGGATTACATGAAGGTGGACATTGTAAATACGGCTTTACCTGTGGCAGTCCTATGGACTCCTTACGGAGAGCTAACCGGGCCGGATAAAGGCGTTCAAGTGCCGTACCATCCGCCCATCCCGGACCCGAATACATTTGAGCACGAAATCAAAGTGGTTCAGGACTGTATTATCGATGTCCAATATCCTGACATGAATTTTAACGATTGGTTCGCCCAGAACGAAGCGGGCAAGGTGAATCTATTGACTGTCAATGGAACTCAGTTTGTAGTCATGCGCTGGGATTTAAGTGCGTTTGCCGGAAGACAAGTGGCTGGACTCGGCCTATTGGAATTGACGACCCATTCGCTGCAGCGCTGTTGTGATGATATAAAGGATTTCGGTCAAGTAAGGATTGTCGAGATATTAGGCGGCGAGCCAAACTGGAAGCAGGAGACTGTCACTTACAATAGCCTGTGCCAGGGACAGGCCATAGATAGCGTATTGAATTCCCAGATGATTATTGATATTGGTGTGGCCGAAGGGCGTGACAGCAAAACACTAATTACAATCTCCAAGCCTGTCCTTGACCGCATGATTGAAGGCAAAACCTTAGGCTTGGCTATTCGGCCCCTTGGCGCTATAAATGCCTCTTTTTACGCAATGGAAAACAAAGGCGGGAAATTCAGCCCAATGCTGCGTTTTAATTTGCAGAAGTAAAAAAGCATATCAACTTTTTTCAAAGTGTATCCGTTAAGTTTTTTGCCCACTTTAATTTGTGTTACCGATGCGGTTATACTGATGTGACCGGAAATGACGTTTGTTTTTTATGAATATAGTCTTTTCGATTAATCGAAAAGGCTATGAGTATTTTAACACAATGTTTCTTCCGTAAATTTGGGTAATATAGATGTTTTATAGCCTTTTTCTAGAAGCTAAGAAACTTGTAGCAGGCCATGTTTGCACATCCGGCTAAATACGTACGACAGGGAACCAGTTTATCCTATAAATATAGACGACCCGGCGGAACAAAAACGGCATTTCATTTTATACCCATAAACCATTATTTGACTATGGTTTCATTTTTTTCTTGTGGTTCGGTTTTGAGCAACATATAATAACCTAAGTGCTATTTGCGAAGCATCAAAGAGAGGAGATAATGTGCAATCCTATTAGTTCAATTTTACTAAAATTTCGGAGTAATAATGGTGTAAACATTGTGCACCGTGAAATATTAAAAATTTTTGAAGGAGTACGAAAATGAAAATGAGTATTCTGATATTGGTCACAATTTTGGCAACCGCAATCCCAGCGCGGGGCCAGATGTGCCCCATTGATGTATATATCAGCGGCCACATAACAGATTCCTATGGTTTCGGCGTTCCTGGAGTGACGGTCTCGGCGGGAGGCAGTCATCTCCCGTCGGCCAGGACAAATTCCTCGGGGTACTACAACCTGATGGTGCCGGGTCCCTGGACCGGTTGGGTCACGCCCTCCAAGAGCGGATATACGTTCAGCCCATCATCTATATACCATGGCACCCCGTGTTGGTCTGAGGATGGTGTGGACTTCACAGCATATAATAGCAGTCCGCCCTCTATTACTGTTACTTCTCCTAACGGTGGCGAGAACTGGCAGCGTGGAACATCTCACAATATCAGTTGGAGTTCTAGTGGCAATGTTGGCTCTTATGTCAAGATTGAACTGTACAAAGGTGGAGTACGAAATAGGACGATAAGCAGTTCTACTTCTAACGATGGCTCCTATAGTTGGTCTATTCCATCGGGCCAGACCACAGGTTCAGATTATAAGGTCAAGATAACATCGACGTCAAATTCCTCCTATTATGATTACAGTAATAACAACTTTTCAATAACTGAACCGCCATCTATTACCGTCACTTCTCCTAACGGTGGCGAGAGCTGGCAGCGTGGAACATCTCACAATATCACCTGGAGTTCCAGCGGGGATGTTGGCTCTTATGTCAAGATCGAACTGTACAAAGGCGGAGTACGAAATAGGACGATAAGCAGTTCTACTTCTAACGATGGCTCCTATAGTTGGTCTATTCCGTCGGGCCAGACCACAGGTTCAGATTATAAGGTCAAGATAACATCGACGTCAAATTCCTCCTATTATGATTACAGTAATAACAACTTTTCAATAACTGAACCGCCATCTATTACCGTCACTTCTCCTAACGGTGGCGAGAGCTGGCAGCGTGGAACATCTCACAATATCACCTGGAGTTCCAGCGGGGATGTTGGCTCTTATGTCAAGATCGAACTGTACAAAGGCGGAGTACGAAATAGGACGATAAGCAGTTCTACTTCTAACGATGGCTCCTATAGTTGGTCTATTCCGTCGGGCCAGACCACAGGTTCAGATTATAAGGTCAAGATAACATCGACGTCAAATTCCTCCTATTATGATTACAGTAATAACAACTTTTCAATGTTTGAAGTTGACGTAGGGCTGCCGGTCATCTATGTCGACGATGATGCTGCAGGCGCGAATGATGGCACAAGCTGGACGGATGCTTATAAATACCTTCAGGATGCACTGGCCGATGCTAATTCTGCGGAAAAGCCGGTGGAAATCAGAGTAGCACAGGGTATCTACAAACCTGATGAAGACACATTACATCCAGAGGGTACTGGGGACCGGGAAGCCACATTTCAACTGATCAACGACGTCACCCTGAAAGGTGGCTACACCGGCTTTAGTGAGGCGGATCCCAATGCCCGCGATATTGAACTGTACGAAACTGTCATTAGCGGCGACCTCAACGGCGATGATCTCCACGTTGCTGATCCCTGTGATCTTTGGAATGAAGCATCGCGGGCTGAGAATAGTTATCACGTGGTAACTGCCAGCGGGACTGATTCATCGTCTCTTCTCGACGGCTTTACTATCACGGCTGGTAATTCCTATGGGCCGAACGTGTTCTGGGGTAGTGGAGGTGGAATGTGGATTTACGGAGCTAATCCGATAGTCATGAACTGCACCTTTTACGGAAATTCAGAAGGTTATGCTTTCACGGCGGGTGGCGTAGGTGGAGGAGGCGGGATTTCTTGTTATCAAGGCAGCCCTACTGTTATCAACTGTATGTTCATCAGCAACTCTGCTGGTGCTGGTGGCGGTGGGATGTTTAACGTCTATTCTAGTCACCCTAGGTTGATAAATTGTGCTTTCATTGGGAATGAATCCTTCAGCGGTGCCGGGCTTAGAAACGACAATGATAGCAATTCGATATTGATCAACTGTACCTTCACCGGAAACTCGGCGCGGGTCAGTGGGGCTGGTATGGAAAATTGGGTGAATAGTAATCCAACTCTGATCAACTGTACCTTCACCGGAAACTACACGAAATATGGCGCCGGGATATACAACTACGAGAGCAGCCCGAAGCTGACCAATTGTATCCTTTGGGGCAACATTGCCAGAAGTGGAACGGGTGAATCTGTGCAAATTCGAGGTGGTACGCCTATTATCGACTATTGCTGCATTCAGAGCTGGAGCGGTGGTTTAGGTGGTATAGGCAACATTAGTGGTGACCCTATGTTTATAGATGCCGACGGACCCGATAATATTGTTGGCACAGAAGACGATGACTTGCGGCTATCGGTGGGTTCGCCCTGTATAGATGCCGGTGATAACATGGTGGTTCCGCCTGATACTGCCGATCTTGACGGTGATGGTGATGTGTCTGAGCGAATCCCGTTTGACTTTAATGGCAATCCGCGTTTTGTAGATGATCTCTTGACAATCGATACGGGAGTTCCTGCTCATAATCACCCTGCGATAGTGGATATGGGAGCATATGAGTTTGCTGGCTCCTTTGACGGAGGACTACTGAAATTCATTGGAACTGCCGTCAAGGCCGAGGAGAATTATAATGACCCAACTAAATGTTATAGGGATTACTATGTCCCAATCGTTATAGATGAAGTTCTCGAGGATCCAAATAATTTATTAGTTGACATAAGCTCGGTTGAAGTATGTTACGAGAAACCTTTGGATATTCCTACCGAATCATATGGGAAAGTTAACGTTTATGGCTATTACTGGAAAGGCGTCGGTGCGATGCAATATCTTGGACGTGTAGATGCATCCAACGATCCCTATTATATTATTCGCTTGGGCGATGTGTCAGGTAATGGAGAAATTACTGCGCACGATGCCGCGTTAGCTGCCCAGTATGCAGTAGGTTTGATTGATTTAAAAGAAGAACAGATTTGGGCAGCAGATGTCACTGGTAATGGAGAAATATTAGAAGATGATGCCTCTTTAATTGCAGAGTATGCAGTGGGTCTGATTGATAGATTTCCAGCAGATTAATGGGACCGGTACCGACGGTCCCAGCACAAATAAAAAAGAATTCTTGCTGGCTGTAAATTCTCTGTTCCTCGAAGCAGGGATACTTTTGCTGCTCAGTTTGAAAGAAGCATTGTTTTGCTCGCAGCAAAAGCCAGAAAAACTTCTTTGCGTTCTCCGGTGGTTTTTTTGCTGTTATGCTGCTAAAAGCAGTGTCAGGGTCATATATATTGCAACGCTTATCGAGTCATTTGCGGTTGTGACTAATGGGCCGGAGCTTATAGCAGGATCTATGCCGACCCGGCGGAACAAAAACGGCAGGAATAAGCCGAGTGTTGTGGCGACCATTATAGCCGTAAACATCGCCATCCCAAACGCGAATACGAGCCGAGCAGGTTCTATTGTTTCAATCGGCCCTTTAGATTTAAGCAGTATCTCACAGACTATGCCGCCTAATATCCCACAGCTAAGCGCCACTAATAGCGCGATTCTAACTTCTCTTGTAAAAACTTGGTTCAGTTTTAAAGCTGCAAGGTGTCCCGTAGCTAAGCCGCTGACGACGATGGCTGAGGTTTGCAGGCCAGCGTTTCCGCTGATTGCAGCAATCATGGGGACAAATGCCGTCGCTGCCACATAGACAAGAGGGTCCTTGCTTTTGAAAAACATCATAACCATCGCTGTTATTCCGGTGCCGATCAGACACGGCAGCAAAAAGGTCATTCTGATTCGAGCGGCGTGAAGAGCAGAAAAACTATCTAGTTCATCGGCGTCGGTACCGGCTATTGTATAGAGGTCTTCCGCAGCTTCTTCTTCTGCGACCTCGATGACTCGGTCGGCGGTGATTCGGCCGATAAGCCGATGGTTTTTGTCCAAAACAGGCACAACAATCAGGTTGTTTTTGCTGAAGATATTGCGGACTTCTTCCTGGTCGGCATCCGCATTGACATAGATTGTATCGGAGTCTATTAAGTCCTTGATCCTGGTGTTTTCCGGCCGGGTCAAAAGAAGCCGAATGCGAACATCGCCGAGAAACCGCCCGTTTTTGTTTACGACATAAACCGAGTAGAAATCTTCATCAATTTCGGCGGCTCTGATTTTGTTAATGGCTTCAGCGATAGTGGCATCTTCCTGCACGCTTATTACGATCGGGTCCATAATGCCGCCGGCTGAGTCTTCGGAGTAGCTCATCAGTTTTCTTATCTCTGCTGAGTCGGCTGGTGCCAGACTGTTGAAAACCTTTTCGCTTATTTCGTCCGGCATCTCCGCGAGCAGGTCGGCTGCATCGTCATAGTCAAGTTCGGAAACGAGTGCATTAATTTCATTGTCTTTAAGCAAGTGAAACAGTTCCGCTCGGGTGGCTTCGTCAACCTTTTCCAGAACCTCAGCCGAGGTTGATTTGTTCAGCACATTGAAGATGGCCCTTTTTTGCTCATTGTCCACAAGCTCAACAACTTCAGCGATATCGCTGCTTCGCTGGTCGCAGAGCAGTTCACGCAGAGCAGACATATCTCCGGCTTCAAGTAAAAGCTTTATCTGTGGCAATAATTGTTTTTGTTCGTCTGACATCTGATTTTTTTGCTATAGCAAACAAGTAAATTTATGCGTTCACGGATTAAAATATCTGAATTTCTTCGGTTAGGCAATGTTTTTCTGTGTTCGTTTTAAGAGAAATAAACGAGTTTGGAGTGCCCAGGATTTTTTGAAAAGTGTGGTTTTATAGCGGTAAAAAACCGACATCAGATTATAATTAACGAGCAGTCATTTACGGATAGAAGTCACGCCAGGTTCCGTACTCCGATACCTAACTTGAAATGATTAGCGGTTATATGTAAAATGTTCTTGGCTTTTGGGACTTTTTAGTGTAAAATTATGATAACGGACAGGATGTGAGCTAAGATGCAAAGGTGCTATTTTTGTGAGGGCTATATGATGAGAAGTCTGGTTTTTGGCGCCTTAACTATATGTGCGATAATGACCTATGTGAGTTTTTCAGCTCCTGAACCGGCTATTGTGCCGAATCCGGGAGATTGGACGGTCGATGTAACATTCAGCCATCCCCAGCAGATCGTATTACAGCCGGACGCACTCGGCACGCCGAGAAGATTCTGGTATATCATATTAACGCTGGTCAACAATACAAATCAGGATATCGATTTCTACTCCCAATGCGACCTTATGACGGACACCTTTGAGATTATACCGGCTGGCAGGAATGTCTCGCCGATGGTTTTCGAGCTATTAAAAACGCGTCATAAGAGCAGGTATCCGTTCCTTGAGCCATTACAAAAGGCCGGCAACAAGATTCTCCAGGGCGAAGACAACGCCAAGGACATCGTTGTTATTTGGCCTGATTTTGATGCGCAAGCCAATAATTTACAAGTATTTATAAGCGGCCTGAGCAATGAGACGGTAGCCATCGACCATCCGGTGGAAAAGGATGAAATGGGCAGGCCCATCCAGGTTTATCTGAGAAAGACCCTGGAGTTGAATTACAGCCTGAGAAGCGATCCGGCTGTGAGGTCCGATTCCGACATAGCTTATAAAGGCAAACGCTGGATCATGCGATAGTTTTTTTGTTTGCCCCCTCTGAGGCAAGCCAAACACGTCCTGCATTTTGTATATCAAACATCCGAAATACACTGAAAAACCTACGGATATTTTCAGCCAAATCCTTTCTTTTCCAGACCTCCAATTAGACATTAACCCTCCGTAGCCTTGGCAAAGGAGGGTATGCCTGCCCTGCGTGCCCTGAGCTTGCCGAAGTGAGCTGAGTCTAAGAATTTGCAAAATCGCGCGTTTTTTGAGCAAAAAATGACGGAAATTTAGCATTTTTTAAAATTAACATTTTGTTAGATTAGAAAAGAGGGGTAATCTTATAGCTGGGGATTTGTGACCAGTGACTGGTCGTTCGTGCCCCGCAACTCATGATTCGTAGTTTTATTCGCAAAGTAATCTAAATTTAGATGCTTTTAAGTATTTTCATTCGCGTGTAAAATAGATGAGGGAAGAATTACTAAAGACGGAAAAGACATAACAAATGACTAACTATCAAATTTTTTTGACAGAAAAGAGTATTTTATTTACTTTATAACTTTGCCTTTTTTGGCAGACTCTTTATAAGGAAACACAAAAATGGTAACACTTGTTGTTATTACCGCTCTCGTAGCTTTCTTTGTTGGAAGTCTCATTGTATCACGAGGTATAAGGTTAATTGAATACACGTCCAACCGGTCGCGTTCCGAGTTCTCACATATTCTCTTTACCATAATGGGTTCGTTGGTTGGTGGGTTTATGTTCTTTGGTCTTTGTGCAATTGGTTATGAAGCCGGTGTGGCGGGATTTATTATTGGAATTGCGTATTGCGTGGGACTCATACTATTGGGATTGGCAGTGCCTAGGATCAAAAAGGTGATGGATGAGGGAAACTGCGACACAATGGATGACTTTGTTGGCGCACGGTATGGTAAAGTAGCGCAGATTTGTGTGACGGTTTTGAATCTTTTATTGTTTCTGGCGATCTTAGCGGCGCAATTCATTGCTCTTTCAGCTTTTCTGAGGGTGTTTGCCCAGATCGAGTCAGGATGGTCTTTTTATGTCGCTGTTATTGTAGTCCTTACGTATACTGCGCTGGCAGGTTTCAAAGGAGTTTTGTTCACTGATAAATGGCAGTTTTACGTTCTTACTGTCAGTGCTTCGGTTATCTTTCTACTGCTGACTCTTAAAGCAGACTGGTCTGCAGTGGCTAGTTTGGGGCCAAAGTATTTTAACGGCTTGGGCTACGGAGTTCTTTTTCCCATCGGTGTTTTAATATTTTTCACCGCTTCTATCCTTGTAAGGACGGATTTATGGCAAAGGATCGCATCTGCGAAAGACGTAAAAAAAGCACAGAGAGCTTTTTTCATTTCTGGGCCTATTTTGCTGGGTTTCTACATTATTCTCACAATGGTTGGTATTTACGGCAGGGCTGCTCTTGGGGAAGGAACGCAAGCCGACATATCCGGGTTTATACATTTTCTTAACGTTGTACAAGGCTCATCGGGTGAAGTAATGACATTTAGCGCGAGGGTTTTCTTGAGTATATTAGCGCTCGGTGTTTTTGCCGCCATTTTGAGTACTGCGGACACAAACTTGAACGTTGTTTCAATCGCAATTTCAAAGTTAATAAAGCACAGAGATTGGGCTCGATTCGAGAATGAAACCCCTAATAAGATTGAAGGGACGCGAACTGGAGTTGAAAGTAAACTTCTGAATGTAACAAGATTCATTACGATTATTATAGGGATACTATCAGTGGGATTAGCAAAGTTAATCCCGGACATAGTTGACTTAATCGTTGCTGGTGCGAGTGCCATTGGTGTTTTTATACCTGCTGTCTTAGTAACGCTCTTTAAAGGCACATGCAAAACTTCAGCTGCTATAGCGAGTATTGTATGTGGGTTTGTCGTGCTCGTTGGGTTGCTTCCCTTTGCACCTAAAGCTGCTTTTATTCCCGCAACTTTGATCTCTGTGATAGTATATTTCATGGTCGCTCCCTTTGTTCGCAATCGTGCACAGAAACTTGTTTCACCTGGGATTAATGATAATAAGATTGGAGCCCACTAAAACTGTATAAGGGATTGTACTAAATGAGTGTTCACAGCTTGCGGCGGTGGCAATTTAAGCACTTAATCACTCGTGAAAATCCCACTCCGCTTATTGTTCTTGCCGATAGGAATCTTACGTTTATAACAAACCGAGTAAAGCAAATTGTCGCCGTTGACCTGCATATTCCCAATCGCAATCGGATAATACTAAAATTGGAACATCTTGCGGAAACCTCACCCACAGGGAGCCTTTATGACCGTCTCTATGCATGGCTTTTTCTGCGCGCTGAAGAAGCAGGGTATATTAAACCTGGTGAGTCGCCAGTTATTGAAGCGTCGGTTGGGAATGCTGGGGCTGCTTTCGCGCGTACCGCGTGCTTTCTTGGCTACAAGAAGCCCATTGTGATTCTGCCGGAGGATATTTACCCTGCCCGGATTCAACAGATAAAAGACCTGGGCGCAGACTTAATATTTTCTCCGGCTAAGATTGGCCCAATCGGATATGTGAACCTTTTAGAAGAAATCATACGTGAAGACTGGAAACGGAAAGGCAAACTTGGTAGGGACTTCTCGCGACTCTATCCAATCTCTAAGATCAGAAAAATACCCAATGAACCATATGCAATGCTCGTTAATGAGACTCTTTGTCAGCTTACTTCTGCATGCATATCGGATAAAGTGGATACCTTTGTTTTTGGCGTTGGCTCAGGAAATGCAATCTCACAAATTGGCATAGCGCTGAAAAAAAAGTACCCAAAAGTCAATGTTATCGTTTGTGAACATACAGAAAGACCTTTTGTAAAGCGGCTGCTTAATGGGGAGGAAATTAAAGTGGGAGGTGAATGGCCAGAGCCCGATTACCCCGCAACAACAATACATGGAGTACCTTTGAAGAAACTAAGTTTGGATCTTAGTGTGATTGATGGAACAATCTTGGTCCCACGTTCTGAACGAGATGAAGGCTGGTACATAGTTAATGATATTCTAAAGCTTTGTGCAGGCAGGCCTACAGGAGGAGTGCTTGCGGCCGCCTTAAGAATAGCCGAGCGAGTTGAGAATCAAAACATTTTTACAGTAGTGTTCGACCATGTTGGTAAATATGGCTTGGAATATGAGTACGTAAGCATATGGACGAAGGACCTATTTTCGTCTAAGTCCATTCTAAAGGCTGTTTGCTGATGGCAAAACCGGTAAAATTTGAATATTTGCTGAGCTTTGACTACAGCGATATTGTGGTTTCGCCAGTCTCAGAAGAACATAAGAACTTCCGAGTGGTCCTTGGACAAGCCATCGAAGAGGATTTTGTTGATGCCTTGGATTATTTCTGTCAGAAATTTTATCCGCATGTTCCGCAAGATAAGCGGCCATGGGAATTGCATTGGATGTGGAAAAAGGAAATTCCAAGTTTGGAACAAGAAAAGGAAGAATGTGAAAAGATCGTGAAGATTAAAGGTGAAACAAAGGAATTGGCAATAAGAATCTCGAAATTAAATACTGATATCAAGAGTAAAAGGGAAGAGGTTGAAGAGGAAGTAAAGGACGCGCTGAAAAAGTGGCCGCTTGCTTGGTATTGGAAGGCACTCTTTACTGCTTTTCCTAAATTCTTAAAAGATGGCAAATTTAAGGAATCGGAGGTCACTATACGTATATCCCAGATCCGTGATTGGGTTCTTGTCGTTGTTTACGAAGAAAGTGGGAAGAACAAAAAGTTGCTGCGTCCGCCGCTTTTCGGTCGCAGCGAGCGCGTCATTAACTGGGATCAGTATTTGACGCTGTGGCAGTTCCGAGACAAAATCTCAGAAGCTTGGCGAGAGATAGAGGAAGCAAAGCACAAAGGGACCCGATTAGATGAGGAGAAAGCGTATGTAATTGGCAGGCATAATTTAATCTATAAATTTAAACCATCTAAGGATTTTACATGGAAAAATCCTAGAAGTATTAGAGCTCGAGTAACTGTAGATATTCAGTTGAACCCGCATATAGGAAAGTATGAGGACAGAGCTATAAAAGTCCCACTTCGGGTATTGAAGAAGCTACCAAAAAAGTACTATCCGTATGATATTGTATCGATACCCACTTTCAAGAGTAAGCCGGAGGTGGTTCTTTTGTCGAGTGATTCGGTGTGCGAAGCTTATGAAAAACTTACAGAAATTTGGAATGATAAAACGACCAAATCCGTTCTGATCATAGCTCCTCCGGGGTCAGGAAAGGAACTATTTGCACGTTCTATCTACCATTTTCAGGACAAGGAAGTGTTGGTGTCTTACGCTCTCTCTCCATCCTCAGATGATATGAATTATCAAATGTTATACTCACGAAGATTTGAGCAATTTGGAAGGTTCGAAACTCGCGAACTTTTGAATGATGAAAGCCTTAAAGATGCTTATTATGAAACAGCGCGAGAGATATTTGACATATATGTTGAAACGAGAGATTGGGCGGGAAGCGAGGGAAAAAGCCGGCAAGGAGAGGAGCCTAAGGATAAAAGAGGTAAAATCAAAAACCCAAAAAAATCCATTTACGACGGACTTGTTTTTCAGGCGAGAAACGGGGTTATCTTCTTGGATGAGATTGATAAAGTAAGAGAACAAACAAGAGCGTCGCTGCTGCGATTGCTGGAGAACAACGAGTTCGCTGTTTATGGTACACCGATGATTCTCAAAATGAAGGAGTGGAGGCCATTGTATGTTTTTGCGGGAAGTCTGTCAAGGGCGGAGATGTTTAGACTAAAGCCGTTGGATTTCTGGACGAGGATCAGCCATGTGGTTGAAATGGCCCATCCTTTAGAAGTAGGTAATGAAACTGAGATGAAAAGAATATTACGTGATTATTTTTGGTTTTTCTGGCAACAACGGCCACTCAGATTTTTTTTCAAGGGGGGGCTAATACCTTTTGGGTTTGACAAGACTAAAAAATCTGAACATGAATTTATTGAGAACTATTACCTCAAGCTTTTTGAGCTCTTGACGGAGCCATCGGTGGTACGTGAATTGTCTTGTATCTTTGCAGATGAGATTTGTAGGGGAGGCAAGCTAACTCGTTTCAGTATAAGAAATATTCGCAGCGTAGCTGGGTTGGTTAGATACAGATTGGTTGACTATTTTCTGTATGATAAAAGGAGCGATTCTGCTTTGGCTGCTATTCGGAAGACAATCACGGAAAAAGGCAAAGATAACAAGTTGAAGTGGTTCGATGTCCTGAGGCTGATCATAAGCGGGAAAAAAGAACTTGGGATTGTTGGTAAAAAAGATTGCGAAAACTTGCGTACCGAGATACGGGGTATTATAACTTCAGCCATACGAAGATGCGAGAGTTAAGTAAGATTGTCCGAATTCAAAAAGTCTCAGTGGAAAAGTGCTATCGACAAGGGTTTTTGCTTGAATTTTTGCCGTTTTTGGGTATAATATGGCCGCGTAATGCGGATTGCGTATCGCGTATTGAGTATATAGTATAGCATATCATAGTTAGCGGATATCAAAACAGATGACAGAGGACGGAAGACGGAGGACAGAAGTTTATCCACCTCTGGCGGAACAGAAAATAGCAAAATCATGGCAAAATCTACACCCAACTTGTTTTACAATTGTCGAGAATCCTCTACAAATCGGCCCTATTTTATGCAAAACAAAGCCAATTTACGAAAAAGTCAAATGGATGTAAAGTTAATTATAACAAGGGATTATGAGAAAAAGTTGAACTGGACATTTGGTGAAAACAAACCCAAACAAAGCCAATCTCAAAACGGCTGCTGTCTTCAAAGCTCGGCTAAAAGGGCGGGTAATTGCCTAAGCTCGTGGATTATATGCCGCGCAGAAGCCTCCCTGCTTTCTTGCGAAAGCAAGAAGGGAGGTCTATGAATACGGGCGGGACGGATTATCTGAATAGTCAAAATGCCCAATTTGTTCGGGCCGACAAAGTCCTTTTCTTCATTGTCGGCAACGTACACAGTAGTTTCAGCCTTCGTGTTCAGTGTTTTCAGCAGCTTTTCAAAGCCGGCTGGCGATGGTTTCCAGCAATTTCGGCCGAGCTGCTCAGTATAAATTATGCACTTAAAATATTTTTCGATTCCAAGAGCCTGCACCTTCAATTGCTGGGCCGGCAGGAAGCCATCCGTCAGCAGAGCCAACGTGTATTTATCGCTCAGTTCAGCAAGGACGTCCCTGCTGTCGTCCGGCAGGGCGATTTTCGGAACGTGATTACGGTAGACATTTATCAGCTTTTGAATAAGGTCGTCATCGTAGTTGATGCCAAGCTCTTCAAGGGATGCATTAAATGTTTTTTTATGATTGCCGGCTACAAACTGTTTCCAGAGGGCGGCAAAGATGCTCTCAGCAGATGCTTGATAGGCGAGGAACTCGGCAACAGAGGCGAAGCCGCTTCTGCAATATTCGACTTCGTCATAAAGCGTATCATCTAAATCAAAAACAACGGTTGTTATCATGCGGGTAACTGATAAACAAGCTCAATATTTTTGGAACATTTGGCCCCACTCGGTTTTCATAAATTTGTGTATTCTTATTCTGCCGATTGTAGGATACCAGAGAAAGTCGTGGTACAAATTTGAGGCAAACGGCGCCCATATAACCAACGGCGAATGCAGCAATGGCTTTTCAAGAAATCTCAAAAATCCTAATCGAAGCATCTGGTCGCCCCAGATGACAAGACTTTTTTTTGTAGTAAAACCAAAATTCACATCGTCAATTGTTTCGCCGCGTATTTCTATATTATCGGGATTGCCGATTCCGAGGCCCATTTCGTCGCACATACGAATATAAGGAATCTCCATAGGATTATAGCCCATCATCCTGGCTGCTACCGCGTCAATAGCGACAGAATCGGCGCTTGCGAGGATGAAGTTCTTGATTTTGGGGACCATTGTTCTCGGCCCTGCTCCGTCACCGCAGACTGTTCCGTCCATTACAGCGAAAATTCCCGGATGCAGCTCTTTCTGCATAATCATTAAGTCCACAAGAACTTCATGGATATATTTGTGTGCGTAGTGCCGTACTTCTTTAAGCAGGCCGCCAAAGGCATTTTTGATCGCTCCTGTAGTCTGGGAGTGGCCGTGTGTTTTTAAGGTCGGAAGATGAATTACATTTTTCCCTATAAACATCTCCGGGATTTCAATGCCTTCGGGAAAAATCTGGTCCAGCTTCAGAAGTTTGTGTTTGAATTTATATTTAATCCAATCCGTATCAGGCAGTGATATGAAATTAAGTCTATATTTGTCAAGTATAGGCATCCATTTATTATTATGAGCGCCTTTGACAGGGTTGGTGACGACTGTTTTGTTTTCGACGGGCCAGAGTTTTTCTGCTGAGAAACCATCCTCAATTAGAGTCTTTACTACGCCTTCCACCTGCCAGGGCTGTGAGGAGCAAGCCGGGAAATATTTTGTCCAGGACAGGTTAAGCTTTATAAGAGTATCGTTGTCCTTAGAGATGAATTTGCCGTATTCAGCGAGGTGCATAGCTTCTCTGTAGGTGTCTAAGACCGTTTCGGGAGTGGTTTTCAACACTGCTACTAATGATTTCTGGTTTTGTGAATTTTTATTCATAGGTTTCTCTTATGAGAATCGGTATTAAAACAAAAGTTTAGACTATACAACCGTTAATTTCCTATTGTATACTAATCCCGATTTATTGGGATGACAACAATAAAGCTACAACTTGACTATATATTGGGATGTTTCGGCAGGATATAAAATGAAAGATTACATTTTGCTAATGCGTCCCTCTCACTGGTGCAAGAACATTTTTCTTTTTGTCGGCCTGATATTCGGAGGCAAGCTTCTCGGGTCGTCTGGTGAAGTGCTCTTGGCTATCGGTAGTTCTGTTGGTGGTTTCTTCTGTTTTTCTTTGGCGGCTTCGGCTATCTATGTTCTTAACGATATGATTGATGCCCCAATGGACCGCCTGCACCCCGCAAAATGCAAAAGGCCAATTGCCACCGGCAAGGTTAGCATTGGCTCAGCCGCTTTGTTGTCCATTGTAAGTGCTATTGTTGCAGTTGTCGGCAGCTTCATTCTTGCTCATAATTTTGCACTCGTTATCTTAACATATATAGTTCTGATGATTCTTTACTCGCTTGCGCTAAGAAGAGTGATGATCCTTGACTGCGTGGTAATATCAATCGGCTTTTGCCTTCGGGCGATTGCCGGAGCGGTTGTAGTGGATGTGCCTATCTCGCCCTGGCTGATTATTTGTACATTCGCTTTGAGTCTGTTTTTGGCGTTCGGCAAACGTCGCAGTGAAATAGCTATGTTAGGTGAAGACAGCGAGTCGTTTCGCAAAACTCTGGCCGGCTATACTCCGGAGCTGCTGTCACATATGCTTGACGTAACAAGCGGCCTGGCTGTGATATGCTTTTTGCTTTATGCAATGGACGACAGAACGTTTAATATCTTTGGCACTAATAATCTTGTCTATACTACGCCGTTTGTTCTGTACTGCGTATTCCGATTCAGCGCGCTAATACAACAGGGCAGATTCTCCGGTATAGTAGAGCTTATACTGCATGATTTGCCGTTTCAAATTGGCTTTGTGCTTTGGATTATATCTTGTATTGGAATTATTTATGCTGAGAAACTCAGTTTCGTGAAGTGACTAAAGTGCCTTAAATTCTTGTCTCTCCACAGGATGCCTCACGGCAGAGCGAAGTCGAGAGAATGGATTATAACTTTTGCTCACTTTAGGCTCTTTATATTCCGCGCGGGACTACGGTGCATGGAAGATATACCTGAGATGTTCACAAATAAGCAGCTAAAAAACAACAATCAAAACCAATTAAAATTTCTCACCTTACCTTCCACAGGCCTGCTTGCGTTTCGCAAGCCACTGATAATCCTTGCTCATATAAACGCCTTTGCTGTTTCTCTGTTACTTTCTTTTTTGGTAGTAAACGAGATGCAGTTCAAACAGGCATGGCTTGATGTATATCCAAATCTGCTAATATTTGTTCTCATCGTCAAGCTGCTGGTATTCGGGCTTTTCAGGCAGTACCGTGGCTGGTGGCGTTACGTGGGCATTTCCGACCTGCTCGGGATACTACGCGCGTCGTTGTTTAGTACCTTGATTATAGTAGCTTTCTGGTTTTCGGTGAGCTATATAGATTCTATTCGTCCGAATTTACCGCTAGGTATGGACAAGGTCGCTGAAGGCGTATGTGTGGCAGATATGTTTACAACGGTACTAATACTCGGCGGATTACGGATGATAATTCGGCTGTACTATGAAGAGTTTCGCACCGTAGAAAGTGGACGATTGAAACGGTTTCTCATTGTCGGCGCAGGCAATGCAGGCGAAGCATTACTGCGTGAAATCCACCGTATGCCTGTTGCCGAATATGAGGTTATCGGTTTTATCGATGACGATCCTGCCAAGCGAGGTATAAGTATTCATGGAATATCCGTTCTCGGGACTGTTGAAAAGCTGCCCGAAATCTGCGCCGACCGCAATATCGAAGAAATCGCCATTGCTATGCCATCGGCTACGCACCAGCAGTTAAGGCGAGTCATTCAGGTTTGCGAGGGCACCAAAATCCGGTTCCGGACGGTGCCGGCAATTACTGATATTGCATCAGGTAAATTCCGCGTTTCTCAGATTCGTGACATCGATATCAATGATTTGCTTGGCAGAGAGGCTATCCAGCTCGATCTGGATTTAATAGAGGCCTTTGCAAAAGACAAAATTATCCTTGTCACCGGGGCCGGCGGCTCCATCGGCTCGGAAATGTGCAGGCAGCTATGTAAATTTGAACCAGAATTGCTTCTGCTTGTTGAACAGGCTGAAAATCCACTTTTTTATATTGAAAAGGAGCTGCACAAGCAGTATCCCCAAGTCAGCATGGAAACGATAATCTGCGACATTACCGACAAGCCGCGCGCGGAGGAAATTTTCGAGCAGTATAAACCGCAGGTCGTCATTCACGCTGCCGCCCACAAGCATGTACCCTTAATGGAGCTAAATCCGTCTGAGGCCATCAAAAATAATGTTGGAGGCACAAAAACTGTTGCCGACGCCGCGGATAAATTCGGCATCACAAATTTTGTAATGATAAGCACCGATAAAGCCGTCAATCCAACCAGCGTAATGGGTTCATCCAAGCGGATTGCGGAGATATATATACAGGACTTAAGCCGGACAAGTAACACTCACTTTGTGACAGTTCGTTTCGGCAATGTGCTTGACTCCGAAGGCTCGGTTGTGCCTATATTCAAAAAGCAAATAGCCGAAGGCGGCCCGGTGACCGTTACGCATCCCGACATGAAGCGATATTTTATGACCATTCCTGAGGCGAGCCAGCTCGTCCTTCAGGCGGCAACTATGGGAAAAGGTGGAGAAATCTTCGTGCTCGATATGGGTGAGCCAGTAAAAATTGTAGACTTAGCCAGGGAGCTTATTACCCTCAGCGGCTTCAGGCCCGGCGAAGATATCGAAATAGTCTTTACCGGCCCCAGGCCGGGCGAAAAGCTATTTGAAGAGCTGCGGATAAAAGGCGAAGACATGCAGCACACAAGGCATCCCAAAATCAGTATATGGAAGAACATCCCAATGGAACGAGACAGGCTTCGTGCCGGCATAGGCGAGCTTATGAATATTGCCAGGAATCAAAACCACAACGAAATAATTCAAAAAATCAAAGAGCTTGTCCCTGAATACATTGGCAATGCTAATAATGTAAACCAAGCCCCGCTTGTATCCGTGTGATAATCGTAGTTCTAATACATAGGTGGGGTTAGTCAATAAATAAAACTATTTGCCGCGGCTAAGTGCTTTTTTATTAGTCAACTTAAGAAACTACTTTTCAGGACTTCCCCTATTTTTCATCAGGCTGCTTTTGAAGTGATTTTCTTTCTATCCAACTTTGAAGCTCAGCCTCCTGCTTATTTTCTTCCTGGATAATCTGCTCAGGTGATTTAGGATTTTTAATGGCTGTAAGGTCCTCCAACTTCACGCCGGAGAATCCTACTTTACCCTTAGGGTCGTCGCAGCTAAATCTTACCCAGACAGTAATTTCATTCGCATCAGACGGTAAGGTGATGTTAGAGCTATTTGTGCCATCTTTTAACTTGGTATAGCCGGTAATAGCAAAATCAAATTCCCTTTTTGTCGTTCTATCCGGCCCAAAGGCAGCGATCTGCGCTGCTTCTGGACCGCTTTTGCTGTTCGGGAGAGACGCCAATCCCGCCATCTGCTTGCCTGTTAAATCTTTTTTATCTTTACCGGTAGGTACTGCGTGGATTGAGAATGACCAATTGCCTTTGACGGAATCCATATTAAGTGTATTCATACACGCGGTGAGCCTATAGGTATGCCCAGGTATCAATCCAAGGAATTTCCTGTATATGCCATGCACAGTGCCCTTCGGCACAGCCTTTATAACTTGATAAAATGGTTTGGTCAAAAGTGTTTTGGAAAGAGTACCAAAACGGGCATAAGATTCTATTTCCCGCTCTTCAAAAGATATTTTACTTTGTTCTTTGACCGTACTCCAGGATACCCAATTTGGAGCTATACCTTCGTTAAATGGAATACCGAATGTTTCTTCTTGGCAGTAACCATTATCGCTTACGTGAATAGCAGTAGCATTTGAGGGTATATTATCTCGAAAACCAACCACCCAAAAATCCATATCGTCAATGTTCAATGGTATTCTTTCTCTATCAATAATAAAACTGTTTGAGTTACCATTAATTTTCCTGCCAAACCTATTGTCAAAATCTGTCCAATAACCATTAATCAAAATGAAATCATATTCACTAGAAGTGTTTTCCCAATTCAGTAAGAGTTCATCTTTTTCTTTATGGTATGAACAGCTTAGAAATCGGGGCGGTTTTGGAATACCCAGACCCGTCTCTGTACCTCCTATTATGTATGATTCGGGTCCGAATGGTAATATTAGAACATCTTCCGATGCATGCGCCTGAAAGCCACCAACCCATAGCCAGTGGGGATCGTATTCAACTCGTCGAGTTTGTCTGGAGTGGTGTGCATTTATGGTATCTGCAAGACGTTGTGCAATAGACTCAACCGATTCGCCAGTCTTGGTTTCAATTGAAACATGTTTAACATATCTATTTCCTGTCTTAGCCAAAACAAGTATACCCCCTGAAGCTTCTCCTTTAAATGATAACCCCCATGTTGGGAATCTTCCGCCAGATCCACAAATTTTTTGATTTGAAAAAACTACAATTAACAGTATAAAGATTATTATATTTAGTGGGTATTTTTTTAACTTCATTGCAATCTCCTTTCAAATGGAATCGGATTTTAGTTAGCCTGGGTAACCAGGGTGATCGCTAGATGGACCCGGACAAGGTTCAGAATATGTAGGGTTTGGCCATGGTGCACAGGGACACTCGCTTCCGTCCTCTCTCCACCAATTTATGCATCCTACACCATCTACACAATCAAATTCTACATACCTATAACACCAATAACCCCAACATCCTTCCCCACTCCAATCATATTTATGATCATTACAAGATGCCTGATTCGTTTTAAGAAAAAGTTTTTTCCCAGGATGGGAATATTTATATCTAAAAGCGTTCAAACCGCCGATCCAAACACAACAGCCAACTTCAGTTTGTCTTGGTTGTGGTGTGCCCACATTGTACCACCAGGAATATGCCTTTAACCCCAAATGATTCCCAGTATCACAATATACCCATAAATAATTGTCACAATCATCCATAGTAAAAGCCTGATTTTCTGGAGGACAAGACCATGCCGGCATAAATTCCTCCCAATATCCAGTTGAAGACGGAGTCTTAACAATAATTGTATCCCCTGAAGCGGAACCACCACATTTTGCTCTTATAACGTAATCTCCTAATTTAGTAATACCTGAAAGCGTTGTAGTCGCAGAGCCGGAAGTCGGATTCAACGACGGATTTGCTCCATCCGGCTTACTTACAATTTCCCAGTGTGGCTCACCAGAAGGAAATGACATACCTGGGGGACTAGGTTTTGCCTCAAGATCCACAGTTTCACAAGGACACACGTATATAGGTCCTTCATCTGAAGTCCCGGCTTTTACTACCTTGTCCACCCCCACGAAGGTAAACTGGATTTCCGGCTGAGGAGGCACAGGTATTTCATCTGCTCCAAAATAATACCCAAGGTACTGAAACCATAGACTTTTAGGGCCGCCAGGTATTATTCCTTCCACATAAAGTGTAGCCGGAAAAGAGCCATAACCACAAGCATTCCACGTTGTACCATTTGTTATCTCATTCTGCTTCAAGGCGTTACTCCAGACCTTAATAATTTGAGGTTGATCTATGGCCAATCTAACTTTATCATTGCATCTCGGAGTGTCAACAGAAAGGTGAATCGCAACCAGATCATCCTCACCTGACACCGTTCCATCATCCAAGTCTGAAATGCCGTTGTCGTTATTATCATCATCATTTACAGCGACATAATAACTATCAGCAGACAAGCTATTATCAACAACCCAAACCGTGATACTGTCAGCATCCGAGCCATAGTAATTCCAAACCCATAAGATAGGCGTAGATACGAAGCATTAGGATTGAGGCTATAAATAAAATTATTCGCTGCGGCTATGTGATGATTTAGAGGTCCACTAATCGTTTCTTTCCCTAATAAAATTAAACACACTTTCAATGTGGTTTTCGAACCCGAAAAAAGTTTTTATCGAAATTCGCATAGTAACTTGGTAGCCAGGATCCTTCTTCGACCTTAAGAAAATAAAAACCAATGCTTTTACCATCGTTCCACCAGTTTACCATGCGAAACCAATAATTATACGACATCGATGAATTATCCCAATCAGGATTGTTGGGATCCATTTGCCGATGGATTTCAGCATCTTCCTTCGGAGGAGAAACACCAGCTTCATGAACTGTTTGAGGTCTGCCCCAAACCGCTCGATCCTCCGGCATATACTTTACTAACTCGGGGCGGAATGAGTAGCTTGCAATCTTCTTGTCGAGTCTCTTTAATGGTACCTTTTCTCCGTCCGCGCTCCATCTATAACCTGTTTTATTAAATATTTCCAAGCAAAGATGCTTTGCATTTTCAATCTTCTCCTCGCGCTCCGCCCCAGTGATTCGGCCCCCCAAAGGAGAAACTTTTATAGCAAAGATGCTCGCAGTTTGAGAGATATCTACCCTGTAGTCATTTATCTCCCAAGTTGCGCGGACCACGTCTCGCCCCTCAAACTCATCTCTGATAAAAATAAGCTCAGGATTCTTATCTGGGAGCCATTGCTTTGCAATAACCTTGTTCAGCCATTCCTGGCACTGCTTTTTTGGCCATACCAACTCAACTGCATTATTATCTACTCGGTTCGGTCCATTCAGAACCGATGGTGCTGGCCACTGAAAAAGCCTATCCATTGGAGGGCGAATCACCTGATCCAAACGTGTTGGATCAAGTTTATTAGCAGCATTTTTTCCTGACCCGCCAAATCCTATGCTCATTGCAGCAAAAACCACAACCAAAAACGTGTAGATGATAACATGTTTATTCTGACTCGTTTCCATTTCTTTCTCCTTTCTAAACTTTGTGCCCACTGCTTAATCACTATTTCATTTTTTTTCACGATACCACCTTAATCAGACTTTTACTGGTTTATGGTGCCTCTACCCATGGATCTTCCATACAGGTCAAGAATGTGTATGGTGTGCTTGTACCGACTCTGTATTGCCATTCAACCGATGTAAATGCGGTTTTAACCACATCCTTGGCATTCGTAAATATTCCTACGCCTAGTGCATAGTGATAACCAGTGAACAAGCACGTGGCTTCGTAAGCATTGGCGTTCCCATTGCCATCGACATGTGCTAATCTTTCATATATGTAATCGTCGTCGTGGGTAGTTGGATCTGGATGTCCAGTTCCAGGTACTATCGTGCGCCATTGGGTATCCACAGGAGAAGATGCAGCCGCATATGTGCCGTCTGGATTGGCATGGCAATACCTTATTGCTCCACCACCAAGGCCCAGCATCTGGAAATGTTTGTTTACATAATCGGCAAGTCCTGGACACTGGCTACTTTCATTAGGATCATGAAGCAACCAAATTGGTGACGGCCCCCACATGGGTCCAGATAAATCAAAGGAGCCTGAAAGATTGTTAAAAACTGCATTAGCGGGAATGTTAGGATTTGTTCCCCCTATGCCATTTGCTGCATTACATACGAATTCGATTCTCTTTTCTGTTACACTACTCCCAGATGGTGTGCCCCAAGTAACGTACACTGTATGTGATGTTGTGCTTATAGGATACCAAGTATTTGTGCCGCTGGGAACTTTGTATTTCCAGTTAATCTGGAAATTACCACTGTATTTATTCACCTGATTTATAATGTTTCCCGTTATGCCAAGAGTAGCTGGAGCGCTGGTTAAGCCACTGAAAGTTACATTGCTTACTTCGTTCCAGTCCTCGGTGCCACTAGCATCAATTATCATCGAAGTAGAGTAAGGGTAGGTTAGGGCCTCAGAGATCTTCAATATAAGGTTCGTCAAAGATATAGAATTAGAGTCCTTTGTAACACATACAGGATCACTCTTGTTGGCATCCGAGTCATAGACAGGATCCGTGAAGGGTGTCGTACCATCCGCCCAACCGCCCCATTGTGACGGCGTTTTATCAAGTTCATGGTCACCGCCAAAACCAAATTGATATACTGTTGGCTCCATAACCTTTATTGTAATGGTTTTTCCAGAATCATACGAGCCGCATTTAGCTGTCAATGTGTATGTACCACTATTGGTGAAACTAACATCAATAGTTTGGCCTGTGCCGCTGACTATCCCCGACCAATGTGGTTCTCCTGCAGGCCAGGTGCCAGATGGATATGGAACGCCTTTAAAAGTATATTTTGCACTCTTAAGAACTGTAATAGTGCTACCACCATAAATAGTACACCAGCCATAGTAATCATTTGGATATACCTCCAAGTTGCTAACCTCCATAACGTAGACAGTTTTGTATTCGTAGGCGTTTCCGCAAGCTGCTGTTACCCCATATCCGCTTGCCGTGTACCAACGCGTGGTAAATGTTGTGCCGGCCCCTGTATCTGGGCTGCCTCCTGGGGCACTCCAAGTGACAAGGTCTCCATGACCTTTAGGGTTGGTTATTGCCGTGAAGGTAATATCGCTGCCGACACAAACAGTGTCATTGGAGCTTATATAATCAACCTCAACAACGGCAACTTGCTTTTGCATGCTGTTATTACAGCCTGTAGCGGTTACTGTTTTCATACCTGCTGTGTCCCATCTGGTGGTGTAGCTTCCACCGCTTCCCGATGTTGGGCTATCACCACCGCTCCAGCTTATACATTCATACTTTCCCGGAGGGCTGGTTGTTACCGTGAATGTAATATAACCGTACCGACACACAGCATCTGCCGAATTCACACTGACTATATTCACCGGCAGTACATTAACAGAACGTGTACGGCTGTTTGTCTTATCCGAGCAACCAGGCCCTGTTCCGCAACAACATGGCCGGTCATCGTCGGTGACCGTTAGAGTTACAGATTTTTCACCTGTACTGCACCATTTAGTTGTAAAATATTTACCAGCTCCCGTAGACGGTGATGCCCCTCCCGATGCAGACCAACCCTCTCCAATAGAGCAACCGTCTGGATCGTAGGAAGAAGATGTAAAGGTTGCTTGGTCCCCGCAGTATACGGAACTCGGCCCACTAAAGTTAGCCACCGGCGGCGAGCAGGCCGCATAAACTACAACGGTTACACAAGTAATAACGAAACCACAGCAGAAAATTATGACTTTCTTATTCATATTTATGTTCCTCGTCTACTAATTCCTCTATTTCTGTAGAACTCCACTGCACAAGAAGATCACGAGCAGCTTCAACAGCCTTGCAATCCGGATAATCTGAAAGGAGCCTTTCGCAGGCATGAATTATTTGAACGGCAGCTTCTTTTTTGGAAATACGTCCTGAATTTTCTAATTCCTCAAGGCAACGGGCAATTAGAAATTGGGCGTGCCAGGTGTATTCGTAGTAAGGCCAGTTATCAACTACCTTTTGGTAATACTCTATGGCCTTTTCATATTGACCTAATTGGCGATAACATTCAGCAGAGAATTGGTAAGCCTGAGCGGTAGTAATCGAAGGAGGCAGCTCTTTAATTATCCTTTCCCACACAGCAAGAGCTTTTGTGAAATATTCAATAGACTTGTCGTTAGGTTCTTTTTTGCGATCATCTTGTCTATGCTCAGAAAAAGCCTGTGCCCAATATTGTTCACCAATGCTGAATACGCCGTTAGGCATCTCGGGATGGTCTCTGAACTCGGAAATTATCTTGTCAATCACCTTCTGCGTAGCCGCATCATTTCCACGAGCGATATCTATTCTTGCCAAGCCCACCTTTGCCCACAATAGTATCTTGTTGCCAAACCATTTGTTAACAATGTATTTGTAAAGGTCAGTAGCTATTTCATATTTACCGGTATCGCGATACGCGTCGGCGATAAGGTTGGCAACCTCAGGCAGCCGATTATCATCGGCATAATCAATGAGTATTTGCTCTTTAAGCGAGTCGCCGGTATGGAAATCGGAAAGTCGGATACTTGTGACCGCAAGACCTGTCTTCGTCCAGATAGATTCGGAAGCAGAGATGCCTTTTGCAGCCAGTTCATACATTTGGCGAGTCTTTTCGCTGTTGATGTTTCGCCAGCGGAGATTGTCGCCGATGACGTTTAGAGCTTGGTAAAACTGCGGATGGTTTGAGTAATTTGTGCTGAGCTTTTCAAAGGCTGCATCTGCGGCGTCGTTGTTTTTCAGACACGTATTGCAGACGACTAAGCCTGCCATCGCCCAAACATTGTAATCACTATTGGGCCAGTTATCCAGAACGTATTGATAGCTTGAGGCTGCATTGTTATGTCTGTTTTTATTGCGATATGAATCCCCGACGTGAATCAGTGCTTCAGCTATATTGGGATGGTCGCGAAAATCGGTGACAAGTTTTTGCCGGGAAGATTCAATAAGCTCGTTTTTGCCCCAGCTAATATACAAGCAAGTAAGCTTTTCCTGTGCTTGAAAGGCATAGTCGGTTTGCGGGTGGTCTGCGACGATTTTGTTATAGATTGTCTCAGCCTGCTCGTATTGGCCATTTTTGAATAAAGTTTCCGCTTTTTCAAGTTGGGTGGAGGTATTAGCATAAGAAATGCAAGCCAGTTGAATTATAAGGATAGTACATATCCATAGCGCAACCTGTCTTGAGCGCAGCCTGCACTGAGCACTGTTGAAGTGTCGAAAGAATCGTGTAATTCCTGTCCTGAGCGTAGTCGATGGTTTGGTAAGCATAATTAGTCTCCCGTATTGTTAAAAATTCCGCTCCCCGCTTGCGCGAGGACAAGTTTTTTTGATTTTTTGCCGGCTGGTTATTTAAGAGTGATTCCGGTTGCTTAACCGGTTTTTGTATCTCCGCCTCTTTTGATGACTGTTAAATTGCACTAAAATCAACTTAACAAGTGATGTATAAACCTCTCAGATAGAATTGTCAAGAAAATTCTCAAAAATACCGGAATACCATTATGATTATATGGCTATTCTTACAACAAAAAAGGTTTGCATTTATAAAACAGCTAAGGTATAATCTAACTGTAATAATTGTGTTTCAATTCAAAAGACGGGTCTTAACAGCTTGAAAAACCAAGTTGTTATCGAATTGGAGATGAGCGATTATGGCTGGTATGTTTTATTCACTGAAGGAGGCAGCCGCGAAGCTCAACATGACAGAGCAGGAAGTAAAAGAGTTGGCCAGGCAGGGCAAATTGCGCGAGTTTCGTGACGGCTCCAATTTACTGTTTAAGGTTGACGAAGTAGAAGCTCTGATGGCTGATACAGGTATTGCGGTATCTCAAGGTGAGCCGCTTCCATCGGAAGAGCCTGAAGAGTTTGCAGAGGCTCCGGAATCCGAACTAACATTTGAGCCGGAAGAAATAGGAGAAGCTGAGCCGGAGCCAGAGGCGGAAGAAAAAGCATTCGAGCAGCCTATTGAGCCTGAAGAGGAAATAGCAGGAGAAGAAATAGAGGAAGAAGCAGGAGAAGAAATAGGAGAAGCAGCAGAGGAAGCAGAGGAAGAAGGAGAGGAAGAAGAGATTTTATTGGCGCCGGAAAGCGGGGCACCGGCAGCGGAGGGTGATTTAACCAGTGCTGACACCGCCCTGTCCGGTGAAGGAGTCAACGTACTTGGCGAAACGGACCGTGATTATCAGCTTACAGACGATACTTTGGCTGAGACAACAATCGCACCGGGAACAGGCGGCACCGCGGGCATAAGCGGCACAACCGGTGAGGCCTTGCTGGAAGAGATTGAAGATGATGTTAGCCTGGATTCTTTCGGCAGCGGCTCAGGACTGCTCGACCTTTCGCTGCAGGCCGATGACACCTCATTAGGTGGTATTCTTGACGAAATCTACACGGCTGAGGGTGGGGAGGAAGGTCAGGAATCAGACGAGCCTGCTTCAGCGATGGACATTGTTGCTGAGGCGGAATCAGCAGCGGGCGGAATTCGGGAAGAAGATCTGATCGGTCCAACCCCCCTAAGCGTGGCCCCGATGGTTGCGACGATGGCTCAGCCATATATCGAGGCGCAGCCGGACGCCATGAGCGACTCGTTGGGCATTATGTTGTTTCTGCCACTGTTGGCACTTGTTTATGCGGGGATAGTAACTGTCGCTGCGCTTAGAGATGTAATGCCTACAATTCTCGGCAAGATAAAAACGCCGTATATTGGTTTATACATCATGGTTGGCTTTTCAGTAGCGGCACTTTTAACATTCGGCGTAAGTTTTATGCTTAGCGGCGGAATCAGCACAGCCGGCACAAAGGAAAAAAAGCCGAAAAAGCCAAAAGAGAAAAAGCCCAAAAAAGAGAAAAAAGCTAAAAAATCGAAAAAGACGGCTTCGTGAGAATCTGAGGATTAACCTTTAGCGGAACAATTCATCATCGACTCTTTAAGTAGGTAAAATCATATCTGCGCAGATATTTCCTCAAAAGAGGCAATTTTAAGCTTACTCATTTTCTTTTTGGATAGGCCAGAAAACAGAATCACCATTATCCGCCCATAATCTTCTCGGCTCGCCTCTTGAATTCTTTCCAATTTGACCGCCGTCATCGGTAAAATTATAGCTAAAGCTGTAGAGGATAAAATCATCATCTGTTCTTTTATAAACCAACGGCTTATTGCTAAATGGGTCCATCGGCAATTCTTTCAAATAACCCGATGTCACCAGCTTATCAAGGCCGGCAGGGTATTCTTTGTTATCCAGGCAATACTGCTTGAGAGCTAAAATCATTACCGTTGCTTCATGCGAGATTTTAGCCCGATATACTATTTCAGAGACCCGATCGGCGGCTGGCATAAAGTAGCGTAATAAAAAGTACCTGTATTCAGATAGGGAAAAGAGCATTTTTTCAGCGTTATCAAGCTTGCGAATATGTTTTTCATACGGGGTTATTTTTGCATTCTCAGCACATCTATTATAAAACTCGTTGGCCTTAGACACTGTTTCATCTCGCCTTGCATGTATAATGCTTGCTGCGGTTGAAAGAGGCGTGAGCAGTCCGAAATCCTTCCACATTTCAAAATCATTTTCATTGTCCATCCACCAGCCCCATTTTTGAGGAATCAGGTGGCCGCCTCCCAGTCCTCCATCGGTGAATACGTTTTGGACTATATCCAGAAATGCCAGTCTTTCACCTTCCGTATTCATTAGTGGATAACCTTGTTCATAAATCTGTGATAACTGTTGCTGGACTTGTTTTAAGTCGGTTGTCGGAATATCCGTGGTTGCTAAGATATTCAGTATTTGATTATGGGCAAGTGCACTGATAGCTGTCCCCACCAGCTGTTCAACAATCGTTCCCTTTCCCTGCCAATGACTGCCGGCTCGTGCAACAGCAACGCAATCTTCAAGTCCCTGGCGCGTTTGTCCTTCCTTTACATGTATGCGTGATTGCCAAATACCGAGCCTTGCCAGATGTTTGATCCTGTTTAGGTTCGGCAAAGTGATATCCCACAAAGTTCTTTTCTTGCTGTTCGGATCACATGTATATTCTTTGTAGCAATATGACTTTGAGCTGCCGGCCTTAAATTCCTGCCAGGCGGCTTCGTTCTCTTTAAACCAGGGACTGAGATATTCATATTCGAGATCTGATAGCGCAATTCGAGCGGTCTTTGGCAGATAGTTATAACGCTTCATCCATTCACGAAGCACTGCGACTGTAACTGCTTCGAGAAAATTGGGTGGAACCTTATTCAGTCTTGCCCAATTCGTCAGTTCGGCGTCTGGAAAACCATCAGCTTTCGGAAACTCTACTCCGTCATGAGTTGAAACCGTTACAGGCTTACCTTGCTTAATGGCTTCAACAGCATGATATATCATTAATTTAAATTGGATATATTGCGGTGCTTTCGTCTCTTTGAAAATAGGCACCAAATTGTATCGGAAACATTTAAGAATTATGGCTTGCTGCTCAGCAGATAAATTGTCCCAGTATTTCTTATTGTCCTAAATCCATTTAAGAACTTGTGTTTGTTGCTCTTCGCTTAAATCTGTGAATCGAAATATCTCCTCCAATTTTCCCCGCCAATCACGATAGGAAATAAACTCCTCTACTACTCCACCTCTGATAGGCTCTATGTACAGATTGCTGGCTTTTTCATAGTATGGCCAGGCGTTATCTTCGTCCCGAACCTGTGGCCGACTCATCTGGTTTAAAAGAGCTAAGTAATCTACACTAATGGCTGGTTTGCCGGTTAAAAACCAGATAGTATAAACAGTGAAACACAAAATCAGAATGCCTATAGTCTGAAATGTTCTTACAATGACGGTTCGCCAGAGCGGCCTGCAGCGCTTCTTGGCTCGGCGTAATAAAACCGCAAGCAGTTTCACATCGCCAAACTCTGATATTAGCTTCTGGGTCTTTTGCTCTTTTTCTTGGTCGCCGTCACAATCTTTCAGCTCATCTTCAAAATGCGCCGCCAATTCCACCAGCACATCTCGCTGCACTTTCCTGCGATAGCGCATTTTGTTTACGATCAATTTTATGAAATCTATCGCGCGGGCTGGCAGCCGATTGAATTGTGATTCAGTTTCTTTCCGCTTTTCCATATCGCCTTATCTTATTATTGGTTCGCTTCTGATTTTAGGATAGGCCAGAAAACCGCATCGCCATTATCCGTCCATAATTTCGGTTTGTCTTTGCTATCTTTGCCGATCTGGCCCCCATCGTCGGAAAAATTAAGGCCAACACTATACAGGGTAAAATCATCTCCAATCTTTTTATAAACCAGCGGTTTGTCACTGAATGAGTCTATAGGTATTTCTTTAATGTAGCCGGCTGTCACTAATTCTTCCAAGCTATTCGGATAGGTGCCGACGTTTTGTTTGTATCTCAATAACACTATCAGCAGTAAAGTTGCTTGAACTTCGGTTTTACTTCGATAGGATATTTCATTTACCTTGCCAAGAGCAGGTGCCATGATTTCCAGGAATAAATTACCCTTAATAATCTGTATGCTCTCTTTATTAAAGTCTATTCCTTTGGCTTGAAGCTGGCCTGGATTCTCAGCAGCTATCTTCTCCCAGAAGGCGTAGAACCGGTCAGCCATTTCTCTGCTTTCTCGTTTGTTCGGATGAGTAAAAAAGATATGTCCAATCTGTATCAATACATCATAAAAATCTGCGTTTTCAAAACCTCCAAATCCTATGGAACCTCCTAAATCCCGTAACCGTGGCAAATATAAATGTCCTCCACCTAAACGACCCTCAGTAAAACATCTTTGAATTTCATCATTAACAAATAACCTTTCTCCTTTGAAGCTTACGGTAAAATCCTCACCTAAGGTAATTTGCTCAAAATCTTTCTGCAGCGCAGTTAACAAGGCTGGTTCTATCTTAAATTCGCTTATGATGTCCCGGATTGTTCGAACAGATATGGCTTCGATAGCAATACCTACAAGCTGTTCAATAAGAGTTTTATTGCCTCTCAGGTGCTGACCAAAGCGATAACAGGATTTTATATCACTGAATGCATCCTCGAATTGGTCTTTTTCGGCACGAAGTTGTGCTCGCCATACTAAACTTCGGCACAATGTGCGAAATCCAGAAAGGCTTGGTATAATTACCCCGATCATGCCATCTGATTTATTTTTATTCACATACTCAGGCCAATAATACGGCTTTTGTGAGCCGGTGATAACAAGCTCAAGAGTCTCTTCATTATCGCTCAACCATTTTTCTATGAGCTGTTTTTGTTCCGGTGTAACTTCGCCGGGCTTTTTCGAAAGAAGATCGAAGAGTTCTTTATTATCTTCCGACAATTGCTCATATCGCTTTTCTGCTTCGTTGTAAAAAGGTGCAGCGTTTAAGCTTTCATCAACTGCCGGCCTGACCATTTGATTAAACTCGGCGAGATAGTCAATAGTAACAGCTGGTTTCCCAGTGAAAAACCAAACCAAATAAAGGACAAAGCACAAGATTAACACACCGACTGTTTGAAATGTCCGTACAACAACTGTTCGCCACAGCGGCCTGCAGCGTTTCTTTGCTCGGCGTAATAAAACCGCCAGCAGCTTCACATCGCCAAACTCTGTGATTAACTTCTGGGCCTTTTGCTCCTTCTCTTGGTCGCCGGCACAGTCTTTTAGCTCATCCTCAAAATGCGCCACCAGTTCCGCTTGTACATCCTGCTGCACTTTCCTGCGATACCGCATCTTGTTTACGATCAATTTTATGAAATCTGTAGCGCGAGCCGGCAGCCGATTGAATTGTGATTCAGTTTCTTTCCGCTTTTCCATATCGCTATGTCCTATTTATTGGTTCACTTCTGATTCTGGCACAGGCCCAAAAACCCAGTCACCATCATCCGCCCACATTCTTGGCTCGCCACGGCTGTTAAGACCAAGTCTGCCGCCGTCATCCTTAAAGTCCATGCCGACGCTATAAAGGACAAATTCATGTTCGGTCCTTCTGTATACTAATGGCCGTCCACCGAATGGGTCCATAGGAAGATAGTTCATATATCCAGTCGAAACCAGTTCAGAAAGATTCTCAGGATACCGGCCTTCATTCTTCTGGTATTGCATAATTGCCAATAGAGTTAACAAACCTATTCGGTGTGTTTCCAACCGCCAAGCTATCTGGCTTACTCTTTTATGTGCGGGACCCAGAATCTTTAACATGAGGCTTGCCTGATTAAGGATCTGGTTCCATTCGTCTTCGTCTGTATCTTTATTGTACAAGTCCCACGGTGTTTCTTCAAATAACCGATCAACTTGCTCGAAATATTCATCGATTGTCGCAATAAATTCCTGCCTGCTTGGATATCTGAATGTAAATAACCTCCATAAAAAGTCTTTGATATCTTGCACCACATACGGCAGGCCTTGCTTCAGGAGACGACCATCACCTTGGCCATCGTCGGTAAAACCTCGTTGAATCTGGTCGTACCAGAACACTTTTTCCGCTTCAAGGCTAATGATCGGCTTTCGTTTCTCGACCTGTTTTGCTAATTCCTCCTGGATTGCCCTTAAGGCATCTGTAGACACATCGGTGTTTTTCAAAATCGAGCTAATTTCATTAAGGGGGATAGCCTCAATTGCCACCCCCACTAACTGCTCGATCAGCAAACCTTGGCCATGCAAATGATTGCCAAATTTCTGCAAGACAGAGCAATCTCTCAGTGCAGAGTCAACATCTCCATTGTAAGCTTGAAGTTGAATCTGCCATCGCATGGCACGCGCTAAATTTTTGTAGCCAGGCAAGGATTTCATAACGTCCGGCATAAGAGTTTCTACTAACTGACCCTCACCGCTTTTTTGATAACGACTCCAATAGTAAGGGCGTTGTGCAGCCATTCTGAGTGTTTCCAGAGACTTTCGATTATCTTCGAGCCATGAGACTAAGGACTGTAGCTGCACATCGTTAAAATCTGTGGGCCACTTTACTTTGCTTTTAATAAGCCAGCCGGGCATTTCCACATAAAGCTCAATGGCTTTTTCATAATAAGGTCTTGCATTATCAACAGCATCTCTGTCAGCCCGTACAAACTCGGTCAGCCAATCAGCGTAATTAACCTTAACAGTTGGCCTTCCAATAATCAGAGGACTACTACAGATAAGCAAATACAAAAAGATGACCCCCAATACTTGAAGACCTCGCACAAGAACTTTTTTCCAGACAGGCCTGCAGCGTTTCTTTGCCCGGCGCATAAGATGAGCGAGGAGTTTTGGATCGCCAAATTCGGCGATTAACTTCTGAGCTTTTTGCTCTTTCTCTTGGTCGACGGCACAGACTTTTAGCTCATCCTCAAAATGCGTCGCCAATTCTGCTTGTACATCCCGCCGCACTTTCTTGCGATATCGCATCTTCTTGATTACCAGCTTTATAAACTCGACGGCACAAGCAGGAAGATTTTGAAAATCTGTCTTTTTATGTCCCTTTGACATAATAACCTCGAATTTTCAACCAAAATATTTTGAACCTCAGGTAAAACCTGGGGCTAAAAACTGTTGGTTAGGCCGTCGTTAGCGCTCCGCCGAAGACAAGATTCAGGCCGGCTGTCAATTCTTTAAGTTGCGCCTTTTGTCTTGCCAATTCATCTTTGCCTTTACTGGTGATTGAGTAGTATCTTCTTTTTCTGCCGGAATCTGAATCTTCCCACTTTCCTTTTACGAGCTTTCTGGCCTCCAGATTATAAAGCAGTGGATAGAGCGTTCCTTTGCCGAGCGTCAGGACTTCGCCGCTTCGCTGCTCGATAGTCTGGCTCAGCTCGTACCCATACATCTGGCCGCGAGAGAGAATTTCCAAGACAACCACCGGAGCGATACCTTTTAATAATTGACTTTCAAACTTCATAGATACCTCCTATTTTTGTATTGCGATTATGTACTTGTTTATTTGCCTTGTTTTACATATTATGTTATACATACTATGTGATGTCAATCAAAAAATAAAAAATTTATAAATTTTTTTGGGAGTAAACTGCTGTAGGCAGATAGGAGGTGATTAATACCTTTATGGTTTTAATTTCCTTGAAAAGTAACATTTTGGTCATAAAATAGTTCAGGATTTGCTTGATGATTATGCTTATCCGTTCGTATATAAAAAAAGGATAGACGAAAAATTCGGAGCAGTGGCTGAGTGGTTTAAAGCGACGGTCTTGAAAACCGTTTTACCCTTTGGGTAACGGGGGTTCGAATCCCTCCTGCTCCGGTGTGTTTGTTTTGCGTATTGCGTCGTGCGTATTGCGTTGGGTAGCAGCCACAATCCGGCTAAAGTCGGTAGACCCGGCTTTATACGGGACGGATTGGGGATGGTCATGTCTCAAATTTCCACTTGAATATTCGGCTTATTAGTATATCTTTCTTGTAGCGGATGTTCCCTGGTTTTTCGGGACTGAGAGTAAGCTGATAAAATCTTTCAAGGAGATAAACACATGTTATTAAAACACAACCACAATCGACCTGTTATCCACGTCATTGCCACATTTTTTTGTCTTTTCATTTTTGTTTTTTCCTTACCTGTTTTGGTTTTGGCACAAACAGATGCAAACTCTACGCCTACGGATAAACCCGCCGGTTCCGCAATTACAAATCCTCTAATCGAGCAATGCGCTGACCCCTGGTGTATGCGTCACACGGACGGCTATTACTACTTCACCGCCACTGTCCCGGAATACGACCGCATTGAGCTGCGTCGTGCCTCCACCATAGCCGGGCTTGCTACAGCCGAGGCCAAGGTCATCTGGCGCAAGCACGATAAAGGCCCGATGAGCTACCACATCTGGGCTCCGGAGATTCATCAGATCAACGGCAAATGGTATATATACTTCGCAGCCGGCAAGGCCGATGATATTTGGGCAATACGCATTTATGTCCTCGAATGCTCCGCAGCTAATCCGCTCGAAGGGCAATGGCTCGAAAAAGGCCGGCTCAAGACCAACTGGGAATCCTTCTCCCTCGATGCCACCACCTTCGAACATCACGGCGTCCGCTACCTCGTTTGGGCACAAAAGGATCCCAAGATTCAGGGAAATACAAATCTCTATATCGCCAGGATGGATACTCCGTGGTCCATTAGCGGTGAGCAGGTGATGATTACCAAGCCGGAGTATCCCTGGGAGCAAATCCTTTTCTGGGTCAATGAAGGTCCCGCCGCCCTAATTCGCAATGGGCGAGTCTTTATCAGCTATTCGGCCAGTGGAACCAACCACAACTACTGTATGGGACTTCTAACTGCCGATGAAGATGCGGACCTGCTCGATGCGAAATCGTGGCAAAAATCGACGGTTCCGGTTTTTAAAAGCTGCCCAGCCAACGGCCAATACGGACCCGGCCACAACAGTTTCACCGTATCCGAGGACGGCAAGACTGATATGCTTGTCTATCATGCACGCAACTATAAAGAAATCCAAGGCGATCCGCTGCATAATCCCGACCGCCACACCCGGGTTCAGCCGCTTCGCTGGAAGCCCGACGGCACGCCCGACTTCGGTGAACCCGTCCCCGATGGTCCATTGCCAAAATAACTTGGTGGATATATAATATTTGAACCAAAAGTAAACTAATAAATAAATCCAACCGGCCTTGTTAAACGCCGCCAGTGAGCTTGTCGTTACACATTCATTTGCGATTAAGCAAAGTGAAAAGTACACCCAAACTAAAAGCGACTTAAAAAGGCCTATATATAGCCTATGAAGCCAAACTGCTTAAATTTAGGCTTTTTATCTATGTCAAAAAATTTTTAAATTTTTTATTGAACAATAAGAATAATTCTTATATAGTAATCATTAGTATAAATAATTAAAAGCTTTGTGTGCCGTGATAAGATGCTACTAAATAGTAAAAAAGACTTAATCGATTTATTTCGGGACAGGTGCAAAAAACACAATCTCAACATGACTCCCCAACGCATTGCAATATATGAGGAGCTGATTAAGGCAAGAAATCATCCCTATTCTGAAGATATTTTTGAGAAGGTTAGAAATGTTTTTCCTGACATTTCCCTTGATACTGTATATAGAACGCTCTCAACCTTTGCCAAAATTGGTGTTGTTAATATAGTCGAAGGATATGGTGAAGCAAAACGGTATGACCCTGATGTAAATCCCCACCACCATTTCAGATGCCGGAGATGCAATAAGATAGTGGATTTTCATAATCAAAGTTACGATAATCTGAAGGTCCCAAAAGCGTTTCGAAAAAATTTCAGTGTTACTAATGTGAAAGTAATCCTGGAAGGTGTATGCAATAAATGTGTCAAAAGGCGTTGATATATTTTTTGCATAAATAGTAAGAATAATTACTATTTAAGATATATTCTTATATTTAGTTGAAGCGGTGCAAGACAATTAATGTTGTCTATATATTAGTTTGTTCAATGAGATATTAGAAAGGAGATAAAAAGATGGCAAAAGTAGCAAGAGAAATGGTTGAAAAGGCAGGAATCAAAGTCGACGATTTGCTGAAGCTGCTGGTTAAGAATGCCGCTGCAGAATTGACAACTTTTTACTACTATACGATTCTGCGGGTCAATCTTATAGGCCTGGAAGGCGAGGGAATCAAAGAAATTGCGGAAACAGCCAGGATTGAGGACCGCAACCACTTTGAAGCCTTGGTGCCCCGCATATACGAGCTTGGCGGTGAATTGCCCAGCGACATGAAGGTTTTTCACGATATGTCTGCATGCCCGCCTGCATCCTTGCCAAAGGACCCAACTGACATCAAAGCTATGTTGACGGTGCTGGTAAACGCTGAGAGGTGTGCTGTACGTGGGTATACTCAGATCTGCAATATGACAGCCGGCAAAGATCACCGCACATACGCTCTGGCCCAGGCGATTCTTAATGAGGAAATCGAGCACGAATCCTGGTTCTCGGAGTTTCTCGGTGAGGGGCCATCGGGTCACTTCTTACGTAGAGGTGAAACCTCCCCATTCGTAAGCAACTTTATGAGGTAAATGATAAACGGGGATAGGATAGCCTCTAATACACAAGTGCTTCCTATCCCCCTATTTACCATCCATATAGGAAAAAAGATAGCCCAAGAGATGTAGGGCTATTTCCATTTGGTCAATTCTAAGTTGTTACCGTTTTAGCTTTACACACACGCCTTTATATCTACGAAATTGTAATTTCTTGTAATTGTTCTACGATTTTGTTATGATACTGCGGTTTTTTGGAGAGAGCAGAAATTATGAAGGTAAAAGTCGCAAAAGAAGTTAAGCTTTTAAGCGATATATCGAAGGCCTTTGCCGAATCGCTTGACCTTGAAGAGACGTTGAAGTCCATATTTCACTCGCTGGATATGCACCTTAAACTGCGCAGAGGAACTATCACTTTGCTCGACCAGGATACTGAGCTAATTAATATTAAGATAGCTCACGGCCTTAGCGAAAAATCAAAAAAAATGGGTAGCTACAAGGTTGGCGAGGGAATTACCGGAATGGTAGTGCAAAACGGCAAAGAGATTGTTGTTCCTGATATTTCCAAAGACCCGCGCTTTCTGTACAAAACCGGGCCGAGAGGACGAGGAAAGAATCAGAAAATAGCCTTTTTCTGTGTTCCCATCAAGCTGGAAGGTAAGACCATCGGTGCGATGAGCGTTGATAAGCAGGCCGGCAGTAAAGATGATTTTCAATATAGTCTCAGGCTCCTGAACGTCATCGCTACGATGGTGGCACAGGCGGTGAAACTGAATAAACTTTTTGAGTCCAAGCGAAAGCAATTGCAGGATGAGAATGTGCGATTGCGTCAGGAATTAAAAGCTCGATTCAATATCCATAATATGGTCGGCAGCAGTAATGCAATTCAAGAGGTCTATCGGCTTATCGAGCAGGTTGCCGATAGTAATGCCACCGTGCTTATCCGCGGCGAAAGCGGGACAGGCAAAGACCTCGTGGCTCACGCAATTCATTACAACAGCCCGCGTGCAGACAAGCCTTTCGTGAAAGTGAACTGTACGGCGCTGCCGGAGACACTGTTGGAAAGCGAGCTTTTCGGACATGAAAAGGGTGCCTTTACCGGCGCTACCGAGCGAAAACTCGGCAGGTTCGAAAGAGCGCATGGCGGAACAATCTTTCTCGATGAGATTGGGGATTTCGCGCCGAATCTGCAGGTCAAACTCTTACGCATTATTCAGTTCAAAGAGTTTGAAAGGCTTGGAGGTTTGGAGACTCTGAAGACAAACGTCAGGATTATTGTTGCGACACACAAGAACCTTGAAGAACACATTGAGAAAGGGCTTTTTCGCGAAGACCTCTACTATCGAATAAACGTCTTTCCTATTTATCTGCCGCCGTTGCGGGAACGTAAAGATGACATCATGCTGATGGCGGATTGCTTCCTTGAGAAGTTAGCAGCCGAGAACAATAAGCGAATCAGCCGGATTTCAACTCCTGCAATTGAAATGCTCACCAGGTACCATTGGCCGGGCAATGTAAGAGAATTGGAGAATTGCATCGAAAGGGCGGTTTTATTATGTGATGGAGATGTCATTCGTTCCGAGCATTTGCCACCCTCGCTTCAAATGATAAAAAAGAAAGGACCTGTAGCCAAGAGGTCTTTGGTAGAGATCGTTGAAAATACCGAAAAGGAGCTTATCGTTGATGCACTGAAGAAGTGCGGCGGCCAGCAGCGCAAAGCCGCTCATGATCTGGGTATAACCGAACGCATCCTCGGCTATAAAATCAAGAAGTACAAAATCTATCCGAAGTATATCTAATCCATTAGTGCATACAATTTTGTAGATTACATCTAAATAAACTACTTTTTTGTAGTTTTCTCATTTTTCTCCCTAAACAACCGACATCCATAACATCTTGAGATATAAGCTATTACAACTGTTTAAAAGAAAAAGTGTGTTTTGGCATAGCAATTGCTCATATAAAACAATCGATGATATTGCTTTTGAGCTGAGTATCACACAATCAGAAAACTGAGCGAATTGAAGCTTGATTATAAGGAATTGATTTAAGTGAAAAAGCTTATACTTTTAATTTTGGGAATGAGCGTATTGAACTATGCTGTGACATGCTTTGCAGAGGATACAATCGAGCTTGAGACTTCGGTAGATTTTCTCAGCAAATATATCTGGCGTGGTCAGAATATTGATGATGACCCGGTTTTTCAGCCAAGCATTAGTGCAGCTTATGGTAATCTGGCTGCATCGATCTGGGGCAATCTTGAACTGACCAATATAAACGATAAGAGCGGCGATTTTTCGGAGATTGATTATTCATTGGGCTGCACCGGTACTTTGCCGCGCGTTGATGGTGTGGGGTATTCGATTGGTGTTATCTACTATGATTTTCCGAGTAGTGCCGCCGATGGTACCAGGACTCCGGATACAACGGAAGTGTATTGGGGTCTTAATTTAGATGTACCTTTAAGTCCTTCGGTGACAATCTATCATGATGTTGACGAGGCGGAAGGCTCGTATGTGTCACTATGTGCAGGGCACGATATTGAAAAGATTGTAGAGCTTGGACCGGATATACCTGTCGGCATGGAAATCAATACGAGCTTAGGCTGGGGCAGCGGCTCCTACAATAAGTATTACTGGGGCACCGACCAAAGCAAGCTAAATGACCTGGCGTTTTCTGTTTCTTTCCCGGTAGAAATCGCAGGCTGGACGGTAAAACCAAGCTTGAGTTATGTTACGTTACTAAGTGATGATATACGTGATACAGATGCTTACGGGACGGACAGCGATTTCTTTGTTGCCGGTGTTAGTTTATCAAAGGCTTTTTAAGAATGGAAATAGATATGGGCTGTAAAAAAATGAAAAAATTATCTATCTATTTTGGGTTAATTGTAACGTTAACTGTGTGTGCACCTGCATTTGCCGAGTCTGTCGGCTCAGGTGACACAGCTTTGGAAAGTATCAACATAGCCAATCTCAAACAAGGTCTGGACACGGTATGGGTATTGTTAGCAGCGTTTTTGGTCTTCTTTATGCAAGCTGGGTTTGGAATGGTGGAAGCCGGGTTCATCCGTGCAAAAAACACCTGCAATATTTTAACCAAAAACTTCCTTGATTTCTGTATGGCTTCGTTGGCTTTTTTCTTAGTGGGTTACGCATTTATGTTCGGTGACGGAAACAGCTTTATAGGCACAAAAGGCTGGTGTCTGCTCGGCCTTGAGCCGATAGCTAACGGTGTCCCTCTATATGCCTTTTGGCTGTTCCAGGCGGCATTTTGCGGCGCTGCTGCTACAATAGTCGCCGGCGGCATGGCGGAAAGAATGAAATTTATCGGATACCTTATTTACTCTTTTACTATTTCTGCTCTTATTTATCCTATTGTCGGACACTGGATTTGGGGTGGCGGTTGGCTCGCAAAAATGGGTTTTGCCGATTTTGCCGGCTCGACCGTCGTTCATACGGTCGGTGGTTTTGCTGCCTTAGTTGGCACCAGCATACTTGGCCCGCGGGAAGGAAAGTACAACATCGACGGAACGCCCCGTGTTCTTGCGGGTCACAGTATCCCGCTGGCCTCTTTGGGAGTATTTATCCTGTGGTTTGGCTGGTTTGGCTTTAATCCAGGTTCGACATTGAGTGTCGGCGATGGTATGGCCATTGGACGCGTAGCGCTGAACACCAACATGGCAGCAGCTCTCGGTGGTATTGTTGCAATGCTAACCGTATGGAAAAGATTCGGGAAACCGGACCTGTCAATGGCTATGAACGGTGCACTCGCAGGGCTGGTCGCAATCACCGCTCCATGTGCGTATGTGGACCCCTGGGCATCAATTGTGATTGGAGGCATCGCAGGTTATATTGTTGTAAGAGGTGTTGAGCTGCTCGACAAATTGAAAATAGATGACCCCGTCGGTGCCGTTCCGGTACACGGTATATGTGGAGTATGGGGCACAATCTGTACAGGAATATTCGGCAAAAAAGCTCTCGGTTTGGCAAACGAAGGCTTCATATACAGTGCGAATCCGATGCAGCTCGGCGTCCAGATTGTCGGTTCTGTTACAACAATTGCATTTGTTATCATAACAATGGGACTGTTATTCAAGCTAATAGACATGACTATCGGTCTGAGAGTCTCACGCGAAGAAGAACTTCGCGGCCTCGATATAGGCGAACACGGGATGGAAGCGTACGGTGGCTTCCAGATATTCAGTACAAGCTAACTCTTGATAAAGGAAAGCTAAAATGAAGCTGATAATCGCATATATTCAACCACACAAATTGCAGGATGTCAAAAAGGCCTTATATAAAAATGAAGTCTTTAAAATGTCCGTGACTAACGCTCTTGGCTGTGGTGAACAGCAGGGTTATACCGAAAGCTATCGAGGCATAAAATTCGAGGTCAACCTGCTTAAAAAAGTCAGGCTGGAGATAGCAGTAAATGAGGACTTTGTCGAAAAGACTATAAATGCGATTATTGAAGGTGCAAAGACGGGCCGGATAGGCGATGGGAAAATATTAGTGCTGGATTTGCCTGAGTGCATCCGCATTCGGACCGGAGAAAAAGGTAAAAAAGCAATTGGCTAAGAACTAAAACGATAGACATTGAATCTGTATTTGTGTAGATTTACTATGATTGAAGAGTGAATAAAAATTTTTCAGAAAGGAACCAAATAATGACTCCAAAAGATTTTTTTGAGTTTGCAAAGAAACACAATGCTGAGATGGTCGATTTAAAATTTACAGACCTTCTTGGAACCTGGCAGCACTGCAGCTTTCCTATTGATACATGGGACGAGGAGACATTCAAGGATGGTGTCGGATTCGATGGCTCGTCCATCCGCGGCTGGCAGGGAATACACGTCTCGGATATGCTGGCTATACCCGATCCTGATACTACAGTCATTGACCCATTTTTTGCCAAGCCAACGGTGAGCATTATTGCTAATATTGTTGACCCGGTCACAAGAAAGGACTATAGCCGCGACCCGCGTCACGTGGCGCGCAAAGGAGCAGAGTATTTAAAGAAAACCGGAATCGCGGATACCTGCTATATTGGGCCTGAGCCGGAATTCTTTATATTTGACGAGGTGCGCTACGAGCAGAATCAGTACACGGGTATGTACAAGATAGATTCGGTCGAGGGAGCCTGGAATACCGCTCGTTTTGAGGAGCCGAATCTCGGATATAAGCCGAGCTTTAAGGGCGGCTACTTCCCTGTCAGCCCTACTGATACGTATCACGACCTGCG
>Ga0315545_1000489_pt1 | contig 41303 bp, 37 predicted proteins | sample SalMarSW160210MG_FD_203096 | JGI IMG/M metagenome (GOLD analysis project Ga0315545, IMG submission 203096) | Salt marsh sediment microbial communities from the Plum Island Ecosystem LTER, Massachusetts, United States - Salt Marsh Sediment SW1602-10 ...
ACTCTTCCTGTCGCTATAAGCTTTGATGGAAAGTATATAATCAGCGGATCTCTTGATCGATCAGTCAGAATATGGAATGCAGCTACAGGAAATGAACTTAAAAATCTCGACAGGCATACAGATAATATTTATTCCGTTAAATTCCATCCCGGAGGAAAATATTTTGCAAGTGCATCCGGGGATAAAACCATAAGGTTGTGGGATTTTGTAACCGGAGAAGTGATAAAAACCTATATCGGACATGAAAAGGAAGTCATGGATATAGATTTTAGTCCGGATGGAAACCACTTAATTAGTTGCTCACTGGATAATACTATTATCCTCTGGGAAACTGTCTCAGGGGAAAATATACACTCTTTTGTTGAGCATAAAGGATTCGTCAATGCAGTTAAATTTAGTCCGGGTGGCAAATACTTTGCAAGTGCTTCGAGCGATAAAACTGTAATATTGTGGAAACTAAACAAGAAAATATTTACCGACTATTATTTTTCAGAGGAGATAGAAAAGGAGATTGAGGGAAGGCGATTATTCTCACCCAGAAAAAAGTCAGAAACCCAGGCAGAATATAAAACCAGGCAGGAAAAGGACAGGGCAGCATTAGAAGAGTTGATAGACAAATATTATCAAAAATATCTTTATATATTAAACAATCAGAAATTCTAAAATATTATTCAGTTATATTAATACATTATATTGTCATGAATAAAACAAAGAGAATTGCATTAGTAGCACATGATAACAGAAAAAGAGATCTTATAGAATGGGTGGAATGGAACAGGGAGATATTGTTACAGCACAATTTAACCTGTACCGGTACAACAGGAAAATTAGTTGAAAAAGTATTGAAACAGGATTTCTCCGGAACAAAAACGAACGATCTGGTTATAAATATTCTTAAATCCGGCCCGCTGGGAGGTGATCAGCAACTTGGGGCTTTAATTGCAGAAGGTAAAATTGATATAATGGTGTTTCTATGGGACCCTATGCAGCCACAACCGCATGATGTCGATGTCAAAGCTCTGCTGAGAATTACTGTTCTGTATAATATTCCTACCGCATGTAACAGGTCAACTGCTGATTTTTTAATTTCATCGGAATTAATGAAATCAGATTACAAACCAGTAATAAAAGATTATTCCAAGTATATTCAACGGGAAATAAATTTCTAAATTAATGACTTATCTCACCATAAATGGGTAAGCGATATCATTTAAAATTCAAGAATACTTATAGAGAATTATAGTAAATTGGGTCTTTAATTTTTGGTTCACAGCCGGATTAAAGAAATAAAACCTAAACCAATTTCAATTTATTTCAAATCATGTTTTTTATTGTATCATTTTTAACTGCGGTTTTATTTATTCTTTTATCATACAAAGTTCTTTTAGGTAAGAACATGATAAATAAAAGACCTCCGGTTAAGAATAACAATCAGGATTCTGTAAAAAATGGTATAAGGGCTGACTATGAAAGGCTTTTGAAAATAAATAAAGATCTTGGAAATAGTCTGCAGAAACTTAAGAAGGCTAAAGATAAGGCTATGGAAAATGACCGGTTGAAATCGGTCTTTTTAGCTAATATGAGTCATGAAATAAGGACTCCGATGAATGCTATACTGGGATTTTCAAATTTGTTACTTAAAGAAAATATATCAGATGAAAATAAAAAAGAATTTGCAAGATTAATTATTGAAAATGGGAACGACCTTTTAAATCTTATAAATGACATAATTGATATTTCCAAGATTGAAGCAGAGCAACTGAAAATTAACATTACAAAATGCAATCTGACTGAATTAATGAAAGATATATACTTATATTATAATGATTTAATAATACATAGTAAAAAGCATAAACCTGAGGTTGAGTTAAAACTTGTTTACAATCAGAAAAGAGAAAATACATATATACTTACTGATCCTCACAGATTAAGACAAATTCTGTCAAACTTAATCAACAACGCAATTAAATTTACATATGAGGGTAAAATAGAATTCGGATTTAAAAATTCTAATAGCAATAAAATTAAATTCTTCGTTAAGGATACCGGTATTGGTATTGCAAGGGATAAGTTAAATTCTATTTTTGAAAGATTTAACCAGGTTGAAGATCCTTATACCAAGAAATATAATGGTTCCGGCCTGGGATTATCTATAGCAAAACAACTTGTGGAGTTGCTGGGGGGAGATATTTGGGTTGCGTCAAAGGAAGGAACAGGATCATCATTCTACTTTACCATACCCTCCGGATTTAACGCTAATGAAGAACTGTCAGATAATGATACAAGTGATGGATCCTCACATGTTTATAACTGGAAAAACAAGGTTATCCTGATAGCTGAAGATGAAAAGACGAACTTTATTTATCTCAAAACTATTTTGAGTAAATCAAATGCAAGAATATATTGGGCTGTTGATGGGTCTTCAGCAGTTGAGCTATGTAAGAGAAAAAATATAGATCTTGTTCTGATGGACATTAAAATGAAGGGTATGAGCGGATATGAGGCCACTCAAAAAATAAAATCTATCTATCCTGATATGCCTGTTATTGCTCAGACCGCTTATGCAATGTCCGATGATATTGAAAGGCTAATGAAAGCAGGCTGCGATGACTATATTACAAAACCTATAAAAGGCAGCGAATTACTTCCCTTAATTAATAAAAACTTTCAAAAGATCAGTAGCACAGTGTAATAATATGTAACATTATTACCTAAAAATTAATCTGATATTATTTAACTTCATACAATAATACAATCAGCCTTAATAATACTTAATTTTCACAAAGGTTATTATATCCTGTTTACTCAGATTAACAAATGCATAAATCAGGCAAATCAATAAATGAAGCTGAGGAACTTCAAATAAGATTATCTGAAAAGCTTGTAATAAGGGGGAGGCCACATAAAATTAATTATATAGCGGCTGCTGATGTTGCATATATTAATGATACCAATATTTCACTTTGTGTCATCGTTATTTTTAGTTATCCGGAACTTGAATTACTGAACATTATCAATCATCATAATAAAACAAGCTACCCATATATTCCCGGATTGCTTTATTTTAGGGAGGGACCTGTAATTTTAGAAACCTTTAAAAAACTGAAAATTCAACCGGACATAGTTATTTTTGATGGTCATGGAATTGCCCATCCGAGAAGATTTGGACTGGCCTCACATGTTGGATTATTGCTTAATATACCGTCAATAGGATGTGCAAAATCAATTCTTTACGGCTGCTATGAAGAACCCGGGGGAAAAAGAGGTTCAAAAACTCTATTATACAACGATCAACACAAACCAGTCGGTATAGTGTTAAGAAGCAGGGAAAATGTCAAACCTGTTTTCATTTCTCCCGGCCATCTGGTAGGAATCCATGAATCAGCTGAAATTATAATGAATTGTCTGACCAGGTACAGAATTCCTGAACCATTGAGACTCGCAGATATTGAAGTAAGAAGATTTAAGAAAAAGTTATTAGCGGACTTTTAAACCAAATTGAGTTAAACTTATATGATCTTCTATGCAAAATCAAAGGATTTCCATATATTTATATATAATATTCTGATTGACATTATATGCAGTTATTTTCTATACTAAACATATCTTTTAATTTCGATTACCTTCCCTTATTTATTATTGCTGCGCTTGCCTGGTCAATTCCAATGTTAAAATCTCTGGCCAGACTGACTAAAATCCCTAACCCCGTGCTTGAATTAGTGCTGGGGTTTGTTATTGCCAGGCCCTTATTGAATAATTTTTCTGTTGAAAGCATAAGAATTCTTGAATTTCTTGCCTTAACAGGATTTATTTTTCTGATGTTTTTAACCGGACTGGAGATAGATGTAAATAAGATTCTAGATTCAATGTCATTAAAGAGAATGTCATTATCACGATTTAAAAAGAATTCTTTTCTTATGGGGATATTAATATTTCTTATAACAATATCTTTGTCTCTGATATTGACATTTGTCATATCTCAACTGATTGATATAAAAAGCATATGGTATTTTTCACTTATAATGGTTACATCTTCCGTAGGCATAATACTACCGGTTCTGAAGAGCAGGGAAGAAATAAATACTGAATATGGCCAGATGATTATCTCAGCTGCGGCAATAGCTGATATTATAAGCATCATATTGTTTACTCTTTCTGCCTTCATTATAAAAAAAGGATTTAAGACAGAAATCTTGCTCATAATTGCCCTTTTTATTCTGTTTTATATATTTTACAGGATCGGCCTGCGCTTAAAGGATATTAAGTTTTTCAAGAGGGTAACATATCAGTTGGCACATGCAGATTTGCAAATAAGAATAAGGGGAACAATATTTCTTATTTTAATTTTTATTGTAAGTTCACAATTTATTGATAAAGAGACAATTTTGTTAGGCGCTTTTCTCGCAGGCTTGCTCCTTTCAGTTTTTTTATATAAAACCCGGTCTCTTCTGCTAATTAAACTCGACGGTATGGGCTACGGGTTTTTTATTCCCATATTTTTTATAGTGGTAGGAGCACAGTTTAATGCTTCTGATTTGAAAGAACTGGATAATTCGTTAATTCCATTTTTAGGTCTCTTACTGGGAGCTCTTTATCTGGTTAAAATTATTCCTTCCTTCATATGGTATAAGTATGGAATAAGAAAGGTATTTGCTGGCGGTATTCTCCTTGCTTCAAGGTTGAGTTTAATAATTGCGGCATCAAAAATTGGTCTTGATCTCGGCATTATAACACCTGGTATAAATTCATGTTTTATTTTAATGGCTGTGATAACATGCCTGTTTTCTCCGACACTTTACAATATGATAAATCCAAGGAGTATCTTTGATATAGGAAAAACTATTGTCGTTGGAGGCAGCAGTACAGGTGTTCTTCTTTTAAGGAGACTTAAAATGCATGCCAGGGCCGGGATAATAATAGAAAAGAATAAAAAGCGATACACTGAAATACTTGCCAAGGGACTTGAGGCAGTTCATGGCGATGGAATGGACCCGTCGATTTATAAAGAAGTAAAGTTGTCACCCTCCAACTATGTCGTTGTGTTAACTGATTCTGATCAGGACAATATTAAAATATCCCGTCTTCTCCGTGAAGAATTCGGGCATGAAAAGATCATTTCAAGATCAGGGACTTCAAAAATTGAACTGGAATTATTACGCCTGGGTGTTGATCTGATCGATACATCCAGGATTATAGCTACTACTGTTGAAAACCTGATTCTGAGGCCAACAACTTATCAGGCACTTGTCGAAACATTTGAAAGTTTTACCGTTGAAGAAATAACTGTTACAAACAAGAAAATTGACAGACTTAAAGTTCAGGAAATACCCTTTCATAATGATGGTTTTCTTATGTTAATAAAAAGAGGCAAGGAAATGCATGTGCCTCATGGAGATACTAATATCAGACTGGAAGATAATGTTATCGTTTTCGGCACAAACAGGGCAGTACAAGACTTCAGGGAAAAGTTAACCTGATTTAACCAAATTCACAAATCTGTTTTAATCTCTTATAATCTACTATTTCAATAATTTTCCCGTTTATTGTTATAATGTTATCCTTTCTGAATTCAGAAAGTGTACGTATTACATTTTCAGTAGTCATTTCAATAAATTCACCGATTTCCTTCCTTGATACAGGTAATTCAAAAATATTGCTCTTATAGATATACTCTGCAAAATATATTAATACATATGCAATTCTGCCACGTAAATTTCTTTTACTTATATTAATACTGGTGTCTATAAGGTCATCGGAATTCTTACTCATATTTTTGAGCAAATTGAGGGCAAACTTACCATTACTATTTACGAAGTTTTTTATTAGAGACAGGTTTATATAACAGACAGTGGAATCTTCTAATGCAGACACCGAATATTTATAATGTGTGTCTGAAAAAACTGATAACATACTCACAAAATCAAAGGGCCTGGCGATTTTAATAATTTGATCCCTGCTATATTCAACTTTCTTAAATATTTTAACCAGACCGCTTTTAAGATACATAAACTCTTTTATTTCTTCTCCCTCTTCACATATTAGCTCACCTTTTAAAAAGGACTCCTCATGCTTTGAATTGCATACATTTTTTAGTTCTTCGTCTTCCACATTGTTAAAGAACAAAGGTCGCAATATGCACTCCCTGCAATCACATATTGTAACTTCCTGGTTCATGAATTAATTTGTATTAATGTTTTATGATATATATCATAACATGATATTTATCATATAAGTTATTTGAACTTATACCAATTAATAAGTGTTTATTTGTTAAAACTTATACAAATAAAACAGATTTTTAATCATGTTGTTTATAAACTTAATTCAAAAATATAAAAATTGATATGAAGAAGCTAATTATTATTGGATCAGGAACCGGAGGGACAATAATGGCAAACAAACTGAGAAAGTCATTGGATATAGCCGAGTGGGAAATTACTGTTATTGATAAAGAAAAAGTCCATTACTATCAGCCTGGATTTTTGTTTATTCCTTTCGGGTTCTACAAAAAAGAAGATGTCATCAAACCTAAGTATGATTTTATACCTGCAGGAGTAAATATTGTCTTTTCTGATGTTGACAGGATAAATGGTGAAAAAAGTGAAGTGATTCTTAAGGATGGCGTGGTCTTAAAATATGATTATCTGATTATAGCCACAGGGGCAAGGATAGTACCTGAAGAAACCCCGGGGTTAAAAGACGGTCTCTGGTATAGGAATATTTTTGATTTCTATACTATTGACGGAGCAGTAGCTTTAGGGAATTTTTTTAAGACTTGGGATGGAGGTGATTTGGTTATAAATATAGCTGAAATGCCTATTAAATGTCCTGTAGCACCTCTTGAATTTGTTATGTTTGCCGATGCTTTTTTTACAGAAAGAGGAATGCGTGATAAAGTTAAAATTAAGTTTGTTACTCCGCTTTCCGGTGCTTTCACCCGGCCCAGAGCCTCAGAAATCCTGGGCAATATGCTGGATAAAAAGAATATTGAAATTATTCCTGATTTTAGTATAGCAGAGGTTGATAATAGTAAAAAAGTAATCAGAGATTTTGCTGATAATGAAGTAAGTTTCGGTTGTCTGGTAACCATCCCTGTTCATATGGGCGATGAGATGATTGACCGAAGCGGATTAGGTGATGATTTGAGTTTCATTCCAACGGATAAACACACACTTCAGTCCAAAGCTTTTGATAATATATTTGTTTTAGGTGATGCTTCTGATATTCCCACTTCAAAAGCAGGATCAGTTGTTCACTTTTCTTCTGACGTGTTACATGAAAATATAATCTGTGCCATAGAGGACAGGCCTTTCACTGCAAAGTATGACGGGCATTCAAACTGCTATATCGAGACAGGACACTGTAAAGGGGCACTAATTGATTTTAATTACGAGACTGAACCCTTACCAGGTTATTTCCCTTTCCCGGGTATAGGACCGTTTGGATTGTTAAAGGAGACGAGAATTAATCATTACGGCAAATTGCTTTTCAGATGGATATACTGGCATATTCTTTTAAGAGGAAAAGAATTGCCCATTAGCACTGAAATGTCAATGGCCGGCAAATATCTGTAATCATGAAAGAAACTGCTGTAATTGATGCAAATCTGGAAGATCAGATACAAGTATTAAACGGTAAACTGGATGTTATACTTGAGGAGCTTAATTTCCAGAGGAACCGAAGAGAACAGGTTGAGGATTTAGTCAAGGATGTTTCATTAGTCGGAAAAGACTTGTTTGAAACAACTGTTAACAGGCTTGATAAAGCCGGAATTGAAATTAACGGATATGATCTTGAGAAGCTGGTTTTAAAAATAGCCAGGAACATAAGTACATTCAATATGTTGCTTGATTCTCTCGAGAGCGGGAATGATCTTATTAAAGATTTGTCTCCCGTTATCAGGCAGATAGGATTGGATTTAATTAATATGCTTCACAACCTGGAGGAAAAGGGTTACTTCATATTTTTCAGGGAACTGCTTAATATTTTAGATAAAATAGTAACACATTTCACAATTGATGATTTAAAGGCACTTGCAGATAATGTTGTAACCATACTTGAAACGATAAAAAATCTCACCCAGCCGGATATGCTAAAAGCAGTTAACAATGCTATAGCTATATATAAGAATTTAGATACGGAGAATATGAAAGAAATATCTATGTTAAAAGCTTTAAGAATGATGAATTCAAAAGATGGAAAGCGGGCTCTGGGATTTATAATGACATTTTTAATAAACGTGGCAAAAAATACAGAACAAAATAAATCAAATATTAACCAAAAATAATAATGACTATGGCAACAAAAACTATTGATGGACATCAGGTAGAAATGAATGATGAAGGTTACATGCTTAATCCTGATCAATGGAATAGAAATATTGCAATTGGAATTGCTAAAGAGGAGGGCATTGACCTTTCGGAAAGACACTTTACAATTATTGACTATATAAGAGAAAAAACCCTCAATGGAGAAGCTTTATCTCTAAGAAGGATAGGAAAATCAGGAATAGTGGATATAAAGGAGTTTTATCAGCTATTTCCGGGTGCTCCCCTTAAGAAGGCTACAAAAATTGCAGGAGTTCCCAAACCTGAAAGTTGTGTTTAAGTAAGTTAAATATTAAAATCAAATAAAAATGAGTTCAACGAATAATCATCCATTAAAGAAAGTACTAATCATTTGTGCCAAAGGATCTATTGAAGATATATATGCATCTCTGATCCTTGCAAATGGCGCTGTTATGGAGGGTATTGAGACAAAACTTTTCTTTACGTTTTTTGGCCTCGATGCCATAAACAAAAAAAGAATGAAAAAAATTCGTACCGCCACAGTTGGTAATCCGTCTTTAACAATGCCAGGTGGAATACCATTTCCTACATTTCTTGGCATAATACCGGGAGTGGAAGCCGGGGTATCTGTAATGATGAAAAAACAAATGGAAAAGCTGGATATTCCGCCTGTTGATGAATTTTTCGATATGATTACTGCAGGTGGAGGAGAAATATACGCCTGTAAAATGGCAACAGATATGTTTAAGCTTAAAAAGGAAGACTTAATCGACCATGTTAAAGATATTATAACTGTCGGGGATTTTTATGGGCTGGCGACTGGTGAAGGAACACAAATCATTTTCACATAAGCCGGTTAAGAAATTGCAAAGGTTTAGTTATAGTAATAATAGGTGTTAATTATAATGATGAAATGGCGATAAGTGGGTATATTCTTAATACTACACCACCTATCGCCATTTAGTCTTTACTTTTATTATATTTTAAAAGTATTTAAGTAATCGCAAGAAAATATCGCTATTCTTTCTCAAAACCTTGTCTCTGATGTATGCAATCAGCCCTCTGATGATGCATTTTCCTGCTGAGATATTGAGTGTCGAAAAATACCCTTTGTTCATCATCTAACAGGGTTCTTATTTTCTGATGCAAATCAGCCCTTCCTTTTGTCATTTTTATCTTAATGGCGCCAATATCGTCAATGACCTTATATATTTTGTCCATATCAACATCATCAGCTGTCTGCAATGATTTGAGCCTGGCATTTTTCTCCTCTAACTCACTTTTATATTTAAGCATTTCTTTCATATGTGCTGTTTTTAACTCCTTTATTTTCATTTCCTGTTCCTCAGTGAGATTAGGGACTTTATGGCTGAACTGTGGACCCTGGGGCCCGCGTTCATCCATTTCGCGATTATGTCTTAATTCCCTCTGGGCTGTTAATGTCTGACTCATAGCTACTAAAACCAATCCAATCAATAGTACAGATTTTATTAAACTTGACTTTTTCATTTTTAAACAATTTTAAATTTGACAATTATTTGAATTTAATTTCTCTATGATGAGGTGGTCCTTTGCCTCTTTTTCCATTCCTGTCTTGTGGAGACATAAAAGAATCCTCATTATCCAGCATAGATTTGAAAATTTTTATTAATTTTTCTTCCTGCTCTTTGGTGCATATACTTTTCATGTCCAGATAGTGCTTATATGTCTGATATTTAAGTTTTATATGCAAGGAGCCGATTTCTTTTGCAATTTCCTGTAATTTTAGTGTGTCTGGCTCATCAGATGCCAGTTCATTTATGAATTCAACTCTTTTTTTATGCATCTGAACTGCAATTTTTTTTGCTTCGGAATAAAATTTATGCTTTGCCTTTCTGAAATGTTGTCGCTGTTCTTCAGTGAGATTAAGACTTCTATCAAAGAATCTCCCTTCGTGATGCCTGCGATATTCAATTTTTGGAGGATATGATCTAAAGTCTTTTTTATCTCTTACACTAATACCAAAAAAAATTGTGGTTATAGCTGAAATATTTATAATTAAGAGAATTATTATAAGCCAGAATAATATATTGTATCTGCTAAAGTAAGTTTTCATCTAATTAATATTTTCAATTTCTGATTCTTCAGATAATAGTATTGTTTCAACTGATTCATGCTGCAAATCATTCAGATAATAAGTTATAATCTGAAGCTCTGAATCTTCATCAGTGTATTTACTGCTGTAGGAATTACCAAGCTTAATCCCTGAGAAAATGCCGCATAATATGAGCAATATAACAAATACAGGACGCAGTATCTTTAAAGCAAAAACTCTGAAAGTATTTGCTGACTGTTCATAATTATTTATTTTATTAAGAATTCTCGAAAACAGAAAAGGATTTGTTTCTATTTTTTTTTCTTTATCAATTATTTCCAGCGAGTATGCCAATTCATCAACAAATTTCCGGCATGCATTACATTCGGATAAATGATAATTAATTTCATTTTTTTTCTCAGGAGTAAGACTACCTTCCGCAAAAAAAATCAAATCCTTATGTAATTTATTGCATTTCATTTTGTTGTTTTATTATACATTTGACACACATTTTTGTTAAAACTGGCGTACCATTATTAATTTTTTTTATAATAGTTAAACAGTTTTTTCTGAAGATTTATTTTCGCCCTGTGTATAAGTGATTCAACAGCTGACAATGAAGTATTCATTATTTCTGCAATTTCTTTATATGATAAGTCTTCATATTTATTTAATATAAAAGAAATACGCTGGTTTGTTGAAAGTGAGTCTATTGCCCGATACAGAATTTTTACCTTTTCACTTTGTTCAATTTTATCATCAGGCAGCAGATTACTGTTATCTCTGATTTCATTTATCATATTCTTATTTGTCATAAATAATGATTCAATGCTTTTCAGATTTTTATTCAGTTTATATTTTCGTAAATGGTTTAAAGATCTATTTACTGCAATACGGTAAAGCCAGGTTGACAGCTTTGATTCTTCGCGAAAATTATGAATTGACTTGTATACTTCTAAAAATACTTCCTGTGCAATATCTTCCGCATCTTCAAGGTTATGTATAAATCCATTACATGTTTTTATTACGGTTAATTGATACTTTTCAACAAACATTCTGAATGCCTGCTGATTGCCCTTACGTATTTCCAATACAAATTCCCTGTCAGTCATTATCGCGATTAACTTCACCTAAATTAACGTATATTTTTTATATGACACAGATTATATTTAAAACTTGCGCCAACTAAAAATGTAATACTTAAAGTAAAGCAGATTAAAAAGTGGATATATTTGATTTTGTTAAAAAATAGAATATTGATTATATCAGAAGTATAAATTCCGTATATGTTTCAGCCCATAGCTTAACTTAATTTTGACAATGCGCTTTTTATTCGTTCAATAGCCTTAACAATATTCTCATCCGATGTTGCAAATGAAATCCTGAAACCTGATGGATCTCCAAATGCCTCTCCCGGGACAGTAGCTACATGAGCTTCTTCAAGCAGGTACATACAAAAATCAGTAGAGTTTTCAATTTTTCTTTTACCATCGGATTTTCCAAAATATGAACTTGCATCCGGAAAAACATAAAATGCTCCGTCAGGCACACTTGTTTTAAGTCCCTTTACATCTTTTAATAAGCCTATTATCAGGTCCCTCCTTCTAATAAAAGCTTTGTTCATTTCCGAAACACAAGATTGATCAGAATTTAAAGCTGCTACAGCAGCCTTTTGTGCAATGGTTGTAGGCCCTGTCAGGAACTGTCCCTGCAGTTTTGTACATGCCTTTGCTAACCATAAAGGTGCGCCAATATATCCAATTCTCCAGCCTGTCATTGCATATGCTTTTGATACACCATTTATCACAACAACACGTTCTTTTATTGAATCAAACTGCGCTATGCTTTCGTGTTTACCTACAAAATTTATGTGTTCATAAATTTCATCGGTAATAACAAAGACATTGCCATGCTTTTCAACGACCCTTGCAATTGATTCAAGCTCATGTTTATCGTAAACAGAACCTGTAGGATTTGAGGGTGAACATAACAGTATTGCCTTAGTTTTTGATGTAATGGCTTTTTCAACCTGATCTGCAGTAACTTTAAAGTTATTGTCTATTTTCCCTTTTATGACAACATTTTTACCTTCAGATACTTTAACAAGTTCAACATAGGTAACCCAATAGGGGGCTGGCACAATAACCTCATCCCCCTTATCAACAAGACAAAGTATGACATTTGCCAGCGAGTTTTTTGCACCTGCTGAGACAACAATTTGCTCGGGAGAGAAATCAAGGTTATTTTCTCTTTTAAATTTATTTGAAATAGCTTCCCTTAAATCAGGAAATCCTGGCACCGGAGGATAAAATGAAAAGTTATCATCAATAGCCTTTTTAGCAGCTTTCTTTATATGATCAGGAGTATTAAAATCAGGTTCGCCAACACTCATGTTAATTACATCTACTCCCCGGGCTTTTAAATCCCTGCTTTTTTGATTCATAGCCACAGTTGCAGACGGTGAAAGATTTGCAATTCTTGAAGAAACACTTTCCATTTTTAATACCATATTATTACTGAATTAATACATTATTATTTTTAAGCCGGTAAAAATAATCTTTTTATCATAAATTACTTAATATTGTAAAGTATAATTTTTTACTAATTTTCACACAATGGAAGACATTCTGGAAATATTGAAATACACGCTGCCCTCTTTAATTGTTTTTTTAACTGTATATTATTTTCTTAAGAAATATTTTGAAAATGAAGCTAAGAAAAGGATGCATCAAACTTTACTTAAGAATCATGATGTAATAACACCTTTGAGATTGCAGGCATATGAGAGAATTATTTTGTATCTGGAGCGAATATCTCCGGAAAGTTTAATTCTTCGTGTTAATAAACCCGGGTACACTTGCCAGCAGTTACAAACCGAATTATTAAATACAATAAGAATCGAATGGGAACATAATCTTTCTCAACAACTATATGTTACACAAAAATCATGGGAAGTGGTTAAGAATGCAAAAGCCAATATAATTCAGTTAATTAATGTCAGTGCTGATAAAGTTAAAGCAGATTCACCCTCATTGAACCTCAGCAAGGCAATTCTTTCATCTGTGATGGATCAGAAAAAAATTCATACTGCAGATGCAATAAAATATATAAAAGGGGAGATGAACCAGATGTTTTAATTAGAATAACTTATTTTGTTTATAATAAACCAGTAATATTAATTTTTAAAATCATGCTCAAATGATAAAAAGAGAGAAGCAAATAGATCTAGATTTGGGAAATCTCGATAAGGTTTTCCCTGAGAATTTTTCAAAGGAACAAATTGCCAAGGCAAAGACATTATTTTTAAAAAAGTTGGCCGAGGAAGCACACAAGTATTATATTGGTAAAATTCAGACTGTCCCAAAAGCACCCGTTTTAGGATTTAATTGGTTTAATGTCTGGTATACACCTGGTGTTTCAAAAATATCGACTAATATCAGAGATAATAATGATGTTTCGTATGATCTCACAAACAGGGGAAATCTGGTGGCCGTAGTAAGCGATTCCACCCGTGTTCTGGGAGATGGTGACTGTACGCCTCCAGGTGGACTGGGAGTGATGGAAGGGAAAGCATTTCTTATGAAATACCTGGGAGGTATAGATGCAATAGCTTTATGTGTTGACAGTAAGGATGAGAATGGTAAAAATGATCCTGAAAGAATCATTCAGTTTGTAAAAATGGCTCAGCATAGCTTTGGGGCTATCAATCTGGAAGATATTTCCCAGCCTAATTGTTATAAAGTTCTTGATACGCTCCGTGAAGAATGCATAATACCTGTATGGCACGATGATGCACAGGGTACGGCCTGTGTTACGCTGGCAGGCCTGATTAATGCATTAAAACTGGCAGACAAACAGTTGAAAGATGTTAAAATAACAATGCTGGGAGCAGGGGCTTCCAATACTACAATTGCGAGACTACTCATTACTGACGGAGCTGACCCTGAGAAAATTATACTGTTTGATACAAAGGGGTCATTACATAAGGGAAGAGATGATCTTAAAGCAGATCCGAGGTTCTACCGTAAATGGGAACTTTGTGAAAGTACCAATCCTAAAAAGGTTCTGGATTTTGGGGAAGCAATGAAAAATGCTGATGTTCTTATTGCATTATCGAAACCAGGGCCTGATGTAATAAAACCACAATGGATAAGCAGTATGGCAGATAAGTCTATTGTTTTCGCATGTGCAAATCCGGTGCCGGAAATATATCCTTATGCTGCTATTGAAGCCGGTGCATTTATAGTCGCGACAGGCCGAGGAGATTTCCCTAACCAGGTGAATAATTCATTAGGGTTTCCCGGAATACTTAAGGGCGCCTTAATGGTTAGAGCTAAAAAAATTACAGATGAAATGGCTATAGCTGCTGCACATTCTCTGGCGAATTTTGCTGAAAAAAGAGGAATTAATACTGAAGATATTATATCCAAGATGGATGAAACAGATGTTTTTGTTGAAGAAGCAGCTGATGTAGCCATGCAGGCAATAAAAGACGGTGTTGCCAGAATTTCAATATCAAGGGAAGAGGCCCATAATAAAGCAAGAAATGATATCAGCTATTCCAGGTCAATGACACAAAAACTGGTAGATCAGGGATTCATTAAAGTCCCTGCGAAGGAGATGCTCCAGGAAGCCCTTGGTTGGGCTATCAGTCAGGTTTAATCCTGAGAACCAGATAATTTAACAGGAATTATTCAATATGAAGTATAAAGGGGCATTATCTTATTGCCCCTTTATATTATTAGTTACTCTCTTATTATTTTATCCTGATAAATACTCTCTTGGCATCATCTGCTTCAGTATTATCAATACAGAGAGTATCATCCTTTATCTGGAAATTAACTGACCTGATATAATAATCTCTTTGAGTAAATAATCTCAAATCTGATTCTGTTCCATAAGGATATATTATTTTATCAAACCAGTAACTGCCTGAACTTTCAGGAATATTGTTCTTATATATTTTAAATGTACCGTCAGGTAAATATATATGCTTAATATTATACCCAACAGTATCAGGATTCAGAATATATGGCTTACCTGACATTGTATAATAATAAACAGATTCTATCCAGTTCCACTCTCCAATTATAAGTTTCTCGGAAGTTTTCTGGTAACTGTCGTCTTTTCTTTCACAGTTAAATGAAATAAGGAATATTAAGAAGATAATATATATTAACCCGGTAATCTTCATTTGGGAATGGAAATTATTCATCTGTCCATATAATAGATGGTTTTTTTTAATTAAGGTTGCCTGAAGCAGATAAAAATTTGCATTTTAAATATGTAATAACCATTTTTAGTGCATAAATTCACTGAATAATAATAAAAGCTTAATATAAACTGTAATGTTAGTTATTCATTATCGTCAATAAAGAAAGCTTATTTACAAAATTTACTTAATTCAATTTTTATGAAGAAGGTATTTGTATTATTTTTTCTGGCTGTGACGCATGTAATTGTGGCAGCACAGAGCAAGAGCATAGAAGAGTTCAGAAAACTTCATAAAGAGGATCAGAATGTGTTCTTTTATAGTAGTACAATAAAAATGATAAATGCTGAAAATGAACCCGAATTTGCTGATTTAATCAAGGATATTGACAAAGTAATGGTATTACTTTATGAAAAAGAGAAACAGAAATTTAAAACACAGGAAGTCGCAGGGCTTAAAAATGACTTGCAAAAAGAAAATTATGTCCCCTTACTGCTAATTAATGAAAATGGTAATACCATTAATTTGTATAAAAGAGACAAAAAGGAAAAGACTGTTGGTTTTACAGCACTTGTGGATAATAAAGAGAAGCTTGTAATTATTGATGTAAAGGGAAGTATTGACTTTAAAAAATTCATAGAGTTCAAAAATAAAATTGATTTAAAGTTATAATGTTGTTAGTCCTTGTATTATAAGAATTTATATTAATTACAATACTTACTGTTAAAATCTGGTCACTTTGGAACATGTTCTGTCCATTAATAACATTTCAAAGAATTACGGTAATATAACTGCTGTAAGGAATTTATCACTTAATATTTCGGAAGGAAGTGTGTTTGGGATTCTGGGGCCGAATGGCAGCGGAAAGACTACTACACTGGGCATAATTTTAGATGTTATCAATCCTACTGACGGCACTTTTACCTGGTTCAGGAACCTAAGTAAAAAAGAAAACAGGCAGAAAATAGGCTCTACACTGGAAACACCGACATTCTATCCATATCTGACAGGCATACAGAATCTGAAGATAATTGCAGATATAAAGAGTATTAAATATGACAATATAAATAAAGTGCTCAAAGATGTAGGTCTTTATGAGCGAAAGGATTATAAGTTCAAGACCTATTCGCTGGGAATGAAACAACGCCTTGCTGTAGCTTCGGCATTGGTATGTGATCCGAAGGTAATGGTACTGGACGAACCGACAAATGGACTTGATCCACAGGGTATAGCTGAAATTCGGGAAGTAATAAAGAATATTTCAAAAAAGGGTAAGACTGTCATTCTGGCCAGTCATTTATTGGACGAAGTACAAAAGGTATGTACTCATTTTGCTGTATTAAACTATGGTAAATTAATTTACACCGGTAAAGTTGATGAAGTATCAAAAGAACAGCAAGTTGTTGAAGTAAGTTCAGAGGACATTGTTAATCTGGAAAAAGCTATTAATAAGTTTTCTTTTAAGAAAGGGTATGATTTAGAACAAGACAAGATAATTGTTAAGCTTGAAAATAATAAGTCAGTTTTAGATCTTAACAGATACCTGGTTAAAAGTGGAATAATTGTTACTCATCTGGTTATTCAGAAGAAAAGCCTTGAGCAACAGTTCCTTGATATTTTAAATGAATCAGAAGAATGAAAAGAATAGTAAGAATAGAGATACTTAAAATAAGGTCATACAGTACATTCTGGGTTCTGACGGCTCTTTATTTTTTTATTCTTATAACAATCTTATTTAGCGGTAAATTTTTTCTGGATTTTCTGGCAAAAAAAGGAGAAAACCTGGGTGATATTATAGATCCATCCAGGATACCAATATATGATTTTCCGGATATCTGGCACAACCTTACCTATGTAGCAGGATTTTTGAAATTTATACTTGCTATTTTTATAATAATTTCGATAACAAATGAAATTAATTATGGCACAATCCGCCTGAATATTATGAATGGATTAAGCCGGTGGGAATTTCTTATATCCAAACTGGTGCTGGTCTTATTACTAAGCATTACTTCAACATTTTTCATTCTTGTTACTGGTTTTGTACTTGGGTTTTTATATTCAGAAAACATGGAATTTCTTGATATTATAACCTATATGGTATTTATACCTGGCTACTTACTTCAGATCTTTACATATCTTATTTTCGCATTATTTATTGGATTATTAATAAAAAGGACAGGGTTATCAATGGGTCTTCTTTTTCTCTATACACTTATTATTGAACCAATTATTACTTTTAGAATTAAAACAGAGTGGATAAAGGGATTATTCCCATTAAAAGCTATTAATAATCTGATAAGGTTTCCTTTCAGTAAATATGCATTCCGTGAAGTTCAGGATTATATTGCATGGGATGATGCTTTGATTGTAATTATATATTTAATTATATTTATTTCATTATTATACTTGATTCTTAGAAAAAGAGATTTATAAAAGACCTGATAATGAACAAAAATTTTAATTTTCTTGAATTAGCAAAATCAAGGCAAAGTGTACGCTCATATACAGATAAACCTGTTGAAACTGATAAAATTGAAAGATGTCTTGAAGCAGCCAGACTCGCTCCTTCTGCATGTAATGCACAGGCATGGAAATTCATAGTGGTTAACAATACTGAACTCAAAAATGCTCTGGCCGATGCAGCTGAAGATCGTGTTTTATCAATGAACCATTTCACTAAACAAGCCCCTGTTCATATAGTTGTAGTGCGTGAAAAACCTAATATAACATCTAAACTGGGCGGAGTAATCCGTAACAAAACATATACCTTAATAGACTTGGGAATAGCTACTGAACATTTTTGTCTGCAGGCAGTTTCCGAAGGACTTGGCACTTGCATTTTAGGCTGGTTTAATGAAAAAAAGGTAAAAGAACTGCTTAATATTCCAGGGAATAAAAGGGCCGAGGTAATTATTACACTGGGATATCCTGCATCAGATGAAATAAGGGAAAAGAAAAGGAAGAATCTGGAAGAAATTTATTCGTATAACACATATTGATTTTATTGCTCTATTGTTCTATTGCTTTATTGCTCTATTGCTTTATTGCTGCCACAGAAATCCCCACAGTGTCTGCCATAAGGTTCTTTTCCATCCTGTATTGATAGTTCTGTAATATAGCTTTAAGGCTGGTTTCGAGAAATTCTGTAATTTCCGGCTTTTCATTAATTATATTTGATTGTAAAAGACTATCATTTTTATAATTGTAAAGTTCAATGCTTTTATAGCCATCAAATATCAGGAAATATTCAGAATCAGCGATATAATAACTACTCCGGTTATTACAAAACCAGAATTTTTGATTTCCATCGCTAAAAACAGATTTTCCAAAAGAGATGAACTTCTTATCAAAATTCAGGTAATCCAGAATTGATGGCAAAATATCAATTTGCTGCGTAATATTATGATTTATACCCCTGAGAGTTGTATCGTCCGGATGATAATATATAACCGGAATTTTATAGCGCCCAATTTGCGTGCCATATTTTTTCTCAATGGCTGCAGATGTGTGGTCAGCGCAGATAACAAACAAAGTATTTTTATACCATTCCGCCCCGGAAGCTGTTTCAAAAAAACGTTTCAATGAATAATCCGTGTATGCTATGGTATTCAGTATTGGTAATTTGCTCCTAGAAAATTTATTCCTGTATTTTTCAGGAACAGGATAAGGTTCATGGGATGAAAGAGAAAAAATTATTGAAATAAAGGGTTTTTTAAACTTACTAAGTTTAGCTGCAAAAAACTGAAAGAATTCCTCATCAAATATTCCCCAGGTTCCGTCATGATGACCCTTATAAGGGTACTCGTTTTCCCCGTAATATTCCTCAATACCAACACTTTTACAAAAGTAGTCGAATCCCATAGTTCCATTTTTACCACCGTGAAAAAAGGACGTATGATAACCCTTCTTTTTTAAGTGGCTTGAAACACTTTCAAGCTTATTTGTTGAATAAATTGAAGTAATAAAAGTACGACGATCGAGTTGGGGTAATGAAGATATTATTGCCGGCAATGCATCCAGTGATCTGTTAGAATTGGCAAAAGCATTGTCAAATACAAGGCTCTCATTAATTAATGAATCTAAAAACGGGGTGAATCCCTTTTGTCCGGGATTTAGTGCACCGATATATTCCTTTGAAAAGCTTTCCAGAATTATTACTATAACATTCTGATAATTAAAGGATTCATTGTCTTTGTAATATCTTACCGGTGAAAATATATTTTCTGCATATTCGTAATCAAAATATTTGGCATTTATCAGTTCCTTCTGACTTAATGTATTTATAATTACAAAAGGGGTATTAAACAGCAAAGGGATATATTTTGGCGATGTATATTTATGAGCAGTATTGATCCTTATGGGTTTGGCTTCTATACCTCTTGCTATGCCGAAAAAGACTACTAAAATAAATATGGTGGCTGCTGACTGCAGAACTATGCTATAAATACCGCGTAATTTTATATTCCAATTCCTGAATTGCAGTTTGGGATAAAACTTCCATAATATCCAAACGGTTATTATCCAGGATATGGAAATATACCAGTAACGTGATATGTAATGGGGTAACAAAGAAATTGTATCCGAACTTTTAACCAGTAGTTTTATTAATTCCGTCCCGCTCCGGCGGTCTGTATATTTGAAATATCCTACATCAATAAAATTTGCTATTAATAAAATTGCATTAACTACAACAAATAAATATTGAAGAATTCTCTGATAAGTAATACTGTTTTTAAATTTACCCGGGATGAAATGCAGCAATATAAAAAGTAAATTAAGATAGAATATAACAATAAAATCAAACCTTATACCAAACACGAATGTTTTAAAAATACTATAAAAAGATCCCGGTACAAATGTGTTTAAATTAGACAGAAAGAATATTAGCCGGAGAATACTAAAAACCAGCAGAATTAATATTAATCTTTTAAATAAGACGATTAGATGGTTAATATATTGGCTCATATTATATATAGTAAACAGATACGGGTAAAAATAAACAAAATATTAAATATTTATTATTTTTGACTACATATGATTTATACTATGCAGGATTATGAAATCTCGTATTAGATTTTTTGTTTTTTATGTTTTATTCTGGTTATTGCTTATTATAATCGGCAAACTTCTCTTTTTATTCTATCATCATATCCAGTCTTTTGAATTAAAGTTCAGTGACTGGGTCGGGGTTATAGTTCATGGTTTTAAACTGGACTTTTCTGCTATTGGCTATATTTTAATATTTCCGGTTATAATCCTTATTATTACATCATTCTTTTCTGGTAAAACACTCTATTATATTTTAAATGTATACACAATAATATTAATCAGCTTTTTTGCCATACTTACTATTGTAGACCTGGAGCTTTACAGGTATTGGGGCTACAGGTTAGATAAAACCCCATTGTTTTATATAAACACGCCGGGAGAGATGCTGGCTTCTGTATACTGGTATACAATAGTCATAGGACTTGTATCTATACTTGTATTTGTGCTGGTTTCCGGATTTTTATATCTTAAATATATAGCTGTTATCATAGAGAATCCTCAACCAGGTAAATTTAAATCAGCCGGGCTGTTTACTTTAATTTTAGCTGCTTTAATAGTACCTGTACGTGGAGGTTTTGATACCTCACCGGTAAATCTTAGTACTGCTTATTTTCATGAAAACAATTTTGCTAACCATGCTGCGGTAAATATATTATGGAATTTTGGCAATTCACTTACAATCAAGGCCTCGCAAACATATCAGTTTGATTACCTTGAAAAGGATGAGATAGAAAATATTGCTGCTTATTTATACAAACAGGACAGTGTAACAAACCAAATCCTTAACCTGAACAGGCCAAATATTATCCTTGTAATTCTGGAAAGCTTTACTGCAAAATTAATTCAGCCTTTAGGAGGTATTGAAGGTGTTACTCCAAACTTCAATGAACTAACAAAAGAAGGTATATTTTTTACGAAGTTCTATGCAAATGATTCACGATCTGATAAGGGAATAGTGTCAATATTAAGCGGATATCCTGCTCTGGGAATAGTTTCAATTATTAAGTTTCCAAAAAAGACACAGAGCCTTCCGTATATATCAAAGCATCTTTCAGAAGTTGGGTATCACACTTCATTTTATTATGGGGGGGATATTAATTTTGCAAATATCAATTCATATTTGTTTAATGGAGATTTTGATAAAATAATATCTAAATCAGATTTTGAAAAATCAGAAATATTATCAAGGTGGGGAGTACCTGATCAAATAATCTTCAATAGATTATATGACGATATGAAAAAGGAGAAAGAACCATTCTTTAAAGTTTTATTTACATTAAGTAATCATGAACCTTTCGATATTCCTGTTCCTTCTGTAATTGAAGGAAAGGATACAGAATCAAAGATGTATAACTCATCCCTGTATACAGATAGTTGTATTGGAGATTTTGTGAGGAAATTAAAGCAAACAGAATTGTGGGACAAAACACTGATTGTCTTTTTGGCAGATCATGGTCATATATTGCCCGGAATGACACCAGTTTATGGATTCAAGAAATATCATATACCAATGCTCTGGCTTGGGGGTGTAATAACAAGGGATACTATTATTAATAAATACGGATCTCAGACAGATTTGGCCAGAACACTCCTTAACCAGCTGGGATTGCATGCAGATGAATTCTTTTACAGTAAAGATTTATTGTCTGAGTCATCTAATTCTTTTGCATTTTATGATTATAATAATGGGTTCGGTTTTTTAACAGATAGTGTAAGATATATTTATGATAACGATAGCAGAAAAGTTATTTTGAAAGAAGGCTATTTGGATGATATGTCCTTAAATCAGGGCAGAGCTCTTCAACAGTTATTTTATATGGATTATTATAATCGATGATACTTTAATATTGTCAGATACTTTTATCATCTAAAATTTTCACTAAATATGACATACTGCCATTACCATCATCAAATTCATACATCACTTTATGAGGCCTGGGAATCTCACAATTTTTACCTACTATATAATATTCATTATCGATAAAGTCACCCTTCTTAAACAGTACTTTCTGTCTTTCTTTTTCGAGATAAAAAACAAATGTTCTTGAATAGTATGAATCTTTATATAAGTAAAGGGGCGAATTATCAGTAATCTTATGAATCTGGTATGCAGAATTTTTTAAATTTTGTGCCCTGCTATTATTTGCCCGGTAAGGTAAAACCGTGAAATTGAATATAAATCTGAGTACTATAACAGCCAATATGAAAGTGATTAAACGTAATTGCCTGTGTTTTAAAAACATGTATAAGAGAATTCCCAGGAATAATACTGAAATAATAGCCAGAGGCAGCATTCCTTTCAGTTCATCCAGTTTTGGAATCACAGGAAGGCCAATACTGGACAATATCAGCAAAGCCATTGAAATGGCCATACAACAGTTAACAAATAAGTCTTTTATTTTATTATGGGTTCTGTATTTTAGAAAAAAATATGTAAAAACCGATAATAACAGAGGATAAAGCATATAAATATATCTTTGTCTTGTTCCCGGGGATAACCAGTACAAAATAATGTTAGCTGAGAATAATAACATGCAGACTTCTATAAACCTGTTTTCTTTTACAGTCCTCAGGAAGTTTTTTCTAAAGATATAAATTATAAAAATTGAACCCGGCAACAGATTCTTTAACGTTTCAAAGGGAAAAATAAGTAAATGTGCAATTATTCCCCTGTCCTCTGTTATACCGGAAACCCTTCCGCTTGCCTGTGAGAATAATTCGGTTAAAAATAACCTGTAGTTGTTATACCGGGAATATAAATAAAAATATCCTGTAATTAAACCAATAAATATTAATATACCTGACAAATGTTGCCAGGAAATTAATCGTTTAAATTCTCTATGATATATAAAAAAAACAATAAGAGATATACCTGCAAATGAAATTGAAGGAAGTCCTTTTGTAAGGAAACCTATAGTGCACAGAATGTAAAAGCTTAAAAACAGGAACAAATAATTCTTCTTTTCATAGAAAATAAAAAGAACAATAAAACATGAAAAAGTAATTAATGAGTAAAATATGTCTATTTCCCCCAGATTGGAATAGTAAAAATACAAATCGAAAGAAATCAGTAAGAGAAGTGAAGTATAAATTCCGAATCTTGTATTCACATATTTTTTACCAGTAAGAAAAAGTAATAATCCTATAAGCAGAAATGAAAGAACAGAGAAAAACCTTACTGAGAATTCAGAAAAATTGCCAAATAATTTAAAAGACAGAATAATTATCCAGTTCCATAAAGGCGGCTTGTTATAGTAAAATTCACCTAGTTCTGTCGGGACAACAAAATTATTGTTTAATATCATCTCTAATGCAATAATAGCTCTGCGGGGTTCTTCAAGATATAATGGCTGAAGGCCGAGATTAATAAAAAGGGATATTACGAGAAGTATAATAGATAATATAATAAAAAATATTTCTTGCTTTTTTGGATCCGGGAAGAAACTTTTTAAGTAGCTCAACACCTGGGGATTTTTATAATTTTGTATATTCTTTTTCAAAAGCAAATCTTTTTGTATAAAAGTTATAAATAAATATTATCCCGGTTACTGCAAGTTTATTTAAATACTTATGGTTACTGAAAAATTCTATTTTTGCGAAATTATGAACCAGGAATGTGCTGGCAATTAATCCGAATATAGAGAATAATACAGAAATAATAAAGACTATATATACTCTCCTTTTCAACATGAAAACAAAGCGTTTTTGAAGCAGAAAATTTATTATCATACCTATTCCGTAAGAGATAAAGTGAGCCCTGGATTCTATCAGATATTTTATTAATATCAGATATATGATATGATCGATAGCTGTAGCAATTATTGAGGTAAGGCCAAATTTAAGTTTAGGAAAAAGAAAATCTCTAAGAAGACTTTGCAGATTCATTATTTGTTAATTGTGGAATTAAAATGGACAAATATCAGGAAAAATTTTGCAATTCAAAGAATTTTTTATATTCTCCTTTGGATGTAATAAGCTCTTCGTGTTTACCATGTTCTACTATCCGTCCGTTACTTACAACATATATTTCATCGGCGTGTATAATAGTTGAAAGCCGGTGTGCAATAACAACCGAAGTCCTGTTTTTCATTAATTTTATTAAAGCATCCTGTACAAGTCTTTCTGACTCAGTGTCCAGTGAGGAAGTTGCTTCGTCAAGTATTAATATGGGAGGATTTTTTAGTATGGCACGGGCAATACTGATTCTTTGCCGTTGTCCTCCCGAAAGCTTACTTCCCCTGTCCCCGATATTTGTATGATATCCTTCTTTTGTATTTATTATAAATTCATGTGCATTTGCTATTTTTGCCGCTGTCACCACCTGCTCCTCACTTGAATTTTCTGCGCCAAATGCTATATTATTAAAAAAACTATCGTTGAAAAGTATAGGTTCCTGATTAACGATGCCCATCAAGTGCCTGAGGCTGCTGATTTTTAAATTTCGTATACCTATACCATCTATTAATATTTCACCTTCAGTAACATCGTAAAAGCGTGGCAGAAGATCAACCAAAGTTGATTTTCCCGCACCTGATTGTCCGACAAACGCAATTGTTTTTCCTTTCTTAATCTTTAAATTAATGTTCCTGAGCACATATTTCTTTTCATATTTGAAATTAACATTTTTATATTCAATCTGATCCTTAAAAATTTTCATGTCAACAGGATTTTCAACTTCTGTTATGTTTGATGTGGTGTTTAATATCCTGTCCACTCTTTCCATTGAGGCCAGTCCTTTTTGTATGCTATAGAATGCTTGTGAAAATGCCTTTGTTGGATTAATAATATTATAAAAAACAACCAGGTATACGAGGAAATTTTCAGGAGGCAGTTTACTCATATCATTTAAAATTAAATTTCCTCCATACCACATGAGTATAACTATAACAATGGTTCCGAGAAATTCACTTACCGGGTGGGCCAGGTATCTTCTTCTCATTAGTTTATTCATAATACCCTTATATTGCTCATTTTCTCCCGTAAATTTAGCAGACATGCTTTTTTCGGCATTAAATGCTTTCACTATTCTTAATCCGGATAAAGTTTCTTCTATTATAGAAAGGATCTGTCCCATTTTATTCTGGCCGGCCATTGAACTTTTTTTAAGACTTTTTCCTATCCGTCCGATTATTGCACCTGCAACAGGAAATAAAAGAAATACAAAGAGGGTTAATTTCCAGCTCATAATTATCATAGCTGCTACAGAGACCAGAATAATAATCGGATTTTTAAACAACATTTCAAGCGAATTCATTATTGAGGCTTCAATCTCCTGTATATCTCCTGTCATCCTTGCAATAATATCTCCTTTCCTCTCTTCAGAGAAAAAAGATATGGGTAAGGAAATTGTCTTCCTGTAAATCTGATTTCTTATATCACGAACAACCCCGTTTCTTATGTAAACTATAAAGAAACTGGCCATATATGAAAAGCCGACTTTTAAAAATACCATAAAAATGAAAAATAATCCTATATAAATAAGAGCCATTGTTGCACTCTGTGTTTCCGAGATTTTTGTTATAAGGCTGTATATATTGTATTCAAATGCCTCTTGAAATTCTTTTAGAGAAGATAATGAAAAACTAATCTCCCTGAAACCATATACCTTTTCTTCCAGTCCGAATAATATCCTGAGAACAGGTATCATAGTGAAGAAAGAAAATATTCCAAAAAGTGCACCAAAAAAATTTAAAATGATATTTAATATTAAATGAATTTTATATGGAGGAATATATCTTCTTAATATTTTGAAAAAGTCTTTCATTGTAAAATACTTTTTATTTTATAAGGCTTTTTCTGTTGTGACTCATAATATGTTCTCATCATTAGCTCTGCCAGGATACCTATGGTTATTATCTGAATGCCTCCCAAAGTAAGCATAATACCCAGCAAAAGTAAAGGTTTGCCCCAGATATCCTGACCCAGGATCTTCAGAATTACCAGATATATATTTATAACAATACCGATAAAAAGTATTATTATGCCAAGGGTTCCAAACAGATGCATAGGTTTTTGCAGATACCTTTTGAAGAATAACATGAGTAATAAATCACTTATTACCCTGAAAAAACGGCTAATTCCGTATTTTGACTTACCGTGAATACGTGTCCGGTGATTAACATTCATCTGAGTAATTCTTGCTCCCTGCAAGCGCGCCAGTACAGGAATAAACCGGTGCAGTTCACCATATAACCCGAGGTTTTTTGCCAGGTCGCTTTTAAATACTTTAAGGGTGCAGCCGTAATCTTTAAATTTAACGCCTGTAATTGTCCTTATAAAAAAGTTGGCAAGTTTGCTTGGAATCTTACGTAATATTAAACCATCTCTTCTGTTGGTTCTTATACCGGCAACTAAATCCCAATCGTTGTTTTCCAGTTCATCAACCATAGCCGGGATATCATTCGGATCATTCTGCAAATCACCATCCATTGTAACGATGTAATCCCCGGAAGCATAATCAATTCCCGCAGCAAGAGCTGAACTTTGCCCATAATTACCTGCCAAATCAATTCCAGCCAGGTTGGAGTTATTTTTACTTAATTCTTTGATTACCTTCCAGGTCATATCTATACTGCCATCATTTATAAAAATAACTTCATAAGTATATTTATATTTACTTAATGACTGGTTAATCTGCTTGTAAAGCTCCTTAATATTCTCTTCCTCGTTATATACAGGAATGATTACAGATATTTTTGAAGGCATTATATTAAGTAATTCCTTATTAGTTTTTTAAACACAGAAATTAAAAATAAACTTATTAACTACGGCAAATATAGAAATAATTGTATTTAGCATAAAAATATGTATGTGTATAAAACAAGTTTTAAGCATAATTATTGTAATATCTTAGTATATAGGTATATTTTTTATAATTATATCTAATTTGAATTTTAAATCTCTTAAATGAGATTTTTTATGTACAATTGCAATAAATTGAATTGTGACGCGGATGGATAAGACTAATATATTGAGATTAAACAAAGGCTACCTGCCTTTGGTTTTTTTTTGTATTGTTACTGTTCTGATTCGGTTCCAATCCTTCTTCCCTAGTGTAATAAACCATGATGAATCAACCTATATAGTTATTGCAAAGGAATTATTAAGAGGAGAAGTTTTATACGTTGATATAATTGATGTAAAACCAATTGGGATATTTATCATTATGGCTGTTATACAGTTAATATTTGGGAATTCAATTTTTTTTGTCCGTTTATGCACCTCGCTGGTTATCGCAATTACTTCTTTTGTTCTCTACAGGGCTAAGCTAAAAATTGGGACTGAAAAAAGGACAGCCCTGGCTGCAGGATTTATTTACATTTTCATGCTGTCAATTTATACTTTTTATGGTGTTTCTGTCAATACAGAAATATATTTTAATTTGTTTACTGTAAGCGGACTGCTATTTTTTCTGAACAGAAAGAACCAAATTAATTTATTTATTGCCGGTATATTTCTTGGCTTTGGATTTGTTATAAAGTATGTAGTGCTTTTCGATTTATTAGCATTTTTAACATTCTATTTTATATTAAGTGTCAGAGAAAGTAAACCAGCATTTTTCAAAATCATTTTAAAAGTGTGTATTCCTGTTATTGGCTTTATAATTCCTTTTGGCGCTGTAAATTTATACTACTTGTTAATCGGGCATTACAAGGAATTTTTTTTCCATACAATTGAATTGAGCAGGAACTATCCGGTACAGAGAGATCTGATGAGTAGTATCAGGTTTATAGTGGATTTTCATGTTAGATTTTTGCCGGTTACCTTATTCTTCTATTATTGTTTGTTTGACAAGTCAGTAAAAACAGCAAATATAAGGTTTGAAAGACTGCTGGTAATAATCTGGGTATTATTTGATTTATTTGCCATATTGTATCCCGGAAAACCATTTGGACATTACTTTATTCAATTAATATTGCCTTTCAGTTTCTTTGCAGGGAATTTCTTTGATTCGGGAAGAAAGTTACCATTTGTTTTAAGAAAAGCCATATCAAAGCCTGTCGGTTTTATACTGATAATAATTCTGATAGTAATAATATTATTCACTCAAAAGAAAGATTATATTGATAAACCTGACTACCCGCGGGAAATTGCAGAATTTCTGGCGCCCAGACTTAATGAAAGTGATGTGATATATACGGGAAATTACCATCACATTATTTATTTTTTATTAGATAAGAACAGTCCGGCAAAATATGTTCACAGAACATTAATCAGGGCAGGCCACCATATTAAAGCCTTACAAATTAATACTGATGCTGAAATAGAAAGAATAATTAAAGCTGAACCAAGATTTGTAATAAATAAAGGTGCTGTGGGGTATGAGAAATTACAGGATTATATTAATAAGAACTATATTTTACTTAAAACCTTTAATAAGGATATATATGTTTATGAAAAAGTTATTCCCGGGAATTTGCACTAAGGATTTATCCTTATTATATGCCAGTATAATTAAAAGGACTAATGTTTTTTAATTCTTTTTTAACAGTTTCCTTAATATCAAGACTATCAATAAAATTATGTATACTTTCTTTAGTTATCTTCTTATGGGTTCTGGTCAGTTCCTTTAATGCCTCGTATGGTTTAGGGTAACCTTCTCTTCTAAGAATTGTCTGAATTGCTTCAGCAACAACACTCCAGTTATTATCCAGGTCTTTTTTAATGACTTCCTCGTTAAGCAATAATTTACCTAATCCTTTATTTAATGATCTAAGCGCAATGATTGTATGTGATATGGGAACTCCGATATTTCTTAAAACTGTTGAATCTGTCAAATCTCTTTGTAATCTTGAAACTGGCAGTTTAGCGGATAAATGTTCAAATACCGCATTTGCAATTCCCAGATTTCCTTCAGAATTTTCAAAATCAATAGGATTAACTTTATGAGGCATTGTAGATGAACTTACTTCACCCTCTTTTATTTTTTGTTTGAAATAATCCATTGATATATAAGTCCATATATCACGGTTCATATCTATGATTATGGTATTTATTCTTTTCAGGCAATCAAATATTGCACCAAGATTATCGTAATGTTCAATCTGGGTAGTGGTTTGAGTTCGTGACAAGCCTAAAATATCATTTACAAAATGATTACCAAATTTTTTCCAGTCAATTTCAGGATAGGCAACATGATGTGCGTTGAAATTTCCTATAGTACCCCCGAACTTGGCTGAGAAAGGTATAGATCTTAGCTGATTTATCTGAATGTTGAGCCTTTCAATAAAAACTTTCATCTCTTTTCCCAGTAAAGTGGGAGTGGCAGGCTGGCCATGAGTTTTTGACAACATAGCTACTGATTTCCATTGTTCTGCCAGGTTATTAAGTTTACTAACAGTATCAGTTATTAATGGATAATAGATATCATTGAGAGAATCTTTAAGAGATAATGGTACTGCAGTATTATTTATATCCTGTGATGTAAGGCCAAAATGTATGAACTCTTTATATTTTGCTATTCCCAGTTCATCGAATTTTTCTTTTAAAAAATATTCAACAGCTTTTATATCGTGATTTGTTGTTTTTTCAATATTTTTTATTTGTTCGGCATCCTGAACAGTAAATTCCGCGTATATTTTTCGCATACCCAAAAAGTATTTGTTATCAAATTGAGCCAGCTGAGGCAGGGGTAATAAGCAAAGTTCAATGAAGTATTCTATTTCAACCTGAATTCTGTATTTAATTAATGCGTATTCTGAGAAGTAACTGGCTAATTCATCAGTTTTGTTCCTGTATCTGCCATCAATGGGCGATATTGATGTTAGTGTATTTATATTCATTATAATCAGAATTTTTAAAAGATACAAAGTTAGGAAAAATTAAAAACCTTATTATTAATGTTTGTAAAAACAGTTTTATTTAGTTTCCGGCTTTAATTAAATTAGATTATATTTGGTTAAATATATTGTTTAAAGACTTTTATAATTGTGTGTATGACTTTATCTGAATAAACCAGAAATATTTCAAAGCATGAGAAAGAAAGTCAAAATCTTGGTAAATATTTCCCTGATATTCGCTTTAATTGTATGTACATCAGCAGATTCTGTTGTGGTTAATAATACAGGCCCTGTTAAAAGTAAATATCTTGTTTATAAATTTGATATCAAGGACAATATAATGAAACCTGTGTGGAGGATTACGCAAAAGGCGCTTGATGAAGCTGTTTTACTGAGGGCTGATTATATAATATTACATTTAAATACTTATGGAGGAGCATTGAATATTGCTGATTCTGTAAGAACAAAGATTTTGAATAGCAAAATTCCTGTTTTTGTATTTATTGATAACCAGGCTATATCGGCAGGAGCATTAATATCAATAGCCTGCGACAGTATTTATATGCGGCCCGGTGGTAGTATAGGCGCTGCTACCGTTGTCAACCAGTCAGGTGAAGTAGTCCCCGATAAGTACCAGTCATTTATGCGCTCAACCATGCGTGCTACGGCGGAATCTCATGGCAGGGACACAATAATATCAGGTAATGATACAATTATAAAATGGCACCGTGATCCAAAAATTGCAGAAGCCATGGTTGATCCCCAGTTAGAGATCGATGGTATTATTGATTCCGGACAGGTATTGACATTAACAGCTGAAGAAGCAATTAAAGTAGGATATTGCGAAGGTCTTGCCGAAAATGTAAATGATGTTCTGAAATTGGCAGGTATTCAGGATTATGAGCTGAAAACCTATAAACCTTCTACCATTGAGGCTATTGTTGTATTTTTATTAAATCCAATAGCCAGGGCCATACTAATAATACTAATTGTAGGCGGAATATATATTGAAATGCAAACCCCTGGTATTGGCTTCCCATTAGCTGCAGCTGTTGCTGCTGCGCTTGTATTCTTTGCTCCTTCATATTTGAATGGTCTGGCAGAGAACTGGGAAATTCTTGTTTTTGTTGTCGGTATAGTCTTAATAGCCCTGGAGATATTTGTTATTCCTGGTTTTGGCGTGGCAGGTGTCTCGGGTATCATCCTGGTTATAGTTGGCCTGACAATGAGCCTTATTGATAATATTATTTTTGAATATGAGGGGCTTGGAGCCTGGGATAAGGTATTAAAAGCATTCTTCCTGGTAATATTCTCCTTATTAGCATCGTTTATTATGTCAATAATTCTGAGTAAAAAACTATTTACTTCTAAATCTTTGAAATTGGCTTTAAACACTGTTCAGGATAAAAATCAGGGTTATATCGGCATTGACAGTCATCAGAAGGAAATGATAGGCAAGGAAGGAACAGCATATACAATTTTAAGACCTTCGGGATTAGTAGAAATCGAAGGGGAAATATATGATGCAAAAGCAGAAATTGGATATATTAACAAGGGAGAAAAGGTAAAAGTTGTCAGGGATGAGGCAGGACAGTTGTACGTAATGAAAACCTGAATTTAAGTTTTACATTATAAATTCCCTGAGATTATAAAATGAATTCACACAATCTGGTAAAGAAAATATTATATGGTATTCTCATAGTATTCATAATTGCGGGGATAAAAGGAATTGATATATACAGAAAGGCGTTCAGTCCCAATGTTTTTACAAGGAATAAAAAAGTACAGTATTTATTTATACCAACAGGTTCAGGTTATGATGACATATTAAAGTTATTATATACTGAAAAACTTATAAAGAACAAGTCAACTTTTGAATGGGCAGCAGAACGGATGAATTATAAAAAACATATTCAACCGGGCAAATATAAGCTTAAGAACAGGATGACAAATCATAAGTTAATATTAATGCTCCGTTCAGGCCAACAGGAACCTGTAAAATTAACTTTTAACAATATCAGAACTTTAGAACAACTTGCAGGACTAGTATCCCGTAAAATTGAGGCCGATTATTCGGCAATTATTAATTTATTGCATAATAAAGAATACATTAGTCAAATAGGATTTAATGAGTATACAATGATTGGTTTATTTATTCCCAATACTTATGAATTTTACTGGAATACATCAGCTGAACAATTTATAAGCAGGATGTTAAATGAATATAACAGTTTCTGGACCAGAGCCAGAAAGTCAAAGGCCGGACAAATAAATCTTACACAAAATGAAGTAATAACCCTGGCCTCAATTGTTGATGAAGAATCGAGCAAAGAAGAGGAGGACCCCATAATTGCCGGTGTATATATAAACAGGTTAAAGAAGGGTATAAAACTTCAGGCCGATCCAACTGTAAGATATGCACATGGGGATTTTTCGATGAGAAGAATATTAAAAAAGCATCTTTTAATAGAATCACCCTATAATACTTATAAATACTACGGGCTGCCACCCGGCCCAATCAGAATACCTTCCATAGAGTCTGTAGATGCTGTTTTAAATTATAAGAAACATGATTATCTTTATTTTTGTGCCAAAGATGACTTTTCAGGATATCATTATTTTGCAAAGACTCTGGCACAACATAATAAATATGCCCGGTTATATCAGAGAGCACTTAATAAACGCAGAATATTGAACTAACATTATGGAAAAAATAAAATTTGGGACTGATGGATGGCGAGCAGTTATTGCAAAAGATTTTACCATAACAAATATTATCAAAGTAGCCTATGCCACATCCCTCTGGTTAGCCAGAAAATATAAAAATCCCTCGGCAGTTATCGGATACGATTGCAGATTTGCAGGTGAAATGTTCATGGAGGCTATAGCAAAAATACTTGCCTCGCGTGGAATTCGTGTTTATATCCCGGAACATTTTGTTTCTGCTCCTATGGTTTCTCTGGGTGTTATGAAGCTAAAAGCACAATGTGGAATTATTATAACTGCAAGTCATGATCCCCCAGAATACAACGGATTTAAGCTAAAAGGAGAATACGGCGGGCCCATGCTGGAAAAAGATGTAAAAGATGTTGAAAACCTTATTTCTGAGGACTATGACATTGATCTTGAATTATTAAACTGGAATTACCTTATTGAACAGGGAATGATTAATTATATTGATCTTGAAAACATTTACATTAAACAGATAAAAGATAATTTTGATATTGACAGATTTACCGGTTCAAAATTGAAATTTGCATTTGATGCAATGTATGGTAGCGGCCAGAGCATTTTTAAAAAGCTAATACCGGGAATCAAATTATTTCACTGTGAATTAAATCCTACCTTTAAAGGTATTCCCCCGGACCCTCAGCATAAAAATCTTCACGAGCTTGCCGAGTATATATGGAAAAGTAAAAAAATAGACTGTGGAATGGCTGTTGACGGAGATGCAGACAGAGTTGCATTATATGATAAAGAGGGAAACTACGTTGATGCACATCATATTATACTTTTACTGATTCATTATCTGGCAGGCTATAAAAAGCTTAAAGGGAAGGTTATTACTGGATTTTCGTGTACAAGTAAAATTGAAAAGTTATGTAAAAATTATGAACTTGATATAAAAAGAGTAAGAGTTGGTTTTAAGGATATAGCAAATTTAATGAAAGGTGAAGAAATACTGCTGTATGGTGAAGAATCCGGTGCTATAACTATTGGTTCGCATATCCCTGAAAGAGATGGAATATGGGCAGGACTGTTAATATGGCAGTTAATGATTGAAACCGGGATGTCTTTGAAAAAGTTAATTAATGAAGTTTATGAAATAACAGGGAAATTTGCCGTTGAAAAATCCGATTTGAATGTAAATAAGAATGACAGAAACAAAATTCTGGAGAAGTGCCAGACAGGCTATTTTAATTCATTTGGTGATTATGAAGTTATTAAGACCGAAAGTTTAGATGGTTATAAATTCTTTTTTAGTGAGAATGAATGGCTTATGATACGTCTGTCCGATACAGAACCTGTATTAAGGATATATGCCGAAGCTGAAACACAGGAAGTGGCACGGGATATTTTAACAGCTAGTTACGGAGTGCTTATAAAAAAGTAGTATCTAAAATACATTAACCTCCATCTCCAGATTTATGGCAAAACTATTCTTTACAGATTTCTGTATCTTTTTTGCCAGACTGTAAATGTCGGTTCCTGTTGCATCACCATAGTTTACTAGTACCAGGGGATGTTTTTTATATGTTCCTACATTGCCAATCCTCTTACCTTTCCAGTTAGATTGTTCGATAAGCCAGGCTGCTGATAGTTTAACTTCATTTTTTGTGACTTTGAAATAAGGCATTTTAGGATAATACTGCTTTATTGAATTAGCTTGTTCCATACTAACAATGGGATTTGTAAAAAAACTTCCCGCATTACCTATTTCTGTCGGATCAGGCAGCTTGTTTTTTCTGATGTTTATTATTGCACTTCTGATATTAAGTATGTTGGTTTCGGGAAATTTATCAAGCTCCTTTTCTATACTTCCATAACTGGTAACGAATTCATGAGTCTTATTGAGCCTGAATATAATATGAGTTATAATATACCTGTTCTTAAGCTTTCCCTTGAAGATGCTGTTACGATAAGAGAAATTGCATTCTTCGTTTGAAAATATTTTTATTTCTGAAGTTTCTATATCAACTGCCTCAACGTTTTCTATTACTTTTCTAACCTCCACTCCATAAGCACCTATATTTTGAATAGGGCAGGCCCCGGCACTTCCGGGAATAAATGAAAGATTCTCAATCCCCCCGTAATTATTTTCCACACAAAAATTCACGAAAGAATCCCAGTTCTCACCAGCTCCAACACGTAAATTGACATATTGTGATGTTTCCTTTATTTTTTCAATCCCCGGTATTTTAGGATTAACTATTAAACCACTGTAATCTTTGCAAAATAAAACATTAGTACCTTCGCCAATTATGAGCAATGGCCTGATATTTGATAAATCGGACTTAATAAAGTCAATAACCTGCTGTTGATCGGTAAGTTTAATAAAGTACCTGGAATAGACATCAAGTCCGAATGAATTGTGTTTTTTTAATGAATAATTTTTATGTATTACGCACATATTAGAAATCTATTTAGCAAAAATAATTATCTAATTTAATTTTTAGATTTTGTTTACGTAAAGAATCTTTATTTTAGTAAAAAAATACATAAAAATTTGATGAAGGTATATATTTCTGTTACTAATGACATTATAACAGACCAGCGAGTAAATAAAATTGCTCTTTCATTGCAGAAGTTAAGAGTTGAAATTATCATCGTTGGAAGAAAGATCAAAAGAAAAGTACAAATAACAAGTAAACCTGACAAGCATAAGCTAATGAGGTTAATATTCAATAAAGGCCCGCTTTTTTATGCTGAATATAATATCAGATTGTTTTTCTTTTTATTGCTTAAAAAGGTGGATATTCTGGTGGCTAATGATTTGGACACACTACTGGCAAATTATCTGGTCTCAAGAATAAGAAAAAAGAAACTGGTATATGATAGTCATGAATATTTTACAGAATTGCCGGAACTGGTGGACAGGGATTTTGTCAAGAGGGTATGGAGCGGAATAGAAAAGTGGATTTTGCCCAAAATAAAATATTCTTACACTGTTTGCGAATCTATTGCAAGGATTTACTCAGAAAAATATAACATAGATATGCATGTGGTCAGAAATTTGCCGGTATATATCAGAGATTTGCCCAAACCAGGAATTAATATAAGGCAGGCAAATGAGAAAATAATTATTTATCAGGGGGCGTTAAATCTTGCCAGGGGTCTGGAGCTTGCTATACAGGCCATGAAATTCATCGATAATGCTAAACTGATTATTATCGGAGATGGAGATATAACTGCTGATTTACAGCAACTTGCAGATAAACATGAGCTTCATAACAAAGTAATTTTTTATGAGAGAATGCCTTATGACGAGCTAATGGCATATACAGCTCAGGCAGATTTAGGTATTTCGCTGGAGGAGAAAATGGGACTTAATTATTATTACGCTCTTCCAAATAAACTGTTTGACTATATACAGGCCAGGATACCTGTTTTGGTATCTGACTTTCCTGAAATGGCAAAGATTGTAAATGATTATGGTGTGGGATTAACTGTTAATACGTCTGATCCCGGACAACTGGCATCTGTCTTTAAAGAAATGTTAGAAAACCAGGATAAAAGGAAACTCTGGAAGCAGAACCTTGAGAAGGCGGCTGTAAAGCTATGCTGGGAAAAGGAAGAGAAGAGGCTATTAGAAATTTATTCTGAAATTATTTAGCAATACTTAAAGAATATTTTCTTAGTGTAAATACCAGTATACGGTAAAGTAACAGGAAAAGAGGACCTGAGATTATCAGCCAAATAAAGAAGGCTGACAAATATGCTGTCCAGAAATTATTTAATGTGCCCCATAGATCAGTATTTAGCATATAAATAATTTTTTTTATGGAATATGGAAATAAAGAGTTACCGTAAAAAATTTCACCAAGTTTTAAAAACGGAATAATCAAAGCTATTTGTAACGGATGAACAACATAATGTACCGCATGGGTAATTGCAAAATTAAGCCTGAAACCCAGTGCAACTAAAGTTATCAGCAAACTTGTTAATCCATATAAAGGTATAATACCGACTGTTATTCCAAGAGATAATGAAAGTGCCAGTTTTTCAGGTGTTCCTCCTTGTCTTAAGAACAGCTTAATTTTATCAGTAGCTTTGTTTCTCCAAATCATATAAAAAAATTTTACCCTTGTATTGCTCAGTTTAAAGATTGACTTTGAAATCTTTAGACTATACGTGCATTTTATAAATAAGTTTTCTTTTTATAGAAAATATTTCAGATACATAAAAATTTTATGATCTGGTAAGATTCCAATTAACTTAACATATTTTAGAATAGATTTGTTTAAAATTATATCTTTTATTAGTAAAACTCTTCGAAAAAGAAATGCACAGTGATTCATATACTTTCGTAAAAGCATTATTAACGTGGGACGGGAAAAAATATTGTTATGCAAACACACTTTAATATTAATAATAAGGAAAATTCTATACCTGTTTACCGGGATAAAAATCTTCAGATTATTTTTTTAATAACCCTTATAGCTGTTATGGGTGTTGCAAGTATTACACCTGCTTTCCCTCGAATAGCCCGTGAACTGGGTATTTCGAAACAATCGGTTGGCTTATTGATTATTTTCTTTACTCTGCCTGCGGTGGTTCTTACTCCTGTTCTGGGAGTGATGGCTGACAGGTATGGCAGAAAAAATGTTCTTATACCTTCATTAATACTTTTTGGCATTGCAGGTGGCCTATGCACTATGGCAAGAAAATTTGAGGTATTACTTTTTTTGCGTTTTTTTCAGGGGGTAGGAGCTGCCTCGTTGGGATCAATAAATGTTACCCTTATCGGTGATATATTTTCAAGCAAAAGGCGTACTGAGGCAATGGGATATAATTCAAGTGTTTTAAGCGTTGCTACTGCCAGCTATCCTTTTCTGGGAGGATTATTAGCATCTGCAGGATGGTATTATCCATTTATACTTCCTGTTTTTGCTGTACCTGTAGCTATAATTGTATTGTTAAAATTAAAAAATCCTGAACCCGGCGGAAAACAGAATTTGAAACAGTACTTAGTTGCTGCACTTAAGGCAATTAAAACCCGCCAGGTGCTTACATATTTTTTTGCAAGTTTTGGCACATTTATTATTCTCTACGGATCTTATCTGACTTATTTCCCTTTTTTACTCGAAAATCTTCATGATGCTTCTCCGTTTTTAATCGGACTAATGATGTCATCTATGTCCGTTGTTACTGCAATTACTTCGTCACAGCTGGGTAAAATATCAAGACTGTTTGATAAAAAGAATCTTTTAAAGATTTCCTTTATTTTATATTCGTTATCTCTTGTAACGATACCGTTGATTTCAGATATATGGATGTTGTTAGTCCCTTTAATCATTTTTGGTTTGGCACATGGAATAAATATTCCATGCATACAGATCTTGCTTGCCGAGATTGCTCCTATTGAATACAGGGCAGCATTTATGTCTGTAAACGGAATGGTGCTGCGATTAGGGCAGACATTGGGACCAATACTTGCGGGTGCTGTGTTTATACTGGGCGGATTAAGTTATCCATTTTATGCAGGGGCAGTTATATGCATTATAATATTTTCTTTGTTAGTTGTATTAATTAAATAAGCTGTCAAAAAAAATTACTTTTTAGCGGACCACCCCGGAAGTGATACGGTAGCCTGGTAATTTGAATAATTATACAGTGGATTTCTTTTGGGCTTAAATAGTTTTCCCTGCTTTGGATTATCATCCTGGGTATAAACCCATATTTCGTTGGGATCCCATACAACAACCTCATCACGGCAATCTCCTGTAATATTCAGTACAGCATTGCACATATCAGGATGTCCGTCATCAGGGAATTCAACAACTTTACGCCCCCATCCGTCAAACATTCCGCCTTCTTCCACATTAGCATTATGAACAAAGAACTCTTCTGAAAGGCCTGTCCAGTTAACCGGCAGGCACATACTCCCGTACTGGTTAGGTTCGAAACTATAGTATATATTTCCGTCAGAGTCAAAGTAATGTATTATACCCTGATTTTTCCAGAAGTTTATAGTTACTGTTTCCAGTCCGTGCAGATCATCCCTGAAATTTGCCACTGCAGGATTCTGAACATGTCCGATATAATTATGCTTTAAGATATTTCCTTTCAAATCTGTGAAGAATATACCCTCGTCACTTGCAGCACATAATATTTTTAATTCTGAACCAGGTATAAATTCAACAACAGCTACTCCGTCTGCATGGTCAGTTAAGGCACTATCCAGCGACCATAATTTTGTACCATTATCATCAAATAAAGTATATCCCATTATCAGCTCGTCCTTACCGTCATTATCAACATCATGTGCAAAAGGATAATGTCCTGTATTGCATTCGGCTTTCCATAACAGTTTTAAATCATTACTATATGCCCACAGATAGCGGTAGCGGTCTTTGATTATGATATCGCTGTCATATCCCTTACCGCGCAGGTCGCAAAAATAAATGCAATCCCCCAGAATTCGCGGAAAAATATTATAGACTGATTTGTAGGGTTTTCCTCCGGGAGTTTTTGGGGTAGGAGCCTTATATTTTGTTTTACCTGTAGCACCTTCGGCAACAACAATTTCAAAGTCTTTGCAGTAAATAATCTCATTCTTACCGTCGAGGTCAATATCATGAATCTGAAATGCCACATCATTAGTAAGATGGTCTTTCCATGGGTCGGGATTACCTATTTGCCATAATTGTATGCCATCAAATGTCATTGCTGTAAGGCAGCTTAATTCACTGTTGCGGTCTTTTGGACCATGGTGAATAACCTGTCCGATTACCACATCAATAACTCCATCATTATCAAGGTCTCCGAACCTGAGATTTCTGCCAACACCAAATCCCGGTGTTTCAATTTTTTTCCAGATAACCGGTTTGGGATTGGTTTCCTGAAGTTCATTCTCTAACTTGTTAAAAGCAGTACGTGCAGAGATGTATTTATTTAGGTTCGCTCTGGTTGTAGTTACTTTAACACTAGTGAATCTTGCAGGCATGTTTGCGGTCAGGCCGATTTTACCTTTTAGGTAAGTTGAATCTGTTGCCTGCAGGATTATGGTATCATTAAGTTGGGCACTAATATGGTTACCATTTATTCTTATTTCTGCTGTACAATATTTACCTGGCTGCCATTGGTATCCGGACTGAGACAGGATTTCTTCGTATGGCTCGTGAAATCCTGTAGCATGCTTAACCATTTTTAAAATGGCTTTGTTCTCTTCTACTCCAAAGAAATAATAACACCGGTCATTTTGATATCTGAAAACAATACCGCTTTGGCGGGTATCAAATTCTGGTGAAAAACTGACATAAATATTGTAGTCTTCCCACAAATCATCACCTGCAATAATCATTGGATGAGCATAAATTGCATCATCTGTCTTGCTTTGATATATATACCGGGTTTTATCAGCTTCCCGCACACTCCACCACCCTCTGTCATTTGATACTGCCCAGTTTCCTTTGGGAGCAGCTTCGGACAGGTAGTGGTATTCCGTATGGGCGCCAAGGTTGTTACTTAAGGGACCTCTCTTCAATTCACCAAAATCATCATAAAAAAGAATAACTTCCTTGTTTGACGGGGAGCATAATGTAAATACAATACAGCTTAATAAGGCAAGACTTTTTGCTTTAAATTCCATAATTAATGATTTGAAAAGTTTTATATAAATCTAACAATAAAATCGATAAAATTAATATATAGGACTACAGTTTAAGATGTGAAGACCTGTGAATAAACATCTTCTGAGTTAGCTGCATCTCTTACAATTTGAAGTAAATATTTCTGATGTCCTCTCGACCGATTCCAATGTGCCTCCTAAACCTTAGAATTTGCGGCTGCATGTTCATAATTATGTATTTTATAAGATAATCAGCTTTCATACTAAAAAATTATTCACTCCCTGAGATTCGGGTTAAGATTTAAATCTTCTGCAGGAGGGTGAAAAAAATAACTGTCTTTAGTAACAGGATATTCCGGCGGGCCTCCTTCCTCCGGATGCCTCAACTGCGGCAGGTCTTCCACCTTTTCAAGCCGCACCAGGTCGAACCAGCGCCCTTCTGGTTCACCACACAGCTCCCATGCCCGTTCCCATACTACTGAATCGGCAAATGCTTCGGGCGATAACCCGGGTTGTAAATCGTAAACTGAAGGTGAATAATAATCAAGGTTATGTGCTCTTCTTTTTATCCGGTTAACACATTCATAAGCCTGCCCGTTGAGTTGTC
>Ga0315545_1000490_pt1 | contig 41276 bp, 54 predicted proteins | sample SalMarSW160210MG_FD_203096 | JGI IMG/M metagenome (GOLD analysis project Ga0315545, IMG submission 203096) | Salt marsh sediment microbial communities from the Plum Island Ecosystem LTER, Massachusetts, United States - Salt Marsh Sediment SW1602-10 ...
GCTAAAGCATGTAAAGCAGCAGAAATACCTTTCCAGTTTGGTATGACTATTAGAAGAGGCGTTTTAGAGCAAATACCGGATATGTTACAACTTACTTTAGAGTATGGAGCTGTTGCAGCAGAATTTTTTGATCTAGTCCAAGTTAAAAGAGTCAAAGAGAACATTCCGGATGAAGTATTATCTCCCGAGGAAAGAAAAGAAGTTATGGAGTGGCTTGCGCAAGCTCAAAAAGATTGTCCGATAATAATAAGAGTACCCGGTTGTCCCATGTATACTTTAATACTTCAAGAGAAAGATGTCCAACCAAATCATTTTCCACCAGACTTATTGAAAAGAATTCCATATTATGGAAGAGGGTGTGCCGCTGGAATGCCGAACGGATATCTTACAGTACTACCGAATGGAGATGTACTACCCTGCATGCTGCTCCAAACAAAATTAGGTAATGTAAAAGAGGAAAGTATCATCCAAATATGGGATAACTCTCAAATACTGTCAAAGCTTAGGAATCGCGATTTATTGGAAGGAGAATGTGGTCGCTGTATTTATAAGGATAGATGTGCCGGATGTCGTGGAAGAACTTATGAAGAAACAGGCAATATCATGGCAACAGACCCTGGCTGTTGGGTTATTTCTGAGGGGAAGCTATTGTGAGGTATAAGTTGACATGAACAAAAAATTTTCGTATCTTTCACATGCCTGGAAGGCAAAATGATAACAGTGAAATGTGCTAAATGCAAAGGGAAAATCTTCAAATATCAAAAAGTTGGGAAAGGCCAGTTATGGCACTGTTGGAAGAGCCGAATAATCGAGGATTACAGTGTCCGAGATGGGAAAAAAGTTAGATGCCGATGCGATAATTTAATAGGTGTCGAACAGGGAAAATGGATTAAAATGCGCCAGCATTCTTTTACATACTCAGGAACAATAACAAGAAAATAGGATTAAATCCTGCTTACAATATGGAAAAATTCAAGGATAGCGACTTCATCTGATGCGGCACATAAGCTTTGGATTAATAAAAATGTATAGATTTAAGAGGCGATATTGATATATGTATCCTGAACCAACGGTAGGTGCGATAATATTAAACAATAAGAATGAAATATTATTATTAAAATCAAATAATATGAAATAATAATTATGTTATTCCAGGTGGTCATGTTGAGCTTGGTGAAGATATTGCGGATGCTTTACGGAGAGAAATTAAAGAAGAGACAGACTTGGACGTCTATGACGTTAAATTAATAGTATTGCAACAGTGTACTTATAGTACTGATTCCCACGAGAAGAGGCATTTCATTTTTATCGATTTTGCTTGTAGAACCGATAAAACGGAAGTTGTCCTTAATAGGGAACATCAGGAATATGTTTGGATAGAAATTGATAAAATCGAGACTCTAATGCTTGAGCCGTTTACCAGGAAATTATTAAATGAATATAAGACAGGGAAAAGATCAAAATATTTAAAAGATGTATTATATAATTATTATTTATAATACAGCATAACTCCTTGCTTTTTTTGTATGGTTCCAACATGTCAATTCTTATGTTCGATTTTGCGGCTTATTTACGGAAGAACCATATAAACCTATTTATACGGAACATAAAGAAAAATCCGACGCGGATAAAACTTAAAAAGATTGGGTTCTTAACCCCTTGACAAAAAAAATCTTTATTTTATTATTGAAAATGGAAATCATTATCAGTGATTAGAGTAGAAATTTGGGATAGGTTAAATATGTAATGGAGAGTAAGATTATATGGAGGTTCCGGGGAACGCGTTTAAAGCTAAGGAAAGATGAACAATAAGACCCATTTAAAGTTGGCAAAATTTTAACGTGGAGGGAATAGGAATGTTTAGAATAACCAGGATTATAGTTCTTCTTTTTTTATTCTTTTCGATTTCTTTAATTTGTGCTGGTAGAAATTTAATCCTCACTGTTACCTATAACAATGTACCTTTCAGGGAAGATTTAACTACAGCCTGGGGAATATCCGTTTTCGTTGAGGGGTTAGAGGAATCTATTCTATTTGATACGGGCGGGGACGGCTCTATTCTGTTAGCCAATCTAAAAAAACTTGGGATTAACCCTGATGAGATAGAGACCGTTGTGCTTTCGCATATTCATGCCGACCATGTGGAAGGTCTCGATGCATTTTTGAAAAAGAATAGAGAGGTTTCCGTTTATCTCCCTTCTTCCTTTCCGGCTGATTTTAAAAATAGAATTAAGAAAAAAGCGAAAGAGGTTATACCTATAGAGAAACCCCGTAAGATTTGCAATAATGTATGGACTACCGGAGAATTGAACTCCACGTCCAAAGAACAATCCCTGGTAATCGATACCCCAAAAGGACTGGTAGTGATAACCGGATGTGCCCATCCGGGAGTAGTCAATATCGTTAAATTTGCCAAAGCGCTTCTGGAGAAACCCATCTATCTGGTTCTGGGAGGATTTCACCTGATTTCCTGCAGCGAGAAAGAGACAAGGGAGATTATCCGACAGCTGAAGGATTTAAACGTTAAAAAGATTGCGCCTTCTCATTGTACAGGCGAAAGGCAAATAGAGATGTTTAAGGAGGCATGGGGTAAAGATTTTATAGACTTTGGATGTGGAACAAGTCTAAAGATTTCTCTTGATAATGAATAATGAACCTGACAGGTGGGCAGAAAAAAGGGGGAATAAAAATGTCTGACAAAAAAGAAAGCCTTGCTTATGGGCCTGTCCCATCCAGAAGACTTGGGCAAAGCCTTGGAATAAACAATATTCCACCCAAGTTTTGCACCTATTCATGTGTTTATTGCCAGATTGGCAAAACTTCAAATATGCAAACCAACAGAGAGGCTTTTTATAAACCAGAGAAAATAGCAAATGATGTACAGAGGAAAATAAGAGAAGCTAAAAAGAGAGGAGAAAGGATTGATTATCTTGCCTTCGTACCCGATGGCGAACCCACTTTGGATGTAAATATAGGCGAAGAAATAGAACGCCTTAAGGACTTAGGTGTCAAAATAGCAGTTATTACCAATGCTTCTCTGTTGAAAGAAAGAGAGGTACAGGAGAATCTATATAAAGCTGACTGGATATCAGTTAAGATAGACGCTATAAGTCACGAAATCTGGAGGAGAATTAATAGACCCTACAAATCTTTTAAACTCTACAAGATATTAAACGGAATATCGGAGTTTTCTAAACGTTTTAACGGATATTTAACTACAGAGAGCATGCTGATTCATAACATTAACGATTCAACCGAAGAAATTGAAAAGATATCTGATTTCATTAAAAGTATAGACCCGAATAAAAGTTATCTAAGTATTCCTACCCGACCGCCCACAGAGACGTGGGTAGAATCTCCCAGTGAAGAAACAATAAACAAAGCATATCAAATCTTCAAAGAAAGAAATATCCCAGTTGAGCACCTCATTGGATATGAGGGTAATGCCTTTGCTTTTACAGGGGACGTCAAAGAAGATTTACTCAGCATTACAGCTGTTCATCCAATGAGGAAAGAAGGCGTAGAAGAATACTTGAGTAAAGCAGGTTCGGATTGGAAAGTTGTAGAAAAACTGGTAGAAAAAAACAAATTAAAAGAGATAAAATACAAAGATAAGACGTTTTATTTAAGGAAAATACAGATTATCTCCCCTTCCCCTTGACAAAAAGAAATTTTTTGTTATAATTGATAATGGAAACCATTTTCGATAAACCAGGAGTTAGAAGCAAATAAACGGAAGATATGGTATGGGGTCACGCTGGTGGGACGGAAGGTTAAGGAATCATAGTTGCCGAATTACAGTTCCCAGGCAAGCAATATTAGATGTTTTGAGTAAAGAAAGTAAGCATCTGAGTGCCGAAGATGTTTTTATGAAAGTGCACAAAGGGTATCCTGGTATTGGTTTGACGACCGTTTACAGGACTTTAAATTTGCTTACGCAGATAGGGCTGGTATTAAAATTTGATTTTGGCGACGGTAGAGCGAGATATGAGTTATCTTAGGGTCCAAAAAATGAAAAACATCACCATCACTTAGTTTGCTCCAATTGTAACGCAATAATAGACTATACTGATTTTATCGACGAAGAGGTAAATTTATTAAAAAAGACTGAAAAGATACTTTCCGAAAAATACAACTTCAAAATCACCGATCATCTTATTCGTTTTTACGGATTATGCGAAAAATGCAGAAGCGACCATTAGAAATTGTTTTAAAGCCAAAAAAAGGAGGCAATTATGCCATTAGGAGATAGAACAGGTCCAGCGGGTTTAGGCCCAATGACAGGAAGAGCGGCAGGTTACTGCGCAGGATATTCTGTTCCGGGATATATGAATCCAATATACGGCAGAGCACCCTATGGCGGTTACTACGGTGTAGGTAGAGGCGGATATCCCCGAGGAGGTGGTAGGGGAAGAGCCTGGGGTGGTGGAAGAGGACGAAGGGGAAGACTCCCTTATAGATATTTTGGTTACCCATCTTAGATATATTAGAAGGAATGATTGAATTTTTAAATACAATAATTAAAACAAAAAAAGGAGGCTAATATGCCAGGTGGAGATAGAACAGGTCCAGCGGGTTTAGGTCCAATGACTGGAAGAGGCGCTGGTTACTGCGCCGGATATTCGGTTCCTGGATACATGAATCCAATTCCGGGAAGAGGATTCTTCGGTAGAGGTCGAGGCTGGTTTGGTCGTGGTGGTGGAAGAGGATGGGGAAGAGGGTATTACGCCACAGGTTTTCCGGGTTGGGGGGATTACGGAGCGCCCGTATATCCTTATCGGCCAGAGCTCGAACCCGAAGAAGAAATGAACCTGTTGAGAGAAGAGGCTAAGTTTTTAAAGCAGCAGCTTGAGGACATTCAGAGCCACATCGACACACTTGAAAAGGCAAAACCCCAGGAGAAGAAGTAGGTATGTCTTATGAAGGTAAAGCGCTTGCGCTTTACCCTCATCTATAAAAAGGGAGGAGTTAACAAATGCGGATTGCTATATCTACAGATGGAGATCAAGTATCTTCCCATTTTGGAAGATGTGCTTCATTTACAATTGTCGAAATAGAAAAAAATGAAATAAAAAATAAAGAGGTAATAGATAACCCGGGTCACCATCCTGGATTTATACCTGAGTTCTTGCATAAAAAGGGTGTCGATTGTATTGTTGCCGGAGGAATGGGCAGAAAAGCAATGGGATCCTTCAATCAGTATGGAATAGATACAATTGTAGGAATAACCGGAACAGTTGAAGAAATACTGAAAAAACTTAAAGATGGATCTTTAGAAAACGGAGAAAGTTTATGTAAACCCGGTCTGGGAAAAGGTTACGGAGTAGAGAAAACAGAAAAGGGATAAAATTTTCTAACTTTTTTAACACCAGGAGGTTTCCAGTATGAAAATATGTGTAACTTCGCAGGCAGATAGCCTGGATTCTGAAGTCGATCCAAGATTCGGCAGGTGTCAGTATTTCATAGTAATTGACCCGGAGAATATGGAATTTAAAGCATTTGAGAATCCTAATATTGGTGGAATGGGAGGAGTGGGTATTCAATCCGCACAGTTTCTATCGGAAAAGGATGTCGAAGTATTGCTAACCGGCAATGTGGGGCCAAATGCTTTTCGAACTTTAGAGGCTGCTGGTATTAAAGTAATTACCGGTGTTTCGGGAAATATCAAAGAAGCTATAGAAAAGTACAAAGAGGGAAAACTTAAGGCAACAAAGAGCCCCAATGTTACATCTAAATTTGGAATGAAGTAATTGGGGGAGCGGATAGTTTTTCATTTGTCATTTTGCTTTTTAATTTTTGATATTTAATTTTCCAGGAAAATGGAATTAAATGCAGCGTGAGAGTAATCCGTTGGGATTTGCGAAATCTTGTGTTTTAATTGGAAAAGAGGAATAATGGCTGTTAAGTTGAATAAAGAAAAATGTACAGGATGCGGAGATTGCGTGGACGTGTGTCCGGTTGAGTCAATAAGTATCGAAAACGAAAGAGCCGTGATCAATGATGAATGTATTGATTGTGGCGCATGCGTAAATGTTTGTCCGGAAAAAGCCCTTTCGCTTCCAGAATAAGAAGGTGGGAAATGCCGTTTTTTGAGCCATTGGATAAATTAGACCCGAAACATGTTGATTTGGAAAGAGCAAGAAAATCTCTAAGAGAAGAGCTTGAGGCGATAGACTTCTATCAGGAGAGAATAGACGCTACAAACGATGGGGCTTTAGAGAAAAATTTAGCCCATAATATGAACGAAGAAAAAGAACATGCTGCGATGCTTATAGAGTGGATCAGAAAAAATGATTCGGTGCAGGATAAAGTATTCAAAGAACATGATTAGGAGGTAATTGTTATGCCATTCGGAGATGGAAAGGGACCATCAGGTCAGGGACAGGGAACAGGAAGAGGGATGGGTAGAGGTGGTGGTCGCGGTAGAATGGGAGGAAATCGTCCGGGGTCAGGTCCCGTTGGGAAATGTGTTTGCCCAGGTTGCGGAGCCAGAGTTTCTCATCAGATAGGTGTGGCTTGTTATTCTATAAATTGTCCGAAATGCGGAAGTAAGATGGTGAGGGAATGATTGTTGGGAACTAAAATATTGGAAAATCATGAAAGGTATTTAGAGAGAGCAAATTTATATAAAAGGTTCGATTATGATGTCGGACAAGAAAGAAATTTTGTTTTAGAAAAAGCCAAACCCATTTGGGGTAGCATTCTAGAGGTTGGAACGGGCAAGGGATATTTTACAATTGAACTTGCTAAAGCAGGATATGGTTTTACCAGTGTTGATATATCAGCTGAGGAGCAGAAATTCGCTCAGCTTAATATAGAATATTTTGATTTGACAAAACAGGTAAATTTTAAAATAGATGATGCCGAAAATTTAAGTTTCAAAAATGAAAGTTTTGATATTGTCTTCGCGATAAATGTGATACACCATTTTACAAATCCTTTAAAAGCTATATACGAATTTGCGAGGGTTGTCAAACCAAAAGGTAAAATTATTTTGAGCGATTTTAACAAAGAGGGTTTTGCGATGATTGATAAGATTCATATCAGTGAAGGAAGAAAACACGAAGCAGGAAAAGTCCCTTTGGGAAAAATAGGCGATTATTTAAAAAACAAGGGATTTAATGTTAGAAAATATAAAAGTAAATTCGAAGATGTTCTTATCTCATATCGTTAAAGCTATATGAATAAAAAATTTATTTTTAAAACAAATGTTTAAAAAGAGTTTTTAATATGGAAGATAGAAGAAAAGTAATAGAAGAACAGAAAAAAAAAGCCGATAAAAGAATGAAGAAAATCAAAAATAAACTGCTTGTGCTTTCGGGTAAAGGCGGCGTTGGCAAGTCGACTATAGCGGTTAATCTGGCTTGGGCGATTTCTCAGAAAGATATGAAAGTCGGAATTTTAGACGTGGACATACATGGTCCCAATGTTCCTAAAATGTTGCATCTTGAAGACAAACATCTTATGAGTTCAGGAGAAACAATTGAGCCAGTATCTGTAGGGAACAATTTAAAAGTAATTAGTATAGCTTTTCTATTGAGTTCCTCCGATGTTCCGGTTATCTGGCGAGGTCCACTTAAGATGACAGCTATAAGGCAATTTTTATCTGATGTAAACTGGGGGGAACTTGACTATCTTGTAATTGACGCTCCTCCTGGAACAGGAGATGAGCCGCTTTCAGTTTGCCAATTAATAAAAGATATAACAGGTGCAATTATAGTTACTACTCCGCAGGAAATCTCTCTGCTTGATGTTAAGAAAAGTATAAGTTTTATTAAACAATTAAATGTGCCGATTACCGGTATTATTGAAAATATGAGCGGGTTTATCTGTCCTCATTGCGGAAAAGCAACGGATATTTTTAAAATTGGCGGAGGTAAAAGAATGGCTGAGGAATTAAACATTCCTTTTTTAGGAAGTATACCCCTTGAAGCAAATATAGTAAAAGCTTCCGATGAAGGTAACCCTTTTATGAATTTAGATTCAGGAATCGAAAGTAAAAAGAAATTTGAAGAAATAGTCAGCAAAGTTATCAAGATTACTCAAAGAAAGAAATAGTATGCCTAAACTTAAGCCTTTTGAAGAGTATACCAAAAGATATGAAGATTGGTTTAAAAAAAATAAATTTGCTTATGAGTCTGAACTTTTGGCCGTGAAAGAGTTGATACCTGCAAATGGAGAAGGGATTGAAATTGGTGTGGGAAGTGGTAAGTTTGCCGAACCCTTAGGCATTAAATTAGGTGTTGAACCATAGCCAAAGATGAGAAAAATCGCAGAAAAAAGGGGGATTAAAGTTATAGATGGAGTGGCTGAAAAACTCCCATTTGATGATAGCCAATTCGCATTTGCCTTAATGGTTACCACCATTTGCTTTCTGGATGATACAAAAGCTGCATTTAATGAGGCATATAGAGTATTGAAACCTGACGGATGTTTTATAATTGGATTTGCAGATAAACTCAGTCCTCTCGGAAGGTTATACCAACAACATAAAATGAAAAATGTATTTTATAGAATTGCCAATTTCTATTCGGTGGATGAGGTTGTTTCTTATTTGAAGGAAACCGGTTTCGGGAATTTCACTTTTGTCCAGACCATTTTCAATAGTCTAACAGAGATAAAAGATATAGAACCAATAAAAGAAGGTTATGGACAGGGTTCATTCGTGGTAATCAGAGCAACGAAGAAGGGGATGCGTTAATGGATAAAGAACTTAAAATCCTGGCAGATAATCATACGGTAGATAAAAATTTGAAAATGTGCTGGGGATTTTCCTGCCTTGTTGATGGTAAGGTACTCTTTGATACCGGAGAAAGCAATGAAGTTCTTGAGTTTAATATGAAAGAACTCAATATTTTGCCTGAAAAAATAAACAAGATTGTTATCTCTCATGACCATTTTGACCATACCGGAGGGTTGGAGGCTGTCCTCAAGCAAAATTCAAACATAGAGGTATATCTCCTTTCGGATTTTAGTGATGAGTTAAAACAAAAAGTGTCTTCTTTGGGCGCTAAAGTTGTTGAAAATGAAGAATTTATAAAAATTGACGAAGGAATATATACCACCGGTAAGATAGAAGGAAAATATGCAGGAAATCCCATTTCAGAGCAAGCCATGGTAATCAAAGCAAAGGAAAGGTTGATTATAATTACGGGATGTTCCCATCCGTTGATTACCGATATTATAGAAAGAGTAAAAAAGAAATTTCCAAAAGATAGAATTTTTATGGTTTTGGGTGGATTTCATCTTCTTGAAAAGGATATTAGGGAAGTGGAACTTATAGCCGAAAAAATAAAAAATTTAGGAGTTGAAAAAGTTGGGCCTACTCACTGCACCGGAGAAGAAGCTATTCAAGTTTTCCGTGAAAAATTTGGCAATAATTTCGTTCAGATAGGAGTCGGAGCAACTCTTAAATACAACCGTAACCGATTTTGTTTATAAGGAAATAAAAAGTCTCATGAAGGGAATCTATCTTTTAATGATTAAGGTTAAGAAAAGCATCAAACAAAAGATAGGGAAATTAGGAGAGATTAAGTTTGATAAAGGTGACTATATCTATGTTGGCTCTGCTCAAAGTGGAATAGAAAAAAGAATCAAGAGACATCTCAAAAAGAGAAAAAAGAAATTCTGGCATATCGATTATCTGCTTACAAATAGAGACGTTGCTATTAATAAGATATATTATAAAGAAGGGAAGAAAGAAGAAGAATGTAAAACCGCAGAGGAACTATCGAAGAATGGTGAACCCATTGCAAAATTTGGTTGTTCCGATTGTAATTGTAAAAGCCATCTGTTTAAAATCAATCTTTCCGAAATAAAATGGTTTATAGATGGTATGAACTCTGTCCTTTGGACCGCCGATGAGGTAAAATTCGGGAGCATTAATGTCAAGCCATTATAGAGATTGCTTTTTAGGATGAAAGGCAATATTGCTAAGTGGATAGAGGAAGACGGGGAAAAGTTTTTAAGAAGAATTGGCATAAGAAAAGGCCAAATGATATTGGACTTTGGTTGTGGTAAAGGTCATTACGCTATACCCGCTTCGAAAGTAGTAGGTGCAAACGCTAAAGTATATGCCGTGGATAAAGATAAAAATGTTTTGAATAAGCTAAAGAGGAAATTAGAAGAGAAGGGAATAATAAATGTTGAACTAATAAATGAGAAAACGAAAATCCCTTTAGATGAGAATACGGTCGATGTAGTTTTATGTTATGACATCATACATTTAGTGGGCAAGAAGAATAGCAGTACCGTAAAAGATAGAATGAAACTATATGAAACCATCAGGAGAATTGCCAAGGAGAATGCTCTCTTTTCGGTTTATCCGACTCATCTTGTTACGCATACAGACGTTACCTCGAACCAGGAAATTAAAAAGGAAATCGAAAAAGCCGGTTTTAAATTTAAAAGGGAGATGCATACTGAGTTAATTCATGACGATAACAGGATTAAAGGTTGTATATTAAATTTCAGGAAGCGTTAAATAAGAAAGTTAATATTGCAAAGGTTCTAAAGAAAAAGGAGAAAGCATATATTGGATAAATTTGAAAAGATTGATAGGGCCAGAAAAATCTTAGGGTTAGGCGAAAAAGCTGGTAAGGAAGAAATTAAGAAAAGATACAGAGAATTGATTAAGAAATATCATCCCGATAAAACACCGGAAAGTCAGAAATATCTGGAGAAAGTTAAAAGTATAAACTGGGCTTACAATATTATCATTTCTTATTGTGACGAGTATAAATTCTCATTTAGCAGAGAAGACGTAGAAAGGATGAATCCAGAGTTAAAGTTAAACAGACAATTCGAAGACGATTGGTTAACGAAATAGTAAAGGACAAACAAATGATTATTGCTGTTGCAAGCGGGAAAGGTGGAACCGGTAAGACTACCGTTGCCACCAATATGGCTCTTTCAATATCGAACTCGCAGCTGTTGGATTGTGATGTCGAGGAACCCAATTCCCATATTTTTATAAAACCGGAGATTAAGCAGAGAGAACCTGTTTTCATTCCTGTTCCCGAAGTTGATAAATCCAAATGCGATGGTTGTGGCAGGTGTCAAGAAGTTTGTGTATATAACGCAATAGCGGTTGTCAAAAACAAAGTTTTAATTTTTCCGGAGTTATGCCATGGATGCGGTTCCTGCACCTACTTTTGCCCTCAAAGTGCTCTAAAAGAGGTAAAAAAAGAAATAGGAATTGTGGAAACTGGAAATAAGGGTGATTTAAAGTTTTCCCATGGGAAACTAAAAATAGGAGAAATGATGGCTCCTCCTTTGATCAAAGCGGTAAAGAGAAAGATTCTAAAAGGCAGAATAGTTATTATAGATGCTCCACCCGGTACCGCCTGTCCGATGATAAGCACAATAAAGGATAGCAATTTTGTCATTCTCGTTACCGAGCCCACTCCGTTTGGTTTGAATGACCTGATTTTAGCCGTAGAGGTGGTACGCAAACTCGGCATTAATTTTGGTGTTATAATAAACCGGTCGAACATCGGGGACGATGAGGTAAACAGATATTGCAGAAAAGAAAACATCGCCATCCTTATGCAAATACCTTTTGATATGGGAATAGCTATGGCTTATTCAAAAGGCATTCCCTTTGTTAATGCAATTCCAAAATATAAGAATGGATTTACCTCTTTATATAAAAAAATAATAAGAGAAACATGAGTTTAAAAAAAATAATAAAAAAGACGAATTCTAACTTTGTGCCTTGGAGTCTTTGTAGCTCTAATATTTAAAGAAAGATGAAACAAATAGTAATAATAAGTGGAAAGGGCGGCACAGGGAAAACAATTCTGACTGCCGCATTAGCCTCTCTGGCTAAAAATGCTGTCTTTGCCGATTGTGACGTAGATGCGGCGGATTTACATCTTTTGTTAAAGCCTGAGATAAAAGAGAAAAATATTTTTAAAAGTGGATTTACGGCTGTCATTCGAAAAGATAAATGTACCAAATGTGGGAAATGTATAGAAATATGTCGATTCGATGCTGTAAAAGAGAATTTTCTTGTTGACCCCATTTCATGCGAGGGTTGTGCTTTCTGTAGTTTTATCTGTCCAGCCAAAGCCATTAATATGGAGGAAAATACATCTGGAATGTGGTATATTTCGAATACCCGGTTTGGACCCATGGTGCATGCCAAACTGGGAATAGCGGAGGAAAATTCAGGAAAGTTAGTAAGCATAGTAAGAGAAAAGGCAAAAGCGTTAGCTATCGACAAAAATCGAGATTGGGTTATTATAGACGGTTCCCCGGGAATCGGATGCCCTGTAATTGCTTCACTTACAGGGGTTGATTATGCGATAGTGGTAACCGAACCGACCATTTCAGGTTTACACGATGCTGACCGCGTCATCAGTGTGGCACAGCATTTTAACGTTCTCGTTAAGCTTATAATTAATAAATACGATTTGAATGTAGAAATGGCAAAACATATAGAAGATTATTGCAAAAAAAACAATATTGAACTACTGGGGAAGCTCGGATTCGATAAATCAGTTGTAAGGGCTATGGTGGAAGGAAAAACAATTATAGAGTATAAGGACACAATGGTTAAAAAAGAAATTATTGAGATCTGGGAGAAATTGAGAGGTTGAATATGCGAAAAGAAAGTAAAAAAGAGAGAATAGAGCAGGGTAAACTCCTGAAAGAACGGATGGCAAGCGTAAAAAATAAAATTATCGTGATGAGCGGGAAAGGTAGCATAGGCAAAATTACAGTGGCGGTTAAATTGGTTTATAATGTAAAATGAAAACTTATTTGGACTGTATACCATGTTTTTTTCGACAGGCTTTAGAAGCCGCAAGAATTACCGGAGAGGACGAAAAAACACAGAAGAAAATATTAGACGAAGTGGCCAAAGCGCTACCGGATTTTCTGCTTAGCGCTTCACCACCTGAAATGGCAAGAAAAATTCACGGGATAGTTAAAGAAATAACAGGGATTAACGATCCATATGCAGAAATAAAGAAGCAAAGCAACAAGCTTGCCTTAAGTGTTTACCCTGATCTAAGGAAAAAATTGGAGAAATCCCCGGATCGGTTATTGATAGCTGTGGAGTTAGCTATAGCCGGAAACGTTATAGACTATGGGGTGAAAAACACATTGGATGTAGATGGAGAAGTTGCCAAAATTTTGAGTGCAGAAAACAAAGCGATCAAAAATGAAAGCGAAGAGAATTTTAATTATTCTCAATTCAAGAAAGACCTTTTGGATGCAAAAGAAATTTTATACTTAGCTGATAATGCAGGAGAGGTGGTCTTTGACCGTATTATAATTGAGGAAATAAAAAGTTTAGATTCAAACAAAAGGGTAATTTACGCAGTTAAAGAAAAGCCCACCATAAATGACGCACTAATTGAGGATGCGATTTTTTGTAAGATTGATAAGACAGCAGAAATTATTTCAAGCGGTTCAGATGCTCCGGGAACGATTCTTTCCCTGTGTTCAGAAGATTTTCTGAAAATTTTTAAAAAAGCCGACCTGGTTATAAGCAAAGGGCAGGGTAACTTCGAAACATTATCCCATGTAAAAAGACCTGTTTATTACCTTTTTATGGCAAAATGCCCGGTAATAGCTAATGATGTGGGCTGTAAAGTAGGTGATATAATTTTATTGCAAAAGTCCGGTTGAAGGAGAGGCGGTTAAAATGGAGATAAAAATAATTTTTGACAATTACAACATAAACAGAGAGTTTATACCTGGTTGGGGTTTTTCTTGCCTGGTTGATCAAACTGTATTATTCGACACGGGAGAAAAATCGGAGTATCTATTTAAAAATATGAAAAACTTAGATGTAAATATTTCCCGCATAGAAAAAGTGGTTATATCCCATGATCACTGGGATCATACCGGAGGATTATGTGATTTATTGAAAAAAAGAAAAGGATTGGAAGTTTATGGATGTCCTGGTTTCAGTAGAAAATTTAAGGAAGAAGTTAAAGCTCTGAAAGGGAATCTTATCCTGGCAGGTAAACTTACTATGATTAAGGATGATATTTTCGTAACCGGTGAGATAGCGGGAGAATACAATGAGGTGTTTTTGCCCGAACAGGCGCTTTTTATAAAAAGGAAGAAAGGGATTATAGTAATCACCGGGTGTGCTCATCCTGGCATTATAAAAATTATAAAAAAAATCAAAGAAAACTTTCCCAAAATTAAGATTAACCTTGTTTTTGGGGGATTTCATCTAATGAGTAAAGATAACAGAGAAATAGAACTTATAGCAGAAAAATTTAAGGAATTGGGGATCAAAAAGGTTGGGCCAACACACTGCAGCGGTTATGAAGCACAAACGATTTTCAAGAGAAATTATAAAGACAAATATATTCAAATGGCAGCAGGAAAAACTTTTAATATTTAAGAGATGTTTAGGCAGATTGTTATTTGTGAAAGATTCCCAAAATGAAAAGTGAAAATTCAGGAAAGAAAACAAAAAACAACGTCAAGATAGAAATTTTCGAGAAACATACGGGAAGATACGAAAGTTGGTTTGAGAAAAACTTATTTGCTTATTCCTCAGAATTAAAAGGTATAAAAAAACTGCTACCCAATGGAAAAGGAATTGAAATTGGTGTAGGTTCGGGGAGATTTGCAAAACCTCTATCAATAAAATTCGGTGTTGATCCTTCACTTGCCATGCTAAAAAAGGCTAAAGAAAGAGACGTTAAAGTTATTGGTGGGGTAGCCGAAAATTTGCCAATTGTGAGTAGTTCTTTTGACTTTGCTTTAATTACTACTGCTCTTTGCTTTGTGAATGATATAGAAAGAACATTTGAAGAAGTAAAACGAATTCTTAAGAAAAACGGCTTTATTATTTTAGGTTTCATTGATAGAGAAAGTTTTCTGGGGAAAATATATATGGACAAAAAAGATAGAAGTCTGTTCTACAGAGTTGCAAATTTTTATTCCACAAAAGAAGTTATAGATAGACTGAAGAAGACCGGGTTTACCCGTCCAAAGATAAAACAAACGCTTTTTGCCCTCCCCAAAAAGCTTAGTCAAACAGATAAAATTGAAGAGGGTTATGGAAAAGGAGGGTTTGTAATCATAAGGATGGAAAAGCAAGGAATTTAAAAGCAAAAAAAGAAGCAACGAGATTATCAGATAAAGGCTAATTTTTAACTACGTTTACTATTCCCATAACAAGAAATTCATCCAGGAATATTATAATTTTAGATTTTTATTGTTCCGTCAATAAATTTATTTAAAATGATTAAAGATAGTATTTTCAAAGGTCAGTCGAGGAGTTCGAATAATCGTATAGAATGGCTGTGGTGGGGGGTTTCGAACAAACATAATAAATTGGGTGTGGTGGGGGCTTTGTGTCTTAGTGTCTTCGTGGCTAATTAAATTTTATTTTTTGATGGTTGACAAAGTCAGATAAAGCAGCTACGATATTTTATAGAAGTGAATAAAGTAACAAAAGTTAACGATAAAATATATTTCTATTACAGAAAGGTTCCATCGTCTAACACAACGCTCATAAAGAGAGATGTAAATATACTGATAGATCCGGGATATAATCCCATTATTAAAATAAAGGCACTTGATCCCTTAATGAAGGAAGCCGGAATAGGGATAAAAGATATTGATGAAATATGGTTTACGCATAATCATCCTGACCATACGGGGCTCGCTTATTACCTGCTTCAGGAGAAAAAAATGAAAATTGTTTGCCATCCACATGCAAAAAATTTTCTTGAAATAGAGCCTCCCTTGCGAGGTCTTATTGAAAGGGAGAAAATAGATGATGTTATCTTGAAAAAATTATATCCCAGGGATGTAAAAAAAAGGAAAAGAATTGAAGCTCTGGTTATTTATCTCGTTAAATTTTATGGAGGTTTTCTTACTATAGATAATCACGCGGTGAAAGTGGATGATTGTTTTTCTGATGGGGAGATTAGATATAGTATTAAAGTTGTTTTTCTCCCTGGCCATACACTTGACGAGGTTGGATTTTTTCTTGGTTCTACGCTTATTACGGGTGACCTTATAGCGACTTTTTCTTTCAAGCGACCTGCGGTATTGAACGTCCCGTCTTCCGATATCGATGATGCGATTTCTTCCTTGAATAAAATTTTAGAAATTTCTCCCCGTTTGATTCTACCCGGGCATGGGAATTACTCCAAAATTGATGTGAATCTTGTGCATGAAATTTATAATCAAACGATTAATCTAAGAGAGAAAGGTTTTTCATTGTTAAAGAATTGTAATTCATTTAGGTCCTACGCTTTTGGATTGCAAAAAATTCTTCCGCTTTTTACACTTAGGATTCAAGAAAGATTGGCTCTTTTGTATATTATTTATAAGAGCTATATAAAGAGTGAAGTGAGTAAATTACGCAAGAATTAACCACAGAGAAAAAACGTACATTGGAATTAATGCAGTTAAACCGCCGAAATGCAAAAATCAAATATCAAATTGTAAAAATACAAATCAAAGTTCAAAAATTTATTCTGCTACAAAGCACAAAGACACAAAGGTTTTTATTTCTTGTTTTTGACTAATGACCAGTGACCAATGAATAATGACTAAGCTATACACGCAAATAGCACAAATGCTTTTTCGGTTTTTGTGATTAGGGGATGGGTCAATTTTACATTTTTATTTGTCATTTTGCTTTTTACTTTTTAATATTTTATTTATTCCGGATGGAGTTACACTAAAGCGCGAAGGCTTTTTTGTTTTTTTCGATGCTAACCCACTTATGTTGTATTGGAATTAATCTTATTCGCTAATCCATACTTTAATCGTATCGAAGACGCTTGCTCCGATTACGCCTATCGCAAAGTCTTCCTCGATTTGGTCGTAATCGAAATTAGTGTTGGCTTTGTCAGCTTTGAAGCAGTTTTCATCCATAGCCATTACTGCTACCGTATAAAAAGTGTCAACATTGGGGAATAGATATTTAGCAGAGAAGATATCCAGAGAAGTATCTTGGGCTGATAGGGAAAAGCCAAAAGTATCTAATTCTCCTTTGAAAAAAATACGAGCAGTATAAATGTTATCAAAAGACCCTTCACAGTTATTCCAGAAAACAATCTCAGGGTCATTAAGAGAAATTGTGTCTCCATTAGAAGGAGAATAGATAAACAGAGAGCCCGGAATATTTACTTCCTCTTCTATGTGATGGCCTTCAATGTCTATTTGAATAAAATACCTGCTGCTATATTTTACCCACATGGAGTCGTTACTGTAGTAGATACCGCTTGTATCCGACTCGGTGAAGTTGAAAGTGTCTTGCTCCGCATCTATTGCGAATATTTCTGCGTCTGATATACCTTTAAAGCTTTCTGAAAGAGTTGATGTCAGCGTATAAGTTGAATCCACATAAGCTTTTTGAAATTTCATATTCGGCCTAAGAACCAGATAGATTACGTACTTGTGCTCAAAAGGGTCTTCCGTGACGCTTTCGCAGGAAATGAATAAAAGAGCAAGTAAGAGTGAAGTAAGTATTAAATTACATCTCAAAACTAAATTCTCCATTAAAATCTGTATATGAATTCAACAGTTGGTAAAAGAGGTACCATGCCGATGGTTTCTTTAACAGGTGGTTCCTGGTCATAATCGTAGTAATAGAATACCACGTTTTTACGATTCAAGGCGTTGTATAAGCCGATTTTTAGATCCATTTCATTATTGCCAAAATAAAAGGTCTTGGTAGCACTGATATCTAAGCGCAAATAAGAAGGAAACCTTAACGCGTTTTTTTCTCCTTGCAGCTCCATCCAACCGGTATCGTCATTGTCATTAGGGGTGGCTGGATTTCTATAGCGGAATCTGCCAAGAGAAGGGGTGAATGGATTGCCCGTTGAGAAAGCGAACTGAATACCGATTTCCCATTCTTTAGGAAGCATAGCAAAAAGTACCAAATACAGATTGTGGGTTCGGTCCCATATTGAAGGATAGTACTCATCGTCTGATTTTATCTTAGATTTTAATAATGTATAAGAAAGCCAACCCCTTAATTTTCCTATCTCTTTTTTTAAGAGAAAATCCATACCATAAGCGTCACCCTCGTTTTCTTCAAACATCGTTCTGTAGTAATCGTTTGCATTTTCAATGTCGATTTCCGACTCCTCGCTCATTTTGTATAATCGGTTATAAATCCTGTAATAACCTTCGAGTGAAAAATAGAAGGACTCGTTCAACCAGCCTTCGTAACCAAGATTTATATGATGGGCTTCCTCAGGGTAGTATTCTCCGCCGAGGGGAACCAAGTAGTAAAAAATAGAACTCGTACCTCCACTCTCTGATTCTCCGGGAATTAAAGGAACTTCATATTGATGGTAATTACCAAGAGAAATTGTCAACGCCTTTATTTCATTTAGAAAATATTTTGCAGACAACCGGTAAGATCTGAAAAAAGCCTTTTTATTCAGATTGAACTCTTCACTCTCGGAGTAGTAATGTGTTAGGGCTATACCTCCGGAGAGAAGCAAATCTTTTGTAGGTGAGAATTCATCTTGTATAAAACCCATTATTCTATTGTTCCATATATCCTGGTATTCATAGTTAATACCCATATTGATGTTGATATCATAGTCGAAAGGGCGATATTCTTCCTTCAATCCGAATTTCAACTCATGTCTGCCGAATGTACGGGTATAGTCTCCCCCAAAAGTCACTGCATCGATAGTACCGTTTGTAACAAAAATAGTATCCATCAAACTAAAATGAAAACTGTGTTTACTCCATCCGCTCGAAAAGTGAAGTAATGATCCATTGCTCCCGGAGTAAAACGTATTTAATCCTAAAGCACTATTATCCCAATCCAGTCCTATAATTTGGATTTCTTCATTGTCTTCATCTCTCATATCGAAAAAATCTTTACTTCTGTAACCACTTAAAACGGCAGTCCACCTATCTGTTATGTCACTCTCTATATGTAAATATCCATCATAGAAATAATAAGGTGTTTCCTCGGGTAATATTTTGTCAAAGTAAGTTCTCCTGACAGTAAAGAGAAAATTAGTGTTTAGAGATGGTACAGAGCTGCCAATGGTTGCTCCGGCAGATAAAAGCCCCACGGAAAAAACACCGGTAAGTCCTTTTAAGTCTCTGTCTACGCCTTTTGTTTTAACGTCTAAAACAGAAGAAAGAGACGCGTCGTATTCTGCCGGAATTCCGCTTTTATGCAATTCAATGTTTTTTATTGCGTTGAGGTTAAAAGCGGAAAAATTGCCGGCTAAATGAAATGGCTTTAATACAGGTATATCGTCGAGTAGAACCAGATTCTGATCCGGGCTTCCTCCTCTTACAGCTACCTCAGTTGTGTAATCGGAAGCTTTTGTAATTCCCGGGAGAGTCTCTAATGTGCGCATTAAATCTCCTTCGAGAAGAGAAGGTAGTGTCAGCAGATCTTCCGTCGAGAGGGAATGAGGGGTGATAGTGGCTGATTCCCTGAATTTTTTTCTCTTTGCGGACACTAATATGCCCTGCGATTTCAAAGTTGTTATTCGCATTGCTATATCTGTCTCTAAATAATTCTTATCGAAGAAAAATATTTCTCTCTCAACTTTTTTATATCCAATCATAGAGAAGATAAGATTGACTTTCTTTAGAGTGTCAGGTAGTATTATATTGTAATAGCCATTATTATCCGTAGTTGTACCCATTTCTGTTCCTTCTACCACAATGTTGACCATGGGTAGAGGTTCCTTTGATGTTGCGTCGAACACAGTACCCGTTACGACTTTGTATCCACCAGTGCTTAAAACCAGATAAACTAGCAAGTACATCATTACGTAAAAAAACGCTTAATAAGGTATAAACAGCAGTGACATTGAACAAGAGAGAGTGTTTGCGGTTATATTAACATCATCCCGTGAGAAACTGAAGCGATTATAGGAAAAATTGCTTTCCACACTCCATCTGTGAGCGAATTCATACCCGATTCCTATGACTCCTCCAACTCCAAAATGCGAATCTAGATCTTCTTCAAATTCAAAAGGGAACCGCCATATCGCGAGACCTATGCCAGCGTCGAAATAAATAGAGGGATGATATTCATTCAAATAATAACTGATGCCCAGAGCGAATAACGAATTATCTATTATTTTCTTATCAGAGCCCACTTCTTTTCGAAATACAATCCCTGGCGAAAAGTAATGGATCATTAAACGATTATTTAATGCGTAACCTGTTTTTGTAAACATCGAAATTCCGCCTTTAATCTTGTCCTCAGAAGATTCAGCTGGACTCCAGTATTGCATTTTCTCCGGATATCTGTTGAATCCATAGCCCAAGCCAATGCCAAAGATAAACCCCTGGCGTTCACCTCCCGATAACAACAGAGATTTCGATAAAAGGGATACTAGAAGTAGAACTGATAATTTGGTAAAAATCTTTTTTGACATAATTCTCTCCTTTTTTAAAGCTTTAATACTCACCTGTAAAGTATAATCAAAGCATACAATCTTGTCAACGTTTGTACCAGCGATAAAAAATACGGTTGATCTTGTTGGTCCATAGCTAATTTGTTGTTGGTATGTTAGGATGTTAGTAAGTGGAGAATAAAGCAAAATATAAAATGGTGTGGTTTGGCTCTGAATTCTCTGTGTATTATTTATTTTCTCTGAGGTCTATGTGGTAAAAAATAGCTTGACATATGGTGTGTTTAAAGTAATTTTTATCGGCTTGTCACATGGCGAGAAGCCAGGATAGAAAAAAACAGAAAAAGGGGGTATAGTATGAAAAGGTTTATGTTTTTATCTGTATTGTTTTTGCTTGTTGGTTTTTTGGCGACTGGTTGCAGCAAAGGAGAAGAAAAGACAGGAGAGACGAATGCAGAGAAAAAGATGGAGAAGAAAGAGGAAGACGAGAATCTTTACTTAATAGAAAAAGAGGTGAAGGCTTTCATAAAAGCGTATCCTGTGTTTGTAGAGATTACAAAAAAGAAAGAGAAAGATATAGAACCTTTAGCTGATAATGACGATCTTGTAAGTGGTATGAAGATTACGGCAGAATTTGAGGAATACAAAAACGAAATCGACGCAGCATTAAAAGAGTACGGTTTTACTCTTGAAAGTTTTGGCGCGGCGTATGGTAAAATTATGGCTGCATATGCTTACGGTCAGATGGCGGGAGCCGCCGAAGATATGATGAAAAAGATGCTGAATGATCCCAATGTTCCCGAAGAACAAAAAGAAGAGCTAAGAAAAAGCATAAAAGAAACAGAGGAATCTGAGGAAATGCAAGCCAGTAAGAAAAATTGGGAAATAGTTAAGGGTTATAAGAGCGAAATAGAAAGCTTATTTAAAGAATAATAAAGATTATCGATTAACATGTAGCCAGCTGTAAAGTTAAATACCGACTTACCTTTGGCAAAAAAACAATAGCACATGTAGGGCCTGTAGTTAATGTAGATATAAAAAACCAGATAACTACAGGTTTTACATTTTAAATATGTGAGAAAATTGGGGTGGAGTTGGGAAAACAACATAAATTTTTTCTTTGTGTCTTCGTGTTTTTGTGTGAGATTAATGTGGAGTTGTGGGGTGGTCTATGTGTTTTAGTCTAACTTAAATAATAAATACTGCCGGAATAGAAGACCTTTTCGGTATCTTGGTATTTTATTTTAATTCCACCATCTGCTTGTATTGCTACTACTTTACCCTTGAAGGTTTCTTTCCCGTCGTTTATTTTAACTTTTTCGTTTAAGTCACAACTTAGTTCCAGGTATTTCTTGTGGACTTTTTCAAGATTGTTTCTATCTTTCGCAATTCTTTTGATTATTTCTTTGGCTATATCTTCAATATCGAGTTCTTTGTGCAGTACTTCTTTAGAAGTGACTACGATATCCTTAAGGGGTATAGGGAAATCGGAATTACTTAAATTGAGGTTTAGCCCAAGACCTATTATGAATTTACCCTTTACTTTTTCGATAAGAATACCGCCTAATTTTTTGCCTTTTAAGATTATATCGTTAGGCCATTTAATGTTAGTCAAAAGGCCCTGTTCTTCCAGAACCTCGCATGTGGCCGTTGCACAAAGCAGAGAAAGCGTGCCTGCTTCGCCGCTGAAGTTTTCAAGTAATATTGAAAACCATAATCCGCCTTTGGGAGAAAACCAGTTTTGTGAATTTCTTCCTTTTCCTGAATTTTGTGTTTCTGCAATAAAACTATCGAGGTCGCCCAGTTTTTCTAAATTTCTTTTAATCCACTCATTGGTGGAATCAACTTCCTCGGCTTTTATTAATCTCGGCATAATTTATTCCTAAATATTATAGTAAATAAATCGAAATTCGCAATCTTTTGAAGTAAAAAACCACAAAAATACCACAGGTTTTTATTGTTTTTGAAAAAAAGGAAAAGTTAGCCACGAAGAACACCAAGGCACAAAGGACGTGATGGTTTTTTAATTCTAATTTTTTCTAATCGTTGAATGTTAGGAGTAATTAAAGGAAATATGAGTATTGCCACGCATGGGATTAATTTGGTATTGCGAATTTTAAACAAATAAAATAATGGGGTGTGGGGCTTCGTGTCTTTGTGACTTTGTGGCGATGAAATATCGGTTTTACACATTAGGAATGTAATTGTTCTCGCAACACTTCTATAATGGTCTGTATTTCAAAACCCCGGCGTTTAAGATATTGAAATATTTTTTTCTTTGAATCTTTCTTTTTTTCGTATTTTCTTGCCGCTTTTTCAAAGGCCTTGAGCAGGTTTGCCTTCTCGTCGACGGACTCGAGTAAGCTGTCTATTTCGTTTTCCTCGATTCCTTTATCATTTAATTCCATTTTAAGAGCAAAGTTGCCTTTCGGATTATTTTTATTTCTGTCTTTTATCCAGGAGCTTGCAAATCTATGATTGTCAATTAAATTTGCTTTCTCAAAATCGGCTAATACTTTTTTTGCCACTTCTTCCCGGAATCCTTTTTGGGTGAGATATTCTTCTATCTCTTTTTTGGATCTTTCTCTATATGAGATGTAATTTCTTACTTTTTCTTTTGCGTCTGTTATTTCTTCGTATTTTTTTATTGAAGAGATTTCCGCAAGTGCAATCTCTTTGTTTTCGTAAAGGTGAAATTTTATTACTGTATCTTTGTATAGGCCTAAGGAAAACTCACCGTCGATATATATGTTGACTCTATTCTTTGTTCTCTTCTGCTGTTCTATCCTGGTTATCTTTGCCATTGCCGATTTTTAGCTCATTTCTTATTTTATTTTCTAATTCCTCAGATATTTTTGGGTTTTCCTGTAGAAAGAGCTTTACATTTTCTCTTCCCTGTCCGAGAGATGTTTCTCCGTAAGTATACCAGGCCCCGGATTTTTCGATAAGATTTAAAGATTGTCCGAAGTCAATAAGTTCTCCTTCTTTTGATATACCTGTGCCATACATTATGTCGAATTCTGCTTCTTTAAAGGGAGGAGCAAGTTTGTTTTTTACTATTTTAACTTTTACTCTTATTCCTATTGATTCGCTTCCCTGTTGCAAAGTACTTATCCGTTTAATATCCATTCTAACAGAAGCGTGGAATTTTAAAGCCAGTCCTCCCGGAGTGGTGTACGGGTTTCCAAAAGAAATACCGATTTTTTGTCTGACCTGGTTTATAAAAACAGCAGAAGTCGAGGCTTTACTTAAGACCCCTGTCAGTTTTCTTAGAGCCTGAGACATAAGACGTGCTCTAAGACCCATGTGAGCATCCCCCATTTCTCCCTCTATTTCGGCTTTTGGCACGAGAGCTGCTACCGAATCGATTGTTATTAAGTCGACGGCGCCGCTTCTAACCAGCATTTCCGCGATTTCCAGAGCTTCTTCTCCCGTGTCGGGTTGTGATATAAGTAAATCTTCGGTGTTGACTCCGAGGGCTTGCGCGTATTTTGGATCTAGAGCGTGTTCTACGTCTATAAAGGCAACCGCTCCTCCTCTTTTTTGAGACTCGGCAGCTATATGAAGAGCAAGAGTTGTTTTTCCAGAAGCTTCCATTCCGTATATTTCGATGGCTCTGCCTCTTGGAATTCCTCCTATTCCCAGTGCGGCATCCAGGGAAAGAGAACCGGTCGGTATAACGGGAACCTCTATTGTTTTTTTCGCGCCTAACTTCATCAGAGCTCCTTCCCCGTATTGTTTATTTATTTTGCTAATAACTGAATCAATAGCTTTTTCTTTATCCTTATCCATAATTATTACCTCCTGAGAAAAAGTATTATAAGCGATATTGGTAGAATTATAAGAAATAGTTTAAACATTAAACTCCCTTTGATTTTTGTTCTTCCCCTTGCCCAGATCCAAATTGTTTCCAGGGATCCGAGTATTCCCGCAAGACTACCCACTGCAACCGAGTATAAGATAACGGATTTATCATGATTTAATAATGGGAGTATAAAAGAAAGCAGGTTTGACGAGAGTCCAGCCGATCCTATACTACCTACGAAATATATTATCCATTGATTCAACTTAAATTCAGGTACAGGAGATAGGTAAAAAAGGTAGTAGATTATGAAGGAAACACCGACCGGGATAAAAACCCACCAATTGACGGCTTTTAGGGGGCCTGTGCCCATAAAGGTAATGCAGAAAACCCCGCCCAAGATAATTAATCCTATAAGATTTATATTGAAGTTTTTTCCTACGTTGAAGTATCCAAATACAAAAAACAGAAGAATTATTGAGAAAATGAGTTCTGTTTTTTTCCATTCTACAGGACTCTTTGTTTCTTTTATAGTTATAGTATTTTTTTCGCAAGTGAAATAAGCTACCATAAGAAGGACGAAAAGACTTGTTATCCAAAGAGGTAGCATTATTGAGACAAAAGCGGGAAAGCTAAAGATGGGTGCCCCTTTCCCCAGAGCTATTGAAATAAAAATATTTCTCAAGTTTCCAAAAGGAGTGATTATGCTTCCACTTATAGCTGAAGCAACCAGTAGTGTTAGCGTCTTTTCCTTTTCCTTGAAACGTAGAATCCAATTTTCGAAACAAGAAATAAGGACGAAAGAAAGAAAAAAAGGCGCCAGAATATGCGATAGAGCAACGAGCATCATTGTAGCTGTTTGTTCATTTCTGCTTTTGAGTATTTTTTCGCCTAAAAAATCGATTATCTTGGATTTTTTAATTGAAGCAGCCATAAAAGCAAGCATGAGAGTTACAAAAAGATAAGCGATTGGGGGATGAATGTTCAAGATTCGCCTCCGAGAGGGGAGCTTGAGAGCGTTTCATATATGGCTCCTTTTGGCGTCAGGGTACTTTTGAAAAGAGCAACTTCATTTACCGGAAAGGGATCAAATGAGAAATCTATGTTTTCAGACAAGCTGTACTTACCGTTTTTAACCCTTGCAAATGTTATGTGCGGAGTGAATTTTCTCATTTCTTTTTCGAATCCCAGTTCATGAATCTTCTTTTCCAAAGCTACGAATAAATCGGTTAGGTGCTTAACTCCTTCTTTTACTCCAATCCAGAGAATTCTTGCTCTTTTTGGGGAAGGAAATGCCCCGATTCCTTTTAAGGAAACCATAAATGGAGAAAATTGTTTTACAGCTTCTTTAATTTTGGCTTCAATATCTATTTTTTTATCCGTTTCCCCAAGAAACTTTAGAGTAATATGTAGATTTTCTTTTTTTTCCCACCTAACATAGGATGGAGTTTTTAAATCTTCATAAAGAGACGAAATCAAATTTTTTGCTTCCTCCGGTATAGTTATAGCTGTGAATAGTCTTATTTTATCTCCTCCAGTAAGTTTTTTAACATTTCTAGAACTCTTATTCCAGCCAAATTTCTTATATCGTTTCTATCACCTTCAAGATGCACCATATTAGTAATTATCTTTTGCGGAATGTCAACTCCCAGAGCGACGGTTCCCACCGGTTTGTTCCCACCTCCTCCAGTTGGACCCGCAATGCCGGAAGAGGAGAGCCCGATGTCGGTTTTTAGCAATTCTTTTACGCCACGAGCCATTTCCCTGACTGTCTCACGAGAGACGGCTCCGAATTTCTTTATAGTTTGTGGGGAAACTGAAAGAATCTCCGTTTTTATTTCATTAGAATATGCGATGACTCCACCCTTAAAATAGTCGGAACTCCCGGGTACGGAAGTTAAAAAAGAGCCGATCAGTCCGCCGGTGCAGGACTCGGCTACAGATACGGTTAAGTCTTTTTTTCGCAATAAATTCCCTATATCCTCGAGTAGTTTTCGGAGATTGTTTTGCATTATAAAGACTTTATTGAATGTATGACAAATAGAGATATGCTTGCAAATATTCCTGCCATTATATCATCCAGAACGATACCTATTTTTGTTTGTTCGACTTTTTTTATGGGGGGAAGCTTAAAGATGTCGAACAGTCGAAACAAAATAAGTCCGAGGATTAATGTCGATGCATCTTTACTATGAAAAGCAAATGTTACAATTGTACCGGTAACTTCATCGAGAGTAAACCAGGAAGGGTCACCGGGAAGGTTCAAAGATAGTAGTATACTAATTAATAGAACAGAGATAGCAATTATAAAAAAATAGGGAGACGTCCAGGAGGGTAAGAAAAAGAGAATTATTCCTGTAGCAATAGATGACCATGTGCCTCCGCCTTTGATTTTTCCGATAAAGAAAAAACTTCCTATAAATTTTTTCCGGAGCGAGATTTTATTTTTTTCCATTTTTTTTATTCAGTTTTTTTACAATGTTCTTTTGTTTTGCTGTAAGAAGATTACCCAATTCTATTTGAAGTAATGTTTTATCCTGAAAGGTTCCAAACCCGGATAGATATGGGAGATTATATATCTTACTGGCTTCTATATCTGTTTTGAGTTCATAAATGCCTTTGACTCCCGAGATCAAGAAAGCGCAGTAATCAAAAGCGGCGGGTAGCAGTAAAACCTTCTTTTTCGGCGCTTTTAGGTTAAGTATTTCCCAGAGTTTTATAAGTGGGAACGCATTGTTTCTGTATTTAGTCAGACCTCCGATCCATTCTGGACTTTTCGGTATTTTTTTTGTTTTTCCTAATTTACTTAAGGATTTGACCTGGTTAATATTAACTCCGAAAAAAATTTTATCCAGGCAGAATACTAGAATTTTATTCAAAGTGTATATTAGTGGTTTCCTTAATCTTATCTATTAAAGATATTAAGGTTTGAGCTCTAATTTCGGTGTTTTCCATTGAGGCTACCTGTTCTTCTGATCCTTTGGAGAGAGAAAGGGCTGCATCTACTTGTTTTTCGTTTAATGAAGATAATTTTCTTGCTAAATTTTTTATCTCGTTTATTGAATTGGAGTTTTCTTTTAATATTCCGGAAATCTGATCAGCCATGTTCGTGCTCATACCGATTGATTCTGAAATTTCCTTTAAGGCGTCGGCTGTTTTTCGAATAATTGATTTACTTTCTTCGAATATAGATATTGATTTTTCTGTGGATTCAACTATTGATTTTACGGCTTCACTCATCCTTTTAATATTATCTTTTGTTTTCTCCAAATAAGAGGCGGAATCGTTTGAAAGTTTACGGATCTCATCTGCAATTACGCTGAACCCCTTGCTTTCAACACCTTCTTTTCTTGTGGCTTCAATGGATGCATTTAGTGCGAGAAGATTAGTGTCATCTGATATCTGTTCCATTAGTGAATTGAATTCCTTGATTTCTTCAAAAGCCGAGGATAGCTCTTCTAAGCTTTTCGACCCTTCCTCTATTTTTTGAACAAAAGTGTTGATCTTATTAACCCCTTCTTCTGATTTTTCTTCTCCGGAGTTAGCGAGATCTATTGACTTTTTGGAAGTATTCACCAGCGTTTTTATCTGCGATTCTATCTCTGAGGAGAGAGAGGAAAGCTCTTCATTGTTTTTTTGTACAGCGTTAACAACCGATGTGCTTTCTTCTTTGTTGCTAAGTAGTTCCTGAGCAGAATTGTCGATTTGTTTGGTAGAAGAAGAAAGCCTTTTTATATCGCTTAATATTGCCTCGCCTTGGGTACGAACCTTCTCTGCCGTATCTTTTACTCCCAAAATTAAAGAAATTGTTTTTACCAGTGAAAGGGTAAGGAAGTCATTTATGAGGGCTATTTCATCTCCTGAGACAACATTTGTTTCAGGAAGAGGTAGAGTTGGGTTGTTTAGTATTTTTTTGATTCTTTCTTGTATAGCACCGATAGGTTCTTTAATCGTTTTGATCAGGATAAAAATTATTAAAGAGGGGAAAATAATATAAAGTATGCCTAGCAAAGATTTTGTTAGAATGTATCCGGTAAAAACGGAGAAAATCATCGTAGTTGTGCCCAATAGCAAAAATTTATCAGTTATGTTTAGCCCTTTGAATTTTGTGTCTTCGAGTGTGCTATAATAAGGAGTAAGTAGAATAAAACCTAAGTGATACATAAAGCTAAACTGAATTAATCCTATAGGAATTAGGCAAAAGGAAATTCTAAATATATTGTTAATTGAAGTTAAGTCAAATAAAGAGTTTATGATTAAAGAAAAAAGTAAAATAAAGACGCTAAAATTTAAAAAAGCATGTACCCCGGAAACTACAGGCGTATCGTAAAGAATATCTTTTCTTTTACCGGAGATTACTTTTCTCAAGCGTTTTTCCTGATAAAAATAAAAAAAGCCGGTAAGAACTAAAGACTGTATTAAAAGCGCGGAAAGAACTTTGGTGTAATCGTCCAGAGAAACAGTCCAGCGAACACATGAAAGCAGTATAGGCGTTCCTGTTGCGAAGCTTACCAGAGAAGAGATTAAGGCAAATTTATTTGATAACTTCATTTATTTTCTCCTTAAATGATTGGATTTGTTTACCTTTTAATAAACTTTCGGTGTTTATAATGCCCACAACGATTGATTTATAAGAATAGCCACCGGAAAAAAGTTTTGGAGGAAAGATATCAGGAAGAGGAAGGATTTCGTTTTTCTGGATTTCTAAAATTTCTACAATCTTAGATACCTGAATACCGACAAGTTGCCCCGAAATTTCTACAACTATGACAGGTATTTTGTTTGTCTTTTTGTTTTCCGTTTCAATTCCGAAAAGTTTTCCGAGGTTTACTACGGGAACGATTAAGTCTCTTATTTCGGCTATTCCGGATAAAAATTCAGATAGTTGAGGGGTACGGGTTAATTTTATTTCATTTCTAATTTCCTCTACACACAAGAGAGGTATTCCGTAGAACTCATTTCCTACTTTTACGATCATAATTTCTTCTCGTTTTGAAATGGTTTTTCTTATCTCGGGTTTCGCTATACTTTCTTTTAGCTTTGTGACTTTAGTTTTTGTTGTTTCTGGTTCTATTTTTTCAGTTTCTTTTGACTTTTCGACTTTAGGTTCTGTTATTTTTGTTTCTATTTCTGTTTTTTTCTTTGGCTTTTTTTCATCCTCTACTGGTTCTTTTTTTTGTGGAGGTTCTTTTGTACGTGATAATATTTTTTTAAAACTTATTTTTTTCTTTTTTTTCACTTAGATCTCCAGGTCGGCGGCTACAGATTCGATAATATCCGGAGATATTTTTTTTAAATCTTCTGTTGCTCCTACGAAAAGAGCATTTTGGGCGATATTATTTATAACTCTTGGAATGCCTTTGCTGATTGTGTAGAGCATCTCTAAACTTTCTTGCTCGAATATCTCTTTTTTGCCTCCCGCTACTTTTAGCCGGTGTTTTATATAAGATTGAGTTTCTTTTCTGCTAAGAGGTTCTAAATGAAAACGAACATTAACTCTTTGTTTTAACTGAGGAACTTTATTTATCTTGTTTTTTAATTCGGGTTGCCCAAGTAGGACAAGATGCAGCAGCTTTTCTTCCGGAGTTTCTAAATTTAAAAGGAGACGTATTTCCCTGAAAGCGTCAAGAGAAAGGATTTGAGCTTCGTCGATTAGACCTACAACAGTTATGTTTCTTTTGTTTAAGTCTAGCAAGGTTTTTTCTAAGGAATTCAAAACTTTGAACTTAAATCGAGGAATCGGCTCTACGCCTATTTTTTGTAATATTGTTTTTATCAATTGAGTAGAGGTGAGTTTTGGATTTCTTATTATGAAGGGGAGACAGTTTTGTTCTTTTAGGTTTTCTTTGAGCGCGTTAGCAAGAAATGTCTTTCCGCTTCCGATTTCTCCCGTTATAAGGGTTAATCCGCCTCTAATTTCCGTTATATTATATAAAAGTCTAGCATAGCCTTCTTCAAATTCGGCACTGTTATAAAGAAAATTCAAGTCAGGTGTGTTAGAAAATGGTTTTTTAGACAATCCCCAGTATTCATTTACCATTTAGTTCTTCCGTAGCTTTTTTAGCCCAAATGTTATATTTATTTGTTTCGATTAATTTTTCCCAGATTTGATGGCAAAGGTTTTTTAATCCCTGTTTTTGGTAAGCTTTCCCCAGGTAATAATACGCTTCATATAAATTTGGACCCACAGTTATTGCTTTATTCAAAAATTCGACAGAGTCTTCATACATTTCTCTTTCGTAATATACTAAACCAAGGTAGAATAGGGCGTAAAGAACGGCCTGTTTGTTTTTTGCGTTTTTCTCGATAGAGGTCAATTTTTCAATTGCTTCGCCATATAATCCTTTCTTATGATTTATGTAGCCTAGATTGGCATGAGCCATCTCGTTTTTTGGATCCATAGTTAAAACTTCCTGGAATATAAGGGAACTTTTGTCATATTTTTTGAGGTGTATATATGCCCAGCCGAGTAAGTTGTATACTTTTATGTTTTTAGGGTCCATTTTCTTTGCCCTGGTTAGTTCTTTTATTGCCTCTTTATCTTTCCCACTTACTATAAGATTCCAGGCTTTATCGATCAAGGTTGTAATATTCACCCTGCTTGATTGAATTTTGTTGAGGAAATCGGTCGATTCTGCTGTTTCCTTTTCCACTGTGGGGTTCTTTTTCTCTTCGTGTTTTTTCGTTTCGTTTCGTTTCGTTTCGTTTATCAGAGTTTCGGTTCTTTCTTTTAGTTCTAAAATTTCTTCCTCTATTTTTTTTATCGTTAATAAAATTGTTTTTAATTTTTCTTCGTTCTTTTCCTTGTTTTTGATTCCTGTTTTTTCAATTTCCGATAATAAATTTTTTATTTTATCAAACATCTTTTTTTACAAGGGCAGTTAATTTTTCTGCTATTTCATTAGAAGGTAAAATTAAGTCCACGCAGCCGCTTTCTATTGCAGATTTAGGCATTCCGTAAACGACGGAAGTACCTTTATCCTGTGCGATAACGTATCCCCCTCTTTTCCTAATATTCCTTACTCCGATGGTGCCATCTTTCCCCATCCCGGAAAGAATTACCCCGATGAGATTACCATCAAAATTCTCTGCCGCGGAGTTCATTGTTATGTCTGCAGAAGGACGGACCCCATGAAGAGCAGGTTTTTTGTTTAGTTTGATTCTTCGGTCACCGCTAAACTCGAGGTGATAGTCTCCCGGTGCAATGAAAGCTTTACACTTTTTCAGCAAACTTCCATCTTTGCCTTCCGTTACGGAAATAGGAGATTTTTCGTCTAATCTTTTGGCAAAGGCTTTGGTAAAGGTTCTCGGCATATGTTGGACAACGACTATTGGAGCGGGAAAATCTCCGGGGAGTTTTTTAAATATCGATGTTAAAATTTTTGGTCCCCCCGTAGATGCCGCAATTATAACTAAACTATCGTCCATCTTCTTTTTATTGTCTAAACTTATTTTTTTTCTTTTTGCTGCTATTTTAAGATTCGCTTTTGAGGCAATCTTAACTTTTTTAATTATTTCTTCCTTTATGTCTCTTATATTAAGAGAAATTGGCCCTCCGGGTTTTTCAATGAAGTCTACAGCACCGGCTATGAGAGTCTCTATGGTTTTTTGCGCTCCTTTTTTTGTATAAGCGGATATCATTATTATCGGCGTTGGATTGGTTTTCATTATTTCTTTTACGGCTTCTATCCCGTCCATCGTGGGCATTTCTATATCCATTGTAATTACGTCGGGCTTAAGAAGAGAGGCTTTCTTAACTCCATCTAAGCCGTTTATGGCGTTGGCTACTACTTTGATTTCAGGGTCCGCTTCCAGAATTTCAGAAATCACTTTTCTCATAAAGGCCGAATCTTCAACTACTAAAACATCTATCAAATTATTTTGGCTCCTGTTTTATATGAGGTTATATAAATATTCCCATTCGATAACTTGAATTTTACCGATCTGCCGTAATTTCCGCCGGTGTCCTGTGACATGAGTTTGATTCCGAGATTTTTTAAAATTTCTTTCCCTTTTTTGACATTTCTTTTGCCGATTGAGTTTTCTATATTGTCCATAAATTCCTCGAACATTACAGCTCCTCCGACCATTTTTGCTACAAGATCTTTCTTATCCACGTTCAATTCGAGCATTTTTTCTAAAAGAAGCTTTATCCCGGTGTCGGCGTATTTCTCTTTTTTCTTTCCTCCCGGGTTCTCGGGTAAAATATAATGTAACATGCCTCCCAATTTTTGCACTTTATCGTATAGCGTTATAGCCACACAAGATCCGAGTGCGCTTGTTATAAGAACGGAAGAATCGTTGGAGACTCTAATATTTCCAGTATCTACTATTATTTCATTTGTTTTTTGCATAGATTCTATCCTTTATATTTATAGGCTTGAAAAGTTTTTTTGCGTTGTTCGGAATGGATTCGACTTTGCCGAGTACTAAAATTCCATTTGCTTTTAAAGCAGTGGCAAACGATCCTAGAATTTTCTCCTGAAACTCTTTGTTTAAATATATAAGTACATTTCTGCAAAAGATTAAATCAAATTTCTCTTTGAAGTCTATATCTTTCAGATCGAGGTTTTGAAATTCTACAGAATCTTTAATCTCACGTGTTACCCGGTATCCTTCTTTTACTTTTTCGAAATATTTGAGTTTATAGTGAGAAGGTGTTTCCGTCAGGGCGGATTCATCGTAAACGCCTTTGCAGGCTTCTTTTATTGATTCTTTATCAATGTCTGTTCCCAGAATCGAGTAATTGATTTCCATTTCTTTGCATAAAATTGCTATTGCGTAAGGTTCGGCACCATTAGAACAACCCGCACTCCAGATCATTGGGTTTTTCATGGATGGAAGTATCTCGGCTTTTAAGCTGTCGAAGACTGTTTTGTTTCTGAAAAAACTCGTAAGATTTATGGTAAGTGATTCTTTTAGTTTCTTTTTCTCTTCCTTGCTTTCTTTTAGCAATTCAGCATAATCATCGTAATTATCCAGTCCTACTCTTCTCATTCGGGAATGGATTCTTCTTGCTAAAGGCTTAATCTTATAATTTTCAGGATTAAAATCCATGAAATTTTTTATTACTGAAACAACTTTTTCCAAGTCCTGATTTTCAAAATTCTTCATCGCCTTTAGCGAGTTCAATTGTTCTTTTGATTAATTTGTTATCAGGATTCAATTCTAAAGCCTTTTCCCATAATTTTAGAGCTTCTTTTGTATTGCCTCTTTGGAAAAGAATGTTACCTTTTTTAAAGAATAAATCCCAGTTTCTGATTCCCGTCGATATCAGAGTGTCAATCCTAACTTCACAAATATCGTAGAGTTTATTTCTATAGTAATAGTCGATTAATGCTTTTGAAAGTACTGTACACTCGGGATCTGATTTTAATCCCTGTTGGTATATTTCTGTAGCTTTCTTTTCTTCTCCGAATGTTTCGTATATTTTACCAAGATTAAAGAAATATTCTCCGAATTCAGGAGCCAATGAAAGACCTTCTTCTAAGGTTTTCATTGCTTCCTTTATTTTTCCCTTTCTAGCCAAAATGTAAGCAAAGTAGAAGTGCGTATATGGAGTTTTTGTTTTAATGTTGTTTAAGATATCTAAAGCTTCTTCATCTTTTTTCATTTTCAGATATATAATTGCTTTGTTTAAAAGTATCTTTTCGTTGTCCTCTTCTCTTTTTAAAGCTTTTGATAAGTAGTCCAGCGCAACCTCATTATTTCCTTTTAGTTCTTTTATAAGATAGATGTTGTTTAAGGTCGAAGTCCGCTTGGAAGTTTTAAGACTTTCCTTAAAGTAGTTTTCAGATTCGTCGAGTTCGTTCATCTTGAAGCTGATGATACCTTTATAGAATAAAGCTTCGGGATTATTGGGTTTTAGTTCGAGAATTCTGTTAAATTCCCGAAGGGCTTCGTTGAGCATTCCTATTTTTACAAAAGCTATTCCTAGATTCATATGCTCTTCCACTTTTTCTTTATCTTTTATGAGTGTTTCTCTCTTTATTTCAAGTTTTTTTAAGGCTCCTATTTTGATGAGTTTAGAAAGTAATTTTAAAGCTTTAAATTCTTCTATCGGGAGTACATTGATAAGAGAGGACAGAGTTTTTTCTCCGTCGACTTTATCTAATATCATTTTTTCTTGATCCGTTAAGCTCGCCTCATCGCTCCACTCAGGAGAGACTATTAGTATGGAATCTTTGTCCGGCAGGGAAGCTGCAGCAAACTCATCTTTTAGGGCTGCAGATTCAAGCAACACATCGTCTATTTTGATTGAAACAGGCAGGCCTTCCGGCTGATAGGCTTCTCTTGATTCGAAAACAAAATAACCTTTTGCCCATCCGGATAATTCTATTATTGCATCTCTCATTTGTTTCTTTATATATTCAGTCAGGGTCTTTTTGTCTACTAATTCGAGCTCCAAGATCAGTTCTCCCAGAGGGGTATTTTCTCTTTCTTGCTGTAGTTTTAGAACTTCTTGCAGGTCTTTTTCTTCAATGATATTGTTTTCTACAAGTAGGGAGCCGAGCCTATCTTTTCTGTTCATCCAGTGAATATGGCTAAGGTTGCCGGAGGAGAGGTAAAGATACACGAGATTCTCTTCGTTAGTTATTGCCAATTCCCCTGTTTTGCTTCCTATGTACAACATCTGCAGGATGTCGGTTATTGAAAGATCTGAGAGGGAGCCTTTTATCGGCATTTTAAAAATCCCCTATGAGCCGAAAACTTTCGTCTTTTAAGCTCATTGATAATACATTTTTTAAATTTTTTATTTTTTCTTTGGAAATTTCTTTTTCCGTTTGTAATTTTTTTTCTGAGATTTCTAGTTTCCTACGTGCCTTCTCCGCCAGCTTGTCTTCTTCTTCTTCCAGTTCGCCGATTGTTTTGGTTAGCCACTCGACTTTATCCGGGTTAAAAAGAGCATTTTCTATTTCCTTATTCTCTTCTTTCGATATTATAGAATTTTTTATAAGATTGTCAGTAGCTAACATACCATATCTCTTTTGTATTTCTATGAGTCGCTGGATATCTGTTGTGTAAGAGACAAATTCGCCGGTCAATAAATCCAGATTCCCGTTTATCACTTTTTTTATCCTATCTGTATTAAAGCCCTTCATTTTCCAGACGAACATCTTGGCACGGTATTCATCGCGTAGGATTTCTTCTTTTTCTGTACCTTCTAATTTTTCAGAAAACCCTTTTTTTACATCTTGAATGAATTTTTCGAATTCACTGGCTTGTTTTTTTATTTGTTCCTGTTTCTTTTCCTTTTCTTCTTGCTTCTTTTTTTCTTCCTCTATCCTGTCTTTTTCTTCCGGAACATACCCCAAAACCCGTACTTTTTTTATAGCGCCGATTGCCTGACTCATTGTTTTTATGTCTAACTTCTGTAGTTTTTTTAAAAATGTTTCAGATAGTCCTTTCCCGAGTGTTTCTAAAACCTTTCTTTTTGAATGGGAGCCAAACTCTTTGATGGAAACTATGACTCCGCTTTCGATACGGGAGATTATCCTGTTTGGTAGGACCAGTCCTTGAGGATGGCGGTCAGCTGTAAGAATTAGCTGTTTTTCATTTTTGATGAAGTAGTCTATTATCTCAAGTAAATTTTCAGGTATGGGTTTATAATTCTTTAGTAATTGAATATCTTCAATTATAAGTAAATCTTTTTTTATAAATTGTTCTATGAATTGGGAATCAATTTCTTCTGCTTTAATACGTTCGGAGGTACCTTTAAATTTTTCTTGCATATTTTGAATTAGAAAGCTTTTGCCTGAGCCGGAAGGACCGTATATGAAAAGAGGATTAACTTCTTTTGAAGAGAGAGCTTTCTCTATAGCTTTGATAACTTCTATATTAAACTTTGAAGTAATTATTTTATCCATTTCAGTCCCCTAATTTGCTTTTTACTTTTTTAAGAACTTCCGAGCCTATAGTCTTAAATACTTCAATAATTCCTTCGCCGGTAGTTGCTATGGAAGAAAAGGAAGGGTAATTATCCGGATTTAATTTGTTATCTAAATCTTCCACAGGCATTATATTATCTAAATCTCTTTTATTATATTCTAAAACTATGGGAACATCCTCAAGTTTAATGTTATTCTCGTCTAAGTTTTCGAGCATGTTTTCCCAGCTCCATATGTTATCTTCAAGTCTGCTTTCCATAGAATCCGCTACGAAAACGACACCATCTGCCCCCCTTAAAACGAGTTTTCTGGTAGAATCATAAACCACCTGACCTGGAACCGTATAAATTTGAAGTCTTGTGTTAAAGTTTTTAAAAGTACCTAACTCTACAGGCATAAAGTCAAAGAAGAGGGTTCTATCCTGTTTCGTTGCCATTGAAATAATGTCAGACTTTCTTTCTTCCGGTATTCTGGAAAAGAGGTATTTCACGTTAGTGGTTTTTCCTGCCCTTCCTGGACCATAATAGACAATTTTACATACAATTTCCCTAGACGCATATTTGATTACAGCCATTTTTCGTTTTAATATCCCATCCTCTTCAAAAAATTTGTGTTTGTTTTTCCTTCAATAAAATCCGGATGGGTAAAAATTTCTTTATGCAAAGGTATGGTTGTAGGAACGCCTCTTATCACAAACTCGTCCAGAGCTCGTAACATTCTTTTTCTACTTTGTTCTCTGTTTTCTCCGTATGTAATTAATTTAAGAAGCAGTGAATCGTAGTTGGGTGGAATCTTATAGCCCTGATAGATGTGAGAGTCTATTCGAATTCCTATTCCTCCCGGAAGGTGTAAAGCGTGTATTGTTCCCGGTCTTGGGATGAAGTTTGAAGACGGATCTTCTGCATTTATACGAGCTTCTATTGCATGCCCTTTTATTTTTATTTCGTTCTGGTCGGGTAGCCCGAGGGTGGACCCGTTTGCTATTTTAATCTGCTCAGCTAATATATCGATGCCGGTCGTCATTTCTGTTACTGGATGTTCAACCTGTATGCGTGTGTTCATCTCCATAAAATAGAAAGAGCCGTTTTCATCAACAACAAATTCAACAGTTCCTGCCGATTTGTAACCTAATCTTTTTACTCCTTTTTTAGCTGCTTCTCCCATTTTCTCTCGGAGTTTTTCATCCACAGCAGGTGAGGGAGTTTCTTCAACTAGTTTCTGATGTCTTCTTTGAATAGAGCATTCTCTTTCTCCAAGGTGGATAACCTTTCCGGAAGAATCGGCAAGAATTTGTATTTCAATATGGCGAGGATTCTCAATGGCTTTCTCGATGTATAATCTGTTATCTCCAAAGGTAGCCTGAGATTCGGATTGTGCCATTACGAACCCGGTTTTAAGCTCAAGGTCATTATTTGCCAGCCTCATCCCTCTTCCTCCTCCTCCCGCAACTGCTTTTACAAGTACCGGATACCCAATTTTATGTGCGATTTTAAGGGCCTCGTCTTTGTTTTTAACAACTCCGGAGCTACCTGGAATTACAGGTACCCCTGCCTCTTTCATGATTTTTTTTGCTTCTGCCTTATCTCCCATTTGTTTAATAATTTTAGAAGTAGGTCCTATGAAGGTGAAATGATTGTCCTCGCATGCTTCTGCAAATGATGGGTTTTCTGCGAGAAATCCGTAGCCCGGATGAATTGCATCCGCGCCAGTAATTTCTGCAGCAGCAATGATGCGGGGTATATTAAGATAACTTTCAGAAGCCGACGCTTTGCCAATACACACTGTTTCATCCGCGAATCTAACATGTAGAGAGTCGCTGTCAACTTCCGAAAAAACCGCTACAGTCTTTAAGGATAAATCTTTGGCTGCCCTGATTATCCTGAGAGCTATCTCCCCCCTGTTTGCGATAAGAATTTTTTTCATTCTATTACCAGCGTTTAGCTGATTGCTCGATGCCTTTAAGCCTCATCTTGAATTCATCTGGATTGTTGACGTTTTCCAGTGCCATTTCAAGGTCAACAACCCTTTCTTTATAGAGATTCATTACGCTCTGGTCAAAAGAGTGCATTTTGTATTTTTCTCCTTCCCTTATAGCGTCCAAAATTGCACCTATTTTTTCCTCATCCAAAAGGTATTCTCTTATTGTTGGGGTCGAAATGAGAATTTCTGTAGCTGGGATACGTCCAGTACCATCCATTTTGGCGAGTAAGCGAAGAGAAATTATTCCTTTTAATACACTGGTTAGCAAAGTTCTGATGTGTTGATGCTGATAGGGAGGAAAGAAAGTTATTATTCTGTTTATTGTTTCCGGAGCGTTTAAAGTATGAAGAGTTGAAAAGACCAGATGCCCTGTATCTGCTGCTTTTATTGCCGTTTCCATTGTTTCCGCGTCTCTTATTTCGCCTATCATTATAATGTCCGGGTCCTGACGGAGAATGTATCTTAGAGAATTGGCAAAGCTTTTCGTATCGGTTCCGATTTCTCTTTGTGAGATGATAGATTTTTTATCTGTAAGCAAGTATTCTATGGGGTCTTCGATAGTAATAATGTGCTTTCTTTTGTTTTGGTTAATATAATCAATCATTGAAGCAAGAGCGGTTGATTTTCCGGAACCGGTTGTTCCGGTTACCAAAACAAGCCCCCTTGTCGCAAATGCTAAATCATTGAGTACAAGAGGGAGGTTTAGCTCTTCGATGCTTTTTATTACTCTGGATATAGGTCTTATGGCAAGAGCAATACTGCCTCTTTGAATGTAAATGTTTACTCTGAATCTTGATATGCCCGGTATTCCGATACCAAAATCTGCTTCCTTTTCTTTCAGAAATGCTTCCTGTTGTTTTTTTGTCATAAGAGAAGAGGCGGCTATTCTTACCTCTTCTTTACTCAGCTTATTCATTTCCATAGGTGTAAGTTCGCCGTTTATTCGTAAGATTGGAGGCGTTCCTACCTTCAAATGAAGGTCTGAAGCATCGCTATCTATCATTTTTTTTAAAATCGGTTTAAGGTCCATAATTTACTGTTTCCTAACCTTGAATAAAGGTTGGTTATACTCTACAGGTTCTTCATTACCGATTAAAACTTCTAGGATTTCTCCCTTTACATCGGATTCTATTTCGTTCATTATTTTCATGGCTTCAATGATACAGACCACGTCGCCTTTCTTAATTTTATCTCCTATATCGACATAGGGAGGGGCATCGGGGGTTGGTGCCCGATAAAAAGTCCCGACCATTGGGGATTTGATAACATGAAGGTTGGGTTCTTCTTTTTTTGCTTCTTCTTTGGAGCTTGGTTCCTGTGTTTCCTTGGTTTTTAAGTTTGTTACAGATACTTGTGGAGCGGAGTCTTTTGTGTTTTTTGATATTCTTACCCTTGTCCAGAAACGCTGAAATTCAATTTCTTCTAAATTGCTTTCTTCAAGAACTGCTATCATTTTTTTGATAAAACCTATATTCATTGTTTCTCCTCTGTTATCGTTACTTAAAATATATGAATCTGTTAACGATAAGTCAAGAGGGAAATCCCCACCCTCAACACCAAAGAATTTTACCACAGAGAGCACAGAGAAAAAACAGAAAACCCACAGAGACCACAGAGATTTTTTGTTTATTTACCCATCCCTACACCCAAGGAATTAGCCACGGATTGACACGGATACACACGGATTGTTTGTTTTTTAACTCGAAACTCTAAACACGAAACACTAACTCACCAAAGAACACAAAGATTTTAGTTTTATTTTTTTAACTGCTCACTACTCCCTGTTATCTACTCTCTAACTAATATTCAACTTAAATTCGAAGAATCTATATTCTACCACAGACGGGATTATACTCGTCTCTTATTTCTTCTTCTATTTTCATTCTCCCTTTTTTATCTAATTTGGGAGTGTAGAGAACGGTATAACCTAAAGCGCTTGGGCAGTTCCGTCTCCAGCAGTTTGCGCTCTCATTATCTTGAATTCTTAATTTTACGTTTTCCGATTCTCCGATATCTATAAGCAAATCTTTTTCATATGTCCGACAAAAAATTGCATATAGGCCGGGTTTTTCTTCAATATATATTGGTGAAGAATAATAGCCTTCGAAGGAATAAATTCCTATTTCAATGCTCATGAATCAAAATCTTTAAGGAGAATATTCCCATATCTGGAATTTTTCATCAAGATCATCCAGAATGTAAACTTTTCCGTCTTTGGAAACTCTCGTGGTCCGACAAACGTCTGTATGTCCCGAACTATACTTTATTGGGAAATCCGCCATTATTCTGCCTTTGGGACTTATTTTTATTATACGATCTTTCATCAATCCTTTTACTCCAGCTTTGAGATATATGTTGTGTAAGGAATCAATACCCACTATTTCGGGCTGACTGTCATTTACTTTTAGCTTTCGTATTGAAAGTATTTGCTTATGTTTATTGTTGTAAATGCTGCTACCCCCTTCTGTTTTTTCCTGGATGTAATATTCTCCCTTCGTTACGATATAACCTCTGCGCTTATCTGTGGTTCCCAGAATATTTCCATTAGTATCTACTTCTATAATTTCGTTATCCTTGTTAATTTTGGGGTTTGCAAGTAAAATTGTGTTTCGGCTGGTTACTTCGAGGGGAGTGATTGTGGGAGTTATTGGAGGTACAAGTCTTTTCAAATCGAGTGTATGTTTAAGTATCATATCGGTATCATAAATCCCAATGTCGCCAGACATATATTCTATATATATGTTATCATTTTTGTCAAAGGCGATGTCCATAAGGCGTCTATTTTTCTCCTGCGTAAAACTTTCAACAAAATTTCCATTCTTGTCTAATTTTACGACTCTGCTATTTAAAAAATCCAGAATGAAGATTTCCTTCCTTTTATTAATACCAAAGCTTGTGGGGCCGGTTGGCAAGTAATCAATTGTTTCCCAGCGTAACTCTCCTGTTCCCGAGCCGATTTTTCCCTCGGTCAACAGTTTTTCATTGTATTTTTGTTTGAACAAAAAGCAATTTGAAAAACCGAGTAGGAATAATAAAGAGAGTGTAACAATATAAAGTTTATTCTTTTTGCGCACTTTTACCTCCAGATTTTTTTGAATTTTAAAGATTTAAGTCAAATATGTCAAGGGGAAAACCAAATTGCCTACCCCCCATTTTTTCATTTTTCAACTCCAGATAAGCTAAATAGACTTTGCATTTTATACTTTTCGTCATCGGTTTGGAATGTTATTCTTCTTGTAAATCTTATATTCCGGAAAATATGAC
>Ga0315545_1000491_pt1 | contig 41259 bp, 32 predicted proteins | sample SalMarSW160210MG_FD_203096 | JGI IMG/M metagenome (GOLD analysis project Ga0315545, IMG submission 203096) | Salt marsh sediment microbial communities from the Plum Island Ecosystem LTER, Massachusetts, United States - Salt Marsh Sediment SW1602-10 ...
AGGATCGTCATGGAAACAATTATGAGAACCAGTCGAATTGTAAATATTTTGCCCACTATTTGATCCTTGTTTTTAGACGCCATTGCAATCTCTCTGGTACCAGATGCTTCTAAGCCACAATCAATGAAAAGAATAAAATAAGCCAATACAGCTTGAGCAAAGGAAAGTTGGCCTAATCCAAGTGGACCAAGCATCCGTGCTAGATAAAGAGATGCGGTCAAACGCATGATTATCTTTGCAGCAGTGCCAGCAAAAAGCCAGGAAAAGTTACTAAATAACTTGGTACTTATGGCACGAATAATTATCCTCTTCATATTTACTATTCCCCTTAATCTAGTCACTGATTCCAAATTTATATGGCCACTTGTCGGAGCAAAGCTAAGCTGGGTTTTCATTATACCTTCATGTGGCCTGAATAAGTCAAGGGAGATTTGCATTTTCTCATCGATTCTCCTTTCAATTCCAGCCTATAGGCATTATGAATGACTCTATCCATTATAGGCTGTTGAAGCATGAGTTTCTCCTTATTGATTTTATCCAAGTCTTCATTTTTGATCCAAGAGGTAGCGAGCCTCATTTTTTCGGCTAACTTGGCCAATAGGCTTTTAATGGATAGAAACAGGAAAAATATAAGAAAAAGTGGTAATATAAAAAAGCCTTCAAGGCACCTTAAACAAGGCTATTTTTTGTCCAAACAATGGGAGAAGGCCCGGAACAAGGATTTTAACTTGCTATGAAAACTAATAAGAGGAGATATTCAATTTGTTTTTTTGGTACCTACGAAAGTTCATTTCCGCGCACAATTACCTTAAAAGAAGCAAGCCGACTAAAAAAGATTAGAGTTATTGAATGTCATGTACCTTTTTGGGAATATGTGAGAGAAAAGACAGAATATTTTTCTTTAAAATCAATGATAAAAAATTTTTTTAAATTGTTTTTTGCATATACTTCCTTAGCGATTCAATATATGAAATTAGAAAATCATGATGCTGTTATTGTTGGTTACAATGGTTACTTTGATATGCCGTTGGCTAAATTATTAACTAAGATCAAGAAAAAACCTTTGATTTTTACACCTGTGTTCCCTTTATATGAGACACTGGTAGAAGATAGAAGATATATAAATAAGACCTCGATTAAATCTAAAATCATTCATCTTATTGATGAGACAAGCTGTCGTTTGGCAGATTTTATCATTATAGAAACAAATAGCTATATCGATTATTACTGTGAAGAATTCAAAATTCCCAGGGAAAAATATTTTAAGATACCTCTAGGAGCTGATGAAACAAATTTTTTCCAACGGCAGCAGAAAGTTCAGAAAAAAGACCCAAATCATCTAAAACTTCTATTTTATGGAAAATTCATACCACTTCAAGGAATATCTTATATAATAAAAGCTGCCAAGATTTTGGAAAAAAATAAAGAAGTCGAGTTTGAAATTATAGGTTCGGGTCAATTATCCAATAATATTAGAAATTTGACTGAGAAATTGGACATCAAGAATGTTAAATTCATAGACTGGGTAAATTATAGGGAATTGCCTGAGCATATCCTGGCCGCAGATGTCTGTTTGGGTATTTTTGGCGATAGCCCTAAAGCCCAAAGAGGGATTCCCATTAAAGTTTACGAAGCATTGGCTATGAAAAAGCCAGTAATAACAGGAGATACTCCTGCAGCAAGAGAAGTCTTTACACATAAAGTTAATGCTATTTTATGCGAAATAGGCAATCCTGAAGCTCTCGCGGAATCTATTATTTTACTCAAAGAAAATAATGAATTAAGAATGAATATAGCAGAAGCAGGATTTAAATTATATCAAGAACTTTTTTCATCAAAACAAATAGCTGACCGATTTGAAGTGGCTTTGGAGAAATGCCTTCATAAAATAAAAGGAAAATAAGATGCTAATTTCTGTAATAATTCCGGCCTATGATGCAAAATCAACAATAATAAAAACACTTACATTCCTGCATCAACAGGATTATAACGACGAAATAGAAATAATTGTGGTTAATAGTTCTCAGGATAATATAAAAGAAATTATCCAGAGTAAATTCCCTGATGTAAATGTTATTCAATTAGAAAAAAGGGCATTTACGGGAGATGCTAAAAATGTTGGGCTGAAAAAAGCCAGAGGAAATATCATTGCATTCATAGACTCGGATTGTATTGCTGAAAAAAATTGGCTTTCTACAATAAAGAAACTGTATACACAAGGGCATAAACTCGTTGGGGGCTCAATCGGGAATATGAATCCTGGAAATATAGTTAGCAAAGCAGAGTATTTTCTTGAATTGATTCAGCTTTCTCCTGGAAGTCGAGCAAGGTATGTTTCACTCATCTCAACTGCCAATTGTTTTTTCGCAAGAGAGATATTTGATAAACACGGCAATTTCCCTACGATTCGTAAAGGCGTCGACATGCTTTTCTCTTATAATCTGATAGAAAAAAAGGAAAAGATACTATTTTCTCCTGAAATGAAAATTTATCATGCTTGCACTACAAATTTTTTAAAATATCTAAAAAAACAAATATTACACGGAGAATATTCAATATTAGCTCGAAAAGAAGCTGGAATGCCTGGATCTTTTCTATTGAATAATTTAATTTTTATTCCATTTTTACCTTTCATAAGGACTTTTTTTATTTTAAAACATATCATATTATTAGATGTTAACTTAATAAAAGACTTGCTTCAGAGCTTGCCGGTATTTTTAATTGGAAATTTGGCCTGGTCATTTGGATGTGCAAAAAGTATAGTAAAATAAGAAATATGCCTAAGGAATAATTCAAATGAATAATTTAAAATCAAAGCAGGCAACAAGTATTCATTTTGAACTTCAAGATGAGCACAAGTCTTCATTTGGGAAGTATAAGAATTTAACCATAGGGGAAAAAGGCATTTTTTCTCTTTTAAAATATGAGCTTATTATTTCATTATTCGGGAACTTTCCTGGAGCTGCCGGATATTTTTTAAGAAGCAGATTTTATAATTTATTGTTAAAAAAGGTGGGAAAAGGTGTTATCTGGGGCAGGAATGTTACATTAAGACATCCTCATAAAATTGAAATAGGAAGAGGTGTTGCTATTAATGATTTTGTTGTTCTTGATGCTTATGGAGGAAAAGAAAGCCATATCAAAATCGGAGATGAAACTCTTATCAGTAGAAATGCGGTTTTAAACAGTAAAGGTGGCTCCATTGAAATTGGAAAGATGACAAATTTGGGAATGATGAGTACAATATTTTCAAGAGATTGCAGGGTTCGTATTGGAAATAATGTATTAATCTCAGCTTACTGCTATTTCATGGGAGGAGGAAGTCATTCTATAGAACGGACCGATATTCCTATTTCCGAGCAGGGAGCTGAATGTAAGGGAATTGATATAGGTGACAATGTATGGTTTGGAGCAGGAGTGAAAGTTCTTGACGGATGTTCAATAGGAAGGGATAGTGTTATTGGGGCAAATTCATTTGTTAATCACGATATCCCAGAATTTGCTGTTGCAGCCGGTTCTCCTGCTAGAATTATTAAGACGAGAAAATAAATTGAATCGATGAAGATTTTATGAGTTTAAAATGGAAAAACGAAAAGTTAAATGATTAGTAAATTAAAAGAGATTTATAGATTTAAATACTTGGCTTATAATCTTGTTTCAAGAGATTTAAAGGTAAAATATAAAGGTTCAATTTTAGGTTTTTTCTGGTCTTTGTTAAATCCGTTAGTAATGTTGATTGTCTATACTCTAGCATTTAAATATATAATTAGAATAAGAGTCGAAAATTTCCCTATCTTTTTCCTATGTGCTTTCTTGCCTTGGAGTTTCCTAAGCTCCTCGCTTTCTATGTCAGTAGGTTCGATCAAAGACAATGCAAATTTAGTAAAAAAAGTTTACTTTTCAAGGGAAGTCCTTCCTCTCTCAATAGTATTATCTAATTTGATTCAATTTCTACTGACCTTTATCATCCTTATTCCAGCCCTTCTATTTTTCAAAATAAAGCTAGGTATTCCTCTCGCTGCCGTGCCGCTTATTATCCTTTTTCAAACTGCCTTTACAATTGGATTAGCATATATTGTTTCGTCCCTGAATGTCTTTTTTAGCGATGTAAAACATTTGCTGGAAATTCTTTTACAGGTATGGTTTTGGTTAACACCCATTATTTATCCCGCCAACTTTGTTCCGGAAAGATATCAATTCTTATACAGATTGAACCCGGCCGTATTATTTGTTGAAAGTTATCGAGATTCACTCCTGTATAATAAAATGCCTTCTATATCTTCATTTATAGCACTTTTTATTATTGGATTTGTCGTACTTACAATCGGACATCTAGTTTTTACTCTTTATAACAAGAGATTTGCGGAAGAGATCTGATGGATATTATTTCAATAAGAAACGTTTCCAAGAAATTCAGATTATATCATGAAAAAAACTTTAATATAAAATATGCGGCATTGAACTTCATAACAAGGAAAAAAACATCCTACTATGATAAATTCTGGGCATTAAAAAATATTAACCTGAATATAACAAAAGGTGAAACAATTGGCATAATCGGAGAAAACGGCTCTGGAAAAAGCACATTACTAAAAATCATTGCTGGAATCTTGTATCCGGATGATGGTGAAATATCTAAAAAGGGAAAAATTGCAGCTCTTATTGAAGTTGGAGCTGGCTTTCACTATGAATTATCAGGAAGAGAAAATATTTATATAAATGCATCTATTCTAGGGTTTTCAAAAAAAGAAATTGACGCCAACTTGGAAAAGATCATTGCATTTTCAGGATTAAAACAGTTTATAGATAATCCAATAAAGACATATTCATCAGGGATGTATCTCAGATTAGGTTTTTCGATAGCAATCCATGTTAACCCGGATATCCTGCTTGTAGATGAAGTATTGGCAGTTGGAGATGAAAATTTTCAGAAAAAATGTTTGCAGAAAATTGATAGGTTTCGCAATCAAGGAAAAACAATTGTCCTTGTTTCCCATGATCTTTCAACCATTGAAAAAATGTGTGATCGTGTTGTCCTTTTAGACAACGGCATGATGCTTTCGGATGGAAATCCTATTGATGTAATTTCACAGTATCATAAGATCCTTTATGAAAAGGAAAAAAGAATATCGATTCCAGAACAAGGAGAACCTTCTAAAGAAGAAACTCCTCAAGCAGATGAGATAAGGAGATGGGGAAGTAAAGAAGTTGAAATAAATAGAATTGAATTTTTAAATGAAAAAGACACTCCACAAGATACAGTTAAAACCGGTGATTTTATAAAGGTAAGAATTCATTATTTTGCAAAGAAAAGAATTAAAAATCCTGTCTTCGGAGTAGCTTTTTATAGAGAAGATGGAATTCATTTAAACGGACCAAACACAAAAACAAGCGACTATCATATTGCTTCAATCGAAGGGAAAGGATTCATTGATTATATAATACATTCACTTCCTTTTCAGCCAGGTATTTATTTCATAACAGTGGCTATTGTAGATTTTTTGTGTTTGTTTGATTATGACCATTGGCATAGATGTTTTACGTTAAATATTATTGAAAATGAAAAAATCAAGGAAAAAAACGGAGTTGTACATATCTCTGCTGAATGGAGACATCATGGACAAGGATAAACTGTTAGATAAACCATTTGACCAATATCAGCGGTACAGAGTTGTAACAGAGATTTTTCAGATTATTAAGAAGCAAACTGGGAAAAAACATATAAAAATTCTGGATGTAGGTGGCTACTTTAAAAACAGTAAGGGACAGGATGTGTTTCCAATAAAAGAGTTTTTACCTGAAGATGAAATTTTTGTTCTTGATATTGCTGATTCTTTATTGCCACATTATATTCAGGGCAATGCAACAAATATGCCTTTCCTTCAAAATACATTTGATGTGGTCAATTGCCAGGATGTATTAGAGCATATTCCGGCAAAAGAAAGAGCAAGATTTCTAGGCTCTCTCTTAGAAACAACAAAGAATTTTATGATACTTGGGGCCCCTTTTAAAACAGAAAACAGTATACTTGCTGAGAAAATATTGTTTGAGTTTATACTGAAAACACTAAAAGGCAGACACAAAGAATTGGAAGAGCATATTTTAAATGGTCTCCCTGAATATAAAGATGTTGAATCAATTTTAGTAAAGAAAAAAGTTAAATATTGTGAATTCCCAAGTGGATATTTGAATAACTGGCTTCTTATGATGATCGTAAAACACTATATTCTGGCCCTGCCTGATTCGCAACAACTGTCTACTTTGATTGACAGATTCTACAATATGAATTTTTATGAAAGTGATCAGCGACACCCAGCCTATAGGCATATGTTTGTAATCAGTAAGCTCAAAAAAAATGACTATATGCTGAAAAAAATTTCAGATAAATTTAGATATTATCAGGAAAAATATAAATATCTGACAGTGGAAAAATCTAACTTCTCCAGTCTACAGACACTTTTAAGTTTGGAAGCATTAAAAGATAAAAATAAATTGGAGGCGTTAAATTCGCAAATTGAGGCGTTAAAGAAAGATATTCACGATCAAAATATTCATATCCAGAATTATAAAGAAGAAGTTCATGAAAAAGAAATATCAATTATTAATTTGAAAAACCAGATAAGTGATAAAAATATTCATATCCAAAATTTTGAGAGGGAAACCCAAGAAAAAAAACAACTTATCCAGAGCCAGAAAGAAGAGATATACAACAAGGAAGTTCACATCAGAAATATTGAAACAAAGATGGAGATGATTTTAAACTCCAAAGTCTGGCGCCTCGCCGATTTTTTTAGAAAAATATTTTATATGAAAATATTAAAAATATTTCCCGTTTTGCAACGATCAATATTAACGATAACAAGAGAAGGCTTTCGTTCGTTTTGGCAAAAGGTCAAAAATAAAGAATTGATGAGATCCAAGGATTTGTATGATATATGGATTGAAAAAAATTCTTTAACCAAAGAAAAAGAAAGTAGTATTCGGGAAGAAATCGAACAATTCTCATACAAACCAAAATTCAGCATCATTTTACCTGTGTACAATGTGGGTAAAATCTGGCTGGAGAGAGCCATAAATTCTGTCTTTGATCAGCTATATGAAAACTGGGAGCTTTGTTTGGTTGATGATGCGTCTACAAGAAAACATATAAAAAAAACACTTTTGAAATATGAGAACAATAAAAAGGTTAAACTTAAGTTTCTTGAAGAAAATAGAGGGATTTCTGAAGCGTCAAACGAAGCTTTATCTTTGGCGACCGGAGAGTTTGTTGGCTTTTTAGATCATGATGATGAACTATCCATAGATGCCCTTTATGAAAACGTCAAGCTTCTGAATAAATACCCGGAAGCGGATCTTATCTACAGTGACGAGGATAAGATTAATCCGCAAGGAAGAAGAATAGAGCCTTATTTTAAACCTGACTGGTCTCCGGATTTGTTATTATCCTACAATTACATATGCCATTTCTCAGTCTACCGAAAAATAATTGTTGATAAAATTAAAAGATTTAGGAGCGGATATGAAGGAAGTCAAGATTATGACTTGATTTTGAGGGTAACAGAAAAAACAGATAAAATCTTCCATATTCCAAAAATCCTATACCATTGGAGACAGATAAAAGGCTCAACATCGACAGTACATAAAGAAAAAGTCACTCATATTATCAATTCGATAAAAGTATTACAACAAGCTTTACAGAGACGAGGAATTGATGGAACTGTGGAAAAGGGGATTAATTTTAATCAGTTTGAAAGTTACAGAGTAAAAAGAAGATTAAAACAAAAACCGTTAATTTCAATCATTATACCAATGAAAGATAAGATTTCTTTTCTTAAGAGGAATCTTGAAAGCATCGAAGAAAAAACTGATTATGAGAATTATGAGATAATCATTGTGGATAATAACAGCAAAGAAAAACAAACTCTTGACTATCTTGAGAGTATCAAGAAGAAAAAGCATATCAGAATATTGCAGTTTAAAAGTGATTTTAATTTTTCAAAAATCAACAATTTTGCCGTAAGTAAAGCAAAAGGTAAACACATCCTTTTTTTAAATAATGATATTGAAGTGATTTGCAAAGGATGGCTCAAAGCGATGCTTGAACACTCGATGCGAAAAGAAGTTGGTGCAGTTGGAGCGAAACTGATCTTTCCCAACAATACAATTCAGCATGCAGGGACGGTTCTGGGATTGGGAGGTTTGGCAGGGCACTCTCATAAACATTTTCCTGCAGAGAGTAATGGTTATTTTGGAGCTCTGAATACAATTCGTAACTACAGCGCCATTACAGCAGCATGTATGATGACCCGAAAAGAAGTATTTGAAGAAGTAGGAAGATTTGATGAAATAAAATTATCTGTTGCATTCAATGATGTGGATCTATGCTTGAAAATCAGAAAAAAAGGCTATCTTATTGTTTATACACCTTATGCAGCCCTATATCATTATGAATCTAAAAGCAGAGGTTATGATTTAAATCCCAATGAAATTTTATTCATGAAAAACAAATGGGGAAATATCTTGTTATCAGATCCCTATTATAATCCTAATCTAACACTCGATAGTGAAGACTTCAGAATAAAAATCAATTAAAATGGCATGCGATTTATCAATAGTTATAATTAATTGGAACACAAAAAATTTATTGTATCAATGTATTAAATCAATAAAAACTCATACAAAAAAAATCTCTCTTGAGATAGTTATAGTTGATAATTTTTCTTCGGATGGAAGCCCTGAAATGGTTGAAGAGAACTTTTCAGAGGTCATACTTATAAAGAACAAAAATAACAAGGGATATGGAAGAGCTGGCAATCAAGGATTAGCAACAGCTCAAGGAAAATATGTCTTAGTTTTAAACAGCGATGTAGTTATAAAAGAAAATTGCTTGGATGAGATGTTTGATTTTATGGAAAAAAACCCCGCTATTGGAGCATCCTCTTGCAAGTTAATTTTTCCAGATGGAACGCTTCAACATTCCTGCAGAGAATTTCCAAGATTTAAAACATTTTTTCTAATGCTAATTGGGATAAGATTTCTCTTCCCAAAAATGAAAATATTTCGAGAATATTTAATGCTGGATTGGAACCACTCAGAAATAAAAGAAGTTGACCAGATAATGGGAAGTTTTATGTTTATAAGAAGAAATGTTATAAGAGAAGTTGGGGGATTTGATGAAAGATTTTGGATGTATTTTGAAGAAGTAGATTTGTGTTTAAGGATTAAGGAAGCGGGCTGGAAAATAGTCCACTATCCTTATGCCTCGGCTGTTCATTTCTTGTCCAAAAGCGCAGAACAATGGGGGGATATTAAGAGAATACATGAATTCCAAAAAAGTTCATTGAAATACTTTAAAAAAAATGGGAAATTTTATGAATATTGTATTTTGCTGGCTGTAAACAAAATAAAATATTTGTTTTTCACACCAATTTTAAAGCTCATAAAAAAATGCCAGAGAAAATAATTTATAGAAAGAACGGTTTAAAAAATTGAGAGCGGAAAAAGGTAAAGCAAGCTTCATCATTGTTAATTGGAATGGTCAAGAGACTATTGCTGAATGTCTCGATTCGATATTTTCCCAAACTTATAAAAACAATGAAATTATATTTATTGATAACAATTCCTCTGATGATTCGTTGGAACTAGTCAAAAAAAATTATACTGTCGATAAATTAATAATTTTAGACAGGAATTATGGATATGCAGAAGCTAATAATCTTGGATTCAAACATGCATCAGGAGAATACATAGCTTTAGTAAATAATGATACTGTATTGAAAAATGATTGGCTGGAGAAAGCTGTAGCTGTTTTCCGGAAATGTGAGTATAAAAATTTAGGGAGCGTTGCTACAAAAATAATAAATTATCATAATAAAAATTTAATTGATAGTGCAGGGGTTGAGTACTATGGTTTTGGAGCTTGTTGGGACTATAAAAATTTGCTCCAAGATTCTCCAGAGGTTAATCAAAGAAAAGAGGTGTTTGGAGCATGCGCAAGCGCTGCTCTTTATAGAAAAGAATTAATTGATGAAATCGGTTTATTCGATCCAAATTATTTCATTTATTTTGAAGATACAGAATTAGCATTTAGACTCAGGCTTTTTGGTTATAATTGTATCTATGAACCGAAGGCAGTTTCTTATCATTATGGTTCTAGAAGACGAGATAAAAGCAATAAGTTCTATATAGATTTCGGAAGAAGAAATATAGAATTTTTGTTTATCAAAAACATGCAGGGAACGCTATTCACTAAATATTTTCTAAGTCATTATATTTATGAATCAGCTCTTTTCTTTTTTTTCTTATTTGTTGGAAAAGGAATCCCTTTTATAAAGGCAAAAATTGATGTCCTTAATAATCTCGGTTATTTATTAAAAGAGAGAAAAGATTTAAGATTAACTTTAATGAAATTAAACAAGTTTAAGGACATAAATAAAGTAGAGCGATATTTTTTACATTATACCTTAAGGGGTTTATTTAACAAAATCAAAAAAGCCATATGGACATATAAAATATATATGAACTTAAATTAGACAAATGACTGCTTTAAAACGTATTTTATTCTTGAATAGATCTTTCTATCCGGATGTAGAATCAACTGGTCAATTATTAACAGAACTTTGTGAAGAACTTGAGAATGACTTTGAAATTCATGTAATTTGTGGGAATCCTCTTTATAGAAAAGCTAAAAATAGGGATATAATCAATAAATCACTTTATAGAAATATAACAATATGGAGAATAAATAACACAAGATTTCCAAAAAAGCATTTATTTGCCCGAATTATTAACTTAATTTCTTATTTTATCCCGTGCTTTATTAGAATATTTTTCTTTAAAAACATTGCATGTGTTATTGCAGAGACAGATCCTCCTTTACTAGGGATAATAGCTTGTTTATATAGTAAAATTCGGAATTCTTGCTTTATTTACTATGTTCAGGATCTTTGGCCAAATGTAGGGATCGTAAATGGGCAATTAACTAACCGGTTAATCATAAAAATATTAAAGAGGGCAAATAAATTTCTTTACGACAATTCAAGTAAAATAATTGTCCCTGGAAGAGATATGAAAATACGATTGGTTGAGGAAAATCATATTCCTCCGCACAAAATTGAAGTCGTAGAAAATTGGGCCGATACTGGTCAAATTTTCTCAATTACACGAAAAGACAATATTTTTTTAAAGCAAAGTTTTTTTAAAAATAAATTTGTGGTGATGTACTCTGGAAATATTGGCTTATCCCAGGACCTTGAAAATATTATTTATTTGGCGGATTCATTAAAAGAAATCGATGATATTTTGTTTGTTTTAATTGGAGAAGGAGCTTATAAAGATAAACTAATCAATTTATCTGCTTCTCTGGGATTGAGGAATATAAAATTCTTGACTTATCAAGACAAAGAAAATTTAAAATTTACCTTGAGTGCTGCCCATGTTCACTTAATCCCAATGAAGAAGGGAATGAGAGGAAACATTGTTCCAAGTAAAGTATATGGTATCATGGCAGCAGGGAAACCATATGTTGCGGCTGTGGATGAAGAGAGTGAAATATATAAAATGACGTACAAATTTAAATGTGGTATTAACGTTAAACCTTCTAATATCGAAGAATTAAAAAAAGGAGTGCTTTGGGCTTATAAGAATAGAGATAAAATAGAAAAAATGGGAAAAAACGGAAGAAATGCCTTAGAGAAGTATTATTCAAAGAAAATATGCACCCAAAAATTTAAAGAAGTGATCGAAAATACAATCTAATACAAATCCACTTTGATACATGATGGGAATGAAAGAAATAATAGTAAAAAATAAATATGTTGGTCCAGGAATAAAATATATAGGCTGGAGTGGACGCGGTTGGGCTGATGGAGGCCCAATTGGTGCAGGTCCAATTTACTGCAAAGCTCCATCATGGGAAAGTTACGGCAAGGAAATTGGAATCAACATGGTGAGAATGGGATTCTCGATGAAACATTTTCTTCCTGATGATTTAAATGACGAATATTCTTTATCCGAATATGTAAAAAAGGGAATGGAAAATGTTGAAGTTTCATGGGCTAAAAGTGAAAATACAAGCTATTCCTATTGTATAGAAAGATGTCATGATTTGGGGTGGAAAATCCTTATTTGTGTTAATCCTTCATTAAGTAGTAATTGGAAGCCATCTTTGATAACTCGATCATCCGATTTTCTTATAATCTGGGAAAAATTTTGTTTTCACTTAGCTAAATCAATAGAAGAAAATTGGCCCGGAATGGCTGATTTTTTTGAAGTAACAAATGAGCCTGATATTGGATATTTTGATGGAGAAACCTCTCTTCCTGGTTATAAAGGAATTCGTAAGGGGATTACTCCTTTTCAATATTGTCTCTTACTTCAGAATGCATATAAAGGTATAAAAAAAGCAACACCCAACGCTAAAATCATTGGCCCTGGCCTTGCAAGTTGGGACCGAAAATGGATTAAAGAAATTTTTATGCAGAGCTTTTCTTATTTAAATGGGATATCTTATCACAATGTAATGGGGAATTTTCGAGATACAGAGATATTAAAGGAAGCAAGAGAATTGCTGTTGCAGTATGTGCCTCAATCTTCAGATATTATTTTCAACAGTGAATGGGCATGGTGGCCAAACCATGATACTGATAATCTAGAGGTTGCTCTTAGAATAGCTCAAATTTTATATTACCAAGCGGTTGGTAATGTCTATGGTTCTTTATACCTTGGGCCTTCACAGCCAAGGGAATTTAAAAAAGGATTAGGAGTGTTAAAATTTTATTCAAATAATCCTGATTTGGTTGAGAGAACTTTAACTTTTTTCGTTTTTCGTCTAATGGTAAGAGGAGTTTTAGAAGGAAAACAGTTAGAATTAATTAACCCTTTTAAAAAGTTGAAAATATTAGCTCTTTTTAGAAATAAGCAAGAGCTTGTAGTTACTTTAATTAATCCGAGCAAGAAGAAGTTTAGAGATATTTCTATCATTATTGATGAGAGTATAAATTTTAAAGAAAAAGCTTTTTTAAAAATATATCAATTCGATCATAATCATCTTGACGATTGTAGGGAATCTGACTACAAGATATTAAATGCATTTGATGTTAAAGCTAAAAGTATAATTCAGTTTGTAATTTCAATTGAAAGCGGCTTCTGATATGAAGAACTCAATATCAAAATACAAAAATATATTTGCTTTTCTTTTTTTTGTTCTGCTGGCAATAATAGCAATTGGAGCCAATCCGCTAGCTAAGGAAACTGTAGGTCCTTTCGATCTTTTAGTGTCAAGTCATGGCTATTCATCTGTTGTCCCTTCCAATATAAAGGTTCGTTGTCGTGAACGCTCAGACATATTAGATGCAAGGTTTCCAGGATTGATCAAACTTAAGAATGAATTTTACTACGATCTCAAAAATTTTAATAAAAAAAAGCTAGATTTAGTTGGCAACTTGTATGTATTAATATGGAAACCAAGTTTATTAATATATGTATGTATCCCGAATGATCCATTAGCTTATTATTGTTCACAGCTATTTAAATTAATAATTTCTGGATTCGGAGTTTACCTTTTCTTACAATTATTTCTTTCTTATCCGGCTTCACTTTTCGGGGGAATTGTGTATATGCTTTGCGGCTTTAATGCCGCATGGTTTTTTTGGCTGCAAGTAGACACTTCAATATGGATACCATGGTTATTATGGGCAGTTGCTTCATATCTCATTTCTAACCGAACCAGATACCTTTTCCTTACTACTTTGATAAGCGTATTTTTAATTAAAGGAGCATTTCCTGCAGTTGCTGCTTATGGATTTTATTCAGTTGCTTTATTTATTTTAATATATAACATCTTCAACTATAAAAGCGTTTATTCCTTTTTCTTAAAAAGCATCACTCCCTTATTATTTGTTGCTTTTGCTTTTATAATTTCCAGCGATTATTTATTAAATTTAGTTAATATTATTGAAAATGTAGATTTATCTTACAGAGGAAGAGCTCATACGATTCTTAGTTTGAAAAAGTTAAAAAATTTATTTAACCCAAGCGATCTCCAGGTGGAAACCTCTATCTATAGCGGTTTCCTTGCCTTTATTTTTTCTTTAATCAGTTTCCCTTATTTGTGGGTGAAAAAGGAGTCTGAAAAGTCAAAATCGTTTTATATCTTTTCATTGCTTTTGATGATAATTTCTATCATTATTGCATATGGTCTAATAAATCATAATCTAATACGTAAAATACCGGTGTTCTCTTCCAATCCCTGGCAAAGAATGAGTGTAATCATCGGTCTGTCCATCGCTTTGCTTTCATCCTCTTTTATAGAAATCCTCCAGAATTTAAAAAAAAGACCATCGAAAGTTTTTAAGCTTATCACACCTTTATTGATTATTTTCTGTCTTATCCAATTTATTGATCAAAAAAAGTATTTCAATAAATTCAACGGTGCTACCCGTTCGGAATATTTTTTTCCTTTAACGCCCTCGATTGACTTTGTAAAAAGGAACATAAAGGACTATCAATCTATTATTGCAGATAACTCGTTTAGTATATCTGGGACCTTATCTTCGTATAATTTTTTTGAGTGGTATCGTCATTCTTTCAGAAGCAAAGCAGAAAAAAAACTCTTACTATCGCTTGCCCCAAATTCAGACTCAAGCCCTACTTCATTTAATCTTTCATCACGAAATATAGATCTTTCATCTCCATTAATGAATCTATTTACTATAAGATATATTTTAATCAATGCAAAATATATTTCAGTCAATAAAAAAAAATTAATTTCTATTCTAAATATCCCGTTTTATAGACAGCCCCAAATTAGCCATTGTCCTTCACCTCCAATTCCTTTCAACGAAATATGTCAACATTTTTATTTATTGGAAAGTAGGCGTTTATCTGGTATAAATCTTTATCTTGCAAACTATGGAAATAACAACTTTGGTTCAGATGTATTACTGAAATTGTATAATTCGAAGAATCACGAACTCATCGGTATTTCAAAAAAAGACAAGAAGTACATTAAAGATAATACCTGGGAATATTTTGGTTTTGACAAGCCCATAAAATTAGAAAAGGGAGAGTACGAATTCTCGCTAACACTTGTAAATAAAAAGACGCACTCGATGCTTTCAGTATGGTCAACTGAAAGAACATCGGAAATAAATAGCTATTTAACTGTTAATGGAGAAGAAACTGATCTTTCATTCAAATATTTATTACATAAAGCAAAGAATATTGACGAAAAAAAATATCGGGTCCATAGACTAGAGCGAGCTGTTGCAGTTGTAGAAAATTTAGAATGCCCGGAAGGGCCTTATTTGATCTCCGATATTGATAAGTACCCTCCAGTTATAAAAATTGGCAATCTAAGTTACGAAAGCACTATTGGAGAGATTACAATCCATCTTCCAGAGAAATGTTCAGGATACGTGATTATTCCCCGTCCTAATGATAATTATCTTGCTTATGTAGATGGGAAATTAAAAGATATAGAGCAATACTTAGGGGTCATGCCTGCAGTTTATGTAGATAATAACACTCAAATTTTTATCAAAAAAAAGCCTTTTTATCTTATGACTGGTTTTATTATTTCTTTTCTTTCGTTATTATTTTTCATAATTCTTTTATTTTTTAAGCGAAGGAGCAACAGTTTTTAATCATAGCCTTTTATGTTGACTAATTTAAAATTTTGATATTCGATATCTTCTTATGTAAAATGACTGATTGAAGCCAAACAAATTTGAGTTATTATAACCTTATTTTTAGATGACATGAAAAAGATAAGATTTAACTTGAAAGTAAATGTTAATACCACAAAGGAGTTTTTTCTCTCGATTAAAAAAATATTTCCTCTTTTAGTATTAATTTTATTTATTCCAGCTAAATTTCAATTTGCTGAAGAAAATGTCATATCTATTCAAGGGAAAGATGGAGCACCTTTCTTCGATCGTCACGGAAATTTAAACATAGTTTATATAACTTCCTATGGCAGGATAGGATTATTAACGCAGCAAGAAAGCAAATTTAAGATTGCTGATATTCAAAATATTCATTATACAGATAATATTTCTTCTATCTGTACGAAAAGAGATAAGATAGGAAGGATATGGCTTGTATGGGAAGAAAGAGGATCTGAAAGAAGTGATGTATATATAGCTCAGTTGAGAAACAACAAAATCGTTAATCCTGCCGCTTTGACTGATAATATGAGAGGATTTAATTTTTCACCCAATATAAATTTTTCCCTTGAGAATGATTTGTTTATGGCATGGGTAAATTATTATCAAAAAAAATACACAATCGTGGTTAAAAATGTTACAACAAATCAATGTTGGCACATAAATTCTTATTCAGCTCTTGACCCTCAATTAATAATCGATGGAACAGGAAAAATATGGCTTTTCTGGGTTGGACAGCTTAGAAATTATGACGAAATTTTATATACTACTCTTGATGGGGAGAAATGGAAAGAACCTTCAAGCTTAAATCAATTTCCTGATGTCCCTCATATTACTCCCTCTATCGCTTTGGATTTTTATGGCTTTCCTCATGTTGTATGGAGTTCATATGACGGAGATGACTATGAATTGTATTATTCATACTGGGATGGAAATAAATGGCATAAAGAAGAAAAAATTACCAATAATATTAACACAGGTGACACTTTTCCTTGTATTTCATTGTTTTTAGATGGGATTCCTACAGTTGCTTGGGTTAAAAGTATTAATTGTAAACACGAAGTATGGCTAATCCATAAAAATGGTGAAGAATGGAGCCATGAGATTAAAATCTCAGACAATGAGGACATAATTAGACCTCCAAAGCTTATTTCCTCGGGAGGAAAAATTGGTGTTTTATGGCAAACCGGAACAGAAATTAAGGCCTTTTTAATACAGCCTCATGAATTGCAGGAAATATTCTTCTTTCCAAAAAATAAAAAAGACTCCTTTCTCACTATTCTTGAATTAGACAAGAATAAATATATTGGTTTTGGAAACAGCATTACTTATGGAATAATAAACTTACTCCCTGCTCCTGACAAAGGTTATATACCACGACTAGAAAAGCTTATTGATGACAATATAAGTAATAGTACAGTTCTAAACCGTGGTGCTGGGGGTGAATACACATCCGAAGGCTTGAGCCGGATTAATTCAGTGATAAATAGTGATAAAGCAAAAACTATATTTCTGATGGAGGGAACAAATGATATGAAAGATACAAAAATTTCAATAGATACAGCCGCCTTTAATTTGCAGGAAATGGCAAAAAAATGCCTTGATTTTGAAATGACAGTCTTTCTTTCATCTATAATTCCAAGATTATCTTGGTCTGAAATGTTAAAAGAACGAATCCTTGGACTTAATAATAAAATTAGATCAATAGCATCCAATCTAAAGCTATATTTTGTCGATCAGTTTAATGCTTTTTATAATTATCCGGGAGGTTGGACAACATTATATAGTGATGCAACGCATCCGAATGAGACAGGTTACCAATTAATGGCTAATACCTGGTATAAATCTCTTGAAGATACTATTCAAAAACCTTCTATAGAAATTAACAAAGATTCTCTTTTTTTCGAAGGACAAAAAGAAGAATCAAACTTTCCTCCTCAGGTATTCAAGATAAGAAATTCTGGAGTAGAAGAGTTAACTTATAACATTAGTGCAGATAAAGATTGGATGAATGTTTCTCCTGAGACCGGTGATTCAAAAGGCGAATGGGATGAAATTCAAGTCTCAGTAGACATTTCAAATTTATCTTATGGAACGTATCAAGGAGAGGTTGTAATTACATCAAATAATGCTGATAATAGTCCACAAAAGCTGACTGTATATTTAAACATTAAGTTTCCCCCTTCTATAGAAATTAACAAAGATTCTCTTTTTTTCGAAGGACAAAAAGAAGAATCAAACTTTCCTCCTCAGGTATTCAAGATAAGAAATTCTGGAGTAGGAGAATTAACTTATAACATTAGTGCAGATAAAGATTGGATGAATGTTTCTCCTGAGACAGGGAATTCAAAAGGCGAATGGGATGAAATTCAAGTCTCAGTAGACATTTCAAATTTATCTTATGGAACGTATCAAGGAGAGGTTGTAATTACATCAAATAATGCTGATAATAGTCCACAAAAGCTGACTGTATATTTAAACATTGAATTACCCCCTCTTTATTCTCCAATAAATTTTCATGGAGAAAAGAAAAAAAATAGATCTTTATTTCAGGTAGAATATATCAATATCTTGGCATGGGAAGCAAACCCTCAAAATAAAGATATTATAGAAAAATATAAAATTTATCTTATTGATGAGGGCGAAAATATTTTATTGAGAGAAATTAATGTGGATACTTTTGAATATTGGATACGAAAAGTGGATAAAGATAAAGTTTATAAATACGGACTAACTGCTTTTGATATTTATGGAAGAGAAAGCGATCCTGTTTACACTGAAGTCGAGTAAATCATCTGGGACAAATTCGAATATCATTTAAAAAAACAGCAATTATGTGCTAAAGTGATTAGAATGTTAAAAAAGGAAGATTTGTAATGAAACTAATAGTTGAAGCATTTATTGTTTCGGGTCTCATATCATTTATTTTAACTTTGGGCTTAACAAAATTAACTCATAAATGTAATTGTTTTAATAAATTTAACAATAGAATCTTTAAAGAAAAAAATGCACCAAGAATCGGAGGGATTTCTTTATTTTTTTCTTTATTTATTTCTATGCTATTTATTCGCATGATTACAGCTAATTATATTTTCCAAGACCTAGACAAAGTTATAAATATCCCTCTGTTAATTATTGCTATCTTAATAATTTTTACTTTAGGCTTATATGATGATTTTATTGGCACAAATGTTTTGAGTAAAATTTTTTTCCAGATTATTGCGGCAGCAATAATTTATTTTGGCGGGCTTAAAATAGCAGAAATTAGTATTCCCTTTATAGGATCTAAAAATATAAATTTTTTCCTGTCTTTTTTATTAACTATTTTATGGGTTTGCGGTATAACAAACGCTGTTAATATTATAGACGGAGTAAATGGATTAGCTGCCGGAATATCATTTTTTGCACTCCTTTCTCTCGGAGTCTTGGCATTTTTATCGTCTCAATATTATCTTGTTGTGATTATAGCTGTCTTATTAGGGGTAATAAGCGGATTTTATCCCTTTAACTTCCCTAGAGCAAAAATATACTTAGGAGATTCTGGGAGTTTAGTGATTGGATTTATTCTTGCCGCTTTATCTATGGCAACAATTCAAAGAAAGGCTTCATTAGCTATTGTTTTATTGATCCCTATTATTATTTTATTTCTTCCAATACTAGAAACGATTGTAACAATAATAAGGAGAATTTATAAAAGGAAGAATATCTTTAAGAGAGATACTGACCATCTTCATTATAGGTTTTTAAGAAAAGGCTTTTCTGAAACTAAAACAACATTGATTCTAACTTTCATATCGTTTTTATTTTCATTGAGCGGGATACTGTTTGAATTTGTTAAAAGAGAACTAAGAGTATTACTTCTATTTTCTATATTTTTAATTTGTTTTTTTCTCTTGAAATATTTAGGTTATATCAGGATAAATTCAAGATCAAAATGACTCTATATATTGATAATATTTCCAGATAAATGTGTGCACATGTCGTTAGAGAAAAAATTAGTTGACCTCTGTCAATAAGCACAGTAGACTGGCTTTTAACTTAAGGTAATAAGGTTTTAAGATGAAAGGATTGATATTAAGCGGAGGGAAAGGGACGAGACTGCGTCCTTTGACTTTCACACAGGCAAAACAACTTGTCCCAGTAGCAAATAAACCGGTTTTGTTTTACGGGATAGAGGCATTAAAAGAGGCTGGGATCGAGGAAATCGGTATTGTTGTGGGTGATACAAAGGATGAGATTAAAGAGGCAGTTGGAGACGGAAGCCGATGGGGAATTCACATTTCTTACATCGAGCAGGAGGAACCTTTGGGATTGGCCCATGCAGTTATGATATCTGAAAGCTTCCTTGGGAAAGAACCTTTTGTCATGTATCTGGGAGATAATATCCTGAAGAATGGAATCAAATCTTTGGTGGAAGATTTTAGACAGAAGAAGCCTAACAGCCTGATACTGTTGACAGAAGTCCCAAACCCCAAGATGTTTGGTGTGGCCGAGCTTAAGGATGGAAAGGTTGTACGGCTGGTTGAGAAGCCAAAGAAGCCTATGAGCAACCTTGCACTGGTTGGTGTTTATATGTTTGATTTTCATGTCTTTGAGGCAGTAAAAGCCATTAAACCATCGTGGCGCAATGAGTTGGAAATTACGGATGCCATTCAGTATCTTGTCGATCACGGCTGCGAAGTACAGCCTCATCTTGTCAGCGAGTGGTGGAAAGACACAGGGAAGATCGAAGATATCCTGGATGCCAACCGCCTGATTTTGGAGTCAATAGAAGGAAAAACAGAGGGACACGTTGATGAATCATCAAGGATAAACGGACAGGTGGTGATAGAAAAAGATGCTCTTGTGGAGAGAAGTATCATCAGGGGGCCTTCTATTATAGGACAAGGGTGCGAGATTATCGACTCCTATATAGGGCCCTTTACATCTATACAAAAGAAGTGCCGAATTGTACGATCCGAGATCGAATGCAGCATCGTTATGGAGGGAAGTGAGATTCTAGATGTTGGAAGCCGCATCGATGAGAGTCTTATCGGGCGAGAAGTGAGAATCTTCAAATGTCATCCAAAGCCTTCTGTCTACCGATTCATGGTCGGCGACAAAAGCGAGATCGGAATAAAGTAAAAGTTATTGTGAGGAGCGAGCTAATATGGCGATTTCGTTCTTTTTTTGTTATTAAGGGCGAGCAAAAGGAATATTGTAATCTCTATAATTTAAATTAACTCATATTTTTAAGGATTTTAATCAGATTTAAGAGGGAGAGAAACATGATTGACGGTGTAAAAACAAAGAAATTACGTGTCATTCCCGATGAAAGAGGGAGGCTTATGGAAATTATGCGCAGCGATGATAGCCTATTTTTGAAATTCGGTCAGGTTTATGTGAGCACTACTTTTCCTGGTGTTGTGAAGGCCTGGCACTTTCACAAAAAGCAAACAGATAATGTTGCCTGCGTCCATGGCATGATAAAACTGGCGTTATATGATTCGAGAGAGGACTCTGCGACTTTCAAAGAAGTGAACCAATTCTATCTGGGCATTCATAATCCAATGCTTGTTCAGATTCCAAAAGGAGTCTATCACGGTTGGATGTGCGTAAGCGAAGAAGAGGCCCTTATCGTTAACATTCCAACAGAAGTATATGATTATGAAAATCCCGATGAGCAGCGTATGGATCCTCATGACAACGATATCCCTTACGATTGGAGAAGAAAGGATGGCTGAGGAACGCCGTATTGAGGACAGGACTCTTCTAGTAACAGGAGGAGCAGGTTTTATTGGAAGCAATTTTATCCATTATTTGCTGAAGTATTATCCGCGATGCAGAGTAATCAATCTGGACAAGCTGACCTATGCCGGAAACCTCGATAACTTAAGGGATGTGGAAGACGATCCCAGGTATGAGTTTATACATGGAGATATCCGAGATCGTGAGGTTGTTAATAAGATTATTAAGAGAGTTAACGGCATTATCCATTTTGCTGCAGAAACTCATGTGGACCGCTCCATCCTGGATGCTGGCGAATTTATTCTGACAGATGTTTACGGGAGTTTTGTGCTTTTTGAGGCTTTAAAGAATTCCGATGTTGAATTTTTCATCCATATCTCAACGGATGAAGTTTATGGAAGTCGTGATGAAGGATATTTCAAGGAGGATGATCCCATGTGTCCTTCTTCGCCCTATGCTGCAAGCAAAGCTGCTGCGGATAGGTTGGCCTATTCCTATTGGGTGACATACGGTTTGCCTATTCTTGTTATCAGGCCGAGCAATAATTTTGGGCCCTATCAGTATCCGGAAAAGTTTATTCCTCTTTTTGTGAGCAATGCATTAGACGGGAAACCTCTGCCCTTGTATGGAAAGGGAACGAATGTTCGAGACTGGCTTTATGTGGAAGACAACTGCCGGGCCATAGATGTTGTTATGCGGAAGGGACGCGCAGGAGAAGCATATAATGTTGGTGCTAACAATGAGGTTGCGAATATCAGAGTGGCAGAGCGTATCGTGGATTTGCTAGGAAAACCCAGGAGTTTGATTACCTTGGTCAAGGATAGGTTGGGCCATGACAGGCGGTATGCAGTGGATTGTCAGAAGATCCATGACCTAGGATGGAAGCCTGAAAGGCAATTCGATGAATCGTTAGAACTAACTGTCCACTGGTATCAGGAGAATATTGATTGGTGGCAGAAAATAAAAGAGAAATCCAAGGATTTTAAAGACTTCTACACAAAGTATTATAAAGACAGATAAGCTAGAAGTTTATGAAAAAAAATATTCTTATTACTGGAGCAAATGGTCAGTTGGGAAGTGAAATAAAATATTTATCTCAATTTTATAATCTCAGTTTCATATTCACTGATATCGATGAACTTGATGTAACATGTATTGATGATGTGAAAGCATTTTTTTCGTCTCATAAAATTGACTACGCAGTTAATTGTGCTGCTTATACAGCGGTAGATAAAGCAGAGGAAGAAAATGAACTGGCAGATATGGTAAATCATATAGCTGCTCGAAATCTAGCAATAATTTCTTGTGAATTCAATGTGAGATTAATTCATATATCAACAGATTTTGTCTTTGACGGAAATTCATCAGTCCCATTTACAGAAAAGGATAAAACAAATCCTGTGTCTGTATATGGAACAACTAAACTGTCAGGCGAAAAAGCCGTTCTTGAAAATGGAAAGGAAGTAATAATCATACGCACTTCATGGCTCTATTCCTCTTATGGAAATAATTTTGTTAAAACCATGATTCGCTTATCTAAAGAGAGGGATTCGCTAGGGATTGTATTCGACCAGATCGGAACTCCAACTTATGCGCGCGATTTAGCCGATGTGATTTTCCATATAATTAATTCAGGTAATTTTCAGTCAGGGATTTATCACTACAGCAATGAAGGTGTAGCAAGCTGGTATGATTTTGCAAAAGCAGTTGTAGAGATGGCAGGTATTAAATGTAATATTTATCCTATTGAGACATATCAGTATCCGACTCCAGCAAAAAGGCCGTCATATAGTATTCTAAATAAAGCAAAGATTAAGAGTGTATATAAAACAAAGATTCCTTATTGGAAAGATTCACTGGAAAATTGTATTAACATATTAAAACAAAAAGACATATAATATGATGCATATTGCCATTCACTACTATAAGAACAAATAATTGGCTAAAAAAGTTAGAGACCGAATCATTGGCCTTGGGAAAAATGCAATAATTGTTAATGCTGATATAATTGATTTCGATTTAGTAAAAGAAATGGTAGAAAAGACCACTCGAAGATTAAATACCATAACTGTCGTTGTTAACTGTACAACATTGAATATACCGAATATAAAATTTAGGGATTTAGAATGGGAAAGTATTCAAGAACATTTTGATTTAAATATCAAGGGATCTTTCAATATTCTAAAATGTGTTGTGCCGATTATGGAAAATAACAAATATGGAAAAATAATAAATATTACAACGCAGTACATTGAAAGCCCTAAATCAGAACTATTACATTATATAACGGCAAAATCTGCACTTCATGGTTTTACAAAAGCTCTAGCCTTTGAACTGGCACCTAAAGGTATTAGAGTTAACATGGTTTCTCCTGGTATGACTGATACAGAATTAATAGCCAACATTCCGGAAAAAGCAATATTATTAACCACAGCACAGACACCATTGAGACGAATTGCAACACCGAGGGATGTTGCCAAGGCTATAAGCTTTTTAGCGTCGGATAAGTCAGATTTTTTAACAGGTGAGACCATCAGGGTGAATGGAGGTCAAATAATGCTGTGAAAAATCTGAAGTATTCAGAAATCTTGAGTCTTAATAAAGAATTATGTATTAATCTCAAGTCAAGCCCTTATAGAATAACTGTTCTTTCAAATATCATTGTTCACCAATTAAAAGAAATCTTGGAATATTCGCTAAGATCTGAAGGCATAAATGCTTATGTAATGATTGGTGATTATGATAACATTGTTCAGGATAGTTTTAAATATAAGGGTTCCAATTTAATCATCATTTTCTGGGAATTGTGCAATATCGTTGATGGATTGCAATATAAGATAGAATTGTTTGATGATAATAAATTAAATGCAATCCTTAAAGAAACAAAATCAGAGATTGACCTAGTTTTTAATAATCTTAAAAATACATCCTTAATCTTATTCAATAAATTTACATCTATTCAGTTTTCCAATTCAAATATTAATAAAAATAATCTTGATAAATTGGCACTTAAATTAAATCAATATTTAGAAGAACAAGTGCTGACTAATGCTGAACTTGTTGATATAGAGAAGGTTATTGTTAAGGTTGGTATAAATTCAAGTTTGGATCTGAGATATTATTATTCTTCAAAAGCATTATATACTATTGAATTCTTCAAAACCTATGCTGAGTATATTAAACCTTTTATTATGTCTGCAAACGGAAAATCTAAAAAAGCCATAATATTTGATTGTGACAATACTTTATGGAAAGGTATTCTTGGTGAGGATGGATTTGATAATATTGAAATGTCAACAAAAACAAAGGATGGGGCTATTTTTTCTGAGATTCAATGTATAGCGTTGTCTCTTAATAAGCAGGGAATTTTAATAGGATTATGCAGTAAAAATAATCCAGGAGATGTTAATCAAGTAATTAAATCTCATCCAGATATGAAGTTAAGGGAAGAACATATTACAATAAACAAAAGTAATTGGTCGGATAAAATAACTAATCTTCGACAAATTGCAAAAGAGTTAAATATAGGTTTTGATAGCATTGTCTTTATAGATGATTCATCTTTTGAAGTAAATCTGATAAGAGAGAAATTGCCGGAAATCACTGTATTACAGGTACCAGAAAGATTGTATTACTATCCTAAAATGCTAAGGGAAAATATAGGATTATTTTATAACCTTTCATTTACCGTTGAGGATAAAAATAAGACTCAGATTTATAGGCAACAGGTAAAAAGGGAAAGTGTCAAAAATGAATTCTCCAATATTGAAGATTACCTTGCTTCTCTGGAATTAGGAATGACTATTTACGAAGATGACAACTCCATTATTCCGCGAATGTCCCAGATGACTCAAAAAACAAACCAATTCAATTTGACAACAAAGAGATATACCGAAGGAGATATTAGAAATTTCATTATGGCGGATGATTCAAAAGTATTTGCGTTTGCTATCTCTGATAAATTCGGGAACAGCGGAGTCACAGGCTTATGTATTATCAGATTTGATAATAAAAATCAAACTGCCGACATCGATACTTTATTGATGAGTTGTAGGATAATTGGCCGAAATATTGAATATGCCTTTATAGATTATTTAATGAATTTTCTTAATAATGACAAAATAGAAAGTGTTACATCAAGGTATATTAAAACTAATAAGAACGAACAGGTGAAAAAATTCTATGATAAATGCTCGTTTTCCTTAACGAAATGTACCGATATAATAAGAAATTATAAATTATCATTGAATAGATATAAGCCAAAAAACTATAAATACATAAAGGTTAGATAATGGAAAATAGAATTAAGGATGTTATGGCAGCAGTTTTTGAAATATCCAAGAAAAAAATTTCTGATGATTCTTCTCCTGATACAATAAAATCATGGGACTCATTAAAACATATGAATTTAGTTGTCGCTTTGGAAGAAGAGTTCAAGATTCAACTTACGGATGAAGAGATTGTAGAAATGATTAATTATCAATTAATAAAATTGATTATAAAAGAAAAAACGAATAAATGATTTAATTATGCAATAGGGATAGGAAACACATGAGATACTGTAAGAAATGTATGCAACCTGATACAAGACCCGATATTTATTATGGTCTAGAAAATTAGACCACTTCCGTTTTCCTATTATGTGAATGCTGAGTCACTATCGCAATAGTCCAAACATATATTTTGTAACTGTTCAGGGAGTGGACTTTTCTTTGAATTTTTATGCAGGAAATACACCCGTTCCCGGTGAACAGTGAGTAAGTTTAGGAGAATATGACTTCGAATATAGGGCCATAGCTTTTGGGGGACTACAATCAACTCCGCCTTCCAACGAGAGGCTTCCTTCAGTGCAAGCCAAAGAATGAAAGGAAGGTAAGTCTTATCGGATAAGGCGTAATCTAAGATCTTTAGTAATTTTAATCCTCTCTTTTTAGTAATATTAAGAACGACATATCCGAGGCGTTTTCCGCTCTGTCTAGCGTACAATTCAAAGGGAAGAAATCTGAATAACTCCCTCTGGTAAGAAAAATAGTAGTTAAGCTTAATATTGGAGTCTTCAGTGATCCAAGGATAACGAATCATCCAGTTAACAATCTTCTCATCGCGGTAGAAATAAAACTTATTTTCTCCAGGTAAGGTAGCGTTTTTTCCTTTTGTAGCATGAATCTCGCATACCGGCCGGACTTCAATTTCGTCACAAATTTTGCATGAGGATTGCAGTAAGCGATAGAAAAAACTCCAACCTCCGGCCTCAGCAAAACGACGGTTTAGAGATAAAAGAGAATGGAAAATACCTCGTGTTTGATTTAGCCGATTTCCCAATGTCCAGAGGACTGAAGAAATTGGCAGTACATGGATATGTAGATAAGAAAGGGGTCCTGCAGGTTTAAACCATTGCTTATTCGATCTAAAAAAATTTTCTCCTATAGGACTGAGTCCTGTAACAGAAAAGTCATATCCTAGTTTGATCAAATCAGCCATAATCGTGATAGCCACTAATTTTCTGCGGAATGATTCGTGTACAAAAAACGTGGATAGAGCATAAACCTTCGAAAGTTTTCTCTTGTGCCACAAAAGGCAAGGAAGTATTCCAAGATACCCAACGCACTTTTCACCGTAATAAGCAACCAAAAGTCCTATGTCATCTGGTGAGGCAGCGGGGTTCTTTGTGTGAGACAGTGCTTTTATCTCTGTAATCGGCAGTACTTCATATCGCTCTTGATCCTTCTCTGCATTCTGAGCAAAGGACAAAAGATCACACACAGGAATAGTTTCCACACGGATTTGTCCCATCAAGATGCTCCTTTTCCTTTTGTCGGGATCAAATTAAGAATGGACCTTATGTCATGAAAAGGGGTCAGCATTTTCTGGACTGTTCCTATCCAATCATAATAGCCGTTGATCTTCATTTCGAATGTATTTAGGTTATCATTAGCATATATAGATATTCTTCTTAGTGATAGAGGATTTGATTTAAAAGTATTGGAGCCGTATATAGTTGTCACAGCGAGTCTGTATCCTGCATTTCTAATTATTTCTTGATGGGAGCGGTCGAAATCCCTCCAAGAGCCATAAGGATATGAAAAAGAGTTTATTTCTCGACCAAGTAGTTCCTCTATGTAATTCTTTGACCCCTGGATTTCTTCAATTGCTTGTTCTTTATAGAGCCATGTTAATCGTCGGTGGGAATTGGTATGTGAGCCAAAATCCATTCCTCCTTTGGCCATATCTAAAATCTGGGCCAAGGAAAGAGGAAGATTTTCACCGAGTGGGAGCAGGGGTTCGTGAAGCCATGGGAATATCTTTTTTGAGCCCACAAAACTGCATATCAAAAAGAAGGTTGCACTAAATCCATATTTTTTTAGTATTGGATATGCATAATAGTAGGAATCAGCATACCCATCATCAAATGTTAAAACTACTGTCTTGTAATTAGCTGGGGCAGATGTTTGTATCATTTTATAAAATTCTGACAAACTAATAACATTAAAATTATAATCATGAAGGAAATTCATTTGAAGATCAAATAATTGAGGGTTGATAGTATAATGGCGACTATGTTTGAAGTTTCTGTAGTGCGAAATACTGTGGTAGGCTAAAATTGTAACAGTATCAGAAGAGAGTGGTTTTATCAGTTTATTAATGTATATTAGCGGCTTGAAAAATTCAGCTATTTGATGTGTCGATAATGATATCATTTTGTCTGTGTATTCTACTTAATTTGATCTATTGTTGTTTTATCATATATTTTTATTATACTTTATCACTCTGTTATAAATAATGGCAACTCAAAATATCACAGGAGTCCCCCAATTTTTACTTTTTCACTTCTGATCAGCCGTTATTAAAATGAGCTAGCCTTTTTTGGGGGGTTGTTCTGACGAAAAAAGCTTTTGACGACTTTTTTTAATGGACTAATCAAATTTCAATTAATATACTTGTGTGATTAGCGGTAATTATGATTGAAATTCGTAACTGGTGAGACAAGAATGAAGAAAAAACTGGTTTTTTTATTGATAAGCGTTCTTCTTGCAGCACAAATATCTCAAGCAGAAGCACTGGGCAAGATTTCAGGCTTGGTGTTCATGGATTACTATTATGTAGCGAATCATCATAATGAAAATATAGAGGGGAAGAACGGTTTCTGGTTGAGAAGAGTTTATTTCACTTATGACCATGACCTTGGGTCATCCTTTAAAATAAGATTCAGGTTGGAAGGCAACAGTGCCGGTGATTTTAAAAGCAGCACAAAGATAGAACCGTATATTAAGGACCTGTATCTGGAATATGATAGAAAAGAAACATCCATCCTGTTAGGGCTTTCGGTCACCCCTTCTTTGGGCAAGCTCGTACAATACTGGGGTTACCGCTCAGTTGAGAAGACTGCTCTTAACTTACAAAAAATGGCCCCGACAAGAGATTTTGGGCTTGCAATAAAAGGATATGCTGCCGGGGAAAAAATATATTATCATTTTATGCTGGCAAACGGAGAAGGTCTGAAGGAAGAAGTTAATAAAGAGAAAAAAGTATATGCTGTTGTAGGATTCAACCCGGTAAATGAAGCATATTTCGAAATTTACGGGGATTACGCTCCTGGATCAAACGGACTTTATGATGTTTCTACTTTTCAGGTTTTTTTGGCGTATAAAAGGGAAAAATTTAGAGCAGGCTTACAGTATGCTTACCAAAATCACTCAGGAGGGGAGAAGGATTTTAATCTTCAAGCTGCTTCCGGGTTTGCTGTTTTCTGTTTGAGGGAGAAGGTCAATTTTTTTGCACGGGTGGACAGGATGTTTCATCCGAATCCAAACGGAGAAAAGATAAGTTACATTCCGTTTGATTCCACTTCTCCGTCTACTCTATTGCTGGCAGGATTTGATTTTGAAGTTGCGAATGATTTTAATCTCATGCCTAACCTATCATATGTAACCTATGATGATATCTCCTCAAGCGATTTATATTTAAAACTAACAGCATATTTCTGCTGGTAAAATTGAATTGAGTCGTTTGGATGCTGGACTATGGAACTACCGGAAAAGAAAGAAGGCAAGTAGGGTATACTGAAAAATCAAAAAAATACAGTATATTGTTGATATTACGATAGTTATATGATATAAAATTTATATGATATCCAGTTATAATTATGAATATAGCTAGAAAAAGAGACCGAGTTTTTTATTATATACATAATAATCTTTTAAATAAAAGAATACTAAAATTTTCGATTGTGGGGTTAAGCGGCGTTTTTGTCAATATGGGAGCCCTTTATCTACTTAGTGATTATTTCCATATATATTATATTTTTTCAAGTATAATAGCTATCGAGGCTTCAATTGTATCTAATTTCTTTCTTAACGCTTTATGGACATGGTCGGACAGGGAAAAGAAGAGTTTTCCACAACAATTCATACAATACCATATATCAGTTGGTATCACTGCAATCTTAATTAATTGGCTGATATTAATCTTTTTAACAGAGATACTTGGTATTTACTATTTAATATCTAACCTGATAGGAATAGGAGCGGGGACTCTTTTCAACTTTATTATTAATGATATTTGGACTTTTAAGAAAAAGAATCACCTATGAAAATATTTTACAACCCGAGAATCATTATCGGTTTAATAATATTTATCGGTTTAATAATTACTTATCCGATTTTTTAAGTGCTCTTCCAGCCGTTTTTGGTCAAAGGTTTTGACATGGAAATCATGGAGATCGTCGATTGCAGGTACAGAATACACCTTAAAGGAACCTGTTTTTTGTCCAGGCAATGGAGAGACCATCATTTAAGTCTAAAGAGCAGTACTTTCCAAAATGCCTCTAGGATAATTTTTTTTGATATTTTAGAAACACCGCCTCTACGTTCTTCAAAAATAATCGGTATTTCTATAAAGGAAAACCCATTTTTATAAGCTTTATATTTCAATTCAATATTACAACTATATCCTTTTGATTTAATATTATCCAAATCTACATTTTCGAGGACCTTTCTTCGCCACATATGAAAGCCACTAGTGAAATCATAAATGGGAATTGATAATATTGTTCTTGAATAAAAACTACCAAATTTACTTAATATCTTACGGCTTAGGGGCCAGTTTAATACACCGCCACCTTCTATATATCTTGACCCCACAACAAAATCATATTCATGGATTTTTTCAATGAACGTAACGAGATCTTTTGGATTATGTGATAGGTCTGCATCCATTATACATAAATATTCATATCCTTTGTTTAATCCCCATTTCAATCCAGTAATATATGCGGATGCTAATCCCAATTTTCCTTCTCTTTGGAGTAAATAGATATTTTTGTCATGCTTTTGTTTGGCTTTAACAATATTGGCTGTTCCATCTGCAGAATTATCATCAACTATTAATAATCCGCAGTTGCTCACATATGATCGAACTTCAGCAATTAGCTCTCTTATATTTAAAGCTTCATTGTAAGTAGGAATGATAATGAGCAACCTTTTGCTAATATCATTCATTTTTATAATGCTAATTTAATTATCGTATTCTGCCAATATAGAATTTTGGATCCCCTGTAGGCACTGCTCTATAATAATTGACCAAAACAGGTTTTTTTCCAAATTCAACAATTTTATCAAATTCTTTAAAAAATCTGTTATGCTGTAATGCTTTTCCCCTTCCAGCGGGATACCTTTGATCATATCCGTAATGGGGAATTAATACATAAGAACTCAAAATTGATTCTTTAAAATTACCTCTTAATTTCAGCCCATTAAAATGTCTTATTTTATATGATTTTTCAAGTTCTCTGGTATCTAGATCAAGCTCTTGCGGGATGAATATTTTCGAACCAAGAGGTAGGTTTGATCTTATCCAATGTATAGAAAGATTTCTCGAATCTGGTTTAAGGTCGTATGCATTGACAATAGATTTTACAGGAAGAGTTATGGTAATGATCGCTGCACATAAGAAAATCGGAACTGCTTTATATAATATTTTTTTATTTAAAAAAAAGGGAATTTTTTTTAGTTGTAAGCTTAAATATTTAAAAACAAGAAAAATTCCAAAAGAGCAATATATACAAACAAAGACAAAAACAGCTAGAATGTTTCGCATAAAATGCACTGATAGAGAAGACATATAAATCAATATCAGGAGAGGAAAAGCTAATAAAACCAGGCCTCTTTTTGGATCAGAAACCAGGCTATAGAGGACACCTAACAGCGTGAAGATCATAAATATAACACCATATTCGCCGATTAAGCCGTTACAATAGTAAAAAAATTGAGTTATACCTGGATTTCCCGTAAAGCCTGTATGCCCAGATTTGTAATGATTGATATTAAATACAATACCATCTAAAAATGTACTGAAATCCAGAATGCTGTACGGGACACAAATTATAAATATTATGATCGCTACACAAAATAAAAGTACTATTTTCCCAAGCTTTTGTTTTTTTGAATAGAAAATTATTGCTAAAGCTGATGGAATCAAGGTCAGATAAAAATTATATTTAGATGCAATGGCTAAACCGCACAAAATTCCCGGTATTATTGCTTTAGTTAAAAGTGAATCGATTTCCAGTCTTTTTATTATATACCAGATAGATAGCACCGCAAAAAAAGTTCCAATAATATCAACATTTAAGTACTTTACTGAATGAAATAGGTACAATGGTGAAAGTGTTAATAATAAGGGAGCAAGATAAATTGAATGTTTATTTCCAGAAACATTATGTGCAATTATTCCTATCAACAGCATTGTAACAATAGATAAAAGTGCGAATATCACTTTAGCGGGGAATACTAATCTTTTTTGTGGATAAAAAGGGTACGATATGCTGTCTATTTTTTTTATGTTTTCTATTTCTCCACGTGAGACTGAATTTAAATATCCTAACACAAATGAAGCAGCAGTTATATAATAAGGCAAAGAAGGCCAAATAAAGGTGTGAGGATTGAAATCGCCGGTTTTTAAGATGCGTAAAGGGACCTTAGTCAATGCTGGCTCATCAGGATGTCCGATATAAGGCAAAGAACCGTTGATGATCTTTAATCTAACATAGCCGGAAAAGATAATAATAAACAATAAAAGTATTAGAACAAATTTGTTTTCTTTCGCCCTTATTAGCACCTTGTCCATCTTTTTGTCATTTTAAACATCAAATCTCTATAGTATCTTATTATCAGATTTATACACCTGCCTGAATTATTATAATCAAATCGATATAATTTTAAAAGTTAATAGTAGGTTCCAAAACAATTTTGCCGCTGGTTCTTGATCTTATAATAAAAATTTCAAGGTTATTGTAACCTTTTTTAAAAATATGTTCGGGAACCATAGCGAAGAATCTTGATACCCCTTTTTTAAACCTTTGTGTTTTTGAAACACTGTGAATGATGCCATTCACAGAGATCGCTAAATGGAGAGGCGCATTAGTAATAATATCCCCGTTAATCAAGCAGGGAATAAAATCAGAATCCGGATCTACATTCTCAATAAATGGTAATATCTTACTAATATTAATTTTAACAGACTTCTTTTTTGCTATTCTAAATTGACTAACGTTTTTTCCAATAATATTGTAAGGTTCTGTTTCATATAATCCGTTACGTTTTGATTTTTCAGAACTAAATAAAGTAAGAAAATGGTTTAAAGATTCAGTGAACATCTCACGAAAAGCAGAACTACTGAATGTGTATTCTTTCTGACCTAAAACTGTTCTATTCTCTCTTTGAGGGAAAGAGCTGCTAAATACAGAATGTCCATCCACTGGCCATGGCAATTGTTTACCTATTACATCTGCAATAGTGGGTAAAATGTCTGCTGTTTCAACGTTTAAATCGTTAATTACCCCCTTTTTTTGGTTAGGTGATTTAAAAAAAAGGGGGATTGGCATAATATCTCCGGCATTTTTTTCTGTTAAATTTCTTCTATAGCCGCCAGGTCGAAAACTTACTCCATGGTCAGCTGTAACAATAATCAAGGAGTCATCAAAAAGTTTAGTGTTTTTAAGTTTTGTTAGAAGCTCACCAAGAAGTTTATCTGCATATTGAAGCTGGAGAAGATATCGTTGAAATTCAAAAAAGACAGGCCATTCGTCCTTAGTCCATTTATCCCGACTAAGGCCATAATAAGGATAATTACCATAGGTCTTTCCAGATGGGAGGTATTCTAGAGGTGGATGAGGCAAGAGAATGTGTATAAAAAATAAAGTGGGGACCCGTGAAGGCGACATTGAATCTAAAAATTGTTTAAATAATTTAGATCGACTCTTTAATATTTTCTTTATCTTCTTTTTATTTTTGGATAACTCTACTTTTTTCCTAAAGAATTGTCCCCAGTTTTGAGAGATATCAGGAAGTTTATGAGACAAACTTTGAGGTAATAGATAATGAAGATAGATCACTGAAATATCAGAAAACAAAGCGGTCTGTCTTTCTTTCCAATCTTTGTTATTAGTATATTTATTAATTAAATTTAAATCTTTTGGACATAATTCTGTGTGACTCTCAATCACTTTTAATTGATAGATATCACCCAAAAAGGTAAATAAATTATTTGGATAACCTACAATGGAGGGTGATTTCGGGTTTTCCAATGAAGGATATAATCCGGTTAGAATAGCCGGAATTGCCCATGCTGTCGAATGAACAACTGTAGTAGCATTACGAAACCAGTGAGCTTGATCTGCTAATGAGGCAAAATTTGGATATCTAATTGAATCTATTTGTCTATCTTCATTCATTAAATATGGAGTGGAGATTTCATCAAAAGCAACCATTACAATAGGAGTATAACTTTTTATTTCATTTAGTTGTTTTTTTTGTAAAATTTCATGCTTCTCATGAAAAACAATTTGAGTAACTGGAGAGAAAAATAAAAAAAGAATAGGGAAAATCAGCACTGCTGGCAATAAAAATGTAATGAATGTTTTTGGCTGTTTCAAACGGACATAGCTAAAAATAAAGATTCCTCCCCCTATAAATACTATAACCCAAATAAGTAATTCACCCAAAAAATCAATTTTTTTCAGTATGGGGCAAATAATAGTTATGATTAAAATACCGACAAGGACTAAATGCGCGATTTTACGGATACCATCATTAATCAGTTTTAATCCTATTTCAATTAACACAAGAAACAATGGAATAAGAATACTTAGGAACAATGTTAACAGAACAATATCTATCGGTTTTGAATGCCTAGCAATAAAGAAATCTGAATACCTGGATAATAGATCATATAATGGCTGGGCAATTGCAAAAGCGGATAAAATAAAAATATGTGTGCTGTCGGTAAGAAACTCTTTTTTATGTCTTGACCTTACTTTAATGTTCACTATGAAACCGATTTATTAACCTTTGTCCTCATTAAATACAATATTCTCTCTGAATCATTAATTTTTTTTGATTCTAATATATTAAAATTTATAGAAAATTTCTGTTCAAAATTTTTCCGATCATAATGAGGGAATATATCTTTCCTTGTCTGGAGAAGCCTTTTGACCTGCGAATCACTTTTGGGGATGAACTCTATAATTAGATGTTTGCATAATCTGCAAAAAAAGTTTGAACAATATTCAAAAGAAAGATTATTAGAAATAGCTAAATGATGAATGAGCGCCAATGCTAATATTGTTTCTGTTGGTCCCCGTTCCATAAAAGATATCCGCTCCCGGTTTTCCCATCCAATAGCTGGGCTTGGATTTGTAAGATCGAGTAATAATGGTAGTACTTTTTTTTCATTTCTTTTGAGGCCTTCAATGTAATTCCTTTCTATTGTACCATGATCAATATCAAAAGAGATGGTTTCAATACCCTTTTCGCTGGCAATGCGGCTAAAAACACCAGTGTTTGCTCCCAGATCCCAAACCTGCTTGGAGGTAATTTTATTAAAATAGTTGCTGATTATTTGCTTCTTATCTTGAAAAGCACTTGAGGAGTAATTAAAACTATCATAATAATCGACCCATTCAGTTTTAAAAGACCGCCATTTTAATCTTTTAACTGCGGATTCCAAGCTGTCCATTAACCCTAAATAAGAAATGCGGGACATCTTTTTACTGCTTGTTACACTTTTGTTTGCAAAGTGCTTTTGGCTATAAGCATGAATATGAATGTGAGTTAGAATCGAAGGAATAAATCGAGAATAAAACGGGAGAAGCGAACTTGCCAGGTCGAGAGGTACTCCATCTAAATAAATCCTGAAAAGTTGATTCAATCGAATATCCTTATAACTCATCAAAGCTAAAGGGGCGAGGAAATGCTGGCAGAATTGCCCATATGCTACCCAGGGCTTTCCTTCTTCATGTTTTTCGAAAGAAAGGGTATCGATAAAAACAGTTCTTCCGGAGCTAAATTGTATGTTATAAGCACTAGCATCTTTTAAAGACATGCCATACTTCAGTGCTTTTTTCTGGACCTTTAAAGTGGTTAAAGCAGCATTTTTTAATTGGCTGAAGCACCATTCATAGGGATAGGAAATAAATGAGATCATTTCTGGTTTAATAATCTTATATGCTGAGCCCTGCTCTTCAGGTTTAATGTTTACTTCTTCATGGGGGATCAAGAGGCCAGCATTTATAAGATCTTTATAAAGTCCGGAATTAATGAGGAGATCATATTCATTTTTATATACCTTATTTATCTGACGATAGATCTTTCTATCTCTGAAAAACAGAAAACCATTCGGATCTCGAAAAGAGCTTTTTATTTTTCCTGAAGAATCCGGCACTTTTTATTCTTTTGCCTTTTTTGAAAATATTGAGAGAAAAAAATTCTTTATTTTTTTCCAGAAAATCCTAAGAAGAAAAGAGACGCCGACTAAGCCGGCAATAATTAATTGAATAACATAACTTCCGGTCCCAGGATCAATATAACAGAACAGTTGAATAGGAAATATTGTGATAAATAATAAAAAAAACAAGCCACATTTAAGCAACTTATTTATCTGTCGCAGAATATTTTCTCCTTATTTAAGAAAGATTAAATTTAGTATTTGGAGATAGAAATTTGGTTTTTCTGTTCATGACAATCTCCGCTCGATTTCATCAAATTTTCACCCTTTGAGCTATTGCATCAACAATAATACATTGAGCAAACATATACTGTCAACAAGAAGTCCGCAAGAAATAGAGAATCTCATAGAATTGGCCTGTATAAAGCGTATAAAGAGTAGAGTAGTGGGAGTGAAGTGGTCTAATTGTCAAGACCAAAATTGAAGCTTTTTTTAGGTGTATTTCCTTGATCATGCTACAGCCATTTGCATCTGACGATAAGCCTCGAAAGGTGTATCGTATTTTCCTAAGGATTCGAACTGCACCTCAAAATTAGAACCACCTGGAGTGCTAGTATTTTCGTGATACAATAAAAGCATCATCAGTTGGATAAAAAACCCTGAAAGGAGGCTGATGATGTCTAACAAACATGCGAAACGTTACATCACGAGGTTCAAGTTTCAGGTGATCATGGAAGTTCTTAAAAGTTCTAAGCCGATAGGCCAGATAGCCCGTGCCATTTGGTGACCTTATGCTCGCATGTTATAGCGAATATCCAAATGTTTGCTAGCGTTTTTCAATGTCTTGTAAACAATAATCATACGCATTTTCTCTATAATTTGAGTTTTAAAGAGTTAAAAGTCCCTTTCTTAGGGGGGTAATTCTGAAAATTTTATCATCTATTATTCTTAGGTGCATAAAAAGCCCCAGTGCCTGTTTTACGTATTAAAGTATAATACTTTCCTAAAGCCCGCTTGAAATTTTCCGTGAATCGTTCAAAGGTACCCTTTTTAACAGAAGTGTAAGCCAATTCTTTGAGATATCGATCAGCTAATTGTCCGTTTAATTGAACTATACTAAAATAACCTGACTCAAGACATTTTAAAATATTGTTTTCATCCATTCTTCCTGTAACTATCATCTCACTAGTATTAAATGGATCATATTCAACAGATTTCTTAGCGTAATGACATAGTAACATATTTTCGCAGAGTACTGGTCCAGGTTGAGTTGCTAAGAAAGATGCATCTTCAAGAAAAATCTGGTGTGTAAGTCTATACTCAGAGTAAGGAAGTATTTCCTTTCTTACGATCTTCTGCGATGCCATCGTAATTATGCCGAGTGCCAAAATAAGAGGTAAGATGGAACAAATCAAATTAGGATTAAAAAAGTGTCGAAGGATTTTTCGTAGATACAACAAAAGCATCGCGGCAGCAATAGAGAGGCAAATAAATAAATCAAAGAATACGTTGACATCTACCCCATTTTGACCTGAAGTGTAAACTCCTGTGGCAATAGAAATTACTAAGTATATAGAGATAATCCTGAAGCGATTTTTTTTAAAGGCATAAAGAACCCAAGGGAATACCGCAATCAGAGGAATTTTCATTTTAGTTCCCAACTCTACCCCTCTGTCTATCGCTTTCTGGAGGCTATAGGTATTGCTAATACTAAAAGAAAGTTGATGAAGGAATTCACTGCCGAATATCATATAGGTTATGAAAACAAAACCTCCTCCTATAAACGTAAGGTAGCCGATCCACTTCAGAAAATTCCTGCGAGAGTGCAAAAATATATCTATTGTGACGGCAATTGGTATTAGAGCTAAATTATGCTTTATGAACAGTCCTACAAAGAAGAGAAGCGCAACTATGAACATCTTGGAGCCTTTAGAACGATTTTGGAGGTAGACTAGCAGTCCACCCACTATGAATACGTGCCCCAACATCTGGGGATCATTCATACCCACATAATGCGGAGCATAGGCTGCGAACAAACCTAAGCAGAAGATACTAGCAAAGACAGTATCGTAAACTTCTCCTCCCAGTTTCCTCACTGTATAACCTGCACCAAGCGAAACCAACAATAAGCATAAAAAGGCAATAATGCGGCCTGTGAGCAGTGGATCACCTGATAATTGTCCGATAACGCCTACAAAGTAGAAGGAAAACGGCGGGTAATCTAAAGGCATCCATTCATTCTGGCCATCATAAAGAGGCAGCCCAGAAGCAGCTTTGAGGCCATGATATAGATTCCAACCTTCATTATAGTCAATTTCAAATTTGAATCCAATACGTATAATGGGAGCTAAGAGTAATAATAAAACAGCTGAAGCCAAGAGACCTAAGATAAACCACCGAAATAATAGGAATTCTCTATTTTTATAGACAGGCATTCTTAGTTATTTATAGACTTTCAGGAAATATAAGCAATATTTCCACGCCATAGGAATTAGAGGAGTTCGGATATAATTGTAACAAACTAATAAAAAAAGGAATTTGCTTTTTGTGGTTGCTTTGATTTCTACTCATTTTCGTTCAATTTTCACCCTCTGAGTTGCTACATCAACAATAATACAGAAAACAAACAGATTCAGTCAATAAGAAATCCGCAGGAAACAGACGATCTCAGTAAAAATGCTTAATTAGGGCGGAAGAGTAATAGACTTCTTCCTTAATTGATGCTCAAGGAGTTCCGGTTTTTATACATATTCCGCTCTTTTCTCCGCTGCCATGTTAAGCTGGACTTTGGGAGGAGGTAGTCTTTCTGCCTTGAAGGTCAGGTTGAGGTGGTTGATTATCTTGTCAATAACTCTGTGATTTTCTATAAGGGAGACAACCTTCCTGTTTGCCCAGATCAACACTAGTTGGTTGAATCATACTTTTCACAGTAGTTTGTCCTCCTGCATTTACTTTACCTTTGAAAACCTCAATCTTAATGTCGTCGCAATATACTTGAGGCCTCGCTTTAGATACTGAAAAAAGTTAGTTCCTGTTTTTGAAACCCCATACTTTCTTGGAATACAAATGTATGGTATCTCTACTACCTTATAACCCTTTTTTATCGCTCTATAGATCAAATCAATAAAGTACTCCCCATAGTCACCTCGTAGCCTCATATCGTCAAAAACTGTTACCTTAGCAGCAATAAATCCACTTGTATAATCCTTAAAGGAAGGGTGTAATAAAATCATTATAAACAAATTCAAAATCCTGCTTAATATAACCGCGATCAACGAATCTCTGGTTCCTCTAATATCTTTACCGCCCTTGATAAAACGAGAACCAACAGCGATGTCATATCCTTCGTCTATTTTTTTCAATAATTCAGGTATTTTCTCTGGAGGCATTGAAAAATCACAATCCATCCACACGATTACATCACCAGTTGCTAAAGAAATACCATCTGAAATAGCAGAAGTTAATCCTCTTTTGCCAATCCTTCTTAGCAACTTAATGTTTTTATTGGAATTCCTCACACCCTGAACAACTTTCCAAGTTTGATCAGGCGAATCATCATCAACAATAATTACCTCTAAAGGCCGATTTACATTCTGGGCAACAGCGTATATCAATCTTCCAATATTTTCACTTTCATTATATGTTGGAAGAATAATGGATACTGCATGACAACTTTTCATGGCGCTCCCATTTTGCAATTTTTTTTGTGAAAATTCTCCACTTCCATCCCTTATTACACTAATTTCGTCAGCAAAACATACTGTACTTTCTGCTAATAGATTTTTTCCTCAGCACTATAAGGAAACAAATCCTTTGCCATACCCTACTTCCAATATTTCCTTGTCTGTCAGATTAATTAGATTTATCTGCTTTTTTAATGAAGTGCAGTTTCATTATAGCAAATGAGATAATTGAAAATTATAGCTTCTTATTTAGACAACAGAAATCTCTAGAATTACCTCAGCCCAAGGAGAATAACACCCATTACGATGAGAACGATCCCAATCCATCTGTTCAAGAATATCGTTTCACCAAAAAGGTATGCACCTGCCAATACAACAATGACATAACCCAGGCTTGACATTGGGTAAGCATAACTGACATCCCGTCTTGCTAAAACATCAAGCCAAATAACAGCACCCAATCCTAAAGACAAAAAGCCAATAAGAACATATAAATTGGTGAATGTACTTACGAGCTTCGTCAAGGCGAATGAAAGCTCGCCTACCTCAGACATACCCTTTTTAAAAAGAAGCTGCCCACCTGCTGTCAGTACTACAGAAAATAAGATTAATAAAAATACGTACACCCTATACCTCACTTTTTCTGGCGACGCAAACCACCGAACTACCAAAAGGGAGATTAACAAATCTTAGTAGGAATGCCTCAGACTTCAAGATGCTGATTAGTATACTGTTGATGACCGGATTTATAGGAATTTGGTTTTTCTGTTGATGACGATTTTTTCTCAATTTCATCAAATTTCTACCCTCTGAATAGCTACATTACTAATAATAATACCCACAATAAAGATATTTAGTCAATGAAAAATCTAATCAATGGGGAGAGGCTCAATTATCCTAGAAAACAGCCGTTATTTTATATTTTTCAGAACAAATTGCGCTTAAACTATCTACAATAGAAAGTGAATATTGAAATTTTTCCACTGCCTCAGGATACATTGAAAGGAAAACTATTATGTTTTTATAATCAGGCATTTTTTTTATGTATTTCTTTTATTTTATTGCAAATAAAAACAATCTCTTCAACCCTTAAGCTAGAAGCTGACGGTAAGTAAAGTCCACTCTTTGACAACCATTCTGTATTTTCATAATTACCATTACAATTACATCCGTATTCAAGTAGTGATTTCTGTCTATGCATTCCAGTAAAAAACAAACGAGTATCTATGCCTTCTTTTTTTAGCTCAACAACCAATTCATCTCTTGTAATTCCAAACTTTTTTTCATCAACGATTAAACCATTCATCCAATAAACATTTTTAGCGTAATCTTTTTCAGTTGTTGCAGCAACGTGATAATGTCCTATTTTAGCAAAATAAAAATGTCCGGTTTATGAAAAATAAGTTAAGGTTCTTATTTACAAAAAAAAGTAAGGAGAGCCTTAATGGAAGAGGACATTATAG
>Ga0315545_1000493_pt1 | contig 41235 bp, 37 predicted proteins | sample SalMarSW160210MG_FD_203096 | JGI IMG/M metagenome (GOLD analysis project Ga0315545, IMG submission 203096) | Salt marsh sediment microbial communities from the Plum Island Ecosystem LTER, Massachusetts, United States - Salt Marsh Sediment SW1602-10 ...
AGTGATTATCAGGGTATCCGGTTATCAGGGCGATCCCTTCTTTCTTTTTGAATATTGACTATTTACGATTGACTATTGAATTATTTAACGGGGCTGGCTGGCTCTAAGTCCTTGTGGCTTAGCCACTTACGACATGCAAACTGAAATGTCATCTTCGCCTGCTGGCGGTTTATGTTTGCCTGCTGGCAAACATGCGGGTATTTTAATATATTTTCAAACATTGTCAACAAAAAAATGAAAAAAAAAGCACCTTTTTTGGCCACAGAGAACGCAGAGATCGCGGATTCTATAACTATGAAAAACGAACTACGAACCAACAAATATGAAAAGTAAACTTATTTTGCCACAGATTTCGTAGATTAAGCGGGTTTTAATTAAAAATACTATAAATTCATTGATTTAACAGGTTTTCGGTTTATAATTAGCGAAATACAAGGACGGCCATCAGACGATGGATCGTCGGGGTGGGCTTGAGTATACGTCGGGGGCTCAAACTCGCAAACAAACCGCTTTCCACGTCAGGCCGGTTTCCGAGATTAGTTGAAGGAAGAATTTTTAATATTTAAAGAAAGGAATGTAAAATGGCTATATATTATGTAAACAAGAACGCACAAGATAATGGTGATCATGAAGTTCACAAATCAGATTGCAACCGTTTGCCAAACCAAGAAAATAGGCTATATTTGGGTCAATTTTCGAATTGTAACGATGCTGTGCGAAAAGCAAAGAAAACTTATCCAACAGCTGATGGTTGCTACTACTGCTCACCAGCGTGCCATACATCTTAGCGATGCTTTAGTCCTGTACTATGATTTATGTAAATATGAACAGTTATTTTGAAAAAGGAGTTTAGAAATGGCAAAGAAGAAAGTATTTATCAGTTATGACTATGACAATGACAAGCATTATAAAAATTTATTACTGGCTTGGGATGCTAATAGTGAGTTTGACTTTTCGCTTTACGATCAGTCTGTTGACGTGTCAGTCGATAGCGATGACGCAGCAGCAATCAAACGGGTAATTTCTGCTCGAATAAATGCTTCAACATATTTCCTGTGCATTGTTGGTAAACATACATATAAGAGCGACTGGGTAGCATGGGAAATCAACAAAGCTGTAGAGTTGAAAAAGAAAATTGTTGCCGTTAAAATAGCAAAGGATAATAAATCACCGTCTGAATTGTTAGGTGTTGGAACTGAATGGGCACTTTCATTTACTTTTGATTCTATCAAGAATGCTATTGATCAAGCATAGAGAAAAAACATTAAAACAATGGATCAAGGTCAATTTGAAAAATATCTCAAAGAAAGATACGAACATCAAATAAATTGGTATGACTCCAAGTCGGCGAAGAACAAAAAGTTATACATGTTTTTCCAGTGGGGGGTAATCATTCTCTCTGCTATCGTTCCAGTTTTGGTTGTGTCGTTGACGCAAGGGTTGAAGTGGGTCACGGTTGCAATAGCGGCGATTCTTGCTATCGGTACTTCGGGTCTTAAGACATTCAAGTTCCAGGAAAATTGGATTAGTTATAGAACAATAGCGGAAACATTAAAAAAGGAAAAGTACTTCTACGAAGCGGAATTAGACGATTACAAGGGTAGTTCGGATAAAGAATCCTTATTTGTGGAAAGAGTGGAATCTCTCATATCACGTGAACATTCGTTATGGGTCACAACTCATATAGAAAAAGAGGAAAAAAAAGAAAAGAAAGCTAAAAAAGCAAAGGGTATTAGAGAAAGAAGATATTAAGGCGGAATAAATGAGTAAATAAGGAAAGGGGGGTTTATAAGCCCGGAAATTAATAAGGGAGATAATGTATGCCGGAAAACGTTTTGTATTACGGCGATAATCTTGACATTCTTCAGAGGTATATCAAGGACGAGTCGATAGACCTTATTTATTTAGACCCGCCGTTTAAGAGCAATCAAGACTACAACGTGCTTTTTGCTGAGCGAAACGGCAGCCGTAGTGCAGCACAAATCAAGGCATTTGAAGACACGTGGCAATGGGACGAAGCCTCGGCAAAAACATATCACGAAATCGTGGAAAGTGGGCCGGAACAAGTTTCTCAAGTGATGCAAGCCTTTAACACATACCTTGGTGGGAGCGATATGCTGGCTTATATTTCGATGATGGCACCAAGATTAGTAGAACTTCATAGCGTATTAAAACCAACCGGTTCAATTTATCTTCATTGTGACCCAACGGCCAGTCATTACTTAAAGATGTTAATGGATGCTGTCTTTGGGCCAGTGAATTTTAAGAATGAACTCAGTTGGAAGCGAACAAGCGCGCATTCCGGATCGAAAAGGTGGGGACCGGTTCATGACATTGTTCTCTTTTATACCAAATCAGATCGGTACTGCTGGAATCCAACGTATCAAGAGTATTCACCTGAATACCTTGAAAGGTTCTATAGATTTTATGATGAGAAAGGTCGATACCGTGTTGGTGACCTAACGGGTGCTGGCACTAGAACAGGAGATTCTGGGAAGCCATGGCGAGGTATTGATCCCACAGTTTCTGGGAGACACTGGGGTGTACCGAATAAGATAGTTAAAAAATTAATCGGGAACAAAAACATCAATAATTTAAGTGTTCAGGAGAAGCTTGATATTCTTGATGCTCACGGATTGATTTATTGGCCACCAAAAGGGAAAGTGCCTCAGTTGAAGCGTTATTTAAATGAAGATGCTGGAGTACCTATAGTAGATGTGATTACGGACATTAACCCAATATCCTCTCAAGCCGCAGAGCGTCTTGGTTATCCTACCCAAAAACCGGAAGCGCTTTTGGAGAGGATTATTGAAGCAAGCAGCAATAAGGGTGACATAGTTCTTGACCCATTTTGCGGTTGTGGGACTACTATAGCTGTTGCTGAAAAACTCGGTCGAAAATGGATAGGTATAGATATTACATATCTTGCAGTTTCGCTTATGAAAAGCAGATTAAAAGATATGTTCGGGAATAAAGTAAATTACGAGGTTATAGGTGAGCCAACAGCGTTGAGCGATGCCAAAGCATTAGCAGAACAGGACCCGTATCAGTTTCAATGGTGGGCGTTGGGATTAGTTGGCGCTCGGCCTGTTGAGCAAAAAAAGGGGGCAGATAAAGGAATCGACGGGCGGTTGTATTTTCATGATGAGGCAGGAACCAAAGCGAAAACGAAGCAGATTATCATTTCGGTCAAATCTGGCGAAAAAGTCACCGTATCACAATTGCGGGACCTACGTGGAGTTATAGACAGGGAAGATGCAGAGATGGGGGTATTGATTTCAATGTCTAAGCCGACCAGAGATATGCGGAAGGAAGCTGCAAGTGCGGGATTCTACAAATCAGCGTGGGGGAAGCATCCGAGATTGCAGCTTTTAACTATTGAGGAATTGCTTCGTGGAAAAGGAATAGACTATCCGCCTTCAGAGCATGTTAATGTAACTTTAAAAAGGGCGCCTAAGGCTAAATCCGGAACAACAGTAACACAGCCCCACCTTTTCCACAAAAAGGGAACGCAACCAGAAGAAAACTAAGCCCAGCCACTCATTCCCGCCAATTAAATTCGTATGTCATATATTGTATTGCGTATATCGTGCAAAGTTTCCGCTCCCGGCTGCATAACGCATTTAGGGAAGTAAAATAACACAGAAGAAGGGGAAAGGCAAAGTGTTTTTTGGGGTTAATTGGTTAATTAGTGAATTAGTTAATTGGAAGGAAAAAGGAAAAAGCAAATGTAAAATCCCCCAAGCACAGGACTGGGTAAAAAGGAAAAGCATTCCTTACGTTTGCACCCCCGGCCAGAGACCGGGGCTAAATACGCTCGACGCGGGGCGTCGAGTTGGTATAGGGGGGGAAGTGGATTTCGGATTTGTGATTTGAGATTTCATATTGAGTGATTGGTACATCTCTGGTGTGAGCGGACCCCGGGTTGAACCCGGGGCTAAACGAGGCGGAGGCCCTGGCGGGGCCAGGGCGGTTTTTTAATTGACCCCCCAACGCTGCCTTATAGGCAGGTAAGATAATAGGGTTGGGGGGCTAAACAGGCGCGGCGATAAATCGTGGCGTTAGATGAGGTGAGGGGTGGGCGAGTATGAGGGGGCTAACAGGTATTGAGCTTGCTTTAGTGCCTTATAGGCACGTAAGTGTTTGCTCCTAATGAACTAAGAAAACTCATTGGGCACGATGTTATCTGTAAATGTTGTAATAGGTAGCAGGAAATGATTGGCTTCGTAGCCAAAATGCCGTAGAATTACAACTATTGTGAATCAAAGAAAGTAACCGTCCTTTAGGAGACTCATAATGAAGTTCAATCGCCGCCTTTTTATCAAGTCGGGTATCGGTGCCGGGGTATTGGCAGGGACCCCGCTTTGCGGGAACCCAGCGCAGGGACGATTATCTGCCGCCGGGCCCGGCAAGACAACCATTCCTCAGTTAGACAAGGCCGCTGCCGCGCCGGTGCTGAAGATTTCATCTATTAAATCGCCGGTGAAAATCGCCTCCATCGAGCTGTTACGTGGCGGGAAAAACTACTTTGTCCGCGCCAGATCCACTGATGGTGCCCTCGGCGTCGCCGTCACCAACAGTCGTGCCGCCTATCTCTACCCGATTCTGCAGCAATTGGTTATCCCTTATTTCATCGGCAAAGATGCTCGCGACCTTGATTCACTCATCGATGGTGTGTACGTATATCGCAGCAATTACAAGCTGTCAGGCGTGGCGCTGTGGTGCTGCGTTGCATGGGTGGAATTCAGTGTGCTGGACCTTCTCGGCAAAATTGAAGGCAAGCCGGTTGGGGAGCTTCTCGGCGGTGTGATTCGTCATGAGATTCCGATTTATGTTGCCAGCGGCAATCGCAATACCACGCCACAGCAGGAGGTGGATATCTTAGCAAAGCACATCGAGCAAAACGGGGTCGGGGCAATCAAGTTTAAGGTCGGCGGACGTATGAGTAATAATGCCGACTCGATGCCCGGCCGCAGCGAGGGCCTGATTCGACTTGTGCGTAAGGCCCTTGGTGACAGGGTCACTATATATGCCGATGCGAATGGCTCCTACGACTGTCGCAAAGGCACCGAGCTCGGCAAGCTTATGCAGGACCACAACATTAATATGTTCGAGGAGCCCTGTCCGTTTGACCATCTGGAAGAAACCAAGTGTGTGGCAGACGCGCTGTCGATTCCGATATCGGGCGGAGAGCAGGAGACCAGCCTTCGCCGTTTTCGCTGGATGGTCCACAACAACGCTGTGCAGGTCGTTCAGCCGGACCTTCATTATAACGGAGGTTTCATTCGTGCCATCCGCGTGGCTCGCATGGCCGCCGAGGCAGGAATGTCCGTTATACCGCACATGTCCGGAGATGGCGTTGGTTATGTTGACGTACTCCACTTCGCCTCGTGCACGCCTAACATCGGAGATTTCCACGAGTATAAGGGCGGCTTGGCTCAGACGGGCTCCTGGTACGACCCACCTCTGCGGCTGAAAAACGGTGCTATAAATGTGCCCACCGGCCCCGGCCTTGGGATTACCGCGGACGCTGATATTCTTCGCAATGCCAAACCAGTTGAATAATGAAAGTTCTCTAATGGGACGGGATTTACGTTGATTGAATTGCCGTTGGTAATCGCCCTTTCGGCTTATTGAACATCGCAGAACATCTGTGGTCTCCATAAAACCGACAAGACGATATAATCCGCTTTGCCGCAAGGCATCCTGCGGACTACATTCGCAGTTCGGCGTTTTGACTGAGCAGCAGTTTCTGCAGTGCCTTGACGCCGAGCTTCCGCGGCGGCACTTTATCTTTAGCCGCCATTGCTGCGGCACAGCCTGAAGCATGCCCGATCGCCATAGCAGGGGCCATCGAGCGGGCGGACTGGAACGGTGCTTGCTCAGACGAAATGCAACGTCCTGTTAATACAAGCCCTTCGATATTCTTGGGGACAAGTGACCGGTAGGGAATTTCAAAGCCCTCATGGTTAAAGAAAAATCGCTTGCCGTGGTAGCTCGGCATCGGGTTCGAGCTGATTGCGATTACATCGTGAAAGTGAGTACCCTTGATGGCATCCTGCTCGGTGACAGTGTATTCGCCAAGGATTCGACGCGTTTCACGAACGCCAATACCTGTCGCCGATTGCATTAGATAAACGGACTCCATCCCGGTTTTCCTTTTCATCTCCTGGACTCGTTCCCAGAGCTTCAGTCGTGTCTCTACCTCGGCCCGCGTTAGGTTCTCAACGTCCACTCCATCGCCGCCAAAGCCGGGACCCCACTTCACAACCCGGTCGCCGATGCGGATTCCACCATAAGAACCTTTGATGCCGGAGGGCAGCCCGCCTAAACGGTACATCAGACTCATGCCCATGCGGTCGCCCTTCCTGGCGGGACTCATAAACGGTGCGCCCGCCCGCGCCGCGATGTCACCGTCGCCCGTGGCATCAATGACAACATCGGCGGCAATGGCCTGCCGAGACGATTTGGATTCTACGATAATGCCCACCACACGTGAGCCGTCGAGCATAGGCGCAACGACCCAACTGTGAAGGCGCAGCTTGACACCTTCCTTTTTGACCAGGTTCAGCGACGCAACCTTGGCCGCTTCGGGATCAAAACCAATACAATAGGGCAAATCGCCAGTTGACACATCGTGTTCGGGTTTCGGATACGGATCGTCTTTGATAATGCCGCCTAACCGCACAAGCTCGGCAATATACTCAGCGGGGATTCCCTTGACAGCCTGGAGCGCCTCGGGTGGCCGCTGATTCCGAAAACCGTTATAGCAGTTCATCAATCCTGCCGTTCCATTCCCACCCAGGAAGGGGTATCGCTCGATGAGCAGCGTATCGGCCCCGCTTCGGGCGGCTGCAGCAGCGGCAATAACTCCGCTGGGGCCCCCGCCTGCTACGACTACCTGGTGCCGAGTGACAATGGGTGTCTCCAACTGTTCTCGATAAGTTTGCGAACGCGTTTCCTCCGCCTTGGCGATGGCTGTGCCTGATGTACAAGCACCGGCAGCTAAGGCGGCGCCCAGCGCCGAACCAAGAAATTCACGTCGTCCCATGTTCCGCCAAGCGTTGCGTCGCTCTCGTCCAGTTTCGCGCTTCAATAAATCCGACATGGCCGTTCTCCTCTTATAATAACCGTTCTCTTTTGATTACTACTGATGATAGTTTACAAGACTACAATTTCAAAGACCATTTAGCACGCCGGAGACCACTGTGCAATAAGAAAGACACATTATAACCATAAAATTTTATAGTCATAGAACCGATACCATCCTTTCCTGCTCATCTTGCCCTACGCGGCTTAGATGAAAGTTATGGAGAAATATGTGCCCTTCTGTCTGAGAGACCTGTTCGGCGCACGAGAGACAAAAGAGTAAACGGCTGCGCACTTGACGTTTAGAATATTGTCAACTATAATTAACAACGTTGCGTGTGTAGTTCTCCAACTTTTTACTGAAAGACCAGCTATAGGCAGTCAAGTATAAAATAAAGATAAGGTGAAACAAATGTTTAACAATCTTTCTGAAGCACGGATCTTGAGACAATTTTGTATTATCTTTCTCGGAGTATTGTCTCTTTTTACGGCAGGAGTCTATGCCAAAAGAACGCCCCAGGCTGATTTTGGCCCGCATTTTTGGGATGTGCGTGATTTCGGCGCTGTGGGGGATGGGAAAACGGATGACACGGCGGCGTTTCAACAAGCCTTGAATGCGGCGGGAGAAGCCGGAGGCGGTGTTGTTTATGCTTCTCGCGGCAACTATTTCTTCGCAGGCCATCTGAACGTTCCCAATGCTGTCACGCTGGCGGGACTATGGCAATCGGTGCCGGCCCATAATGGCATCCGGAACCGCGGACTTCCCAAACCTACGGACGACGGCACCACGTTTCTGGTAACAGAAGGCGCCGGCAATGAGGAGGGGCCCGCATTTATTACCCTCAACACAAACAGCACTCTCAAGGGGGTGGTGATATACTATCCTCAACAAAATGTAGATGACATACCCAAACCGTATCCCTGGGCAATCGCCATGCGCGGCAAAAATCCTGCCGTCCTTGCGGTGGAGATGCTCAATCCATACAACGGCATCGACGCTTCGCGAAACGAGCGTCACCTCATCCGTGACGTGCACGGCCAGCCGATCCGGCGAGGCATCATGGTAGATGCCATCTACGACATCGGACGAATTGAGAATGTTCACTTCAATCCGTGGTGGAGTATGAAACCCAGGCTGTTTCAATGGCAGATGGAAAACGGCGAGGCGTTCATCTTCGGCAAGTCCGACTGGCAGTATGTTTATAACACCTTCTGTTTCGGTTACAAAATCGGCTATAAGTTCATAAAAAGCAAAGCGGGTGTATGCAACGGCAACTTCCTTGGTATCGGAGCCGATGATTGCTATACGGCTCTTGTCGTGGAACAATGTGCCCCATACGGGCTGTTGATTACGAATGGTGAGTTTGTGTCTTTTCATGGTCCGGACCCCACGATGATTGATATCGCAAACAGCAATAGGGGAAGTGTTCGTTTTGTAAACTGCGCATTCTGGGGTCCGTGTAATCAGATAGCGAAGATTGGGGGGACTGGAACCGTTGGTTTCGGAGATTGTACGTTTGTCCAATGGGGCGGCAAAGAGGCCAATCGCCCGGCAATCCAGGCCCAGAGCGGCACTGTTTTAATCCGGGGATGTGAGTTCCGACAGGATAAGCCGCAGATTCTACTCGGGAAAGACATCAGCCGGGCTATAATCGCTGAAAATATATTCACGGGCTCCGAACGAATCATCAATCAATCCAAAGGAAAAATACAAATCGGACTGAATGTAAGTAATTAGTTACTGTTGCGAATACAGTATTTGTCATTCCCGCGAAAGCGGGAATCCAGTTTTTTCGCTCTGGACCCCTGCTCCCCGCTTTTGCGGGGACAAGTTTACCCCTGCGGAAGCAGGGGGCAGGGGTGACATCGTCGATTTTCGTTTTCCGCAACAGAAACTAATTAGTGCAGATGAGGTAAATTGTTGACTGCCTTTCAAAATCTTTTGGACCCATCCTGCCGGAATATTCAAACCTGCGCACACACAAAACTTGTTTTATCAGGGCTCGTTTGACATTAGCCTGATTTTCGGCCAGCTATCATAATTAACCATTGATACTGATTTAACCTCAATTTCCGTAAAACCCGGAAAAAACTACATCTATCCTATTCGTTAGAGGTTCGTGACTTGACAATGGTCGTTCTATATCGAAGTGATGGTGATAGGAACGCTGCGAAAATTGGTACAAAAAAAACCGTGGTATTTCGTTTGCACCCACATGTTATGTATTTGTGTTCGCCTGTGAAATTCACTATCATAGCAATGGTTGGAGTCATAATAATTTGTTTAGGTTCTCCTAAACGGCAATATCAGATTAACTGAGGATACATATTATGCACAGTGCACGGGTTGCTCTTCTCGCTGCTTTCATGACTTTTTCCATTCCGAGAACAGCAGTTTCAATACCCGCTTTTCCGGGTGCTGAGGGATTTGGTTCTCAGTCGGTTGGAGGTCGGGGCGGCAAGGTTTTTTTTGTAACAAATCTCAATGACAGCGGACAGGGTAGTTTACGTGCAGCGGTGGAAGCTGACGGCCCAAGAATGGTGATCTTTCGCGTATCCGGCACTATCGCTCTGAAATCAACATTGGCTATTACCAAGCCATATATTACCATAGCAGGCCAAACCTGTCCCGGTGATGGTATATGTTTAAAAGATCATTCTCTCAATATCTCAGCCGACCATGTAATTATCCGCCATATTCGGTGTCGGCCCGGAGACAATGCAAAGTCCGAGGGTGATGCTCTTTCTATATCATCAGGTCGAGACATTATAGTCGACCATTGTTCGACAAGCTGGTCCGTTGATGAAACACTTTCCGCCTCAACAGGCGGTCAACTGGGCAATGTTACCGTCCAATGGTGTATTATTTCCGAAAGCCTGCATGATTCAATTCACCACAAGGGGCCCCACGGCTACGGCTCGTTAATCCGCGGGGGCTGGGGTAACGGATACAGCTTTCACCATAATCTTTACGCTCATCATTATGCTCGACTCCCACGTCCCGGCAATTACAATGACCGCAGTAAAGACCCGAATGGTTTCACCCTCGATTTCCGAAACAATGTGATTTACAACTGGGCAGGTCGTGCCGCGGGGTATAATGCCGACGGTTCAAACAATACGAACAGCATTACCAAAATGAACTTTATTGGTAACTATTATCAAATGGGCATCAACTCAAAAGGAAGCCTTGCTTTTTCAGAAAGTACTAAGTCCGCCAAAGCGTATTTTTGCGACAATTGCATGAACGGCACTTATCCTGGCGCCCCGTGGTCTCTGGTAGCCTTCAGTAATTTTTCACAAGAAGATTTAGAATCTTATAAACAATCAAGCCCGATACCGGTTCCACCGATTCAGACAGATGATGCAATAACGGCTTATGAGTGGGTCCTGGCGGAGGCCGGTGCGACGCTCCCACCTGTACCCGCGTTTTCTGTGCGGGCAGCACAGGTGCGGGCAAATCGTGACGCTGTGGACATCCGCATCGTGGACGACGTAAAAAATAGAACGGGAAAAATCATAAATGATGAAGAAGAGGTCGGGGGCTGGCCTGAGTTAAAATCCACCGAACCACCTCGAGATTCCGACCAGGATGGCATGCCGGATGACTGGGAAAAACAATATGGATTCGATCCCAATGAGCCTGCTGATGGAAATGGCGATGCGGACGGGGACGGTTATACGAATCTTGAAGAATACCTAAACGGTACAATATGAACGCTACTATAATTAAAAAGTCGGCCCAGCAACGCTGGGTTCTGAACAAAACCCGCCGTTGGCGGGCTCTGGTTATAATCTTTCTGATGAGTGCCATATCTACTGGTTCCGGTGCAACTCTTGAACGGGTGAAGTATAACAATCCCGGCTTAATTGTGGATCTGGGTGTAGGGCTTTGGGCATGGCCGCTGCCTATGGATTATGATAGTGATGGTGACTATGACATAATTGTTTCCTGTCCCGACAAGCCGTACAACGGAACGTATTTCTTCGAGAATACTGCCGTAAGGCATCCTGCGGAGAGCGGCAATATAAAAATGCCTATATTTAAGCCGGCTGTTCGGATTGGCGTAGGACATAGGAACATTCGGCCGAGTTATGTTGATGCCCAGCAACGCTGGTTTCCGGAAAAAACCCGCCGTTGGCGGGAGGTTCGCTTACTGCTGCCGGGCAGGGAAATAGTAGATTTCCGTGAGCTGGGGAATCAGTTCAAAAAAACTCGAACAATTTATTCTTCATCTAACGTGCATAGCTCAAAAGAGGACGTCCGTGCCAACCAGTGGCAGTATTGTGACTATGACGGAGATAGAGCTCTGGACCTGATCATAGGCGTTGGCGACTGGGGTGGCTATGGGTGGGATAATGCTTTCGACAACCAGGGCCGCTGGATACGCGGCCCATTGCATGGATATGTGTATCTGATTCACAACACCGGGACTAATGACACCCCACAGTACGTCAAAGCCGAAAAAATATTTGCCGGCGGCAAACCCGTAGATGTCTATGGTATGCCTTCTCCAAATTTTGCCGATTTCGACAGCGATGGCGACCTGGACCTGATTTGCGGAGAGTTTGTTGACAAATTCACCTGGTTCGAAAACATCGGCACCCGTAGGCGTCCTCGATATGCAGCAGGCCGATACCTGACGTATATGGGCAAACCGCTTCAGATGGACCTGTGTATGATCGTACCGGTGGCGCTGGACTGGGACAAGGACCGAGACGTTGACTTAGTTGTAGGCCAGGAAGATGGACGTGTGGCATTGGTGGAAAATACGGGTGAAGTGATTGATGGTGTGCCGCAATTTTTACCGCCGCATTTTTTTCAGCAGCAGGCGGATGAAGTCAAATTTGGTGTACTTGTTACGCCGTGTAGTTTCGATTGGGACAATGATGGAGACGAAGACCTAATTTGTGGCAACAGCGCCGGCTATGTTGGATTTATCGAGAACATCGACGGAGGCAATCCGCCGAAATGGGCCGCCCCGGTATATCTCAGGGCCGATGGAAAGACCATCCGCATTATGGCTGGTCCCAACGGCTCGATCCAGGGACCCTGCGAGGCCAAGTGGGGCTATACGACACTGAATGTGGCCGATTGGGACCATGATAGTCTGCCGGATATTGTTATCAATTCGATATGGGGAAAAGTCCTCTGGTACAGGAACATCGGGACTCGGCAAAATCCTAAACTCACAGCAGCACAACCCATTGAAGTCGAGTGGGCCGGCAAGCCTCCTAAACCGGCCTGGAACTGGTGGGAGCCTAAAGGCAAAATCCTCTCTACCCAATGGCGAACCACGCCGGTAGTTATCGACTATGACTCAGATGGATTGAACGATTTGATAATGCTGGACCATGAGGGATATCTGGCTCTGTTCCAGCGTGTGCGAAGAAATCAAAAACTAATCTTGTTGCCGGGTAAGCGCCTATTTACCAGTGAAAATGTCTCGGTATTTGATTCGATACACCGTCCCAGGAATAAAATTAGTGGTCTTCTAAGAATGAACGACGGCGTTGCAGGCAAAAGCGGCAGACGCAAGTTTTGTTTCGCGGACTGGGACCTTGACGGCCGATTGGACCTCTTAGTGAATAGTAGAAACATAAGTTTCCTTCGAAACATCTCTACAGACCGAAACAAACATCTTTTCAGTGATAAGGGGATGGTCGATAGTCGAATCCTGGCCGGTCATACGACCAGCCCGACCGTTGTGGACTGGAACAAAGATGGCATTGTTGACCTCTTGGTGGGTGCGGAAGATGGATTCCTTTATTATATGAAGAATCCGCATACCAGGAGCATAAAAGGGAAAAGAGAGCAAAAACTATGGTAGGCCGATTATCCAGACGAGATTTCTTGAAATACGTGGCATGGCTCACAGCGAACAGTGTCTTGTCAGCCAGTGCGCACGGAGCAACGAAGGTATCTTCCTCACGTCCCAATTTTGTCTTTATCCTCGCCGACGACCTCGGCTGGGCGGATGTGGGGTGTTATGGCAGCGACCTGCACGAGACGCCCAATATCGACGGGCTGGCCCGACAAGGCATGCGGTTCACCGATGCTTACGCTGCGGCGCCGGTTTGCTCGCCGACGCGTGCATCGATTATGACGGGCAAGTACCCGGCCCGGCTGCACATGACTATCTGGTATGAAAGCTCAGCGAATCCGCCACGCGGCCGAAGGCTTATCCCACCGGTCACGCAGGGTAATATGCCCCATGAACAGGTAACTATAGCCGAGGTGCTCAAGAAGGCCGGCTATTTCACTGCTCACGTGGGTAAGTGGCATCTTGGTGACGCGGCACATTACCCGGAAACCCAGGGCTTCGACGTCAATATCGGCGGTACTTTCTGGGGCGCCCCGACCACATTTTTTTATCCATACGGCGGCTCGAGCAGGTGGGGCGGGGAGTTCCGATATGTGCCGCACCTCGAATTCGGCAGCGAAGGCGAGTACTTAACCGACCGCCTAACCGACGAGGCGATTCGGGTTCTGAACAGGACAAAAGACAAACCGTTCTTCCTCAACCTTTGCTATCATACTGTCCATACGCCAATCGAAGGCAAACCTGAGCTGGTCGAGCACTATAAAAAGAAGGTCAAGCCTGGTATGCATCATCAGAACTACGAATACGCTGCAATGGTACATAGTCTGGATGAAAACCTCGGCCGTATCATAGCCAGGATAAGCGAACTTGGCATCGCCGAGAATACTGTTATCATTTTCTTCTCTGACAACGGCGGTTATATCAACAAGTTTAATAAAAAGGCCGTCACTAACAACTACCCGCTTCGCTCCGGTAAGGGGTCACTATATGAAGGGGGTACCCGAGCACCGTTAATTGTTCGATGGCCCGGCGTTACTAAAGCCGGCAGCGTCTGCCGTCAACCGGTTAGCTCGATCGATTTCTACCCGACGTTCCTCGATATAACCGGCCTGGCCGGTGACCCGAAGCACAACGCTGATATGGACGGCCTTAGTCTCGTGCCTTTGTTGAAAAACCCAGCTGCCAAGCTGAATCGCGACACCCTTTATTGGCACTACCCTCACTATTACGCCACGACCAGTCCGGTGAGCTCGATTCGCCAGGATGATTGGAAGCTAATAGAGTATTTTGAAGATAAGCGCATCGAGCTGTATAACCTCAGGAAGGACATTGGTGAGGAGAACAACCTTGCAGAAAGAATGCCCGAAAAGGCTGAGGAGCTCCGGAAGCGTCTTGGCGCCTGGCGCAAGGACGTAGATGCTCAGTTGCCCATACCAAATCCCAAATACGGCTCCAAGGTCGAAAGATAGGACAGCAGACATTAGATTGGGACACACCTGATATGTGGATTGAATCTTGGCGAGAGCCTAAGCACAGTAACGACCTCGACAGCAATAATCTTTCTGTGTATTAAGACGGATACGTCCGCTTCTTTGTAAGGAGTCCTTAGGACTGAGAGGCGGATTGATTTTTTGCCAAGGTAATCAATCTGGCTTGCCGGTGCGTTGCTTAAGGATATAGCGGGCGACTTCTTCTACGGTATCGAGCCACAAACCATTGGCCGGGTCCTGAGCATATTCACATAGGGCCTTGAGAGTTGACGCGCGGGTGGTCTGTCGTCCCCCTTCGCCGATGTCGTGGCCGCAAAAAACCAGCCATCCACCGTTTGCTAACGTTCTGTCGAACAACTGTTTCACCTGCTCGAAATCCTTACCGTCCAGCTCCACGCCCATTAGTTGTGCCATATCGCAAAAGGCCGGGTCATTGGCCCACTCGTCCATCCAGCCGCGTCCAGCTAAAAATTTCTCTGCCACCAGCGGTACATAGCTTTTGAGATTTCGTCCCCGTCCTACATATTTCTGTCCACAGGGATAGGCAAACGTAACCGGCCTAACGCCGAGCAAACGCTCGATAATATTGTTTGACTCCTGGAGCTCGTATCGCATTTTACCGAGAGTGTAATTTTCCAACGCTCTTTCACGTGCGAACGGAAAATTGCCTGAGCAGGGATGAGTTAGCGAATGATTGCCTATTTCGTGGCCTTTAGTAACTGCTTTTTTCCAGTCGCTCAGCCGTTCTTCCAACGGACGAACCAAAACATAAAAAGTGGCTTTGACGCCGTATTCATTTAGGATTGGCAGGCCGCGGTCAATCTGGCTAAATCGGGCATCGTCAAAAGTCAGACTGATGGCGGCCCGCTTTCCTACGGGCCAAGAAAAATCCCCTCGTTCTTCCAAGGCAGATTGCTCTTTGTCTTGCAAATTAGATGGCGAGCAGCCTGTGGAGACAACGATAACACAGCAATACATAACAATTAGACAAATCCAGACAATTCTCATTTTATACTCTCCTTATCTACCAAATCTTCATCTTCCTTTGAGGTTTCTCGAGTCCAGCGGCGATAGCCTTTCTGCGAAGCTCATCGCCCGCAGGGAAAGGACTATGAAAAAACAGGACCTGAACTACCTTAGGGTAGTTGTTTAGCGCTTTTAAAGCCTTAGGCCATTGTTCAGGGTAGTTTTGGTTAAGGTCTTGGGCCAAATCAAGACAGATTGCCGAATAAGCAGCAAAGGCAAGTTTTCGGTCATCGTTTTCATTTGCTATTGTTGTTTCGATGGCAGATTTCATTTCGAACTGCAGGCGGGCGATCTGCCCAGCAAGGTTGGATAACGGGACTATGTTTGCCGGCTTTTCCAAGCGTATGTGATAAACGGTTTGGCCATTGATGTCTTGTCTTCGTCCTCCCTGTTCAGTGATAATCCGCTCAGCCAGGTCAATAATCCGGTCTGCAAAACTGCTAATCGTTTCATCCATCGGCATATCTTCCCGGGTCGTATTATGGTAACGGTCAACTATTTTCCAGTTCTGCTTCATCATCCAGCGGTAGCCCTTGATGAGGCCGATGATGGTGCCGGCGGTGGCTGCATTGTTGTCGGCATCCCAGCCGAAATTGAACGCAGTCATAAGGGTTTTGACGAAGTCCCCCCCACCGTAAATCAAGGCTGCAATGGTCGAGGCGGTATTAAGCTCATATCCGTTTCTATCGCGCATCGCGCCGTTATGGCGGCTATACTTTTCTTTGACGAGCCGGCGGGTTGTACGCCAATCACTTGGATATAGGCGATGCCACTGCAAAACATCGGTGACGATTTGTCGAATATCGCAGTTTGGTTCAATAGCCCTAAGGCCGGCCTCAAGAATATTGTCAATCTCATTTGTTATAAAAGCCATAGCTATCATGCTTGTGAACAACTGTGTTGTTTGGGCAGGTTCGGCATCGATGGTAACACGGGTGTAATTCAAACCAATTCTTGCCGCAGTTTGGGGCATCCCCGGAGCAAGCAGGCCAAACGTCTCGCAAATGAATTGCCCTGAGATATTAAAGTCGGCCCATGGATTAAACACAATGCTGCCTGTCAGCGGTGGTTCGAAGCCAATGTCCATAAGTTGACGCGCATACTGATTCGAGCACCAAATACGTTTGTTGATTCGCTCCTTCCATAATTGCACGATGAGATGAGGCGGCAGCATAATCGTATTATGGCGCTGCATCGCCACAATATAAACCCACTCCAAGTCTGTGTCGTCATCCGTCCGGGCCCCATCCGGAAGGGCCGGAGTATATTCTTCGACATTGCCAGGCTCGTTGATATATTTCATCTCGTGTTTAAGGCCGTTGAGATTACCCAGCAATTGCCCGAGAAGTCCGCCCCGAATCTTGTCACGAAGGACTTCGGCAGACAGCTCTACCGATTTATCACCTGTACCCGCGTTTTCTGTGCGGGCAGCACAGGTGCGGGCAAGACTGTCCGCTCCATAATTAATCCCATTTTTTGCCAGAGAACCAATGATTGGCAGTGCAATAATTGCTATTGTGATTACGTTCTTGATTTTCACATTTTAGCTCCTTAGATTTCCGGGGTATTCTACCAAATCTGGCGGCTAACCCTATATACAAAAGCTCTTGAAAAAAACAAAGTTCAATATCAATCGAATTAGGATTGGTGGTTGTGTGAAAAAGAAAACGTTGAATTCTCTTGGAATGAGCAATAATATACTGAAAAAGGAGCAGGGGCTTTTGCTAAAAATTTTCCTGTGGACAATACGATGGGCAGAGAAGCTACTATGTATAACTCATATAGGGCCAAGGCGGGCCTGTCGCGACGTGTCCGCGACACGGTGGGCAGTCAAAATTGGGTAATTACACGCCGGGTATTTCTGAAATCATCAGTGGCCTCATTGGCCGGACTAACTGTATTGCCCCTTTCCTGCGCTCTCAATAGCGCCTCGAGTGCCAAGCTACGTAGGGTGCGTTTCGGCATTGTTACAGATTGCCATTATGCTGATGCCGATACTTTAGGTACGCGTTTCTACCGCGAGTCTCTGGACAAGCTGGATGAGTGCGTGTCATTGATGAACGCTAAACGGGTTGACTTCCTCATCGAACTCGGTGACATCAAGGACCAGAACAGACCGCCGGTTGAACAAAGGACTCTTTCGTATCTACAGGTCGCCGAGAAGGTGCTCCAGCAGTTTGATGGGCCGACTTTTCATGTCCTTGGTAATCATGACATGGATAGCGTTTCGAAAATACAGTTTCTGAGACGCGTGGAGAACACGAACATAGAATCCGGCCGCAGCTATTACTCATTCGACTTGAACGGTCTGCGCTGTGTTGTGCTCGACGCCAACTACAGGGCCGACGGCACTGACTACGATCACGGCAATTTTGACTGGACCGACGCCAATATTCCTTCCGAAGAGCTTGACTGGCTCAGAGAGGACCTCGCAGCGGCACTCGGCCCCGTGATCGTTTTTATTCATCAACTACTCGATGGGACAGGTTCGGTCTATGTGAACAACGCAGCCGATGTCCGACAAATTCTGCAAGCCTCCGGCAAAGTGCTCGCCGTCTTTCAGGGTCATCATCATTCAGGGAGCTACAGCAACATTGTGGGAATTCACTACTATACATTGAAGGCACTCGTTGAAGGCTCCGGTCCAGAAAACAATTCCTACGCAATTGCCGAAGTCCATCCGGACGGCGGCATCGCTATCACCGGCTACCGAAAGGCCGTGAGTAAGCAGCTCACTCTGAGTTTGGCAATCTCTTAAGCCTGGAACACCTCCTCCGATGACTTACCAAGGCGCTAATTGCTATTGCCCACATTTATGTGCAGGTGGGTGATAGCCTCGTGACCACGTTCATTGCTGCGTTTTACAGAAGCTATATAATGACCGGGTTTATTGTAGCTGTGTTTAGTGACAGCGTAACCTTCTGGATTGTGTACTTGAACGTTACCATCTGATTGTACGGTTATTTTGGGACTGCCGTCCCCGAAGTCCCAGACCTCGCTGCCGTAAGTAGTACGGAATGAACGCACCTTAAAGGTGATTTCGTCACCGGGCTTAATATTGAATGTAGGGTAATATGCCGCGTGAATAGTGGGTGGTAATTGGTCAGGATGGTTCTTGTCGATTATCTGGACAACAGTAAAGTCGTAGTCAATGTTACCGGATGCGTCGGTAACTTTTAAGATTTCGTTGTATTCTCCCGGTTTGTCATAGGTACGTCGTACTTGCTGGCCTTCGGCTGAACTGCCATCGCAGAACGTCCAGTCAAATTTCTTGATTTTGTCATATCGGCTCCAGGAACGAGTGGCATCAAGCTCAACTATTTCACCTGTCCAGGCAAAATGATGGGGCCGGGCCACGGCGATTATCTCGGGCTGGTATTCATGTTGATATGCTTCCCAGATGAAAGCATAGCCGTTTTGGATACCCCACAAGCCGGATGGTTGTTTGCTGTTGATGTCGAAATGTAAATGTGACCACCCGCCGCTGCCGCCTTCCTTTCCCAGAATGCCGATCTTCTGGCCCATTTTAACGTGAAGTCCCGGCTTTACGGAACTGTCGATTTCGTATAGGTGACTGTAGCGATAAAACCAACCTCGGTCGTCCAGGATATAAATCACGTCATAGCGGGGCGTAACGGGTGTATTTTCATAGCCGGGCAGTTTTTCCAAACCCGCTGAAACCACTAACCCATTAGTGGCGGCGATCACATCAACCAAATCCTCGGCCCCGCCAAAGTCCAACCCATAATGATAGTAGATATTTTTGTTGCTGGGAACTTCCCCGCCATCCACGAAGACCGGCACATTAGCCATTTGGGTATCGGAGGCGAACCACTGCTGTTTGACCGGATAGATAAAAGTGCCCGGTTTTATCCATGGTGAGCCGGCGGGCCAGAGTCTCAGCCTTGCGTCTTTGATTAGTCCCCAGGGATTTTCTTTACTGCTTTCCTGCAGATAGCCCTTGGTAACCGGACAATCGATTTGTACGCCTGCAACAGTAATGGGCAAGTGATATGTAGAAGAGACGAGGGAGACAGTTTGGCCGTTGACTTCAACCTTTACCACTGCTCGACGAACAGCATTGCGTATATTATCTCGTGTTTCCTTTAAATCAAGCAGCTTGATAGTGCCTTCCGAGCCATCGTGAAGCCGCACGGTTTGAGATTCGGCCACGTTCAGGTCTGCCACCGTCACCAACGGCGTCTGAATAAGTGCACGCCTTTTTTTCAATTCACGCCACGTAGTCAGGATGAGTCCTTCACTTTCGATGAACGCCTTTATATCAGGGTCGGTCAGGAGGCGAAGCTCGGCCTCACGATTTGGGCCCGAGCCGGAAATGTGTGAGAATACCTCTGTCTGTACGGTACAGTGAACAATAATCTCAGTAATGCCTGGTTTCATATCGCGCAGCAATTTAATCAGCTCGGCCTTTTTCTTTTCATAATCCCTTGCCCTTGTTGGTTGTGTTACAAGGTCATCGAGGACCGGAAGCCCGGCCTTCCATAATTTTTCCGCAATGGAAAGTGCCAGTAGTCTAAGAGGACCGACTTCATTACCAATATGTTGCATGTGTCCGCCGAACATAAGGATTGGTATTTTCTTTTCGATGCCCACCTTCACGAAGCGGTCGATAAATAGCGGATGGAAACATGTCCCCATGTGGGAATCCAAATGCGTAGGGACAATACCCATGGCCAGGGCCTTGTCGATCTGGGCACGAATTTCAGTTTCAACTTCATCAGAAGTAGCATGAGCGACTACATCGGAAACGTTGTGCCATAGGTATCCATCCGTATCCGCCAGTCCCGGCACAGCCGGTTTGCCGGCGACAGGTCCCCAACGATAATTCTTCCATTCCGATGTGAGTGTGAGATGAATGCCGGCGTCAGTTTTGTGATTTGCCTTGAGATAATTTGCATACTCCGGCACCCAGGAGCACGGCATCATGATGCTTAATGAGGTGGCGATACCTTCTTCAACGGCCTTGATTGCACCCATGTTAGAATTATGTGACATACCTACGTCGTCCACGTGAAAAATCATTACCTTTGTGCCCGACGGCCAACCCAGACGCTCGGCATACGTTACTTCTTCGGCCTGGGTGACAGCCAAACTCATGAGAATCATGAATAGCAGAAAGCCGGCTCTCCGCAAGTCCGCTTGGGGACGCCTTCCGGCGGAGTCCTTAGGACTGACAGATTGATTTAATAGCATGGAACTTCTACCTCCATTCGACCTTCTGTGCGTGGTCCCAGAAAGTCCATATTTACATTTAGATTTACCTTCGGCAGTACAGATTTAATAGCTGAGCCTCTTAACGTTCTAAGTATATCAAAGCTGTGACCTGAAAGCAAGCCTCCGGGCGATGTGTCAATATTATTTATACAAAAAATTCATGGAAAACTTCCTCAACCTTCTTGATTTTTCTGCCGGCTTGACGCCAGCAGTCTTCCATGTTACACTTCTTTTGCTGCTCTGGTAAGAAAACGCAGGTTTTATTGGCTGATTACGGATTTGCTTGACTTTGAAAAATTGAATTGGAGAAACGATTATGAATGAACCCAAAAGGAAACAATCTAAGGCGATATCGAGACGCACGTTTTGCCGGTCGGCAATTACCGCGGCTGTGGCGTTCCACTTTACCAAGCCGTCCGCTGAGGCGTCGGAGATGAAGAATAGAGTCAAATTCTATAAGAACTTGGGGCAAGGCCACATCGGTGTCAAGGCCGATCAGCAACAGGCGCTGGAGTATGCGGTGAAATATGGCTTTGACGGTATCACCCCCAATCTGGGCGAGTTTGAAAACAAGTCTTCCGCGGAGATTCGCGAATGGGTGGAGACAATGAAAGAAAAGGGCGTCCGATATGGCGCCAGCGGCCTGCCTGTCGGGTTTCGCAGAGATGAAGACCAATTTCAGAAAGATCTCGCGCGACTACCCAGGCAGGCGAGCGTTTTGAAGCAATTGGGCGTGAAACGCGTGGCGACCTGGATTCCACCCGGCCACAGGGAACTTACGTACCTGCAAAATTTCGAGCAGCACAAAAGACGCCTACGCGAAGTAGCGAAGGTGCTTAAAGACAACGGCATCCGGCTGGGTCTGGAATTCGTAGGGCCCAGAACCTCCCGGGCGCGAAGTCGTTTTCCATTTATCTGCACCCAGTTGGATATGATGGAGCTGGCCGAGGCAATCGGAACAGGAAACGTAGGGCTTCTGCTGGATAGCTGGCACTGGTACACCTCACATGGGACGGTGGAAGAACTGCTTCAACTCTCGAACAATGACGTCATACACGTTCACGTCAACGACGCACCATCGGGCATCCCAGTCGATGAGCAAATAGATAACCGGCGCAGACTGCCGGTGACAACGGGAGTGATCGACCTGAAAGGATTTATCAACGCCCTGGTAAAAATCGGTTATGATGGGCCGGTTGAGTGTGAACCCTTCGACCAAGAACTGCGCAAGATGGAGGCCAATGCAGCACTGCAGCAAACCATCGAATCGCTTAACCGGTTGTGGGATCTGATTACCGTTTAACCAAGATGAGAAATTTAAGAGCAACAAACATTATGAAAACAACTACTAAAACTACACCATATAAATTTCTCAAAATAATGACCGGTTGCGCAAGTAAACTACTGGCGATTAGCTTTTTATTTTCAGCTTTAACGATAGCTTCAGTTCAATGCTGGGGCTCTATGGCGGGTGCAGCAAAGGTCGTTACTTATTCCGCTCCGGCCGGCGAAACGTTGTCGGCCGACTATGAAGTGCAGGCGGCGGGCCGGCAGATTGACGTGTACATGGCCCGTGTTCTCGACCCGCCATTCGCGGGGAAGCGATGGGACCATGGTGGTTCATATTCGTTTGCCAATTTCGACATGTCAGGACGTGTCGTAGTTCGCATTGTGTCCAAGCGGTCGCTTCGGAACGTGGTGATTCGGCCCCAGTCGTCCGGGATACAGCCAACGCTGGAGAATGACTATACCCTGAACCTGACACTGGATCGACCGCGAAAGTTCAGTGTAGAACCGGACGGTAAAAAAGGACCTCTGCTGCTCTTTGCGAACCCCCTGGAGACGGATGCGCCGAAGCCCGGCAATGAGGGCGTTGTTTACTTTGGTCCCGGAGTGCATAAGCCGGAGAAAATCGTCTTGCACAGCAACCAGACCCTTTACCTTGCCGGCGGAGCCGTCGTGAAGGCCGAGGTGCTGGCGGAAGGGACTAACATTCGGATTCGTGGGCGAGGCATTCTGGACGGCTCCGACTGGCAGTGGCGCAAAGGCCCGGTGGGCAACCTGATTGCGATTCGCAACAGCACCGACGTCGAAGTGAGTGGCATCACGCTGCGCGGCTCTTCCCATTGGACCATTGTGCCCAGGAACAGTCAGCAAGTAACTATCCGGAATGTGAAGCTCTGCAACTCCCGCGTCCAGAACGATGACGGCATTAACCCGTGCAACTCCCAGGATGTGCTGATTACCGATTGCTTCATCCGGAGTGATGACGATTGTGTCGCCCTTAAAGGCCTCGACTTCAGCGCGCCGAACAGCAATGTTGACCGAATTACGGTGGAGAACTCGATTCTCTGGTGCGACCGGGCCCGCATCTTCCTGCTCGGACACGAGAGCCGTGCCGCGTTCATGCGCAACGTGACGCTCCGCAATCTCGACATTGTCCACTTCGCTATGACGCCATTCCTGTTGGAGCCGGGTGAGGACATGCGGCTGGAGGACATCACAATCGAGGACATCCGTATCCACGGCGAAGGCCAAAGCCAATTTATCCGCCTGCGTCCGGTTGTGAACCAGTATATGCGCAAGAAGGTACCCGGATTCATCCGCAATGTTCGGTTCAGAAACGTAATAGTGGAAGGTCAACCCGGCGATTACCTTGTGCAGATGGAGGGAGCGGACGCCGAACATGACGTTCGTGACGTGACCTTCGCGAATGTTTCGATAGTGGGCTCGAAACTGACGGAAGGAGCCAGGAGCGTGCGTATCGGCAAGCACACTGAAAACGTGAGTTTTGGTGAGGAGGCCCAGTAAAGACAGGTATGGAGGCTGAGAAACATGTCTTTTCCCTCCATCAGAGCAAAAAAGAGCTTTTACCCAGAAGATAATACTTATATACTATGTGATAATGAAGAAAGAACGATTGACAAAGTCTTTTAGAGAAATAGTTTTTATTCTATCCGGCATTTTTCTTTTACTCGGAGAAACATACGGAGCAAATTCGAAAGGGCCGTACACTCGAAACAATTCGGAAAATCAGAGTCGACAAACAACCAAAACGGCTTACAAACAGGTAAGCAGGATAACTGATGGTCCTTCGAGTTTTACACCCGACATGACTTTCGAAGAGGCAATTAACATTTTGCGTAATTCAACCATACCTAAATTAAATATAGCAGTGCTTTGGAAAGATTTGGAGGAGAACGCGGACATCTATAGAGATACCCCTATCGGAATTAATGGTGTTTCAAAAGTGCCTTTACGCACACACTTGAAACTCTTGTTAATGTCGGTTTCAGCAGGTAGTGCAGAGAAACTGGGATATGTAGTTGAAGACGGAGTTATAATTATTGCAACACAAGGTTCTTTACCTAAGAAAATGAAAACTCGTGTTTATGATATAACTGATTTAGTCAGCTCACCTGCTAATTTTCGTCTTATGCCTGGACTTGGTATGCCCTTTGGTTATGGCCAAATGCCTTATGGAGGTATGACTCCTTACGGCGGTACGGGTTATAGCCGGTATCGGAATCAAAGACGAGGATTTTGAATGAAGCCGACTTTGTTGATTTTGGCGGCAGGTTTGGGTACTCGCTACGGTGGACTTAAGCAAATTGATCCCATTGGCCCCAACGGCGAAATAATTATCGATTATTCCATCTATGACGCCATAAATGCCGGATTTGGAAAACTTGTTTTTGTTATTCGACACTATTTTGAAAGCGCTTTCAAAGAAAAAATCGGCAGCAAGTTTGATAATCTTGACTTCGGACTTCGGCGAACTCAGTCGAGTCGCGAGCTTAGTCAAGCCGTGGAAACAGCCTATGCATACCAGGAAGTGAACACCTGCCTTGATGACTTTGAACCACCCAAAGACCGCGACAAGCCCTGGGGCACAGGGCATGCCATACTCGTTGCGAAGGACGTAATCCACGAGCCTTTTGCAGTTATTAATGCCGATGACTACTACGGACCCAATTCGTTTAAGACAATGGCCCGATTTCTCGCAACCCCTGCCTACGCAGGGGTAAACTTGTCCCCGCGAAAGCGGGGAGACCTTTCCTGTAACGATTACGCAATGGTCGGCTATACGCTCAGAGACACTTTAAGTGAATACGGACCTGTCTCCAGAGGAGTATGCCAGTGTGATGAAAAGATGTTCTTAAGGAAAATTGTGGAGCGCAGAAAGGTCGAAAGTACTGGGACTGGTGCACGCTATTTTGAAGACGACGGAACGGAGCGTTTTCTGACCGGCAATGAAGTCGTGTCGAGGAATCTGTGGGGATTTCAGCCATCAATCTTTCATCATCTCAAAGTACACTTTCAGCGATTTCTAAAAGAGCGGGGCTCTGATAGTAATTCCGAACTATTCATACCAACGGTGGTAGATAAACTCGTAGAAGAAAAAAAAGCTACAGTGAAAGTCCTGCGCACGAATGACGAATGCTTCGGAGTTACTTTTCGTCGGGATGCAGCCATAGCGGCAAGATGTATTCGTTGGCTGATAGACCAAGGTCTTTATCCGGAGAACCTCTGGGAGAAATCGTGAAACACGATATCGAGTCAATCGTAAAACACTTTTGTATTAGCGGCAAGTTGACTGAAATAAGGCCTTTGCTCCGTGGTCACATCAATGACACATACGTCCTGACCACTAAGAAAAACGAGCATACTGTCCGATACATACTACAACGAATAAATCACACTGTCTTCAGAGACCCTCCTTCAGTGATGGGAAACATTATCCGTGTTACGGAGCATATACACAGCCGGATGGAAAAAATTGACCCGAGTCTGGCATCCCGCCAGTTGGCCGTTATCGAAAGTGTTGATGATAAGTGCTTTCACAAAGACGCCCAGGGCAGCTTTTGGCGCGTGTACAATTTCATAGAGGACGCTGTTGCATACGATATCTTCGAATCAACCGATTTTGCGTATGAAGTAGCGCGAATGTTCGGCTGGTTCCAGAGAATGTTGGTTGACCTTCCAGGACCGGCTCTGCACGAGAGCATTTGTGACTTCCACAACACACCCAAACGCTTTGAGACTTTCCAGCGGGTCCTCAAAGAAGACACCTTTAATCGAGCTAAAAATGCAAAACCCGAAATGAAATTTTTGTTTGATAACTCGGCCATCTGCAACGTCTTGCTGAATTTAGCAGGCAAAGGTAAAATCCCAGTTCGTGTTACGCACAATGATGCGAAGATCAATAATGTGATGTTAGACAAAAATACAAACAAGGGAGTCTGCATAGTTGATTTGGACACTGTTATGCCGGGCCTGTCGATATATGATTTTGGCGATATGGTCCGCACCGGAGCCACTTTAGCCGATGAGGATGAACGTGATTTATCAAAAGTATCCATGAATTTACCTATGTTTGAAGTTCTCGTACGAGGTTATGCTGAGCAAAGCAAACATTTTCTCACATTCACTGAAAAAGAGCACTTAGCCTTTGCCGCAAAGCTAATCACTTTTGAACAGCTTATCAGGTTTCTTACCGACTATCTGGCAGGTGACGTCTATTACAAGGTTCACCGCGAAGGACACAACCTCGACCGCAGCCGCACACAGATGAAACTGGTCCAGTCGATTATCGAACAGGAAGAGGCTATGAACGAAGTAGTCGAAAGGATTTTTCAACAGGTTTATTGATATGGCCCAATTATGATGAGCAGGCGCGAAAGATTGATGGCAACGTTGCGCGGTAAGCCGGTTGACCGACCGGCAGTTAATTTCTATGAAGTCGGCGGATTCCGGATTGACCCATCGGACCCGGATGAGCTCAACGTTTATAACGACCCATCCTGGCAGCCATTGCTTCAACTTGCCGAAGAACAGACAGACCTTATTCGTATGCGCAGTCCTGTCAGGTCGCGCTCCCACGAAGTGACATTTGACCTGCCCCCGCGTCTGGCGACGCGAGTCGGGGCGGCGGGCAAGCCGGACGGTGACGAATGCCGTGATGAATTCTTCAAGACTGAAGAATATGTGGAGAAAGGCTGTCATTTCACATCCACGACTTTGAAAATCGGCGGTAGAAATATGACGGCGCTGACACGCCGCAGTCCCGAGGTTGACACGCTCTGGACAGTAGAGCACCTGCTCAAGAACACGGAAGACCTTAAGGCCTATCTGGAACTTCCTGATGAAATATTCGCCGAGGATGTTGATGTAACCGGCCTCGTAGAAGAAGACCAGAAGCTGGCCGAGAGTGGCATCATAATGGTGGATACCGAAGACCCAATTTGCGCTGCCGCGTCTTTGTTCAGTATGGAAGACTTTACTGTAATTGCATTGACTGAGCAGAAGCTCTTCCATCGTCTGCTCGATAAGCTTTCCGGACATATACAGGCCAGAACAGAGAAGACTGCAAAGGCATTCCCCGGTCATTTGTGGCGCATCTACGGGCCCGAATATGCCACCGAGCCTTACCTGCCGCCAAATCTTTTCAAAGAGTATGTGGTGCGTTATACCGGGCCGATGGTTGAGGCTATCCAAGAGCACGGTGGTTTTGCCCGGATTCATTGTCACGGCAGGATTAAAGCTGTTCTCGATTACATTGTAGAAATGGGAGCGGCAGCCATTGACCCTATTGAGCCACCTCCATACGGGGATGTGGAGCTTGAATACGTCCGCCGTGAGTACGGCAAGGAGCTGGTACTTTTGGGGAATCTGGAGATGGCCGATATAGAAAACAGCGAGCCGGACGATTTCGAGAAAGTCGTCGAAAAAGCCCTGATAGATGGAACCAGCGGCGAGGGCAAAGGTTTTGTCCTGATGCCATCCTCGGCCCCCACCGGTCGAAAAATCACACCCAGAATGATGGCAAACTATGAAACGATGGTGCGCCTGGCCACAAATTTTAACTTGTGAGGGCAGAGAACAGGGGGTAGGGATCCGGCTTCGCTCGGGGCTACGCCTCGATAAGTTGGGTTTGAATTGGGTTTGATTGGGTTTGTTTTCACCAATTGTCCAATTGCATTTATTTTCATAAGCCATTTTTGAAAAGATACTTACGTTCATTTGCAATCCGCCTACGGCGGACAAGATTGGGTTTGTTTTGTATAAAAAGAGCTGATTTGTAGAGGGTTCTCGACAGATGTAGAGGGCAGATGCTCGTATTGCGTATTGCGTATCGCGTATTGCGTATCTCATATCTGGTGGTACATTGTTCATAATTCATGTTTCATTGGTTAATATAGTTAATATGGATAAATTAGACCATCAGGTTGCGAGTTTCGTTGGACGGATGCGCAGCTCGTATCGGTTGCGTTAAGCGTGTTTCGTAACGGTTATCGGGGTAACGGGTTATCAGGCAGTGATTATCAGGGTATCCGGTTATCAGGGCGATCCCTTCTTTCTTTTTGAATATTGACTATTTACGATTGACCCCCTTAGAGTATAAAGCACTCTAAACAAGGGGGCAGCCAAGCTTGACTGGGCTTTTTGGCGTGTATCTGCTGATACGAAAATGTGCGGTTCTCCGCTATATCTTTCGCCTGCTGGCTAAGAACCTATCCAAATAACCCAATCTATTACGGTCTGCTGCAAAGCCCGATGCCTGCGTTGTCGGTGCAAAAATGTTCTCAACGTGGCGAAAACCACGCCTCCGAGCCTTTTTGACCTGCCACCTTGGCCTCGGATTTTTCGCTCGATCTCATAACGATCCGGTTATCCGGAGAGGTCCTATTTGTTAGCCTGCTGGCTAACATGGGGATATTATAACATATTTTTAAACAAAAGTCAAAAGAAATGACCAAAAAACACTTATTTTGTATTCTTGACGGCTGAGGATAGTCAAATGACTACGAGCTTTTTACGCACCGGACGGTGAAAGGTTGGGAAACGAACCATAGTCAAATGACTATGGGCTTCGGGGCGTTTCGATCTATAGACAATTTGTCTTAATACAAGTACTTCAATTTGCAACCATTATGCATCAACAAAGTGTTAGCGGATAGTCAAATGACTACGAGCTTTTTACGCACCGGATGGTGAAAGGTTGGGAAACGAACCATAGTCAAATGACTATGGGCTTCGGGGCGTTTCGATCTATAGACAATTTGTCTTAATACAAGTACTTCAATTTGCAACCATTATGCATCAACAAAGTGTTAGCGGATAGTCAAATGACTACGAGCTTTTTACGCACCGGACGGTGAAAGGTTGGGAAACGAACCATAGTCAAATGACTATGGGCTTCGGGGCGTTTCGATCTATAGACAATTTGTCTTAATACAAGTACTTCAATTTGCAACCATTATGCATCAACAAAGTGTTAGCGGATAGTCAAATGACTACGAGCTTTTTATGCACCGGATGGTAAAAGATTGGGAAACGAACCATAGTAAAATGACTACGAGCTTCGGGGCATTTTGATCTATAGAAAATTCGTCTTAATACAAGTACTTCAATTTGCAACCATTATGCATCAACAAAGTGTCAGCAGATAGTCAAATGACTATTGGCTTTTTCACTCCCCGGCCGGTGAAAGATTGGGAAATGAACCATAGTCAAATGACTATGGGCTTATTATCATCCGGATGTATAGAAACGCAAAGGTATAGCTAAAATAGTATATGCTAATTTGGAGCAGAGAGACTAAAATCTGATAAATATGCGTGACAAAACCGCCGGACGTAATCATAATGACGCTATGTTATTTAGCCGGGAACAGTGGGAATATATTCAGAAATGCTATCGATTTTCCGAAAGGAAAATGCAGATACTCAAGCTGCTGTTCGAGGGGCTGGAAAACGACAAAATAGATAAAAAGCTGAAGATACGTTATAATACCGTAAAGGCACATTTCGGCGATATATACAAACGTGTCGGCGTTCAGAATAAAGTCCAGTTGGTCATACAATTATTCACAATCGTGCAGACCTACAACAGAAGCAAAAAGTCTTAGTAGGTAGAGATTATTTGATGGTGGATAGTCAAATGACTATGAGCTTTCTCGCACTCCGGCCGGTTAAAGGCTGGGAAAAGAGCCATAGTCAAATGACTACGAGCTTCAGGGTTGTTTCGAGCAACAAAATTGTAATCTTGATCCTACAGCTTATACCGACAGACATTAAGCAACGGATAACTATCATCCACTTCGCTCACTGCATTCGCTCAGTGGCTGACACACGTCGCTGCGCTGAATGTCGGTTTTTATCTTCAGTCTCTTCAACTGCTGCTGCGTAAGAGAGTCGAATACTCCTTCGATCAGGTTCTCACCTGTTGCAACAAAGTGAGAAAGCAACCTGTTCTGGAAATTAAAGAAAGTCGCAGGACAAAAAGGTGTCTGTTCCAGCGTATCCAATCCTAAGGCTGTGCGAGTAAGCAAATCGAAATCAATGCGGTCGAATAATTTTTCGGTTGTCCAGTTGTTGTGGTACATCAGTATTATGGAAGCCACAAGAGAATTAACAGGAGCATTTGGTCTGCTGCAGTTGTCTGAGTACAATACCGAAAAATCTTTTTCGTTTATCTTGCAAAAGACTAACCGATAAAACTCATATTCTTTCGAGTTCTTGAGTTTTTTAAGCTTTGCTTCCGGCAACTGGCTTGCGATACCAAATAAAGATGGCTGCAGATGGGAGGTATTTTTACGGAACATCCTTTTTCCCTCGTGAAAATGATTATTTTTATCAAAAGCCATCATACATAATTCACTATAAAAATCAAGAAAAAGCAACTTCAAACCGCAATATCTTTAGCGTTTTTCATACAACCTTTTTAGACTGGCCTCAAATTTGCAAAAACCAAAGGCAAAATGGACGGCAACCATTGTATTTAAATTCGCTGCTTCCCGAAAGACAAATTCTATGTCCCACCGGCTATAATACGTATAGTTGTCTGTCGGAATCTTATAGACCAGTACTACCGGCATATTCAAACCGGTGCGCGCATGAAACTTGCCGTTTACTGTATTAGAGTTAAATACGCAGAACACATCGAGACAGAATGAGTAATCGTTCTGGAAAAGTGTGATGTTTAGCAGAGATAAAAAATTTCAAAAGGTGCATACAATGTTTCGAGAATGATATCTTTGCTCCCAAAAGATCAATATGATAAAATCCTCTTTAATATAATATCCTCTGGATATGTTAAATTAGGATAAACCTATGTATGGTAAAGAATTTTTAGACCGTCTTAAAAAAGGTCAACGCCTTTATGGGACCGCGATTCTTTCCCCTTCTCCTCTATGGCCATTGGCAGTAAAGAGAACAGGTGCGGATTTTGTTTTTATTGATACCGAACACATTCCTATTGATAGAACCACTCTTGCTGAGATGTGTCAGGTTTATAAGGCGTTTGGATTACCCCCGCTCGTCCGTATTCCTTCTCCTGACCTTAATGAAACTTATAAAGCTCTTGATGGAGGTGCATCGGGAATCCTTGCTCCTTATATTGAATCTCCGGAACAGGTCAGAAAGCTGGTTGGCGCTATAAAACTTCGTCCGTTGAAAGGTGAGCGCTTAAAAGAGGCGTTACAAAATCAAGATTCTCTTGGACCCGAGCTTAAAAATTATCTTAGAAATTGGAATAAAGACAACTTTTTAATAATCAACGTGGAAAGTGTCCCGGCCCTGGAAAGATTAGAAAGCATATTGGCCGAACCCGGTCTCGATGGAGTGATTATAGGACCACATGACCTCTCTATAAGTCTTGGATTGCCTGAACAATATGATAATCCCCGATTTGAGGAAGCCGTGAGAAAAATCATTTCTAAGGTTAGGGAAAAAGGCTTAGGTGCAGGTATTCATTTCTCTGAAGGGCCGGAATTACAAATTAAATGGGCCAAGGCTGGCGCGAATATTATAGTGCACAGCTCGGATATGATTCTATTTCAACAGAGATTAACGGGGGATATCACTGCGATTCGTCGTGCTTTGGGGGAGGAAGATAGTACAATAAAAGAAGAAAAGGATATCAAAATTTAATAACATATCTATTAACGAAGCCTTGTAACTAATAAGAATGGGTCGTGATGTTGACGAGCGTTAAAGTAAAAATTATGTAAAAAGATTGAAGAGGTGTTTTATGCTATTCAGAAATTCTCATATCCTTGGGTTATCACTAATAATTCTCATATCTCCTTTGAATCCGCCGGCGTCAAATACAAATCTTGACTTCACCAACAGCGTCATCGTTACGCCGCGAAAATTAGATAAATTAGAGCGCAAAGCGATAACGGTACTGCAGGAGGAGATACAGAAAAGAACAGGTATTCGGTTGAATACTGCAACAAAGTGGCCAAAGAATCAACAAACAGTCATCGCTGTTGGACAAGAAGAGCAAATGAAGGATTTCGCCGGTCCATATTCAAACATTTTTACAAACGGCCAAACTCTTAACAAAGAAGGATTTCGACTTTTAGTTAAGAAAAATGCAATATTAGTTGTAGGTAATAATCCGCGGGGCGTCTTTTATGGTATTGGGAAATTACTCCGCAGCTTATATATGAAACCCGGTTCGATTTTAGCTCCTGAAAATTTGCACATTACCACTTTCCCTCGGTACGCTATTCGCGGCCACCAATTAGGATACCGGCCCAAGACAAACGCTTATGATGCCTGGGATGCGGCACAGTTTGACCAGTACATTCGGGAATTGGGCATTTTCGGCACTAACAGCATCGAGATTATACCGCCAAGAAGCGACGATACACTGACGAGTCCGCACATGAAACTTCCCCCCATAGAAATGATGATAAAACAGGCGGAAATCATCGATTCCTATGGAATGGATGTCTGGATATGGTATCCGAATGTGGGAAGTGATTATACACACCCGGATTCCGTTCGAAAGGAATTAGAGGAGAGGGAGGATATATTTAAAAGCTTGAAACGCATTGACGTTGTTTTTGTTCCCGGCGGTGATCCCGGGGACTTACATCCCGATATTCTGTTCAGGTGGCTGGAAAAAGTAGCTAAAGTCCTGAACAAATATCATCCAAAGGCGAAAATCTGGGTGTCTCCTCAGGCGTTTCGTCCAACTAAAGATTGGCTGGATGCTTTTTACAAAAATGTCAATTTGAAGTATCCCTGGTTCGGTGGGGTCGTATTTGGGCCCTGGGTTAAAACGCCTTTACCTGAAATTCGGGAAATCGTAGATCCCGAGATTCCCATCCGTCGTTATCCGGATATCACTCACAGTATAAGCTGTCAGTATCCGGTAAAAGACTGGGATTTGGCTTTTGCCATGACACTGGGACGTGAATGTTACAATCCACGTCCGGCCGCGGAAAAAGTGATTCATAATGTTCTTGATAAGTTCGCCAGCGGAAGTATAAGCTATTCTGAAGGAATTAATGACGATGTGAATAAATTCATCTGGAGCGACCAGGACTGGAACCCGGATACTCCGGTTATAGAAACCTTGAGAGAATATAGCCGGTTGTTTATTCACCCCGATTTCTCGGAAGATATTGCCCAGGGAATATTAGCACTGGAAAGAAATTGGCACGGGCCCCTGATAGCCAACAAGTCTGTTGAAGTAACACTGAATCAGTGGAAAAATATGGAAAAACAGGCCCCGCCTGCGGTTGTGAAAAATTACCGGTTCCAGATGGGACTGCTGCGCGCTTACTACGATGCGTATGTTCGAGAGCGGCTGATTTATGAAACAGCGTTGGAATCAGAGGCCAGAGAAGTTTTACGAAATGCAACTATCATTACTATTCAGGGGAAAATAGAACAGGCTGAATCCATTTTGAACCAAATGTGGGAGAAGCCGGTTGCTCAGGATTATAAAACACGTTGCTGGGAAATTGCCGATTATTTGTTTGAAACAATTGGTTCACAAACCTCAGTGAAAAAACATAGAGCACAGCGGGGCCGGGGTGATTTTATGGATTACATTGATGCACCATTAAATAATGTCATCTGGCTTTTATCACAATTCGAAAAGTTCCGACAGATAAAAGACGAACAAGCAAGGCTGACAGCCCTAAATGAACTGCTTAATTGGGACAATCCGGGACCGGGTGGTTTTTATGATAATTTGGGACAATCTATAAACACTCCGCGGCTTGCCGATTATCCGGCGTGGGAAGAAGACCCGGGCAGCTTACAATCACCTCGAGTAAGTTTCGGTGCTGGGCTACGAGGCCGGGAATGGGTTCATACGGTACAAGCCAAAGGCTTCGACGGAAGGGCCATACCGTTGGCTTGGATGAATCAAATAACTACCCTGTATGAGACGCCCTTAAATGTGGTCTATGAAAACTTGGATCCCCGCTCAAGTTATATTTTGAAAGTGGCATACACCGGACGGTTCCAGGCGAACATTCAGTTGATAGCGGATGATGAATTTCAAATCCACGAAATGAGAAAGACCGGAAAGACCCCTATTAATGAATTCCCTATTCCTGAGGAAGCGACCAGGGACGGCAAATTAAAACTAACGTGGACCTGTGCAGAAGGCGAAAGAGGCACCCAGGTGGCGGAAATATGGTTGGTCCTTAAAAAAAATGAGCCCAATCCATAATCCCGTACTTAGTGCCATAATAACTCCTCCTATAAAAGAACCTGAGCGAATCATTGCACCCAGATAAGAAAGAAACAGAATGTTCAGCATATTAAAAGACGGTCTATGTCAAGCCCGTAGGGTACATTTATTCATACGCGATGCCCGAACTGGTACAAAGACATTAGCTAACTTGGCCCTGCGCCAATGCCGATTACGGCTGCGGCCATAATCCTGATGTATCGGGATCGAGCCGCTCATTTGCCATTATCTCAACGTCTGCCATGTCAACCACGCAACATATTGCCACTTTAATTGGCTTGTGGCTCTGGAGCCGACGCATATAGTCCAATGTCGTCAACGTACAATGTACCACCGGCACCATTGCCGTCAATCCCAATAGCCAGCTTCGTGACATTCTGCAGGTTCATGCCTAACGATGCAAGGTCGATATTCCACTGCTCCCATTCTAATTGCGCTATGTCACCCGGATCACCGTCATAGACCTTCTTGGAGCCGTCGATCTTCACATATAACTGCCCGGTGTTGCCCTCAGCGCCGTGAAAGTACAGCACGAATGTCGCAGCGCCGGCTTCAGTCCAGTTCTGAGCCGGCGTCAGCGTCAGCTCAGCCTCCGAAGATGCTGCGCCGCCTGTGTTGCTGTAGAAGACCGGCATGGACTGCTTACCTCCGTGAACGATGGTTCGCTCGCAAAAAGGAGGATTGTCATATCCAACGAGAGCACCGTTTGTCGGCACCTCGTATCAGTCTATCCACACGTTAAATATCCTGTTGCTCTCGGGGTCAGCGGGGTCAAGGTCATTGTAGCTCTCAAAATCGTCCACGATAAGATGGTCGGTTGTCATAAAGCTCCAGATGGCACTTTCCCAGGTACTTGGGGTCTCGGCTTCATTGACTTCATTAACCTTCCAGTAGTAAGTCGTATCTAAATCAAGGGCCAAGGGACCATGGCCGGTCTCGGTCACGGTAGCGAGAGGGGCGGTACCGTCTATTACAGCCTGCTCGTCGGTGCTAACATATACATCGTGCTTAGCTGCTTCTCTTCCTGCTGTCCAGCCAAGGACCACATCCACGTCCACACCTGTTGCCCCGGAATCCGGATATGGTTTTCTTGCACTCACAGGTATTTGGAAGAAGCGAACCTCACTGAGACCATATTGGGGCATGATGCCTCCCCAGTTGCTGTTAGCTGTGAGCTTGACGTACCTTGCTGCGGTGCCGGCAAAATCAATAGTTGTATTGTGAGCATAACCGGACGTGCCGGGCGCCCGGGCAAACTCGTGAGTAGTACCCAATGTCGTATAGTCGGTGCCGTTGGTCGAATAGTCAATCGTAACATCCTTGACCCCAAAACCGAGAAGAGACTCAACCGTTTGATTAGAGTTCCATACCCACATCTGGTGCAGTTTATAAACCGTGTCGAACTCATATTCGATCCAGGCCCCCACCGGTTCAGTGCTGCTAAGCCAAATAGCGGTCTCTTCTGTCGAGTGAAGGTCGTTAGCATCCATTCCCGAGCCGTTGATGGTATTTTCAGGACCCATATCTGCCTGGTATGCGCTGGAAGCTGTGGCTGTTATGTTCTCGACGGGATAAGCATGTAGCTCGGTCGTAAAACTCCAGACATCACCTTCGAACAGCATATTGTCTGGTGGGCCACTGAGCTCATCGACGCGCCAGTAGTAAGTCGCGTCGAAATCAAGGCGTTGAGGCGGAGTATATCTGCTGGCACTCTGGGTGACGCCGCCAACGCCGTCGTTGACGTCGTTGAAGTTTTTACTGAAGTAAACTGTGTGTCCATTAACTGGCGCAGCGGATTCTCCCGGCTTCCAGCTAAGGACCACATCTCGTGACACATCTATCGCTCCATCAGCCGGGCTGGGTCCCCCAGCATTTCCAAGCGTGTATTCTATGTGCAGCAACGGCGCGGCCTCCGGCACGCCACCGTAAGACTCAGCAACTCGCTTCCCTTTCGAGGGATTGTCCGGGTTGTCGCTAATTATCAGTACCAGTGCATTGCCTGCGACCCAATCGGGCTGGTTGACTATCTCCTGGATGACAACGGCGATACTCGAGGTCTGATGTTTGTCACCTTCCGCGGTCCAATCTTCCGGCTCATATATCGCCTACGCTATGGTTCTGGGCTGCCTGTTGGCAATTTTAGAGGGGATCGAAGTAGTAAACGTAGGAGGATAGGGATTCAATTCACCTTCGATGATGACACTAACCTGCGTCGTGCCTTCGTCGGTCTCATCCACCGTGAACTCGGTCCACGCATCCAGGATCGCGGCGCCCTTCGGAACATTGACATTCTCCCAGCGGATGCCTATTATTTGCTTATCGCCCATACCCGCGTCTTCATAGGAGAACTCCAGGTCGCTGCTGCTGCCTTCCGGCGTTCCACTCGGGTCCAACTCTTCGGTGTCGTCAGTATCCTTGTTGACTCGGCCCTCCCACACATCGCCAAGTGTCACATTTGTACCGGCAAGAGCCAGCACCAAAACAAAAGAAGTTAAATAGATCAATTTCTTAGAGGGTGTGTGAAAAGCTTAGAATCATTTTGTTGTTACCCCGAGCCCATTCGACTTCGCTCAGGGTAAATTGCGTCGAGGGGTCTATTAAAACAGATTCCTCGACTCCGCTGCGCTCCGCTCGGAATGACAAAACGGGCTTTTCACACACTCTCTTAGACATAATAATCCTCCTTCAAGAAAGTTAAGGTTAATTAGGTTTTGGCCACATACCAAAATCCCCGATGTTTTCGACAGGCAATTAACATCCTTACGTACACAAATCGAAAATCGAAAATATTTTACGATTTGAGACTACCTCCTTCCTTTGCGACTCCGGCCGGGCTTCGCCGGACGAGAAAAAACCCAATATTAGCCGTTAATTGAAATGTAAAATATCTTCACCGCGAAGCACAAAGTCCTCACCTAAAAACTTTGTGCCTTGAGTAATACGCAGTAGCTCCTCCTCTATTGAAAACTAAGAAATTGCACCCGCTGGATGAACTCAAAGTCACAGATGCCCGACTGCCCAGGCACAGACCTCAATAATATTATATATATCAGATTGTGTACTTTCCCGTCAAGAAAAATCCATGCAAAACTGACCCGACAACCAGCAGCCTAACACAGAACGACCATCGTCAAGCTAACAACCAGTTAACAAATAGTCAAGATGTCGTAAGAAAAACTCATTTTTAGCTTAAAGAGGACACCTATGAAGAGTTCAAAGTCAAGTGCTAAAATCCCTGTTGCCACAGAAATTTTCTTTGAGGCATCCTCGTTACGTATTCTCAACGGAAGAAAGGCTTGTCTCTCATTAGGAAAAGCCCAGCAATCTAAGCCGAATCAAGTCTATAAATCGAGGGACTGGAGATTTTTGCTGGGCTGTTTGTCAGATTGTATTGGCGTTTCTCACAGAACGCCCATCAACTTTCGATTTAAAGCGCCTCAGCAGTTTCTTGAGGTCGTCCGGCAGGCTGTGCCCTCGCAAACGGTCAGTAGATTGGTTGGGAATGAGGCCAACAATGATAGCTCAGAGCAAGCTGCTTTTTGGCGAACGGTCCGAATGCGGGTGACGGCCTATTGTCCGTGCCGAAGGTGCTGTGGGAGATACAGTGACGGAAAGACCGCCAGCGGCCACAAGATAAAGCGAGGAGACACATTCGTCGCGGCCGACAAAAGGTATTCGTTCGGCACCGAAATGATTGTTCCGGGCTATAACAATTCCAAGCCTGTTAAAGTGCCGGACCGGGGCCGTGCCATCCGCGGCAATCGGCTGGATGTTTTCTTCGACTCTCACCGAAAGGCCAGGAAATGGGACATCAAATATCTGTCTGTCAGAGTGCGGATAAATTAGCTCAGCCTTCGTTGCTTGTCATCACCGCGATATGGAGCGACCGTCGAGTCAAGGGGCCGGTCGTTGGATATTTTTTAAGTAAGACGGGCAGATAAATAATATGCGGTTAGTCTATCTTGATACGCTCCTATAGCAAGCTCGGCTAATATGTCATTTATGGTCTCTTCTTGAGTATCAGTAATTCCCAACTGACCTGCCCCCAATTTCAAAACCCCATTTATTTTTCTATAGGGTAATTGGCAACTTCTTAGCAGACCTACTTTTCAAGTTAGTTATTTGGAGCCAGCCCTAAGTTATTTCTGAAATAATATATTCGCCTAACTCGTCAAATTGTTTTCGGTATTTGTTGTGAAAAGGCAATAATCTTTGGTATCTCCTTACTTTATCTGTGTCTTTTATTTCTCTAACTTGGATGTTTTTAGGAAGTCTCCCCTTAATCTTGTGGAAGGCACCAATAAACAAGATCCCTTTATCGTCAGGTTCAAGTGTTTCGTCTATTCTTTTAGCAATAAAAGTATCTCTTTTATTTAAGAGTATGGTTTTTACTAACTTGTATTTTAAAAATGCCATCACTTTTCGAAGGATTGATTTGGCTCGTGTTATAGCGAGCAATTTGTCGTATTCTTGTTTAACGAATTTGAAATCTTCCGTCTTTACCAAGACAGCTCCTCTTTCAAGTAGCTTTGCAAGCAACTGATAATTCTTACTTCCAGCTTTAGCGGTATCTTCAACTATTTTTTGGCCCACTTCACCCTCACCAACCATCCCATCTTGATATATTTTCATTCCCTTTACGTCCAAAGAATTAAAATAATCCGATATAGCATCCCAGAAACCCTCCACAGTTTTTCTATGTTTTGTCCAGATTTCTTCCCCTAAATCTCTAATGCCTCTTTTTGAGATATCTTTTGCCATAGAACCAAGGTCAGCACTTGTATGGATAACAGGGACATAAATCAGCGTTCTCATAGACTGTTCCTCTTACGCCTTGATTTCCGCACGTTCTAATCTCTTTTTTAGCTCTTCATTACGCTCTATTTTTTTCCTGAGCTCTCTGTTTTCTTTGTCAATATCTGCCGTTTTTGGTTTTGAAGACAAGTAAGAGTCCTGCTGCCACCAGTTTATACCCATTTCCATAGCTTTGTCCACAGAAGCAACCAGCAGCCTTATTTTGATATTGAGAAGATCAATATCAGCCAGTTGAATCTTAATATCTCCTGCAATAACAATTCCTTTATCCAGCACTCTTTCGAGGATGTCGGCCAAGTTAGTTGCTTCTATGGCATGGACCATTTTTTGTTCTGCCATCGTTTATTCCTCGCTTTTTTAATTATGCCAATTTTTCGGCCTTTATAACCAGACCTGCTGTTTTTGTGCGTAAGTTCGCAATGAGACGGCAATTGTTACAATCCGTACTCTTTTCATCATAATCCGGACAGGAAAGAAGCACATCCACTTCCTCCTGTAACTTTTTGGCAAGCTCCGCTTTTTCTAAGACATCTTTGGCGTTATTAATCTTAGCTGAGATTTCTTTGGACATTAGCTCTTGTTTTTGAAATGTTGAACAGTTTATTTTGGCATCTTCTTTAGACATTTTTTCTCCTACATCAGATCTCCCAAAGGGCCTAAATTCAGGTTCAGCTCTTCGTCCTCGAGGTCGAAGATTTGTTTTAGCTCTTTCATCTTATTTTCCAACTTCATCAAAGTTTCACCAACCTTTTCTATTTCCTCCTCGGAAAGAGAGCCTGCTTCTACTCTTCTCATAGCCTGTTTTTCTAATAGTTTTCTTAACAACTCTATCAATGTGAGCACCAGTTTTGCCAACCCCTTCTCCACATTTTCAGGATTAGCATCAATCTTTTTAGGAAGGACACCATCGGTTTTTTCCATCTCTTCAATAAACTCTTCAGGAAAATCCGTTTCGACCACGCTGTTTAGTGCCATATCTTATCAACTCCTACCAGTTCCCTCTGTTGGATTACTCTATCAAACAAATCTTCTTGTTCAGAATCTTTAAGCAAGTCGTTTTTATTTGATAAAATGACAAAGTTGTATGCAGGCCAAGGGCCGCTAAATAGATATTTAAAATCAGGCTGGGAACTTTTTACGTGCTCGAAGGCCTCTTTGAAATCGTCCTGCCTGTCTTTCTCAACCAGGTAAGCCGCATCCAGAAGCAGATTCTCGGTTTTTAGCTTTTTAAGTGTTTTTTCAACAGCAAACTTGCTGAAAAATATATCCATAACGTTAATAAACTTATTGGCCTTCTTTTCAAACTCCTCGTTTATCCTGTATTTTTCAAGTTTCTTTCTCATAAACTTTTTGTTTGACGAACCATCCGGTATTGGCATTTCATGTTCGTTTTTCTTGTGAGAGTTTCTTATTCTTTTTTTTATCTTATCTGCCGGCCAGATAACCTTTACGCCGAACTCAAACTTGTCACGGAGTCTATTCAGGTTGTCTTTAAAATGCCTATAATAGCTTTGCATCATAGAAAGAACACAATCTCTTCCATCAAAAACGGTGTCGAACTTAACCGGCAGAACAGTAAAATGCCCCATTAGCCTTTCTATGACTTCCTCGTGTGCTAACACGCTGTTTTTGGTGACGTTTTGAAGCTGCTCACTCAACTCGCTTACAACCCCCCCAATATCACAATAAGAGATATTATAAACACATGCTCCATCCAATCCATAAATGGGCTCATTTATCCGGTCACTGGAATCTATTATGCCATATATATATAATGCCATTGCTATGTTGGCTCCTGCATGGGGCCGGTGATTGGTGCCCCTCTTAACTGCTCCATAGTCTCCACTGAGCTGAGCAAAACCTTCAATCCTAAATATATAAGGTCAACATCAGCTACGGAAATAACCGCGTCACCGGATATGACCACACCTTTATCTAAAACCCTATCAAGAACTTCTAAGAGAGTTACATCTCTTGATTTTGTTACCACATCATGCATTTCGTACCTTTTGATTTGAAAACCCACAGAAATTGTATGGCGGCCACGAACCTGTGCAGTCTATAAAAAAACCCTTGTTTTCATAATGCATTTTTAAGGTATCGACCATATTAATAAAATCACCCACTTCGTTTTTGCCGACTAAAAAGGCTGAATTTAAAACCATATCATCCTCTCTCTCGGTTACTTCCTTCGGTAATAACTTGTTTATGCGTGCTTCGAAGCTCAACTCCTCTAATAGCTGGAAACTTTC
>Ga0315545_1000494_pt1 | contig 41226 bp, 36 predicted proteins | sample SalMarSW160210MG_FD_203096 | JGI IMG/M metagenome (GOLD analysis project Ga0315545, IMG submission 203096) | Salt marsh sediment microbial communities from the Plum Island Ecosystem LTER, Massachusetts, United States - Salt Marsh Sediment SW1602-10 ...
GGCTGCCTTGCCGAAGGAAGATTATTAGGAATGCCTGTTCCTGTTATAATAATGATAATTGTATATATTTTAGGATATATATTCCTATCCCGGACTATCTGGGGAAAATATATTTATGCTTCAGGAGGCAACGAAAAAGCCACCTGGCTATCGGGAGTAAACGTAAATAAAATTAAAATTTTGGTTTATAGTATTACGGGATTCTTAAGCGGTCTGGCAGGAATAATGCTCGCGTCCCGTTTATCTCAAGGTTCACCCATTACAGGTACAGGTTATGAACTCAGCGTTATAGGAGCCGTTGTTATCGGAGGCACGGACTTAATGGGAGGTAAAGGCTCTGTTCTTGGTTCTCTAATCGGTGCTTCGATCATGGGTGTTCTTGCAAACGGACTCGTGCTTTTAAACGTTTCCGCATTCTGGCAGCAGGTAATACTTGGTCTGGTTATAATTGTTGCCGTAGCCGGAGGAAGTATGAGGAGAAAATTATCTCTTAAGGGAGAATGATGAAAAAATATGCAATAGGTCTTGATTTCGGAACCAATTCCTGCCGCAGCTTGATTGTTGACTTAAGTGATGGAGGTGAGATTGCAAGTTATGTCTTTTCTTATCCTTCCGGACATGCTGGAATTCTCCTCGACCCAAAGGAACCCAACCTCGCAAGGCAAAACCCTGAAGATTATATAAAAGGTATAAAAGAAACAATAAAAAACTCAATTCTTGAAGCCAAGGAAAAATTTTCGCACTTTAATGCTGAAAATATTATCGGAATCGGAATAGATACAACAGGAAGCAGTCCAATGCCTGTTAATAGCGAAGGCACGCCTCTATGTTTTTTACCTGAATTTAAAAATAATTTAAATGCTATGGTATGGCTCTGGAAAGACCACACGGGGCACTCGGAAGCCGCTCAGATTACGCAGCTTGCAAAGAGGATGCGTCCCGAATATCTTAATAAGATCGGAGGAACTTACTCATCCGAGTGGTTCTGGAGTAAAGTACTTCATTGTTATAATACCAACCCGAACGTTTTTAATGCGGCAGAAAGTTTTGTAGAAATATGCGACTGGATACCTGCAATATTAACGGGGGAAACTCGTCCCGATAAAATAAAAAGAAGTATTTGTGCAGCAGGGCATAAGGCTATGTACAACGATAATTGGGGCGGTTTGCCGGATAAGGAATTTCTTTCTGCCCTATCCCCCGCCATGGCAGAGCTTAGAGACAAATTATATGAAAAGGCAATTCCTTCCGATCAATTAGCCGGAAAATTATCAAACACATGGGCGCAAGATTTGGGGTTAAAACCCGGAATAGCAATTGCAGTAGGAGCTTTTGACGCGCACATGGGAGCTGTAGGTGCCGGAGTAAAGCCAGAAACACTGGTGAAAATACTCGGCACAAGTACATGTGATATTATGGTTTCACCTCATGACAAAAAACTTTCGGATATACCCGGTGTATGCGGAATAGTAGATGGTTCCGTAATGCCGGATTATTTCGGAATAGAAGCAGGACAATCCGCTGTCGGAGATATTTTCTTATGGTTTGTAAATAACCTCGCCCCGGAAACATACGGAAAAACAATCGATGAAAAATTCGAAAATTTAGGAATAGAAGCCTCAAAGCAAAAACCGGGCGAACATGGGCTCATCGCCCTTGATTGGAATAACGGAAACCGTACTATACTTGTGGATGTTCGACTCAGCGGACTGCTCCTTGGTCAAACATTACATACAGAACCGCATGAAATATATAGAGCTTTAATCGAAGCAACTGCATTCGGAGCACTTACTATTATAAACAGAATCGAAGAATACGGTGTATCGGTTAGGGAAATCGTAAACTGCGGAGGACTTGCTTCCAAAAATCCCTTTCTAATGCAGGTATACGCAGATATAACCGGACGTCCTATGAAAATCTCAAGGAGCGAACAAACTCCGGCACTGGGTGCGGCAATTTTTGGAGCAATAACAGCCGGAAAGCAAGAAAGCGGTTTCACATCCGTACTTGACGCCCAAAATGCGATGACAGGGATTAAAGAAATATACGAACCAACACTTGCGAATAATTCAATATATAAAAAACTATATGTTTTATATAAACAACTGCATGACGCATTCGGAACCACCGAATGGTCGGGAAAAATGCAAAATATCATGAAAGATTTGCTCGTAATACGTGACGAACAAAGAAAGGGGAAATAATGCTTTCGGATTTAAAAGAAAGAGTATTTATCTCGAATTTGGATTTAGTAAGATATAAACTTGTTACATTGACCTGGGGTAATGTCAGCGGGATCGATCGTGAACAGGGTTTAGTCGTAATTAAACCGAGCGGCATACCTTACGACGGAATGCAGGTTAGCGACATGGTTGTAGTCGATCTGGAAGGTAATGTTGTTGAAGGTATTCATAAGCCTTCATCAGACACTTCCACCCATCTTGAACTATATAAAGCATTCACCGACGTCGGCGGGATAGCTCATACGCACAGCAAGTACGCTACCATGTTCGCGCAAGCACAAAAAGAAATTCCCTGCCTCGGCACAACACACGCAGATTCTTTTAACGGAGCTATACCCCTCACCCGATTTATATCGAAAGAAGAAGTCGAACAGGGATATGAAGAAAATACGGCAAGAGTAATTATCGAACGTTTTTCCGGTATGAAACCTCTGGAAATGCCTGCTGTCCTTGTAAGGGGTCACGGACCCTTCTCCTTCGGAAAAACACCCCGGGAAGCGGCAGAAAACAGTCATATTCTGGAGAGTATCGCCGAAATGGCTTTCGGAACTTTTCAGCTTAATCCTCAATGCGAAAATTTACCAGAGTACATTTTAAAAAAACATTATAATAGAAAACATGGTCCGGATGCCTATTACGGACAAAGCGATAAGGAGAAATAAAATGGAAAATATACCATCAATCAATCTTGGTATAATCGCAGTAAGTAGAGACTGTTTTCCCATAGAACTATCAAGAAAAAGAAGAAAAGCAGTTGTAGCCGCATGCAAAACAAAAAAAGTTTCTATAACCGAGATCGAAACGATAATAGAAAATGAAAAAGATGTGCTCCGGGCACTTAAAGAAATCCAAAAGAAAAATATTGACGCGCTTGTTGTTTACCTTGGAAATTTCGGACCGGAAGGGCCTACAACCATGCTTGCTCAGAAATTCGCCCTTCCCGTTATGTTTACCGCTGCAGCGGAAGAATCAGGAAAACATCTTATTAACGGAAGAGGCGACGCGTATTGCGGTTTATTGAGTACATCTTATAACTCAGGTCTGCGTCACCTGAGACCATACATTCCGGAATACCCCGTGGGTAGTGCCAGCGAAATAACCGATATGATCAAAGATTTTATCCCAGTCGCAAGAATACTCACAGCCCTAAAAAAACTTAAAATATTCTCCTTTGGACCCCGACCGTTTGATTTTGTTACATGCAACGCGCCTATTAAACCTCTCTACGACATCGGTGTGGAGATTATGGAGAATAGCGAACTGGATCTATATGATATTTATAACTCCGCAAAGGGCAATCCAGCGATCAAAAAAGTCGCATCCGATATGGCAAAGGAATTGGGAACAGGGAATACTTATCCCGAACTCCTAAATAAACTTGCCCAATACGAAATTGCTCTCATGAAATTCATGGAGGATAATTTAGGAGCTTCGGAATATGGAATATTCGCGAATAAATGCTGGCCTTCTTTTGAAAAATATTTTAGATTTGTACCCTGTTTTGTTAATTCGCGACTCGCAGCACGCGGAATACCCGTAGCATGCGAAGCTGATATATATGGAGCTTTGAGTGAATATATAGCTGCATGCGCCACGGAATTGCCCCCCGCTATTCTCGATATAAACAATACAGTTCCAACTGATATATATAAAAAAGAAAAGAGCAAAATCGGGAAATATAAATCCACAGATCTCTTCATGGGTTTCCACTGCGGAAATGTATCTTCTTCCTGCCTTGTTGGCGGAGCGATAAAATTTCAGCTAATCATGAATCGCTTGATGGAACCCGACAAAAAAGAACCGGATATAACAAGAGGCACTCTTGAAGGACAGATTAAACCCGGCGATATTACGATTTTCCGTTTGCAGTCAACAGCCGATACAATCCTTCGTTCGTTTGTTGCTGAAGGTGAAGTCTTAAATATAGATCCTCAAACATTCGGGAGTACAGGTGTATTCGCAATAAAAGAAATGGGAAGATTTTACCGTCACGTTCTTATCGGTAAAAAATTCCCGCACCATACGGGCGTGGCTTTCAAACATGTCGGCAAAATATTGTTTGCCGCCATGAAAATGCTGGGCGTCGAAGACGTATCCTTCAACCAGCCCGCCGAAATGCGATATCCTGACGAAAATCCATTTCCATGAATTGCGGTAATAACCCGTGAACTCGCTGGTTTTAAACGGAATTAGAAAGTTTGAATTTCGGGAAATACCTAAACCGGGGATAACAAAAGACACGGACGTTTTACTTAAAATGCGCAACGTCGGAATATGCGGTTCCGATATCCATTATTATTCAACAGGACAAATTGGTGATCAGATTATCAAATTCCCTTTTACCATAGGACATGAAGGCTCGGCTATTGTCGAAAAAATCGGCAGCAGCGTAACATGGGTAAGACCCGGGGACCACGTTGCAATAGAGCCTGCCGTATCCTGCGGAAAATGCGACCAATGCATAAGCGGAAGGCGGCACACCTGCCGCGATCTAAAGTTTCTCGGCTGTCCGGGTCAACTCGAGGGCTGTTTATCCGAATATATAGTTATGCCGCAGGAAAACTGCTATAAAATAAAAGACTCAATGACCTTTATTCAAGGTGTACTGGTTGAACCGTTATCGATCGGAGTCTATTCCGCCACTTTCCTGGAAAACCCAAAAGAAAAAACTATCGGAATCCTCGGTTCAGGCCCAATAGGCCTGTTCGTTCTCCTGGCTTCACGCGTCAATGGTGTGAAAAAGGTTTTTATGACTGATAAAATAGAGGAAAGACTTGTCATCGGACAAAGGGCAGGAGCGGACTGGATTGGAAATCCCGATATGATAAATATTATCGAAAAAATAAAAAAGATAGAGCCCAATCAACTGGACGTAGTATTTGAATGCTGCGGTGAGCAGGATGCGTTGGATCAGGCAGTAGATTTATTAAAACCAGGAGGAAAACTAATAATCGTGGGAATTCCTGAACCAAATGAGATTTCCTTTAATATCAACAAAATACGAAGGAAAGAAATATCGATTCAGAATGTCCGCAGACAAAACAACTGCACACAGAAAACAATCGACTTGATAGCCGGCGGAAAGATAAACGTAGATTTTATAGTTACACATAATTTTAAACTTCAAGATACCGCATTGGCTTTTGAAATCGTGGAAAACTACCGGGATGGGGTAATCAAGGCAATTATTGATTTTGAGTAAAAGAACCAAAGGAGTTTAAATGAAAAAATTTATTTTAATCACATTATTAGTAATCTTTTGTTTTACTGCAATTACCGGGTCTGCCTATGAGCCAAAAAAGGGGATATATCTAGGGTTAAAAAGCGGTATTTTTGCTTTAAATTCAGTAAATGCTTTAAATATCTTTTCTCTCGGAGGCCTTGTCGGCTGCCCCTTACCTTTCAAAAACAAATATTTCGAAGCAGCACTTGAAGGTGAATTCAATCTCGGATACCTTGGTGGAGGTTATATAAGTGGATATCCCGGAAATAGATCACACATAAGAACAATGGGTGAGTATGGTGTAGTAAAAACCATACCGGTCAATGAAATATACACGAAGGGCAAAATAGGTATTACACATGAAACCGTAATCCGGAAAATTTCGGGTGTTGAAACCTCATCTGAAGATATGGGCCTCTCCCTTGGAATTGGAGTAGGTTATAGAGCCGCTAATAATGTAAATCTCGAACTTGAGTTTGCCACAACCCATAGCGACATGAAATTCTTTAACGTTAATATTAATTTTATGTTCTAACCCGGAACACCAGTAGGAACCACAAGCTTACACAGATTTTCACAGAAGAATATTGATAGTCCAAAGTCCAATGTCCAAAGTCACAACTAAATCCCAACCCCGACATTAGGTACCGGGTCCCAGGTCTTAGGTTTTAGGAAAAAATACCTCCTAACATCCCAACTTCCTAACCATCTAACAGATAAATAAAAATCCTTGACATATCTATCCAAGATTTTAAAATAAACTATGCTTAAAAGATTTTTATTTATCTTACCAACATTGTTTTTTGCCTGCAATGCAGATAATCCAAAAAACCTCCAACTTTATAAAGTTGAAAATACGCTTGATTTTTACAAAAACTACAGCAAATACACCGACCCCGGAAAATATTCCTACCTCTTTGAAAATCTCCCCGATTCTTTGCAGGACTTATGCGAACTAATCAAGTGTCAATTCATTCATCCCATCGATTTAGAACCTTATAAAAAACGCATACCTGAAAACAGGCATTACGAAGACCACAAATTTCCATCAGCCGAAAAATTACTTGCAGGTCTATTAGCATTAGACTCTACCGGTCTCACTTTTGAGCGAAAGTTCGAAAATCGTTTAGTCGTTACCTGCCGTTACCATTCCATACTCCTTGCCTCCATTCTGAAATCCCGCGGAATGCCGGTAAGACTTCGTTACGGTTTTGCTCCTTATCTTGCTCCGGGCACGGATTTACACATTGGTCATGTAATTTGCGAAGTCTGGAACGAAAAAGAAAAGAGATGGATGTATGTAGACCCGGATAGGAAAATGGTAGATTTTCCCAGAGATGAATTCGAAACGGGAAACCAAACCTGGACTGCCTTCAGAGCCGGAGAAGTAAAAGACCAGAACAAATACGGTGTACCAGACACATGGGGCGAAATAATGATTCTCGGAACGATCTACCAGGATCTTTTATCCGTAATGGGATATGAAGTACTATACTGGGAATACCCTGTAACTCAATATCTCGGTGAAGATATCAGCACAATAGACCAACAACGGCTAAAGATGCTTGATAAAATAGCACAGCTAATGAACAATCCGGACGAGAATTTGAATGAATTGATGGAGATTTATAAGAAAAATAAATTTTTACAATAGGAGCCACAGATTACACTGATTTTCACAAAATTTTTTGTTGTTTTTTTTATCTTTTTTGACTTGTGACTAGTGACCAGAGACTAATGACTAAGTTATTTAACATTGTCAAGTGTCGAGATTTGACCCCAATTATAGACCCCAATTATATTGACCCCAATTATACACCAATTATACAAAGTTTATTTTTTGTTTTTATTGACCAATGACCAGTGACTAATGACAGGTGACTATATTTACCATATCCTAAATTCTAAATTACCCGGAACCTGCTCTATTGGAAAGGAAGTTTGATTTTCTCTTTGATTTTTTCGACTTCTTCCTTTGCTTTTTCTTCGACTTTCTCTTCTACCTTTTTCTTTGCTTCTGCTTTCTTTTCCTCTATCTTAGCCTGCAATTCTTGCTTTTTCTTTTCCGCTAATTGCGTATACGTCTTTACCTCCAAAAGATTTCCTTTAAAATCTTCTTCCACGGAGATAAAGCCTTTATAATACTCCTGGTATTCTTCGAGTTTGGCTCTAAGCAAATTATTTAATTCTACCTCAAGCTTAGCCCTGGTCTCGTCCACCCACTCCGCTACCAATTTACCTATAGTCCCGGAAATTAATTTATCCAAATTACTCTTTATCTTAAAAGTGTATTTTCCTTCCCGAGAAACCGTATAACCAACCTGAATATCCACAGGATTTGTTGAAAGAACAGATTTGATATTCGCCGCAATCTTATCTTCCTTATCACTCAAATCCAGATCGATATCGAAAAGTTGTAAATTCAAGGTTCCTCCCGCTCTACTGAAACGGTCAAAAGACAGCTCGCCATCAAGGTTATAAATACCTTTTGCTTTACTGACTTTGAAGGCTCTTATACCCTTGCCTAAAACAAACGGGATATTCTTTGCTTTAAAGTTAAACACTGCAGACTTTTCCCTATCTTCCCTTTTATCTATCAAACCCGCCCATTCGACCTCTTCATTACTTTTAATTCTTTTGATGGAAAAAGTGGTTGGGTTATTTATTATATTCTGATCGCTCGTTATATCATTCGCTTTTACACTATAAAGGTTTCGCTTTGCTATACTACCCAGGGAAACATCCATGTTCTTAAGCCAGAACTTCGGTACTGCTACGCCGGGAAAAATAATATCTCGACCGTAAGCCCGTAAGATCAGTTCTCTTCCCTCTTTTCTCTTTATAAAAGGTTTTAATTTTTCGAAGTAATAATTCCACCTTTTAAACTCATCATGTATCCCGCCGAGATATTTCTCTATATAAGGGTTCAGAATCGCATTGGCAATCTCTTCCCTCTTTTCAGGCGATTTGATGAAAGAAGAGAGATACGCGTAATCCTTACTGATGGCAGTACTAACGCCTTTTTCATCCTCATTTGCCATACTTAAATCTTGTTTCAGTTTATCATAGGATCCTGCGAGATTCGTTTCCGTCAGCTTGACCTTTTTATACGTTTCGTCAACCATGTTATAGGCGCTTAATGCCGCCTCAGCCGTCTTTATGTCCTCCAGTTTTATCGCCTTAACAGGCTCTATCAATTTCGGAAGATTTTCCACTTCTTTCCTTTGCTCCTGTAATGTCTCTTCCCACTTTCCCTTTAAACCCCGATATTTCCCGGGCAGTTCTTCCAAAAGTTTCGGGGATTTGATGTTTTTCATCTCTCTTTCTATAATTTCAGCCACAACTTTTCCCGCGTCTTCCAGGAAAGTACCTATGAAAGTTTTCCCCTCTTTCTCTTCCGTTTCCCCTGCTTTTATCGCTCTGCTTCCCGGAAGGGCTCCTGAGGTTTTTCTTTCCGTATTCCACTTTATTTCCTGTAATTTTATATTATTGATTACAACCTTATTTCTTACAAGCTGCCGCATATCGAGGTGCAGATCAATCTCTCCGATCTCAAATAAATTGCGGAAAGGCTTTCTGCTGTTTGCGACTTCAAGGGATTTGATACCAACGCGGGCATCAAAAATCTGAAAATCCAATCCCCTGACATCCGCTTTTGCTTCGAAGATCCTTTCAAGACTTCTTTCCATCGCTCTTTCAATTAGTTTATTCATAAATACAATGTTAAAGACTACTATACCCGCGATAAGAATACCGATAAGAGACAGTTTACCCCGGAGGACAAAACCAGTATTGCTTTTAATGCTCTTTGCAATACTTTTAAGTCTCTTTATATCTTTTTTATCAAGGTTTTCCCTTAACTTATAGTTTCCTTCCTCATCCCGGACGAAAACGTCATTTATATAATTTCTGTATTCGTGTATATAGAGTTTACGCAGAATTTTCTTTCGAAACTGTTCTTCGGTAAATTTTCCGATAAATAGTTTCGGTATTTTTTTTACTTCACTCATAGTCGTTTACCTGATCCTATCATAAAAACTCACAGCCGAGCCAAATTTACTTTTAAGCCCTGCCAGAAGAGGTTGTTTCACGACTGCCTGAATAAATTTATTATTTGCGATTTTCTCTCTCACTTTATCGCGGTAAACATCGACCAGGTATTTCGCCAGAAAATAAATAGGCAAAGCCAGTACCAATCCCACAGCCAGCCCACCCATAACAAGGGAATTATAATACTTTGTCAAATAAAAGAACGGACTATTGAAAAGTTTCGTAAAGAAGCTACCTAATGAGGGGATTGTAAGAATAGCGTATCCGATTTCATCCAAGAATTTGTCCAGAAAACCAAGGAGCAGACTGAAGACGGCAATAAATACCATCTCTACTGCTTGATTTAGCTTAAGAAAGAAGGTAAGAATAAACAACGAAACCCAGAAAAGGTTTGTTTTGGGGACTAACGCAAGAATAAAAGCAAATGATATAGCCAATGCAATCTGCGATGTCTTTTTATTCGAATTTACTGCTACAAAAACTCTCGCAACCCAATTTATAATCATAATTTAAAAAACCTTCAATATTAAGAATATGAATTTTTGTAAGCTTGTCAAGACAGCCGTTGGCTGGCTGACAAGAGAGACCGTAGACGGTAAACAAAAATAGGATTAGAAGCAGTGTAATTTGGTAGTTCAGGGGTTAGGGATTAAGCGGTAGGTGTTTTTTTAATCCGTGCTCATACCCCTTGTTTTACTGCTAATCCTAAAAAACACCCCCTTGACATACATTCAAAAAAACTTATCATATATGATAAGAAATATGGAACGTAATTTAGCGGAAAAGTTTTCAAAAGAGTTGGCTATCGATATAACGCAGGTTGTCAGGGAATATTATGAAGTTCTTGTTTTGCGTGGTATTTCCAGATTTCCGGAAGCCAGATACTTAATATTCAAAGGAGGAACTGCCTTGAGGTTAGCTTATAACTCTCCCCGGTTCTCTGAAGATCTCGATTTCTCGCTATCTCAGGATATACTGGGAAAGAATTTTAAAAATATAATTGAACAGACGATTGCTCCATTCCCGGAGATGAAAATCTCCGATTTAGCCGAAAAAAGATATACTTATCTTGCTGAAATCAAAATCGGCAAGGATTATCTTTCTTTTCCTTTCAGGATAAAAATCGAAATTTCCAAGAGAATACAGAAAAACTACGAATTCGAATTAAAAATGCTAAAATCTCCCTGTTCGATTTATTCTATTCTATTACAAGTCGTAACACCGAATCAGCTCTATAAGGATAAGAAATTATGCGTGAAAAACAGGAAAGAAACAAAAGATTTTTTTGATTTATGGTATTTATCGGAGCTATTAGGCAAAAAATATTCGCCCAAAGTTAAGATTGACAGGAAAACATTACGAAGAGATTTAAGGAAGTTTTTACCTTCTGAATTTCACAAAATTATTGAGGTTTTATGAAAAGTTTTGATTTACTCAAGGAAATAAAAAAATTCGAGCGAAAATTTTTCACCATAGAAGACCTCGAAAAAATAACCGGTTTCAAGAGAAACTACCTGTATCTCCAGCTAAACAGATGGATTAGACTGGGGGTACTGGAAAGAATTGCTAAAGGTGTTTATGTCCCTCTCGGCGAAAACACAGAAATAGAGAAAGTTGCTTCTTTTATTTATCCTCCAAACTATTTATCTTTCGAATCTGCGTTAGCTTCATACGGCATCCTTAATTTAATTCCTTACGCCTTCACCTTTGCCACGACAAGAAGAACAAAAGTTTGCAAAATAAAAGGAAGAGAAGTAACTTTCAGGCAGGTAAAGGAAAGTTTGTTTTTTGGATATGAGGAAAAAAACGGCAGCTATATTGCTACTCCGGAAAAAGCTTTTCTTGACCAGTTATACATGGTAACAAAAGGACTTGCAACATTACCAATGAATGAAATCGATTTAAAAAAACTTTCAAAGGAAAAAACAAAAAATTTAATCACTTTTTTCCCGGATAATGTCCGGGCTTCCGCGGAAAGTTACGGAATTATTTGAATGAAACATTGGGCTGTTTTTTTCCCGAACCACGAAACTTTAAACTCGAAACTATAGTTAATCACAGAGACACGGATTTTTTGTTGTTTTTTTCTTTTGACTTGTGACTGACGACTAATGACTCAGTTGTTTAGTTGTTTAAAATTGTCAAGTGTCGAGATTTGACCCCCAAAACCCAAAAACATAGAGGCACAAATCTTTCATATAAAGAAATACCGGATTTTACTTTAAAGGGAAAAGTATTTTCTGTATCTCTGGTTCGTTGAAATTCTCCATAGTAACCACAGTAACACCGGTGTCAATTCTCTTCTCTACACTTTTCCCATGTACAGCGTCTACCGCTGCTTTTACACCAAGATAACCCATATTATATGGATTTTGGACAATAAGAGCCTGAATGTTTCCCTTTTTCAACTCTTCTATCTCTGTAGGACCGCTGTCAAAGGCAACTAATTTCACTTTGCCGGCAAATCCAAGTGATTTCAATGCTTGTACACAGCCTGCTGCTCCCGGCTCATTAGCAGCAAAAATTCCACTAAGATCCGGATGAGAAGTTAACATATCTTCGGTAACCGACATTCCACGAGCTGCATCGCTGTAGCAATAAAGAGTGGATACTAACTCAATATCAGGATACTTAGTAATTTCATCCTTAAATCCTTTTTCTCTCATGATCGAAGTAGCAGCGCCAGGAATAAATGGTATCAATCCTACTTCACCTTTTGCACCAATTAAATCTGAAAGAATTTGAGCGGCTTTCTTTCCGCCCAGGATATTATCGGTTGCAATAAAGGTTAACGGCAAGTCTGAATCAACATCAGAATCAATAGTAATCACCGGAATCCCGGCATCTACAGCTTTCTTTACAGTGGGCACTAAAGCATTGGCATCACAAGCAGCCATAACCAGAGCATCAACCTTCTTATTAATAAAATCCTCAATTATAGCTACCTGACCGGCAATGTCTGTTTCTTCAGCCGGACCTTTCCAGATGATTTCAACGTCAAACTCTTTAGCAGCTTGTTCAGCACCGGCTTTTACAGTGAGCCAGAAAGGATTAGCATTAGTCTTTGGGACTACTGCAAAACGATTTTTTTCTTTTGGTTCTCCTTTGCAACCCGAAAATATAAGAACGATTAGGAACCCAAAGACAGCGGCTAATCGAAGGAGATTCTTTACTAAATTTCGCATATTAGAAAACATATTAATCCTCCATTTTGTTTATATGTTACGTATTAGTTAAAATTTTCCCTTCTTGCTCCAATTATCCCCCCAGTGTTGCACTGTGACGACGTCTGACTTGGTCATAATATACAGCAAGAATAATAACAGCCCCAATTATTATGAGCTGCCAGAATGCTGAGATATTGAGCAAGTTACATCCATTTCTTAAGGTAGCCATGATAAACGCTCCAATTATGGTCCCAATAATTGTTCCCTGTCCGCCCATTAAACTCGCTCCGCCAATAACTACGGCAGCAATGGTATCGAGTTCATATCCTGTCCCAGCAGTGGGTTGACCGGTGACTAACCGAGAAGTCAAAAGAACACCGGCAATCCCTGCCAACATTCCGGAAATAATATATACAGCGGTATTATAACGGTTAATATCAATACCCGATAACCTGGCAGCTTCAACGTTACTACCGATAGCATAAGTATACCTACCTAAAATATGGCGAGAAAGAAAAAGGTATGCAATAACAACGATGATTGACATGATAATTATAGGTACCGGTATCCCGAAGATTCTACCATTTCCCAAAAAAGAGAAATTTTCAGGTAACCCAAAAACCGGATTGCCGCCGGTTATAATCAAAGCGAGCCCCCGGGCAATACCCATCATACCTAAAGTAATAATAAAAGGTGCAATTTTTCCTCGGGTGATAATGAAGCCATTTATAAATCCACAAAACGAACCTGTACCTATCCCCGCAATAATGGCTAATGATGTCGGGCAACCTCCCCTCATTAGAATGGCTGATATTATTCCGGAAAGAGCTAAAACCGAACCAACCGAAAGGTCTATTCCTGCTGAAATTATTACAAAAGTTTGCCCGATTGCCATTATAGCGATAACAGAGACTTGTATTCCAATAGTAAGTAAGTTATTTAAAGTAAAAAAATAAGGTGATAGGAAACCGAGTATAAGAAACATAATTACTAACGAAAAAAAAGGAGTCAATCTTTCGAAAAATAATATGTAAGATTGTCTTTTACTTACTAAAATTTTCTTAAAAGCCTTTATGTTCAATATAACCTAACTCCTTATCCTACTGTAGCATAATTTAGGATTTTTTCCTGGTTCGCGTCTTCTTTCTCAAATCTCGCAGTTATACGCCCTTCGCGCATGACCATTATTCTATCGCTCATTGTTAGAATTTCAGGTAAATAGGAGGAAATCATAATAACCGCTACTCCTTTTTTTGCCAGTTGGTTTATCAATCCGAATATCTCGGTTTTTGTGCCTACATCAATTCCTCTTGTCGGTTCATCAAAAATTAAAATTTTCGTGTTAGTAATAAGCCATCTTGCTATAAGTATCTTTTGTTGATTACCTCCACTTAAAAATTTTACTGATTGATTTAGCTGTTGGCATTTGATTTTTAGATCTCTCCTGTAAATCTCGCTTTCGGAACGTTCGTTCGATTTGCGAATCCATCCAAATCTTGTAAATCTTGTAACATTAGCTAAGGTAATGTTATCCTTTACTGATAAATCTAAAGCTAATCCATCATCTCTACGATTCTCCGGGAGAAGTCCTATACCTGCAGAGATAGCATCGTGTGGCGATCTTATCTTAACCTCTTTTTTCTCAACAAATATTTTACCCCTATCAATTGGATCAGCCCCAATGATTGCCCTAACCAGCTCGGTCCTACCTGCTCCAACCAAACCTGCAATGCCTAATATTTCACCTTTTTTGACTGTAAAGTCAATATCCTTGAGGTGCCCTTTCCGACTGAGTCCCTCCACCCGTAGACATTCCTCTCCGATTTTCGCATCCTCTTTCTTATAGAGTGTTTCGTCTACTTCCCTTCCAACCATCATTCGAATAAGGGAAGGGATATCTACATCAGAAATCTCACTTGTACTTATCTTTTGACCATCGCGTAAGACTGTTACACGATCCCCAATTTTAGTAATTTCTTCTAACCGATGAGAAATATAGATAACTGATATGCCTGTTTTTTTTAACTGGGAAATAAGAGAAAAAAGTTCATCAATCTCTACCTTAGTTAAAGCAGCTGTTGGTTCATCCATAATCATAATCTTTGAATCGGCGGAGAGAGCCTTTGCAATTTCCACCATTCGACGTTGGGCAATTCCTAACTTCGTTATTGGTGTCGTTGGCAAAAAACGCAGATGTAATTTCTTTAATATTTTTTCAGTCAAATCATATTGCTTTGACTTATTTAACCATCCGGATGGAAAGAGTGGCTCTCTACCCAGGTAAATGTTTTCGGCAACGTTAAGATGGGGTACCAGGCTGGTTTCCTGGTAAATCATACTGATACCGAGATCGAGTGCTTCACGTGGGTTCTTGACATAAAGCTCTTTTCCCATAAAGAAGATTTGCCCCTTATCTTTAGAATAAGCACCAGTTAAAATCTTCATCAGCGTAGACTTACCTGCTCCGTTCTCACCAACAAGAACATGTACCTCACCCTTTTCCAAACTTAAGTTCACCCTGTCTAATGCGACTACGCCTGGAAATCGTTTAGTAATATCACACATCTCTAACAATGTTTCACCAGTCATGTGAATATTTTTTATCTTTCTCCTCGGTATGAGTTGAGAAATCGCCTTTTGACATTACGGAGGAGTAATCTCCCCGCTCGGGTCCCATAAGTCTTCCCAGCTCTGGTTCTGTTTCCATAAAAATACTTGTCCTTTAATAAGTCGGCAATTTTTATTGATACCCGCGATTTCTTTCATTTCTTTCTCAGTAATAGGAGTTGAAACCGTGCTTCTTAGGTTTGCCAGGTATTCGTTTCGGTTTACCGAAAAAGGAATTGGAACCTGTCCACGCTGAATTGCCCACTTCACGCAAACCACTGCCGGGTGGACGTTCAACCGTTCCGCAATTTTCACGATCACCGGATCTTCAATGTCAACGGTATCTCCCGCTGACCGGTCGCGCTCGGGCCGGAGCGGTGAGCCGATCGGACTGAACCCGATAGGTATGATACCGTTATCGAGTAAGAACTTGAAAAACTCCGGCTGCTGGAAGTGCGGGTGCAGTTCCAATTCATTGCAAACGGGTTTTATTTCCGCGTCCCGCAGAAGCAGCTTTAATTTCGGGATGGTCATATTCGATGTGCCAATATGTTTCACCAGGCCCATTCCCACGAGCTTTTCCAGTTGTCTCCACGTCTTCATATAGTTTTCGTGGATGTAGGGTTTTGCATTGGGATCACGCGAAGTGATATCGACACCTTTAGCGTGAAAATTTGGAAATGGCCAATGTATCAGGTAGAGGTCAAGATAATCCAACTGCAGGTCCTTGAGCGATTGTTTGCATGATGGAATTACATCTTTCTCCCCGTGCTTATCGTTCCAGAGCTTTGAGGTAATCCACAACTCTTCTCTCTTGAGACCATTTTCCCTTACTTCCCTGAGCACAGTACCGATTTTTGCTTCATTACCATAGACGGAAGCGCAGTCGATATGTCGGTATCCTACCGATATAGCCCCCTTTACTGCTTTGGCCACTGCTTCAGCACTGAAGCGGTCACTACCGAAAGTCCCCAGGCCGATGCAAGGAAGTTTTGCGCCGCTTTTAAGAATCTTCTTGGGGACTTTATCCGGATCGACGCCGTCGGGGTCGCCTCTAAAAATCCGCTCTTTCTGAGTCATAGCCATTTACAGACCACCGTGGATGATTTATTATTGTATTTCATTTAATTTCTTCGTCGAACACCACTGCTACTTTGCCGCATTTGCCCTCATTCATAAGCGCATAGGCTTCGGAGACCCTATCGAGTGTAAAACGATGAGTTACCAGGTCTTCCGGATGAATACCCCAGCGAACGAGACGCTCGACCAGTTCCTCCATGAGCCAGATGCTCGTCACCCACGAGCCGAAAATGGTCTTCTGCTCATGGATAATGTCCGGGCTTGGGTTAAATTCAACTGTACCGCCTTCGCCGACCATTGCAATCTTTCCCCATTTACGGGTCGCCCTTATGGAAAGCTGTCGCCCATGGGTATTGCCCGAACAGTCGATAGCGCGTTCGACTCCGTTGCCACGAGTTATCGCAAGGATCTCTTTAAGCGTATCTGCACCCGAAACAAATACATGGTCGGCAAGTTTTTTGTCCTCTGCTATCTTGCATCGTTCCGGAGTCACGTCCACACCGATAAGCTTCTGAGCCCCCATGGCTTTTGCAACCACAAGTGTGGCCAGACCTACCGGGCCGAGGCCGACAACGAGGACATCGTCATTACCGCAAATCCCTATCTTTTGTAGCGCTTCGTATACGGTTCCAAAACCGCATGCCACCTGCGCGCCGTCAGTGTAGGTTAGTTCATCGGGCAGGTGGATACAATCCCTTTCTTCGGCAAGAAGATAGGGCGCCATCCCTCCGTCGCGTTGCCACCCGTATGCAGCCCGGAGCGGGCTTGTACAGCTTATCATGTAGCCCCTGCGGCAATCGTTGCAGAGACCGCAACCCGAGATATGGTACACTGCAACCCTATCACCTTCCTTGAACCTCCTCATTCCGGGCCCGCATTTCACGATCTGACCTGCAGGCTCATGTCCCGCGATCTTGTTCTGGTACCCTTCCGGGCCTTTGCCGAGATGTTCGCGGTAGATCGCCCGGATATCGCTTCCGCATATCGTTGAGGATTTCATTTTAATGAGTACCTGACCATGGCCTGGCGTTGGGATTTCAACCTCCCTCAGCTCAACCGTACTATCGCCTGGTAGATAGGCCGCTTTCATCATTTTTGCCATAGAATCGCCCCCTTCCATTCACGGAATATTTTTTTGAAACTCGAACCAATATAGTACACTATCATAAAATAGCTGCATCTCTAATTTCTTATTCATTCTGAAAGATTATAACAAAAACTTTTAAAGAAGTCAAGAGTATAGCTATCTTGCCTTACACCCCAATTCTCCCCTTGAATATTTAGGTAAAATCTGCATAATTATTGGTAGGTAAAAAATGAAGTGTCCCATTTGCAAAGAAACCGATTTGACTCCGGTAATGACCAGAAACGAAGGGGTCATGGGGTCAAATCTCAACACTTGACAATTTTTTGAAATCACCCCTCCACCCCATTCTTCGGATCTAAGTCAAATGGTTAAATTGTTGAATCAGTTAAATAGTTATTTTAGGGGTTAGCAATACAGATCCTTCGAATCAGTTGAGTGGTTAAATAGTTGAATCGTCAAATAGTAAAAACATAAAAAACTATTCGTGCTATTCGTGTAATCCGTTGTTCCTATTCCTATCTCAATTTTTCTATCTTTACCGATTCAAAACCTTCTATACTTATGAAATAAATCCCGGGGGACAAACCGGCGCCAACCGTTACAAAGGAGGAATTATAAACCATTGTTTTTTCCATCACCCTTCCGAATTTTTGACTCATAAAGTGTAAAGGGGTCAGGTCTTTAGATTCTTCGACTCGGTTGAATAATCAACCGAGTCGTGAGTCACGAGTCAAGAGTTAGCTACCAGATACCGGATCCTGGGTTCCAATTTTAAAAAACCACAATAGAAATTTAGTGTATTTTGTGTGTTTCGTGGTTAAATAAATTGTTTTTTCTGTGTCAATCTGCCTGCCCTGTAGGGAGGAACGACTGTACCAGGGTGTAATCTCGTGGTTTAAAATGAAACCGACAGTAAATCCACAAGGTCTTATTTATAAAAGGAGGATAAAATGAAAAATTTAATAAATAACATATTTTTGGTCTCATTATTGTTTTTCATTCCAATGTTTACAGAGGGAAAGAGTTTCATTCAAGAAATTAAAGATAAAATTACAAAGGAAACAGAAAAAATAGAAGAGAAAAAAGAGGAGAAAAAATCGCCTGAAGCAGACAGCCGTATTAAAGAGGTTAAAGATAAGATTGTAAAGGAAAAGAAAAAAGAAGAACATAAAATCGAAGTAAAGGTAAAAGAAAAGAAAAAAGTAAAAGAAAAAGATAAGGACAAATATAAACATGACTATGGTTATGATTATGATAGAAAATACTATAAGAAAAAATATAAATATGACAATTATTCAGATAATAATTCCCTTTATTGGATTTATGATAATATTTCTTTTGATGAATCTTCCGTTCTCGTGACCGATGTGAGATATGACGATTACTCTTATGTAGATGATTCGGACTTGATTTCTCCCAGTCCGATATACACGAATAAACAACCGAGAAAAATCATATTCCTTAATTCTTCAGTCGAAGCCACCTATCTGGGCAAGGATATCGATGACACTTATGGAATTACGGGGAAAATTTCCGCAAACCTTTATTCCTTACATTTTAACTGTTTTTATCAGAGTATTTTTTCAAGCGAGGAATCTCTGACTCTTTATTCGATAAACGGCGGCTTTTCTTTTACAACGCAGAGTTTCACTCTGACTCCTTTCATAGGAGCTTTTTATATCGAGCCCCTCGAGGAAGCTCAATTATCTTATGGAGCTAATTTAAAGATTTTCCTTCCCGATAATTACAATTTGGATTTATACACCTTAAATTCGTCTTACGGTTCGCTTAACTTCAATAATTTTTCCGCTTCTTTAAATTACGAATTTTATAGATTTAATATTGGTTTGGGTTTTAACTATAATAATTACGCGGGAGTCTCCTTTTCGGGACCGCTTGCAAAGCTTTCTTTCTGGTTGTAGAAATTTAAGGGATAAGGGTTCCAGAATTCCAGGTTTCAAGGGTTCAAGTTAAAAAATAACAAAAAAATCAGTGTTAATCTGTGGACAATTAAAATTTAGGGATACAGTTTCCAGGTTTCGAGTCAAAAAAAACAAACAAAAAATTCCCTGTGTTCTCTGTGCCTCTGTGTGAGAATTACTTTTTTTGACTCATGCCGCAAGACTCGTGACGCATGACTATTAAATTCCTTAATCCCTGGCACCTGGTATCTATTATCTACTTACTACTTACTACTCCCTACCTATTCTATCTAACAACTACGCTCTTCCTCGATATATCTCCGATATCCGTCACAAGATTATAAAAATAAACGCCGCTTGGGACAGTTACACCATATAAATTCTTGCCATTCCACGTTACATTATAAGTTCCGGGAACACATTCCGTGTTAACAAGTTCCTTCACCAAACCCCCATAAATGTTATAGACTCGAAGAATTACATGTTGATCACCCTCGCCTTGCGGTATTTGATATGTTATAACTGCAGAATTAACAAACATATTATCGCAAGAAAGCATTAATCTGTCCGGATTCAGAAGTCCGTCTTTAATACCTGCTCCGGCTACTCTAACAAGGAAATAGTAAGGAGTAATACTACCGGCATAATTTTCCGTCATATTTATGGTTCCTGACGTACTATCAAGTGCTACCACATAAAGAGAGTGAAATCCAATTACAAGGGAATCAAGGGGCGAAGCCTGACCAAGCAACAGTTGAGGTCCCCCCACCTGAGGTAATTGTTGCTTCTTCCCACTGCCCCTGTGTCGTTTCCAATTGATAGAGAACCTGCATGATATTGCTATTGGGTGGAATTCGCGAATTGACGGATATCCCTGTAAAAGAAGGAATCCGGTCCGTTGTTTCGTTATCAGCTAATGGAATAACCGATGAAGCAAGAGGAGAAGTATATTCGGCAACCTCATCAATCACCGTTACATCGTAACTGCCAGCATTTGCCACATATATCTTATTTGTGTTTGGATTTACGCAAGAAGCTTCAGGGGCACCTCCAACGGGAACAGTTCCGGTTACCCAGTCAGCATAAAGAGATGGAACGATTAAGAATATTGTCAAAATAATGATCAACGATCTTGAAAGATTCTCTGACCTAGTTACTTTAATACAAAACATAAAGCCCCCTTTTATATTGATATTATAGAGATTGATAAAAATTAGTCAAGGTATTTCGAAACAAATCCAGCCCATCCGCGTCTAACTTGATAAATAAACGGAGGTTAAAAATGAAATTAACAAATAAAAGATTCGGACAGTATAGAGCAGAGTACCAGATAGCAAAAAACTTGAATTAGAGATACTAAGGATCAGTTAAATAGTAAAATGGGAAAATAATTAAATAGCAACAAAAAAAACAGAAGAATAAAAAAGGCGGGCATTCCCCGCCTTTTTTTGTTAGTGGATAGAGGGGTCAGGTCTTGGGTTTTGAATAATATAATTCGTAGTTCCTGGTTCGTAGTTCTCTGTTACCATTCAACTATTCAACAATTCAATATCTTTCTGACTCATGACTGTTGGATTTTTTGAAAGAAAATTTAATGTGGGTAGAGGGGTCGGGTCTAGTTTTTTGAATCTCATCACAATAGCTATCGCTATAGTTAAATGGTTAAATAATCAAATAGTCAAATAGTGTTACGAATCCTTCGGATTAATTGAATGGTTGAATAGTGTTACGGATCCTGCGGACCAGTTGAATTATCAAATAGTTGAATCGTTGAATAGGAAAAACAAATAAAAAATCTAAAACCTTTAAAAGTGGGGTGGCCTACTTTCATTTAGCATCCAACCCCTAACTATTAAATTTCTTGACAAAGAATCGAATGTTCATTATAATACATATATAATATCCAACTAAAGATGCAAACATAAAATATGTTTAACTTTATAAAAATAAGGAGATATTTTATGGGAAAATTTTTACTAGTTTTTGTTTGTTTATTGCTTGTCTTTACTATACGGGCAAATGGTTCTTCCTCACAAACGCTTGAAAATTTAACTGCATATGAAAAAGGAAACGCAATCATCGACATAGAATGTGAAGAAGAATCCGAAGTAAAAGCCGATATCATTGAAGAAAAGTGGAATAGCGGTAACTACGAAGAAGCGATAGAATTACTAAAAAATTCACCGGAATTGGATGATGCAGCCATAGGAATACAGTGGAAGGAACCCATAAAAATATCCGCAAGATGGGGTGATGACGTCCGGGTTGGTACCAGAGACTCAATTTTAGATATAGATCTTGACGTAGACAATACCACCGGAAACCTTTTTGCCGCGCTTTTTTACCAGGAAGGTCCATCAAACTATAAATTCACCATAAACATGTCACAAGATACAGGAAGAACCTGGGCAGAGACTTATGAATGGACTGCATCTCTCATTCATGAAATCGATATAGACGCTGTTGTGTTTAAAAACCATTTTTACTTGGCTTATACATATACTAATAATACTGAGGGGCGTATCAGAAGATTTAACACCAGTGATGGCAGCTCGGATGACGCATATGGCTACGTGACGGTAATCGATGAAGGAGTTATTTTAAGAGAGATAACGCTAAGCAGCAATGATGATGGTGCTTCTATTTACTATCTGTTTTATTTCTCTATTATGGACAACGACTCACTGAAATTATACTATAGTGATACGATAGCAACGAATTGGGATGATAGTTTTGATACTGAAGTCGTAAATGCAAATAGGGGGCTGGATGCCTGCCATTCAGTTACTCCAAGAATTTGGGTCTCATACATTGGCACAGATGATAGTCTTTATGTTACCGGCGGATGGTCTGGTTGGATAAATTATGGCCCTTTATCGTATGTTGGATCCAATAGTGCCTATGTGACATCTATAGGCGCATACGGAGATACTGTTATAGCCGTTTATCCCAATGGTGAAGAAGAATCATCGTATTCTGTCAGATATAGTATTACTTATGATGATGGAAGTGGTTGGGTTATGGGAACAATACTCGATACTTCTTCTACCAACAGCCTCGTAAATGACGTCACAGCAAGAAATGGAGATGGATTTGGAGTTATTTGTCAAACAACGGGGGGCGCTGCCGAAGGTTTTTATAGACATAGAACCTACGCTTCTGGTATCTGGAGTCCAGAAGTTTCTTTTGCCGACGATGTGGTAAGTCAAAATGTAAAGCCTTCGATAGAAAGGATAGCAGACGGCATTTATGGAATCTTATATGTAAACCACCCTGAGCAAATGGCATGGTTCGATAGAAGTGACTGGGTAAGCGGTATCGATGAAGATATACCGGATAAAAACACTGCCTCTCTTCTGGGTATTACCCCATTTGTCTTCAGCAATCAAATCGATATAAGCTATTACCTGCCAAGTAGTCAGAACAACGGCAATATGTCCCTGGATATATTTAATATCGCAGGGAGTCATATTAAAACACTTGCTGAAGGAATGCCGGCAGGCAGCCATTCCGTAACATGGTTCGCTGAAGGCAAAGACGGTCCGGTCCCAAGCGGGATATACTTCTGCGTACTAAAAGATGGCGAAATCACAAAGAGCCTTAAAATGACTCTGATTAGATAGTTAATTAGGTTTTAGGTCTTAGGTTTTAGGTCTTAGGTTTTAGGTCTTGGGTTTTAGGTTTTAGTTTAAAAAAACAATATTAGAAATTTAGTGTATTTAGTCTGTTTTGTGGTTAAATAAATTGTTTTTGTTCTTTGTGACTTGGTGCCTTCGTGGCAGAAATTCCTTAAAAAATCGGGAAATTCCCTAATTTGAAAAAGAGTTTTTCGCGTTTACAAATCCGATAAAATACTTGCAATATATGAGTTATGGAACAAGACCCCTCTGTGAAATTAAAAAATACAAAGAAAAAGGGGTTGACAATTATAGTGTATTTATATAAATTTAAAATGTAAAATTAAAACTAATAATGTAAAATTAAGTTAAAAAAAGATTTTTCTCTAACCAAATTAAGGAGGTTTTAATGTTAAAAACCACAAAAGTATTATTAATTATCTCATTTCTTTTATCCTTGAGTCTTACGTCAGGGCCAATAGAATTTCAACGGGCAAGTGGTTCGACAGGACTAAGCCACAGCATTGACATTGGCAGTGCCGGTAATGACCGGCTTGTTGTAGTTATCGCTGTTGACGAGAGCACCGGGACAAGCCTGACGAACGTTACGGTCGATGGCAAGAACTGTACCAAAGCAGGTGAAGCGGATAATCCGGATAGTCTTGGAAACCATCAGGAGCTTTGGTACATTCTTGAAGAAGCGCTTGGGTCATCCAATGGCACTGTAACCGTTACATGTACCGGAGGAGATGCCGGATGGGCCACCCACGTTCATGTCTATTACGGTGTCAATCAATCAGCACCCTACGATTTTGAAGTTGAAGAAGCCGTAACAGGCGGAACTACGATTTCGGTAGAAAATGTTAGCTCGCTTAACGGTTCGGTTGCCATATTCAGTGCTTGTCAGGGAACAGGTGGACTGACTCCAAGCTGGACATCTCCACTGACAGTACGCACAAACGGACCAGACCCAAACTCGACGGACCTTGCAACAGCAAGTAACATTGAATCAACCGGGCAAACCAACAAAACCTATGTCTGCACCTGGAATGCAGCTTTCAACCGGGGAACCGGCATTGTAGCTGTTTGGGAACCATCTGAAACCACACCAACCCCTATCCGAATATTCGATAATGCGATATTCAATGCCTATCCTCCACCCTATGTTTGCACCTTATCCGTTGCATCTACTGATCCCCAAAGCGATGACATCCAGTACGAAATCCAGTGGGATACGGATTATGGATTTTCGAGTGCATCTTCTGAGACTACGGGAACCTATCCGTCAGGTGACACTATTATCGAAACCATTTTACTTGGCACTGCTGCTGAAGCGGAAACTCTCTTCTACTGGAAAGCACGGGCGAGGGATCCAGGTGGTTCAAACGTATGGTCTGACTGGAGTGAGACCCGTTCCTTCACCATGGATATGGATCTCGGAGAAGACTTTCCATACTGGTACCAGGTTGCAAAAGATCAATTTGATCAGTGCATCAAGTATAATGTAACGGTTCAGGGTGATTCGGTTGTACTCTCCTCAACTGTAGAAATAGAATTTCAACGGGCAAGTGGTTCGACAGGACTAAGCCACAGCATTGACATTGGCAGTGCCGGTAATGACCGGCTTGTTGTAGTTATCGCTGTTGACGAGAGCACCGGGACAAGCCTGACGAACGTTACGGTCGATGGCAAGAACTGTACCAAAGCAGGTGAAGCGGATAATCCGGATAGTCTTGGAAACCATCAGGAGCTTTGGTACATTCTTGAAGAAGCGCTTGGGTCATCCAATGGCACTGTAACCGTTACATGTACCGGAGGAGATGCCGGATGGGCCACCCACGTTCATGTCTATTACGGTGTCAATCAATCAGCACCCTACGATTTTGAAGTTGAAGAAGCCGTAACAGGCGGAACTACGATTTCGGTAGAAAATGTTAGCTCGCTTAACGGTTCGGTTGCCATATTCAGTGCTTGTCAGGGAACAGGTGGACTGACTCCAAGCTGGACATCTCCACTGACAGTACGCACAAACGGACCAGACCCAAACTCGACGGACCTTGCAACAGCAAGTAACATTGAATCAACCGGGCAAACCAACAAAACCTATGTCTGCACCTGGAATGCAGCTTTCAACCGGGGAACCGGCATTGTAGCTGTTTGGGAACCATCTGAAACAAACGAAGGAACCCTTACCTCCCATCCTATTGCATATAACGACCTTACCACTGAAAATTCAAATAGGAGCGACTGGGATGGTGCAAAATGGACGAAATCCTCTGCTTATGATTCCATTGGATTACAGGTCCAATATCGAAGCGGCGGTAGCTGGAATCCTGTCCCTGATGGTGATTTACCGGGCAATTTCAATTACTTTTTCGAGATGGATACCTTTTTCTGTAACGTGGACCTTTCCGGGTTAAATACAACAACATATGATACCTTGAGGTTACAAGCAAAATTTAGAGCTTACAACACTGGTTTTACTAAAAGAAGTGATGCCAGTCCGGCTCTCATTATGTGGGCATTGGGGAAAACCGGTGGTGTAACGTCGGTACCTCTATCGGATGATGAACTGAAATTTGCCCTATACTTAGCCACTCCTAATCTCCTCGGCAGCGGGACTGGAACTGAAATCAAATATCAATTACCCAGAGAAGTAGAGGTTAAACTCGGCGTATTTGACCTTCTGGGAAGAGAAGTGGCGACGTTTGTTAATGGTAAACAATCCCGGGGTACTTACAGTGTGAGGTGGCCGGGAACAAATAATTACAATAAGCGCTTGGCTTGTGGTATCTACTTCCTCAGAATAGAAGCAGGTGGATTCCGCGATGTTAAGAAATTGGTATTTCTATACTAACGGGGTCACGCCTTGTTTTTTGAATTCCATAGATCCCTCAGATCAGTGAATCGGTTCATTGAGTTTGTTGAGTTCATTGGGTTGAATTTTAGTTAGTTGGAAAGTTAGGAAGTATTTTTTCCTAAGACCTAAAATCTAACACATAGTACCTGAGTTGACGTTGGACTTTGGATTAATTATCTAATAAGTCTTGACATATACCTCCTAAATCTATAAAATAACTTAAGATACAGGAGGAATAATGAAAGTCACTTTTGTTTCCGAAATGAGAAAACTCGACCGGACCGCTGTAAAAAAATACGGCATTGACGAAATACTTCTAATGGAAAACGCGGGCAACGCGGTTTTCTACGTAATCGAAAAAGAAATCGGGATTAAAGGAAAGAAATTCTTGGTTCTCGCGGGAAGCGGCAATAATGGCGGCGATGGAATGGTTACAGCAAGAAAGCTCTATTCAAACAACAAGGAAGTTAAATTTTTCCTTCTAACGGACGAAAAAAAAATAAAAGGAATAACGAAAAAGAATTTTCAAATATTAAAAAATATTGGCATTTCTATCAAGAAAAAGCCAACTCAAAAAGAAATAAAAAAAGCTCTTGGGGAAACGGATGTAGTCATCGACGCGATGCTTGGAACGGGTCTTTCAGGAGAAGTTAAAGGTATTTATAAAAAAACAATCGAGCTCGTAAATAAATCCGGTAAAAGAATCGTAAGTGTCGATATACCTTCCGGCATTAACGGGGATACCGGAGAAATTATGGGAGTTGCCGTAAAAAGCGAGCTAACGGTAACTTTTGGGCTTCCAAAAATAGGAAATCTTAACTACCCCGGATATGAACACTGGAAAAAACTTTTCCCGTCTCATATTTCTTTTCCGCCTCCGCTTTACAACGATAACTCTATAAAAACCGCAATAAACTATCCCATACCTCTCGAGAAAAGAGGTAAAGACACACATAAAGGGACTTTCGGTAAATGTTTATTTATATCGGGCGCAAAGAAATATCTCGGAGCCCCATATTTTTCCGCGATGTCTTTTCTTAAGGCGGGAGGAGGTCTTTCTTATCTTGCGGCACCTGAGTCTATTTCCTCTTTTATCGGAAAAAAAGGTAAGGAACTGGTATATCTTCCGCAAAAGGAAACAAAAACCGGCTCGATTTCAAAAAACAACCTCAAAGAATTAATTGATTTCTCAAAAAATGTAGACTTCGTTGTAATGGGTCCGGGATTATCACTCGATAAAGAAACTCAAGGTTTGGTTCGTTCTCTAATAACAAAAATAAAAAAACCTCTCTTAATTGACGGAGATGGTCTAACCGCATTAAAAGGTAATTTAGACATACTTAAAAAAAGAAAAAATCTGACAGTTTTAACTCCACACCCGGCAGAGTTTATAAGATTATTCGGAGGAAAAACAAAAGAGACTAAAATAAATAGAGTACGAATTACAAGGGAAAAAGCTGTTGAATACGGATGTTTTATCGTTTTCAAAGGAGCTAATTCGCTTATAGGATGTCCCGACGGAAATGTTTTCATAAATCTTACGGGAAATCCAGGGATGGCTACCGCAGGTTCGGGTGATGTCCTTACCGGAATAATTCCCGGTATGTTCAAGGTTGTCCCTTCCGATACCGAAAAGAATATGTTTAAAAACGCCGTCAGAACCGGAGTCCTGATACATGGTCTTGCCGGAGACGTTGCAGCCCGGGGAAAAGGAGAAGACGGCATCACAGCTACCGATATTCTAAACTCTATACCAGAAGCAATAAAAAAATATAGAAAAGAAGGCGATAATCTAATAGAAAATATACAAATAATCTAGCCGGAAAAACCGCTAAAATAAAAAAGAGGAAATCGCCACGGATTAACACGGATGAACACAGATTTAAAAAAAAATTTCAATTTAACAACAATAAAAAAAATAAGGGATGGGAAGGGTATCCGTGCTTATCAGTGCAAATCAGTGGCTAATAAATAAATGAAATCCTGGGTTCTTGAAAAACAGGGAAAAGTCGAAACAAAACCTCTTATAAAAAAAGATATTCCAATTACCGAAGTCCCAAAAAATAAAATAAGAATAAAGATTAAGGCAGCAGGAATTTGCAGAACCGATTTACACGTAATAGAAGGGGATTTACCGATGCGTAAAAATCCCGTAATACCCGGACATCAAATTGTTGGGATTGTTGACAAAACCGGGGACGGGGTAACTTCTTTTAAAACAGGAGACAGAGCAGGCGCGGCATGGCTTTATAGCTCCTGTGGGACTTGTAAATTCTGCACTTCAGGAAAAGAGAATTTGTGTAAGGACGCAAAATTCACAGGTTGGGACGTTGACGGAGGTTACGCCGAATATATCATTATCGACCAAAACTTCGCGTATCATCTTGGAGAAAATCATTCCTTTGACGAACAGGTGCCTTTTATGTGCGCGGGAATAACCGGATACAGAGGATACCGCCTTGCTGATGTTAAAAAAGGAGAGAAATTAGGTTTATTTGGCTTCGGACCGACCGCATCGACCGTGCTTCAAATCGCAAAAGCAAAAGGTATCGATTGTTTCGTGGTAACAAGGAGCGAACACAACCAAACCTCAGCAAAGGAATTAAACGCCGATTGGGTCGGCAGCTACACCGATAAATTTCCCGTAAAGCTTGACGCCGCGATATTATATCCTCCCGCAGGGGAACTTGTTTCATCTGTTTTATCGCTGCTTTCACCCGGAGGAAGACTTATTCTCTCCCCCATTTACATGTCTCCTATAGAAATAAAAAATTATACGAACCTTCTCTGGATGGAACGAAGTATTAAATCGGTCGCGAACATAACCCGCAAAGACGGAAAAGAATTTTTAAAAATCGCCGATGAACTTAAACTAAAATCACGAATAGAACTATACAAATTCGACGATATCCCTGAAGTTCTTATAAAAGTTGCACAAGGAAAAATCAACGGAACCGCAGTTGTTGAACTAAGCTTTTAGCATTTTGCTTTTAATTGTTAGCTTACAAATAAAAAATCTTGTGTTAATCTGTGAAATCTTGTGGTTTCTGTTTGGGGTGTGGTTGGGTTTAGTGTTTTTTCGTTTGTTTCGTGGTAAAAATATTTGCGAAATTTAGTTTTTTTAGTATTATATAAAATTAAGGAGGCAATATGGCAGAAATTTCCACGCAGACCGTTTATTTCGAAGAACCGGGAAAAATAAATACAGAGAGAACTCTTAAAATTGCTTTAAAACGAGTACAGGAACTGAAAATTGAGCAGATAGTCATTGCTTCGACCGGAGGATATACCGCACTTGAAGCAATGAGAATTTTCACGGGTTATAACCCCATAATCGTAACTCACTCTACGGGATTCAACATCCCGAATGAACAGGAAATGCCGGAGGAAAACAGAAAAAAACTTGAAGATATGGGCGCCACCGTACTAACCTGCCTTCATTCATTCGGCGGAATAGGTAGAGCAGTCAGAAAAAAAATGAAAACTTATCAGCTTGACGATATAATTGCCGGCACACTTCGCGTTTTCGGAGAAGGGACAAAAGTAGGGTGCGAAATTACACTTATGGCGGCGGACGCCGGACTTATAAACACGGAAAAAGATATTGTTTCGATTTCGGGAACGGGAAGAGGTGCAGATACAGCTTTAGTTTTAAAGGGAGCTAACACCCAGAGTTTCTTCGACCTTAGAATAAAAGAAATCCTCTGCAAACCCCACCTAGACTAAAGCTTAGGATATAGGATTTGGGATTTGGGATTTAGTTAAAAACAAAAAAAATCCTTTTTAATCTGCGTTTATCTGCGTCCAATTTTTCTTTGTGCCTTAGTGTCTTTGTGGCAATATTTTTCCAATTTACAATCATTCCAATTTTGAACCATTGACAAATTTGGAATTCTTCTTATCCTACTAAAACCATGGAAGAAATAAAGAAACTTTTGAAAGAAAAAGGTATAAATCCTTCAATACAGCGAATTAAAATATTTAAATGCCTCATGGGCAATAAAAGTCATCCCACCGCAAAAGATATTTACAAAAAAATATCCAGAGAAATACCTACCCTTTCAAAAACAACTGTATACAACACCGTCAAGCTTTTCGTGGATAAAGGTATACTAAAACTAATAAGAATTAAAGAAGGTGAAGCCAGGTATGATATAAAATCATACGTTCATCCCCATTTTATGTGTAAAAAATGTGGTAATCTCTATGACCTCGAAAAGAAGAAATTAATAGTCGAAGAGAAAGAAGAGATAGACGGACATCTAATTGAAGAAAAATGTGTATGTTATTTGGGAACCTGCAAAAATTGCAGATAAAAACTACAGAGAGATGCTTAACGAAAAAGCCTTATATACATTAAATTACGGCGTATATATAGTATCTGCAAAAAGTAAAGATAAACTAAACGGACAAATTGCTAATGTCGTATTTCAGATAACTGCCGAACCTCCAAAAATTGCAGTTTGCCTTAATAAAGAAAACCTGACGCATGTCTTAGTTTCGGAGAGCAAAATTTTTAACGTTTCTGTCCTTGGTGAATGCTGCACAATGAAATTAATCGGAACTTTCGGTTTTAAAAGCGGAAGAGATATTGACAAATTCGAAAATCTTGATTACATAGTAGGTAAGAATGACGCACCAATAGTAACCGACTCCGCAGTAGCTTATCTTGAATGTAAGGTAGAAAATACAATGGATGTAGGAAGTCACACATTATTTGTTGGGAAAGTCACCGAAGGAGATCTTTTGCAAGAAGATGCCCCTATGACATACTCTTATTACCATGTGGAACTAAAAGGCAAAGAACCGGAAACAGCCCCAACATATAGGAAGAAAAAATGAATCCTGCCACAGAGACACAAAGACACAAAAAATCATTATTAAAAAATAAAGAATAACTTTTTCTTCGTGTCTTGGTGACTTAGTGGCTAAGGAAAAAAAGGGAGGAAACATGGATAAATACGAATGCACATTCTGCGGCTACATATATGATCCTGCCAAGGGCGACCCGGAAAATGGAGTCACCCCGGGTACAGCATTCCAAGACATTCCCAGCGATTGGGTCTGTCCGGTTTGCGGTGTAGGCAAAGAAGATTTTAAAAAAATAGAAGAATAAATACACAAATAAAAACCAATGGCATTCTTAGCCGATTTACCACCGTTACTCCAGGCTCTCCTGGCAACATGCTTTACTTACTTTTTGACCGCGCTTGGAGCAGCAAGTGTTTTTTTTACAAAAGAAGTAAATAAAAAACTGCTGGATTGTATGTTGGGTTTTGCCGCAGGCGTTATGATCGCGGCAAGTTACTGGTCACTTCTTGCCCCGGCGATTGAAATGAGCAAGGGGAAAAGTATTCCAATGTGGGTCCCCCCGGCAGTAGGATTCCTGCTGGGTGGCGCAGTCTTAAGGTTAATAGACAAAATCCTTCCACATCTACATTTAGGTTACGAGAGAAGCGAAGCCGAAGGGATAAAAACATCCTGGCAGCGCTCAGTATTGCTTGTTACGGCAATAACGTTACATAACTTTCCGGAAGGTCTCGCAGTAGGTGTTGCTTTTGGAGCCGCGGCTAGCGGACTACCTTCCGCTTCACTTGGAGGCGCGATTGCTCTTGCTCTGGGTATAGGAATCCAAAATTTCCCGGAAGGAATGGCAGTAGCAATGCCCCTGCGAAAAGAAGGGCTCTCACGACTAAGAAGTTTCAATTTTGGACAATTATCCGGAATCGTAGAACCTGTAGCCGGAGTTATGGGAGCGATTTTCGTAATATCCGCTCAAAGTCTACTCCCTTACTTTTTGGCTTTTGCTGCCGGAGCCATGATATTTGTCGTAGTCGAAGAAGTTATCCCGGAATCCCAACACGGAGGAAACGGAGATATAGCCACGATGGGAGCCATGATTGGATTTACAGTTATGATGATACTGGATGTAGCTTTAGGATAAAGAATGTTAAAAAAATTCAGAGAAACAACGAATAACACAAAAATAAAAAAAGGGAATAGCCACGGATATACACAGATAAAGAAAGATTGAGAAAATTTGTTGCTTTTAAAAATATAACATGGGACGGGGAGTGGCTCTGCGCGCTCTGTGTCTCTGCGGTAAAACAAAACAATGGAGGGTTAAAGATGGGAATAATTAAAAAGGGTGAAAAAGCTCCGAATTTCAAGCTGAAAGACCAAAATGGAAAAGACGTACAATTATCCGATTTAAAGGGTAAAAAAGTACTTCTTTCCTTCCATCCTCTTGCCTGGACCAATGTTTGCGCAAAACAAATGCAATCTCTCGAAAAGAATAAGGAAAAATTCAAAAAACTCAACACCGTAGCATTGGGAATAAATGTCGACCACGTTCCTTCCAAAGCAGCCTGGGCAAAAAGTTTGAATATAAAAAGCACAAAACTGCTATCCGACTTCTGGGGGCATGGTGAAGTCGCCAAGAAATATGGAATTTTCAGTAAATCTCAGGGGTTCTCTTTCAGAGTCAACATCATAATAAATGAACAGGGGAAGGTCGCTTTTGTAAAAAAATACCCTATTTCGAAACTTCCCGATGTAAAAGAAATTATAGAGGTTCTTTCAAAATGATTAATATATTAGCCAATCTCATAATACCTTTAGGAATCCTGACTTATTTCTCTTTAATCCTGGGCATAATTTCAGGACTAAAAAGATGGAAACTTAAGGTACATAAGACAATTGCAATAATAACTATAATACTTGCAACACTACATGCATCTCTTGTTATATACTTTCACTTATAAAAAACCAAGGAGGAAAAATGAAAAAAAATAGGATGTTTATAGTTGTTTTATTATCGATGCTTGTCTTTTCTTTAAAAACCTACTCTCATGCTCCAACGAAAATCGATATGGATTTCAACAATGATGATAAAATATTGAAAGTAGAAATTCACCATCCCGTACTTTTACCCGGAAATCACTACATCAAAAAAATAGAAGTTTATCTGAACGACGATTTAAAGATAGTTCAAGACTTTAACCACCAAATAACAAAGAAAACACAGAAGGCGGGTTACTTCATATTTGAAGCCAAAAAGGGTGATGTCATAAAGGTAAAAGCCATTTGCAATAAACACGGGGATAAGACTGCAAGTTTAGTAGTACAAAAAAAACAATAGATCACACAGAGACACAGAGGGTTATAATAGAAAAAAAATTAAAAAAATTTACTTTGTGTTCTTTGCGGCTTTGTGTGAGAATTAAATAAAAGGGAGATAAAATGGATGTAAAAGAAGCAATAAAAAAAAGAAGGGCATATCGTTCGCTTAATCCCGCCAAAATTAATGAAGATTTAATAAAAGACCTTGCAGAAAGCGCATCTCTTTCATGTTCATGTTTTAATAAACAACCGTGGAACTTCGTTTTTGTTTATGATAATAATAAACTTATAGAAATGCGGGATGCACTTTCCAAAGGCAACGAATGGGCTTATAATGCCTCAATGATGATAGCAGTATTCAGCAAAGAAGAACTTGATTGCGTAGTAAAAGAAAGAGAATACTTTCTTTTCGATACAGGGATGGCAGTGGGAATGCTGGTATTAAGAGCCACGGAGCTGGGACTTGTGGCTCATCCGATTGCCGGATTCGATGAGGACAGGGCAAAGGAAATACTTAATACACCGCCAGAAATGAGACTCATTACCCTGATAATCGTCGGAACTCATTCGAACGAAATAAAAAGCGAATTAAATGAAAATCAAGCAGAAACCGAAAAACAAAGACCACCCAGAAAACCTTTCACGGAGTTTGCCTGGATTAATGAATTCAGCCATTAAAAAAGATTAGAAATAAACATTGCCAAAAAGCCTATAAATCATTAAATTCAAAATAAGAAAAGGGAGAAAATTTAATGTTAATATTAATTTTGCTATCTTTAATATCAGATACAACTTACGTAAAGAAACAACTCATCAAATCCGACTCCTTATATTTCGAAAGTTACAAAGATACTGTTCTATTCAATGAAGCTGAAGGAATACTTGATTCTCTTTTGCTTAATTCAAAAGTTATGATGGATGAGATTTTCTGGAAAAAATCGCATCTTTGTTTTGAGAGGGGTTCCCTCCTAAAAGATAAAAATCGAAAGAAAGAATGGTACGAAAAAGGAGAAAAACTGGCAAAATTTGCCATCGAAAAAAACCCGGATAACCCCGAAGCGCATTTCTGGTTCGCGTTAAACAAAGGCGGGGTAGGAAAAATCAACGGTGTTTTAAATTCTCTCTTTATGGTAGATGATCTAAAAAAAGAAGCACAAAAAGTTATCGAACTTGATCCCGAACACGCCGGGGCTCATATGCTTCTCGGAGAAATCTATAAATCTCTTCCGGGACTCTTTGGAGGGGATAAGAAAAAAGCAATCGAAGAGTTTAAAATAGCTATAGAAAAAGATTCTCTTCACACCCCGTCATATATACGCCTTGCTAAAACTTATAGAGATACAGGAGAATCGGAAAAAGCAAAAGAAATTCTCAACAAATTATTATCACTTGAAACATCACGAGATACAAGACATTTTGAATTATATGATAAGAAAGACGCTGAAAAGCTGTTAAAAGAAATCGAAGAAAAGCAATAATTATTAAAGACGCATATCATAAAAAGTCTCTCCATATTCAAAATCGGAGTCTTTCGCCATCTCTCTGGACCATTTTTTAATATCTTCTTCCCATCCTTCGTGGACAGCAACCTGACTTTCATGGAAACTAATAGCCTTGATCTTTTTATCCATTGTACCGGTTATATCGACTGTGAAATTGGGTTTATCAGTCGGAGCAAGAAGTAATTTTTCGGGTCTCGCAGGTTGTAGTCCTATTTCCCTCAAAAACGGATAAAAATGCCAATCCCTGGCAATCATAATACCTCCGATAACCGCAAAGGCAGTCGCTCTATGATCGGGATGAAACATCTTCGTCCAGGGATCATTTGCCACGATTCTATAAGGTTTTAATTTTCTAATAAGAGCAGCAAACTCAACCCTGAGAGTACTTATATTTTCAAGCTCTCCATCGGAATGCTGCAAGAAAATAACTTTTTTAACCCCAAGATATTCAGCCGCTTTTTTTTGCTCATCTTCCCTTCTGCAGGATACCGTATAGGGTGCTTCATTTTCATCCCAACTACCTTTCCCTCCGTCAGAAGCAATAACATAATAAACATCTCCCTCACCAACCCATTTCGCAACACTACCACCGCAGGCAAGTTCCGCGTCATCAGGATGCGCCATTATTACAAGCGTACTCCTTGATAATTTTCCCGTAGATTTCAATATACCTCCTTGAAGTTTCTTTCCAACTATACGCAGAAGCTCTCTTCCTGGCTCCTTTACCAAAATCATATCTTTTAGAAGTATTATTAAGTAAAAAATTAATGGCACCAGCCAATCCTCTGGTATTTCTGTTCGTAAAAACACCTGCTTTCTTACCCACAACTTCAGAGAGATAAGTATCGGAAAATCCAATAACAGGCCTGCCGCAGGACATTGCCTCAAGCGTTACCAATCCAAAAGACTCGTAATATGAAGGAAGTACAAGCATACAAGAATCCTGATAAAGCTTGTACAATTCTTTATGGGGAACCTTACCAAGAAATCGGACAGGATATCTCGAAGCCATAAATTTTACATCCTCATAATAGGAAATATCTTTTGAGGGACCTCCAGCAATATTTAGTGTAAAATTACCCTTTATAAATCTTAATGATTCAATAAGCAGCTCTATTCCCTTAACCGGATCGACCCTGCCGACAAAAAGCATATTTCTACTTCCATCTTTTCTAAAAGGGAAATTATGAGAACAAACACCATGAGGAATTACCCCAACAGAAGCTTTTGGACATAACTTTTTAATCCATTCTTTTTCCTTTAAAGTCGGAGAAATTATAAAATCGCATAAACGCATTATTTCCCTTTCTTTCTCGATTCTAAGCTTATCTCCGGTAACTTTTTTAAGAGCTTCAATAGTATGAAAACTATGAACCCAGGGCAAAGAAGGAAAAACGCTTTTTATTTTATTCGCAATGACCCCCGAAAGCCAGTAATGAGAATGTAAAATGTTGTATCTCTTTTTCGCATGAAAACGCATAATTTCTTCTGTAAATTCCGCCATGCTAATATTATTTAGATATACTAAGTTACAGTTCTCTACCCTCTTCTCTTTTTTTATGCCCCTGCAAAAAATATCAACCTCTACATCACGACTTATTCTTTTGCAAAGGTTGGAAAGATAAACACTCATACCTCCCGAAGAACCCGCCCCAACGGATGTGGCAGGAGAAGCATGATAAGAAATTACACAGACTTTCATCTTTTTATTTTCCATGTATAAAACCTCTTCGCCCCCAGATCGAATTTAAACCTTTCCTCTCCACGAAGAAAGTTATAATAAGTGAAGCCATCATCAATTGCCGACTTTATATCCATTGCAAAGGAAATAAATCCTGGCGATAACTTGTAAAAATCCGGATCATACCCGGTATTGAAGGCATATACCATATTCCCCATCTGAAAACAAAAAAGTGCTCCGATAATCGCTTCCTTATAAAAAACCCCACTCAACCTTAAAGCCCCAATTCCCTCCAAATATAAGGCAAGTGCCTTAAAAAAATCTTTCATTTCTTTATCCAAAAAGTTTTTCTTCTCCCCACTCGAATATTCCATCAATTCAAACAATTTGTCAATATCGCAAGCCCCTAATTTTTTAATCCCAGCTCCTTCTGCTTTTCCAAGTTTTCTTCTAAGCTCATGTCTGTTCTTAGAGGAAAGAGAAGTAAGATATTTTTCCCAGGAAGAAGGAAGTTTCAATACCGGAAAGGTTTCTGCTCTTTCTACCATTTTTATCTTAAGCATATCGGGAAGAAACTTTATTAGTTCACTCTCCTCGGTAAGCGGGGATAACTCAATGTTTAAATTTTCATTGATAATAAAATCAGCTAGAGCCCCAATTATTTTCTTAGAATAATCGGGATCTAATATTACGCCATTAAAATCCGTCACTCTCTGGTCACCAATTAAAGATAAATTATGGTTTTTTAGTTCTGCCGGAATAATACCAACAGCTTCACCTTCTTCATAAAAAACCATAACTTCAACTTCTCTTTTTAACAAATATTTATTGAGAGCAAAAAACCAACCATAAGACACAAAAGGAGCTGGATTTTCCGTGACTTCAAATATTCGCTCCCATACTTCTTTTAATTCAGAAAACTGCTCAAATTTTATCTCTAATTCTTTTAAGATCTTAACTCCTTGCATTCCTTTATAAATACAAAGATCTTTCTTCTCCGATAGTCGTCGTTTCTCCATGACCGGGGTAAACAACAGTTTCATCAGGCAGAATCATTATTTTTTCTTTAATACTTTTAAAAATCGCCTCTTCACTGCCTCCGGGAAACATTGTATTACCCCACCCCCCTGCAAATAAAGTATCACCGGAAAAAAGATACCCCTCAAAACGAAAACAACAACCTCCGGGAGTATGTCCGGGAGTATGCATAACTGAAATTTCTTTTCCGTCAAAAGGTATTTTCTCTCCATCCTCAAGCTCCCTAACGGCAATATCGATTCTATCTAGGGCATGTATTGCAACTTCCGCTGAAGTTGCTTCCATTACTTGAGGTAATGCTCTAATATGATCGAAATGATTGTGGGTCAAAAGTATCAAATTTATTTGCCAATCAGAAACAGTTTCTAATATTTTATCTGCTTCCTCACCGGGATCTATAATAATCCCGCACTGCTCACTCACAAGGATATAACAATTTGTTTCTAACATTCCAACCACTAATCTTTTTATATACATTTCATTTTTAAACCCATTACAGACTATGAATATTTAAAACCAAAACTTTGTCAAGTATAAAAATTTTAAACCATCTGATTTTTATAGGCAGAAACCTGTATTTTTGAATCCAATACAGGTATTGACAAATAAAAATTTTAAGCTAATCTTATGTAAATAGGTGTTTTAGCATCTATAAAGACAGGAGGAAAAATGGATAGAAGAGATTTCTTTAAGAAAGCTTTTTCGTTGGCAGCCGTCGCAGGTATCTCTTCAATTGTCAAATCAATTCCTTTACCAGCAGCACAAAAAGATAGTCAAAACAAAAAACCTCCGGAACTCGTAGCAGTAAGAAACGGTACTCCTGAAGAAATGTTCGACGAAGGCATCAAAGTTTTAGGCGGGATGGGAAAATTCATACGCAGGGGGCAAACAGTTGTCGTAAAACCAAATATTGCCTGGACTGCAAATCCCCAAGGGGCTGCCAATACAAATCCGGCTCTTGTTAAGAGAATAATTGAACACTGCTTCGGCGCAGGAGCGAAAAGAGTCTATGTGTTTGATCATACATGCGATGATTGTTTTACAACTTACAATGTTAGCGGTATTGAAAAGGCGGCAAAAGAAGCTAGGGCAACCGTTGTACAAGCAAATAAGGAATCATACTACGAAGAAGTAAGAATCCCCGGAGCTCATTCCCTAAAGAAAGTCAAAGTTCACGAATTGATTATCGAAAGTGATGTTTTCATAAATGTTCCGATATTAAAACACCATTCAAGCACCAGGATGACATGTGCATTTAAGAATCTAATGGGAATTGTTTGGGATAGATCTTATTATCATAGAACCGATCTCGATCGATGTATAGCTGAATTCCCGTTATATAGAAAACCGGATCTCACTATAGTCGATGCCTATAATATATTAACGGATGGACCCAGAGCCCGTTCCATAGAAGATGTAGTAAACAAAAAAATGCAGCTCTTAAGTAAGGACATGGTGGCACTTGACGTTGCCGCTTCAAAAATACTGGGGGAGGAAGCAGAAAACATAAAGTACATAAAAATCGGAAACGATCTGGGTATAGGAAATAGCAATCTTAACGAAGTAAATATAAAGAGAATAGACCTGTAAATGAGAGCAGGCAAGTTAAAAATTCTACGAGTAACTCTCGAGGTTATATTTTTCATTTCCATAACTTTTTCTTTCTTTTTATTTTTTCCGGAAAAACTTAAGAGCATACCTGTCAAATCTCAAATGATTCCGCTAATAATTTCTTTTCTAAATGAAGGTTTTATCTTGTCTTTACTTTTACTTATTTTATTTCTCATAACAACGGCAATATTCGGAAGGATTTACTGTTCCTTTTTCTGTCCGCTCGGCTGTTTTCAAGATATTCTAATAAGAATAAAAAAAACAGTAAAAAAAAGAGCAAAATTTAAACATCATAAGCCTTTAACCGCATTACGCTCGACAATACTTATTCTTTCAATTATAAGCCTTATATCAGGAAGTCTTTACCTTATTGGCTACTTAGATCCGTACAGTCTCTTCGGGAGACTGGTAAACTACATAATAAAACCTCTCATAGCTCTTATTAATAACAGCAGTGAACTAATACTTAGAAAAGCTGATATATACCGGCTTTACATAATGAGTTATCCGACTATCAATATATTAGCTATAACTCCTTTTATATTAATTTTGGGTCTAATAATATATTTGTCTTTAAAGAGAGGCAGGCTTTACTGCAATTCCATCTGTCCCCTGGGAACTTTTTTAGGAATTTCTTCCGTCCGATCATTATATAAAATAGAAATAGATAAATCAAGCTGTACATCCTGTGGAATTTGTGAATCCGTTTGCAAAGCAGAATGCATAAACTCAAAAGATAAAATAGTCGACAATTCTTCCTGTATCAGGTGTTTTAAGTGCCTTAATGTATGTCCGGTTTCCGCAATAAAATACAAACCATCATTGAAAACGGAAAAAGTGAAGGATGAAAAAACGCAAAATATCTCGAGAAGAAACTTTATTTATTCATCTTTTGGCATTTTAAGTTTTTCGGGAATAAATTTATTGTTCCGTAACAAAAAAACACCTACGAAGACTTACCTCCCACCCCCCACTCCACCAGGAAGCAGTAGCCTTGAGCAATACATAAGCAAATGTACTGCATGCTATATGTGCGTAAACAACTGCCCTACAAATGTACTTCAACCCTCTTTATTCCAATACGGATTCAAAGGAATATTTCTTCCTCATATGGATTTTCACAGTGGTTATTGCGCTTACGAGTGCACGCAATGCCTGCAAGTGTGCCCAACCAACGCAATAATGCCTCATACAAAAGAAGAAAAGAAAAAAATCCAGATAGGTACAGTCAAATTCATTGAAGAATTTTGTGTTGTTTACAAAAATAATACTAACTGCGGCGCCTGCGCCGAGATATGTCCAACCAATGCCGTAAGAATGATACCATATAAAGGATTATTGTTCATACCTGCCACAAAGCCTTCAACTTGTGTCGGTTGCGGAGCATGCCAGAATGTATGTCCGGCACAACCCGAAAAGGCTATTATTGTAGAAACCAATATTGTCCATAAGAAAGCAAAAAAACCACAGTTGCAAAAAGGCAAAAGAAGTAAAGAAACAACAGAAGATTTCCCGTTCTAAAAATAACACTGTTCTATAAAGCATTGACAAATAACTATTAATAAAATATATTCAAAGATGAAGATATTAATCATTACAACTATTTCTGGAGATAAATATTGAAATCTTTAAAAATCTTTGAGGGAAAAAATAAGAAAATTCAAAAATTAAGGAAAATATTAAAGAGTTACAAGTCCGTCCTAGTTGCTTACTCGGGCGGATCTGACAGTAGTTTTCTTTTGAAAGCAGCTGTAGATTTTCTTGGGTTTGATAACGTACTTGCCGTAACTGTAAAATCGGAACTTATCCCGGAAAAGAAAATTGCGGAAGCAAAAAGTATAGTTGACAATATTGGAGCTAAATGGGAAATCCTTGATATTCCAATACTTTCCGAAAACAACTTAATCAAGAATCCAACTGACCGGTGTTATATCTGTAAAAAAATTATACTCAAAAGTTTAAAGAAAATCGCAAAAAGAGAAGGAATAAATCAGGTGGTCGAAGGAGCTATCATAGAAGATACAGAAACGTACCGTCCCGGAGTTAAAGCGATAAGAGAACTCAGGGTTAAAAGTCCTTTAATTGAGGCTGAATTTACAAAAGAAGAGATAAGAAAATTAAGCAGGAAGCTGAATCTGCCAAGTTGGAACAAACCTTCTTTCACATGCCTTGCCACACGTTTTCCTTACGGAACAAGACTTACAAAAAAGAATTTAAAAAAAGTGGAAACTGCAGAAAACCTATTATCGACCAAAACTTTCAAACAGTTTCGCGTTAGACATCATGGCAACATAGCAAGGATAGAAGTTCCCGAAAAAGATATCGACAAACTCCTATCCCATAGAAAAAGCATAGTCGCAGAATTCAAAAAAATCGGGTATGACTACGTAACTCTTGACATTGAAGGCTATCGAAG
>Ga0315545_1000509_pt1 | contig 40802 bp, 60 predicted proteins | sample SalMarSW160210MG_FD_203096 | JGI IMG/M metagenome (GOLD analysis project Ga0315545, IMG submission 203096) | Salt marsh sediment microbial communities from the Plum Island Ecosystem LTER, Massachusetts, United States - Salt Marsh Sediment SW1602-10 ...
CTCTATCGGGGTCGTTGTAGGCTATTTCTAAAGTTTTTAAGATGCTTTCAGAGCTTACATCAGGTCTCCACGCCCTGTTAAACCACTCCCACTCTTTGACTTTTATCAGGTATTGAGTGGGGCAGAGTTCCGGGCCGGTTGAAGCCCCTGTCGTGACTACGGGGACTTGACACGCCTGAGCTTCGATAAGAGGAATTCCGAACCCTTCACCTTTAGTCGGTAGGCAGAATAAGTCCATTCCCCTGTATCTATTGGCCATCATCTCATCGGAGACTTCACCCTTGAAATAGATGTCTGGCTGTGTCCACTTTACCAACTTATCTAAACCGAGGTCTTTTATCGCCAATGGTAGGTAATTGTTGTTTTCCGTATCTAGGGGTGTAGAGCACAGGAATAACCTGGCTTCTTCGTGCCTTTCGTGGAACTTCTTAAAAGCTACCGCTAAATTAACGAAGTTCTTTCTGTCGTCTGCGTAATTAACTCCTACAGAACCGATGATAAAGTTGTCTTCCCACCCTAGAATTTTCCTCTCTTCAAGTCTTTTGTTTTCATCGGGAGAGAAGATTTTAGTATCTACACCGTGAGGGGCGTATAAACATTCAAAACCAGCGTTCTCAATCTCCTTCTGGCCGTGTTTCGTGAGAGCTATTAGCATTAACGGGTCAGATAATGTTTTCCTGATAGATTCAGGGAGTTTTTCAGTATCAAAAGGTGTGTAGGAAATCCACTTCTTGGGCATAGACGGTAAAGCATGGTTATCTAAAAGAGATATGATATAATCAACCTCTCCAGAGTCAACCATCCTATTCAAGACTTCGACATCCATACCCTGGATAGTAGGTATTCCTTCCCAGATTACTTTTCCGGTATGGAAGTGTTTACAAGCGACAGTAACCTCATGTCCTTCGTTTATAAGTCTGGGTACGATTTCCCTTGTTACTAATCCGTAGCCGGTCGGAGCCCAGGGAGCCACGCTGAGCCAAATTAGCTTCATTACTTACCTTTCTTGTGGACTCCGTGTATCTTGCCGGAGTTTATAGATTTATAGAACACCTCTTTGCCCTTTTTCGCCCCATATTCCTTTTTCATTTCCCTGAGTATCTTTTCGCCCTTTTTCGTTAGAGGCATATCAATCCCCCTTAATCCACGTCCACTTCACTCAAATCCACGTCAGCAATAAGCGAAGTACCGAGTGTGATTTTCTTGAGTTCTACGATGCCCTCTTGAAGGTCTTTTACAGCATCTTCTATTGCATTTAGTTTTTTTATAACGGCAGGGTCTATTTCCACGGGTATTGTAAAATTCGCCATGTCATCACCTCATTTCTTTCCGATATAATCAAGGGGGTGGGGTTTTCCCACCCCCTTATTACGCTTCCACTACAGAAACTATACGTTGATTTCCACGCTCAACAATTAAAGGCGCAGTTTATTCAGTTTTTAGGCTATTTAACTAACCGGCATCCATGAACTAGGAACGCACCCCACTACCAGAGAACCCATACCACTAACGGCGATAGTGCCGCCCCAGTAGACAGCAATCTGGCAGGGGCCGGCGAGGATGCTAGGGACTGCGGGTTCGTAGACGGCGTTGAAGCGAACATGGTCAACCGCAACACCGGCAGCCATCTCCTGTTGGAAGTACAGTATATCTGACATTACAGGGTCAGTGATGTCGGCTGTAACAGCACTAAAGGCTCTGCCAGGGAAGGCTCCGCCGCCGTCAAGAAGGTTGTCTGGAGTCTCTACGGTCAGGGTGCCTGTGGTAACCGGCGCCTGCGACCTATCACCGATTGCCAGTAGCTGAATGTCATCGGAAGCAGCATCAGCCAGTGATTGCAGGGATACCTGGAGGGACACCATCATAAGACTATAGCCAGCATCAACGCCTATCAGCATCTCTGGCATTTCCAGCTCAAGCGTAGTGCCTGCACCACCCCCGACTATCTGGGTAGGTTCGGCATCCGCGCCAAATGTTCCTACAGTTAACCGCCACAGTTTGCCCGCAAGGAGTAGCCGCTGCCGCCAGTCAGCAGTAAACAGTTGCCCCAAATTGGTCATTCTTGGATTTTCCATACCGGCTTCAAGGACACTTGGCGTTACTTGTTCTACCTTTGCTTTTATTTCTTGTAAACTTGACATGGTTTTCTCCTTTATTTGATTTATCTACCTTGAGCTAAGTAGGCTTAAAGCCTGGAGTTACTTGCTCAGGTTAGCTTGACTATCCGAACTCCACAGAAAGCCAAAACTATTCCTTATAGGCATTTACCCCCTTTTGATTATTCAGTTACGGATATATCTGGGTCGCCATAGTCACCACCCATCTCCTCAAGAGCCTCAGTGATGGACTCAAGGCTGTATTCCCCATCTTCAAGAAAAGAATCATCGAGAATATCACGGCTTATCAGAGTCCTTATAAGAACGGCTGTAAGGTTAGCTAGGGCGGTGATGGCTTGTACTTGAACATAGGTGAGACTGGGAATATCCGCAGCCCTTAGAACCCTAGCTATGGAATGTTGGGTTTTCTTTCCGTCAATCTCAACGATGATGTATCCAGGCTCTCCATAGACTCTCGTTCCCGTCATTTTTTCGTCCATGTTTACCTCGCTATTTCCTCTTAGCCTTTTTCGCTCTGGGATGCACTGGTTTTCGACACCATATCACCCACCCGTCAACGCCCCATGTGACCGCGAACGGCTCTCCACTGGAAGGTTTGTAGTCAGCTTCAAGGACTTTCTTAACGTTGTACCGTTCCACTTTAGTAGATTCCGTCATCGTCAACTTGCCCGACACCTACATTGATTGAGTAGAAGCGGCTTATGGAACTGTCGCCGGCCGCCGCCCGTGTGATAACGGAACGTAGATACTTTTTCTGTGTGGCAACCCGTCTTACCATCTTTATTGCCGCCTGGTGTGTGGCGTCAGCCTGGGTGATTGTCGGGAAGGTGGCAACCGTTATATACCCGGTAGCTAGAGTGTCCGATGCCTCGATGGTGACTACATGAGTACCTCCACCTGCAGTAGTTCCGGTATCGGCGGTTGCTATTACCTCAATCGGAATACCCTCCATTGGGCACTTGTCAATCTGGACTACTACCTGCCCGGTTGTGGCGTCCCTGGTCAAAGTAGTCCATCCGGCCTCGGTTGAGGTTACTGCCGTGATTGCAGTCTTTAGTTTCAACAGGTCATCTTTTACAGTCATTTTCTTTTCTCCTTATTTTATTTAGGTGTGGCGGATACCGTAAAGACGTGCTATCGACCTTTTGTTAATCAGGGCGAGACCTACAGGCCAGTTAACGTTGGTGCGGTAAGTAACCTGGTCTTCCAACAAACCGGCGTTCTTGACTTCGAGCTTGTGTTTCTGGATGCCCCAGAAGTCCGTGCCTTCACCGACTTTAACGGCGTAGATTGAGAAGTAGTCGCTACCCGCTACGCCTGCTACGTCTTCGTCTGCCATGACCTTTGTGGACTGGTCGGCATTTACACCCATGTCGTAGATGGGAATATTACCTCCCCACATGGTTACTAAATTGCCAAACTGGTCTTTCGTTTTATCCAGTACATCGGCAATTCTGAGTGCCTGGTTGATTTTGCGAAGGCCGATGTCGTTAGTACACATGAAGGTCGGCTTATGCCCGTCAATCGCATAGGTGAGTTTGTCCATCTCGGCCAGGAAGTCCAGGGCGTGCGCCTGGGTATCGGTGATAAGGTTCCCGGCGGTTGCCGATAGAATTTTCTGGGCAGACATATCACTACGGTTACAACGAACTTTCAACCCGTCAAAGTCGTCTTCATCGGAGACGATAGAGCCGTTAATGAAGCTGTCGGTAAACTCGTATGCCATTGCCTTTACCTTCATTATTTGCTGGAGTGTCCGTATGTCCTCGATTGTCTGATTGTCCTCAACCATCTCCTTGTCTACGTCTATGTTGCCGCCAATGAGAGACAGACCTTCGGAAATGGGTTCGGTCGTACCAGTCGAGGAAGTCCACGCAGCATTCAGCTTTCTACGGGCTACACTGGGAAGGGTCTGGATACGCACCATCTTCTTATGGAGTGAGCCGATGGTTTCCCAGGGAATGTATTTCATCGGCTGGCTTTCCTCGTAAAGTGTCCTTGCCACCGATTTCACCCCTGGGTCTTTTGCTATCTTTGCGAACTCTACTAGAGTAAAAGTTCCTGCCATTTTCTTTGGCCTCCTTTATTTCTTTGCATAGAATTTACGTGCTAATTCCTTAGCGGAAAGATTGGAATCATCCTCCACCGCTCCCCCAGTTCCCGGCCCCGCATCGAAAGACTCAGGTTTTACCTCTCGTTTTTCCTCTCTTGCTGCTTTTATAGCCAGGTCTGCGGCCTTCTGATACATTTCCAAAGGGTTCTTTATGCTGGTATCCGAAAGCAATAGTTTGGGGTCAATGCCATACTTCTCACCGAGGTCACTTGCCAGTGTTATACGCCCAAGTTGTTCCGCCTGTTGCCTCTGATTCCGTATAGTCTGTTCAAGTTGCGCAATCTCCTGACGCTTTTCCCTTTTGCGGTCAGCCTCATCTTGAGTTATGTCACCAGCCGCTACAGCCTCAGCATCCTTAGCTTGAGCCTTTTCCTCCACAGCCTGTAAACGTGCCAGCTCCTGTTGCATAGTCAGTTGACCCGCCAACTTCTTGTACTGTTCGGTTTCGGCCTGCGCTTTGGACATTACGTCAGCTTCACGCTTGGCGACCTCTTCCTCGGTGTAAGTCTTGACTGGTTCGGCGGTGGGTTCGGACGGTTCTACCTCTGCCCCAGATTGAGTATCTTCCGGTTCAACCTTTGGTTGAGTTTCCCCATCCTCTGGTTTTTCTGGAATTAACTCAGCTTGAGACTCTTTGTTTTCGTCCATGATTCACTTCTCCTTTTATTTATTACTTTGTTATTGATTTATATACACCAATGGTGTATAGTTACATTAGATGTTTACTAAGGACGGCAAGGTTTACAGGATATTCCACTGTTTACGGTGTGATAGAGATTTTCAGAGTACCCAGAACCCACCTAAACGATGCGGTAAGTGTAAAAACCCCTACTGGAATAAGGAGAGGAAAAGATGATAACTTGCGAGATTTGTCAAAAAAAAGTATGGGAAAGAAGCCCTTATTCTGAAACACATGACTGGTGTAAAGAATGTGGTATATTAGAAATGGCGAAAGCCACAATATTAGAAGTGAAATATCTAGCCCGTAAAAGGTTCCGTGATGGATTCTCTGATAACCCATACGGGGAACCTCGTCGTACACAAGACCCCTTACGGAGAGCAAAGGCACTCACTTATGATGAAGAAATTGACGCACTGGTAAAGGAAAGACTTTGCCCCTATTGTGGTCAATTTATAAGAGGCGATACTGACTGGTAACTATTTTTTACTTTGTTCTGCAACCATCCTTTCAAATAGCTGCCGCATGGTTTGTTTGTACCAGGTGTTAAAGTTCGTCTGCCCTAAAGGGTAACGTTCAAATAGTTTTCGGAGTGTTTCTATCTCTTGTACTGTCAATGGTTTCTGCTGATTCCAGACTTTATCAAACGCAAGGGCGGCAGGTCTCCCGCCTACATCACTGTTTATTATCTCATTCCACTGTTGAGTTGATGTTGTAGGTGTGGTCTGAGTAGGTTGCTCAGGTGATGCTATGTTAGTAGTAGATTCCTCCGCAAGCAGGCTCATAATAAACCTTTCGGTAAGCGTAATTGACGTATCGGCTACTCCCGTTTCTTCCCTTACTTCCTGCTCTGCCTGCCATTTCTGCACAGCTTTAATTGTCTCAGGGTCTATTCCGTTTTCTAGGATTAGTCTTCTGGCGATATTTATACCGGCTTCTGTCCTTATGGTTGTTACCTGCCCTACTATGAATAGCTTGGCATCTATTTCAGGGTTTTGCTCCCTGTAATCAGCACGGCTTATAACACTCTCGTCTTTCTTTTGTGCTGCCGCTAGTTCAATAGCATTAGACGGTATGTCAAAGTAATCATTTAACTCATCTCTCCACTTGTCACCATAAAGCCAAGAGGTATCAACAGGATATGCCCTACCGCCTACAAACTCAGTTGCGCTTCGTGTCCCCATCCCCGTTAAACCTCCACTCTCAGAACCCTCAAGGACAGCACTTTGTACCCAGATAGGGAGAAGGTTATCCGCTATCACCCTTTTGGTCAGACCTAACATTCCTTCCCCTACTCCTGTGATTCCGCCGTAGCCAGTTACGCCCTTTCCGGGTCTAGTAGGGTCGCCGATATAATCTTTACCCATTAGTATGTCATAGCCGGTACTCAAAACCGGCGAGAAATTACCTCGCATAAAGTTGTAAGCATGGTCAACAATTCTTTCGGGTTCTTTGACTATTTTCCCTAACAATGCAACCAAAGAACGTATTTTAGAACCAGGGCCGACTCTCTGCCCTGCTACATCCCATGTCACAAAAGTGCTCGTGTTTCTTATATCAAGATGATTCTTCACGCCTTCCCAACCTTCCCCTCTCATAAGGGTTATAGCAGTTGTTAAAGCCACTCCACCGGCTATCAAAGCCATGAGAGCCTTTCTCGCTTGGTCGCCCCTGATACCACCTCTCGCTATATCTGAAACCAGCGCAGCGATAGCCCTGTTATATCTCGGAGCTAATATAGCCGACGTTTCCGCGGCTCTCATGTGAGGGCTAACGCCTATCCTGGCACTTGAGGTTACGCCCCTTATTTCATTAATGAACTGCTCCACTTCGGCAGTCCTTTGCGGGGTTGTCGCCATATAGTCAAAAGACTTCCTTAGTTCAATACCAGCCGTATCTAATGCGGCTTCAAAGAATCTCTGGAAAGGTTCTAATAGGACATGGCCTATCTTGCCATACAACCTCGGAATATATAATGCAGCCTTTTTAGTGGCGGACTCGCCAACGTTTCCAGCTAGAGGGCTCTCGCCGGATAATAAACCACTAGTTCCAAAAGCCTCCGTGAACTCCGTCTGGCCGCCTTTGGAAAGTATTAAGTTACGGCTTTTCTGGATAATATCGTTGTTGTTTGCTAGGTATTCCGCCTGTGCTTTGGAACCGAATAATGCTTTTACAGCCTCCGATACTGCCTTGACATATGTAACAGGAAAGCGGAATGGGAAGGTTATAAGCTGAATAGCCAAAGGCGAAAAGTCACCGGCCAGCATGAAATAGCGTCCGATAGAATTTGCCTTGTTTACTGCGGTTATGATTTTATCTATATCGCCATATTGGGAATTAAACGCCTTACTTAATATCTGCGCGGTCTCTTTTGCTTCCGGCCCGGTGAGTATCTTCCCCGAAAAAGCCCCGGCTTGCACAGTAGCTTCTTGATAATGTGGTTTCATTGCCATTTCACGGGCTTGTACCCTGGCTAAAACAGCTTTATTCCATGCGATAGTATTCTTGTCTATTAAAGTCTTTATCTTTTGAGTAAACGCCCGTACCCTCGGCCCGGTTTCTACACCAGCCCGTATATCTTTAATCAGGTTAGAAAGCTCCTGCGCTTCTTTGGGATAGTTACCTTCAAGGGTATTTACTAACTGCTCAGGAATACCACGCTCCCCACGCAATGCCCTATTAAGTGCCGCCAGCATCTGTTTGCTTTGGTAGAGTTTTACCCTCGCAGCTTGCGCCGCATCAATGAGTTCTTGTGGTGCGCCAGTTGTCCTGTAAGCAATGCGGTCTAGTATCCAGTCGGTCATCTGCTTATCGGCAATCCTGTTGTAAGCACCTTTAATATTTAAGAATAGGGCTTCATCAGGGGGTAGGTATCGGAAACCTTGAGCAACTGCCTCTCCAATATCTTTGAAATACCGCGACTTTTCCGCCCCCATCTTCGTGCCAGGTCTGCCGGGGCCGGGAGAACCGACATACGCCGACTCCATAATGTCGCCGGTATTGGGGTCTATCTTCGCCGCGACCCTTCTTCCAACATATTCCCCGCCTTCCTCAAAGAACAATTTATTAATTTCGATGCCGTTTCTTTCAAGCAAATCCAGCTTGTCAACTTCTAGTTCGTGAAAGCGGTTTGCCCACTCTAATTGTTGCGGGGTCATCTGTGGGGCGTATTTATTGCGATATGTTAAAACCTCATCAAGTAAATGCCCTTGTAAATTCCCTTGAGTAATAGCACCATCTCTCAATTTTCCCCACACATTATCACGAGAACCTATTTTCTCAAGGTTAGAAAAAGCTCCGATGGCTTTATTAGCGCCCTCTTCTCTCAACGCAGCACGAGCTATGATTCCCTTTTGGGGGACTGTGTTCGCTACTCCGGCAGGGTTTAAGTAAGACAACACGTTCTTTATCCCCGGCAAGTTGGCTATCTTGCGGTAAACATCGGGGTTGGTCATGGTGGTAACAAGTTCATCAGTATTTTGTAAATCGCCAAGAAAACCCGGTTCTGGCGCACCAACAGCAGGTTTTTTAGGCGGTAAAACAGGCGGTGTCTTGATTAATTCAGGTTTTGGTACAACACCACTCAGAAGATGGCTAATGCCCCCTGTTGGCGGTTGTCGGGCTGCTGGTGGCACTTGTGGAACGGTTGGCGTAACAGGAGCAACCTTAGGGCTTGCTCCCACTAAGTCAGGAAATTCAGCTAATAATTTCTCAGGGACAGATTCACCACGATTGATTCTAGATTCTAGGATTGCCCTACGCCTATCTTGTGGTGTCATCGGATAAGGTCTAGCTTCTGCCTGTAGGGATTTACTCAACTCATCTTGCCACATCCGCAGTTCAATCATTTCAATACTGCCTGATGGCCTAACGGCTTTTCTGAAATCCATATTAGTGGCAGGTCGCCATCCAGTAGTTATTTGATATTGATGGGGAACTTGTCCCCCTTCTGTTGGTGTTCCAGCAGTCAGTCCTCCGCTTTTCCCTGGATAGACTACTGATGGGTTTCCTTCAGCATCCCACGTTATTACTCTGGCTATTTTGCCATCTTGGTCAACAATAAAAGCAGGTTTTGTAGTCTCTAGTGCAATAGGTATTTCGGCCGGTACTTGTGGTGCAGCAGCCTGTGGTGCTTGAGAGGGTTGCACATAAGTATCGTAAAATTGTTCGGGTGTGAGTTTAAGAGAACGTTTTATATAAGCATCTATATTCTGTGCAGTTTCCCTACGAGTTAAATTCTGCTCTGAAAGCCCTGCTTGGTATTGTGTGAGGAATTGTTGCTTAGATAAACCGGTTACACTATTAACTAATCCCTTTAATTCTTCGGGTAAGGGTGTTAATTGCCCGACTACACCTTGAAGGGACTGCACCGTAGGTGGGACTGTACCAGTTATCCCTCGTAATATATTTGCCTGAGATAATGTCTGGCCGGGGACTCCCGTGTTAGTTGTCGTGAATTTAGTAAGATTCTGAGTAATATCACCTGTCAAGTCGGAAACGACAGATTTATAGTCATTTTGAGTCGGGGTTACGTTAATATCTCTGCCGATTCTTGTAAGATAGTTATTCGTTGCCCTTTCAACCAACCAGTTACGGTTTCCAACAACATAATTGTATAATTTATTCCTGGTTGCTTCCGGTAGTCTGCTCTGTCTGGCTATCCACTTATCCAGACCCGTATTGAAAGCCGTCTGTAGTGCCTTTTCCTTCCCCTGTGCATAAACTTGAGGGAGAGCCCTTACACCCTGAACACCACCATAAACAATCGTTGCCAAAGCAGCCGCATCCGAAACAGACAGTTGAATATCTGGAACTCCTGCAACTTGAGCCGCAGCCCTAACCCCCGGAGGTAATACAGGAATGGCAGGTGCAGTAGCCGCACCAGTAATTGTCCTATTTAACTTATTTAGCCATGAATTGGGGTCTCCGGCAAAAGCCTGATTTTCAACAAAGTGGCCTCTGGCCTTAGTAGCGGGGATAATGGCATGAACTCTGACACCTTCTATTTCTTTTCCGCCAACGAATTGAGCAGCTTGTTGGATTTCCTCATTGGAGTTTAGTAATTTAGCTTGTTCGTCTGCTGAAAGCGATTCCCATTCATTCTTATCAAGACCGACATCAGAGTGAAGACTATCATATCTACGCCTGAAATCCTTATCAGTTATTTCTTGTGAGAGTGGCGAACCCGGTAACTGAGCGGCTTGTTGTGTTGAAACTACAGGCGGTGTAAACTTATTTATCTGCGTCCCCGCAACAACACTACCCTGTATCTTAGGTTTCTCAGGTGGCCTTTCAGGACTTCTCTTAAAGATTTTAGCCAGTAGATCATCAAGAGAAGGTGTCTTTTCCCTCTCCTTTTGCCTCTGGAAATCCAGAAACGGAGTCTCTTGTTTTGGGATAGTGGACAAGGAGTTCGCCAAGTCTTTATCTATCTTTATGAAAGTATCGGCAATATTACCGTATATGGGGTTATCTTTATTAAGTGGCATCTTTACCTACAAAGGTTCCATCTCATCGAGGAGGGCATATACTCTCCTCTTTGTCCAGGGCTGAGATTTCCCCATGCGTTATTAAAGTTAAAATTCCCCAGATAATCAGAGAAGTTAGTAGTCGGTGCTTGCCCTTGTAATGCCATCCCGCCAAGCTGACCTAGATATTTGTTGTATTGGTTCCCGTACTGTGAACGCCAGTAATCGTAGAAGTTCTGCCCCTTGCCTAAGAGGTTATTCAGGAAACCGGAGTACATTATGTCGGGGTTATCTTCTAAAAATCCACCCCAGGGATTATTTAGCAAATCATAAGCCATCGTATTCCTCCTACTGTATCAGACTGCCTATAGGGTACTTCTGCATCAACCAGTCGAGAAACGTCCCAGACCCACCCCCGGACTGATAATTGCCCCAATTCTGCTGTTCCCAGGGAAGTTTACTTGAAAGGTAATTACCCAATACTCCCCTTAATCCGGTTTTGAGTAGAGACTGTAAATATCCAACGCTACCACTACCTACGGTATCCGTTCCTGAATAGGTAGGGTCAAAGGATAACCCCGTTAATCCCTGTTGTTCCTGGTTCATTCCCATTAAATCCGCCAATGTTTGACGTGCAAGGGCAGTTGACCCTCCCGTGTTTTGGGAAGCCCATGAACCCAGATAGTTTCCGGGGTCAAAAGATGGGTTCGCCAATGACATTAATCTACGCACGTCATAAATATCCTTCAACGGCTCGTATTGGCTTATCGTGTAGCTTTCGGCAGGATTGTAGTAATTTTTATTACCCAACCCCTTTGCTTGCAAGTAAGCTGTGAAAGGGCTATATGATTCCTCTGTGTTGTATCCCACGTTAGTACCTCCTGAAACACCTGTAGATTGTTCCGGCCACTGCGGTTCACTGACTACGTTTCCCTGTGTATCTACTCCATGAACGAGTAATTTATGAGAATCAAGCTCCGCCTGAGAGCTAAAAGTAGCACCGCAGAAAGGGCAGGAAAACACGTTAGAGGTAGTATTCGGAGCTGTAGCTTCAGGAAGGATATTCTCAGGAGTCGTATCGGGAACAGTCGTGCCTGGGGTCGTGGTTGACGGGACACCTCCACCTATTTCTGAACCTGTCATAAATTGACCGCCGCCGACATTGTAGGTCTGAGTCAATGCTTGTGCTACATAGGGGGCGGCGGAAGCAGCAGCCAGGGCGTTGGCGGCATCTGCCGCACCAGTCCATGTCTCACTCCCCCCGTAACCTCCGTAAGTATAAGAACCCGGGGTTGAGTTTACGGCGTTAATAGCCGCGTTTCCAGCAACTAAGTCTCCGGGGTGGGAATTATGATAGGCCCAGAGTTCCATTACACTCAAACCTGATAGTTGCGCGGGAGTTAGTTGTGGTGTCTGAGTCCCATAATCTGAATAAGCCTGTATAAATGCATCTGCCATATTAACCTCCTGATAGTAATGTATTTCCAGTTACCATCTCTTCCTTTCAGCCTGTAGCCGGAGGACTTTCACCTACCGATGCCGTCCTCTCCTCCAGCGTCTGTTATTTCTGACTGCTACTCATAAACGAATTGTATACCGAGGCTCTTAAGGGCTTGAGCTATCCCGTGAGCTACGTTTGTCAATTGCTCATGTTTCAGATTGGGAGTTACCAGAACATCGTCAACCGCCTCCATAAGCTCGTGAATGAATGTAGAGTGGAATTGTTCCTCCCCGAATTCATCAGTTACACGTAGCCTACGTAACGGCTGATTGTGAGTACCGAAGTTAAGGTTAGACTTTAATTCATCATTAGCTTCCTTCCCCACCTCCACTTTGTAATGGAACTCCCCTACTTCACAACCATCTTTTACAGGTATCTTCAGCATTTAACCTCCTGCCAGTCTTGCTTTTACTTCTTCTACCGGCATCTGAGCTAACTGTTCTACCGGAATACCCAACTGTTTACTGGCTTGTTGTAGTATCTCCATAGCCTCCGGTGGAATACCTTGTTGACCACCCTGTTGCTGTTGCCCCTGCATGGGGGAAGATATTGAAGATAAAAATTCCACTGCACCCTGCTTATCACCCTTATCCAGAAGCTCCTGAGCGACCCTTCTAACCTGTACATTGGGCATCTGCTCAATCATTCTTCGTATCTGCTGCTCTTCAATCCTTTCGTCTTCCGCATCGGGGTTCGGAATCTTCATATATTTCTCTCTAGCGGTGTAATCTGAGAGAATGGGTCTACCAAAAGGCTGCCGCGCCTGTGTCGCAGCTAAGGCCATCTGTAACTCACCGGCTTCATCTCTGGGTAACTTGGGTTCGCACGTCACGTTGATATACCAGTCGTCCTCTATATCGTGTGGGTTGGCCTCCATGACGAAGAACTTACCGCTTGAATCGAATCCTTTTAATTTCATCTTCTGCCCTTTTGTCTTAAACTGAATCAATATCTCCTCACACAACCACCTGAAAGCGTCAGCCAACATACCACAAAACGGGTCATAAGATGAACGGGTGTTATCGTTCATTATTGTCAAAGCTGTTCCTGAATGTGTACCTGGGTCTATACCATACCCGATAGGGTAAGGCACGGTACTTTCCTGCTTGTCTCTATCTAAGACTGACAATATAACAGCAGACTCCGAGGGTACTTTCGGCGGGTCAAGGGTCTTTAAGACTTCGCCCTTCTTTAGCCTGATAACCTTCCAATTACCGAAGGGGTCTCCCTCAATAGACTTTTTCCCATCGTCTGTCTCATAGGTCATCGTACCGGCTACGCTCTTCTCGGCGGTGTCCATTATGAATGACACTTGCTTGTTCTTGGGTTCGTAAATTCCCCTTGAAGAAGCGTAAACAGAAGCGGCCCTCTGTTTAAGAGTGGGTTCGTTCTCTTTTGTAAATACGGTAGGCATCCCGCTGGCGAAACCCAGCCAGATTGGGACGTGATTCAAACCATGAGGGGTAGGGTCTTTAACGAACTCACTTTCCTTTTTCCCCTCTGCACTCCCTTTAACTAATACGACCGCATTATTCACACGGTCGAAAAAGTCGATGACTATAGCATCCTCACCCTCTTTTAGTGTGATGTCGTACCTTTCCTCGGCCTCAGCTTTTGAGACGTGATAGAGAAACGCCCCCCAAACTAAACCGTCCTGTCCCTGCTCCCAAGCCATGTGCATAGGGTCTAAAGCTCTAATGTCTACCTGAGTGTCTTTACTATCGTCAACGTAGATTAAACATTTTAATCCCGCCATCCCCCTGCCACAGCCATGCCAGCTCAGGCCGTTTCTTAAAGGAGGTTCACCTAAAGTCCGAAGTCTCCTGTCCGCCCTGTCCAGGATACCTGTTATTAATTGCTCGCCTTTATTAGCGGCGTCCCTTTCTTTTTCAGGTGCGTCTTCCGGTGTTACAATCTGCCACATTAGATTAGCCTTGTTGACACCATGAAAAACCTTTAAGAAGTCATTTTTCGGTGACGGAGAAGTATAAGACTGGTGGTCTTTCTCCGCCTCATAAGGTACTAAAGAAAAGAGATTAAAGTCGTTCTCCATCTGTGTAGTTAGCTCATCGAATGAGTCGGAACTCATCTTCTTATCCACCATTTCAAGTATCTGGCCGGCGGTGTACTTCTTCTCTTTAGGTTTCTTTTCTTTCTTTGCCATTTATCCCCTTCTATGTGACGGCCTTAAATCGTCTACTTGAGCCCTGTTCATTATATCTCTAGTAACGTAGCCGTATTTGTCAATTAGACCGTAGATAACAGCTTTTATAGCATGATTGTTTTTATCGTCTGGTTCGTTCCCGATTACCACCGTACCAGTTCTGTCCTTTTTCCACATATAAGGGGCGGTCTCTCCAGTAAAAGGATTGGGGCACACCCCGAACTCTGATAATAACCCCTGACATTTAGTACCTACATAAAACCTCGGTTGGTGGTCTATCGGATTAACATTGATAAACGTATTGAGTCTATCGCGGCCCTGTGCTTCCTCAACCCTGTTTGATGCAAGGTTCAAGCCTGACTTCTGTAACCACACCTCGGCAACTGCCGGCATTGCCTGGTGTTGTCTGGCTGCTATGTCTACAACACCGCCTTTAACGAGCTTCCACCAGTCCTTTTGTAAGCAGACATCTATAATCTGCTCAGTTACCAATCCTTGTTCATATATCTCATCTACTACATAGACGGTATCATTGGCTAGCTGGACAACCTCTACCGCATAAGCTCCGGCGTATCCTGGGTCTATCCAAAGATATACAGGAGCGTCCTGTATCTCAAGTTCTTTAACATGAATTAGATACTTGAAGTTTGGAAAGACTAGACCTTTAGGCGGACACGGCACACCGCCGAATCTCTCTAAAAAATAGTCTTCGGTATGATTGGCTTTTAGTCTTTGTATTTCTGGATTATTGTAACCGCCGGGGAATATCTTCTTATTGCTCCACGACGGCAAAGAAAATGACTTCCCTCTCTGACCTGGTAATTGGTATTGCTTCCAGAGTTCAGGATACCACCCTATCGAACCTTCAAACGTTCCAGTACCTACAACCCACCCTCTTTTCTCCGCCGTTCTGTCACATACCCGCTCGTACTCTTGAAGGGATACCTGCGCCACCTCAGCAATGATTATACCATCGGGAGCTTCCGAGCCTACCTTTAACCAATCCTTGAGAGACCACGTTTTTACAATCGTCCCAGTCTTTAACTTTAGAGACCACTGGCCGTTTTGCGGGGTGTGTATCTCTGTAGGATTTACAGCCTGGAGTTTTAACATCGCCTGCGCTATATATTCAAACTCAGCATGGCATCTGTCATAGTCTCTTCCGGCTACCCAGTATAAATCACCCTCCCAGAACCTGGCATTGAAATACTCGGCAGCTACATAACTCTTACCAGCTCGTTCTCCTCCACCTCCTAGTATCTCCCGCTCACTACAATAGACGATAGAGCTTTGTTCAGGATTCAACTCATGTTCAAGCTCTTTTAATACCTCGTCTATGTCGTGCTTTACATCTTCCTTACTGCGTATCTTCGTTATCATATCCCCTCAACTTGGAGAGTAACGAAATGAACACCGGGTTATCTTCGTCCCCTCCCAGTAGAAGCGAATCAGGAGCTTTGCCCATTAACCTATCAAACAGGTCTTTTCTCGCCGCAGTGTCTTTTAAGGCCATGCGCATCTCGGCTTCAGCAAGAGCTTCCAGCCAAGTCCTCCCAGAACTATCATATTCGCAAGTGACTTTTAGTTTCTTTCTGATAAGCTCTAAAATAGACTGGTCTTTTTTTGGCCTACCATTGGGATTGCCCGACTGTCCCTTTTTCCAAGCCGTTTTAGGTACTTTTCTGTTTCCTTTTTGTTTTACAGACATCTTTATCTCTCTTTAAGGCAAGGATACCTTTCTATTTCCTCTGGTGTGGGGATTTCCTTACCTTTTCACCTTTACGTTAACCCTCTGGTAAACGTAAATCTTTATGAAAACTTTATATTCGTTACGAGTGAGTGCCACTTGACAACTAGCGGGGGTTGTTGTAATATATAAAGGCAATAAGGCAGTTAGGAAAGGAGACAAGGGAAATGGGGAAATATGTAATTACAATAGCAAATATTCTCTGTAACAACAGTTTCGAGAACTATACTAAAGACCTATTACTAGCAGGAAATGCCGAAGCAGGATTGCCCAACAAAACACTAGTAGCCCGTCTAGACTTATCTGATATGAGTGTCAAGCTAATCGTTGAATTTGATGGGACTATCCGCTATCGTGGCACTGACCTCACCAGAGCAATCAACGAGTATAATAAATACTAACATGGACTGTAATCTAGCCCCCTGCGTTCTACCCCTGCACAGAAAAAATAGAGAAGGAGACCAAGACCATGACGATTGACGAAGCTATAGAAGAGCTTGAAGCTATCGGACAAAAGGCAAAAAGGGATTGTATGCCTTACGGAGCAAAAGCTATTAGGCTCGGCATCGAAGCCCTGAAACGCCTCCAAGATTATAGGGCATGGCACCGTCTCCCTGGGGAAAGAATAGAATCCTAGCCTCTTGCGTTCTACCCCTTAAAAGGTTAGGGGGTAGAGCAGAAGAGACTAAAGGAGACAAGGGAATGAAAACAGCTAAAATAGGACTTACTACCGCACCTAATGATGACTTTTATTTTAAGGTTGAGATAGACGATTTACAAGCAATCGGCATGACCATAAACGAATGTGTCCATAAAATCATAGGGCATAAACCTTCTGAACCTGAAATGAAGGAGATAGTCAATTTAGCGGTAGACATATATTCTAAGTCTAAGGACTAGAAAAGGAGGGAATGAAATGGATATATATAGCCACACCTTACGCGCCGAATATAAGCCTAATTGCTATGTTCTAATATCCTTTGAACGTGATGAAACAGCCTTTAAGGAGGGCGATATTAGAGCAAAACCTATAATATCATTCCTCTATGATGCTGGTGACATAGCCGCTGAATGGTGTCCACCTTACGGCCCTTTTCAGATATGGCGGCGTGGCAAAGAAGGGGTGAAATATCTAAAGCCTACCTTAGCCCCAGGTGCCAAGCCAGAACACATTGATGCACAACCACACTATGCTTATCCCTTAATAATACCTGCACTTGCAGAATGGTCACAGCCTTCAGTTGAAAGGCATCAACTAGCCGTTTATGCCATTGATGGGCATTATGATTATATTTTCAACGTTCTAAAAGATTGGGCTGTGTCCCGATAGCCTAGCCCGTCAGGGTGAAAGGAGTCTTAACATGAACGCCGAACGTGAGGAAATGGAGCAACGAGACCAGGATAACTACGAGGAGGCAAAGCTCCTAGAGTTAGATACCGAGATTGTAGAATGACCAAGATAGATTTAGAACAACTCCGCACGGAAATCCGCGGCATGAAAAGGCATCATGCCCTATACCGTCTCCTGAGAGACGAGCTTTCTAAACTTGGCTTCTGGAGAGTGAGGCCCAGGGGAGACCCCGCTAAGGGATATAAGGTATCTAAAGGAGGAAAGGGGAAATAATGGAATATACAAAGGGTGAATGGAAGTATACAAGACCACAAATAGGGACATCAGGCAAGATAATCTGCACTATGGTAGAACCTCATTATATGCCCGATTGTGGCGACAACACTTGCTATAATGGGCAAGTTGAAGTTATGAATACTGATGCCCACCTGATAGCCGCCGCACCTGATATGTACGAGGCACTAAAGGCAATTCAAAACAACAATATGCTACGCCTTGCCAGGAATTTTACAGAATGCGGGGTATTGCAAATGATTAGCGATGCCTTATCAAAGGCGGAGAGTAAAAAATGAAACACAACAAGTGGCTCATAAAAGAAAACCCCACGAAATACCCTGATTTATAAACCTAGTTTCCCGGATTGAACCTCATTTTCCGGCGGTATAATTGCCTCACCCGTCCCCTTGCACATCGGACATGACTTCCCGTCCTTTACCCTCTCCCCCTCGCAGTACGGGCAAGTGAGGGGCGGGCGGGGTTTATTTCCCTTCTCCATAGAAGCACTCCTGACAAAGTGGTGTACTGTGATACACCGGGCAGGGAAAGGATAGCTTGCCCCCGCACTGCCCACAGACTAGAATACCCGGCGGTATTTCCCTCTGTTCGGGCCCCTTCCTCCGGTGAACCCTCACGACCTTCCCTTTTAGCTTCCACCTCCTGCCGTAGAAATCATCCCTGCTCCACCACTCAATCCGGTCATCTTTTCCATCACTCTCTCTATTCTCTATAATCAATCCAACCCCCACCATTTATCGGGATGTTTTCGCTGAAAACTCTCTATCCAAAGACACCACGATATAAAGCCGAGCGTCAGTCCGGCGATGATAATGAATACGATGTAGTCCTGCATGATGCTCCGAAAGAAAAACCCCCGGCTTCCCAGGGGTTAAGGTTTATCTCCGAGACAGGCTACCTTCATGCGGTCAAGTCTGCCCCGGCTATCTTACGCCGCCCACTGTGCGTCCACTTGGCGGCCCTGCACAGGCATATCTCTATCCTTCTTTGATATTAGTTTACTTTAGCCTCGTTGTCAAGTATTTTTCTACCAAAAACATCATATTTGCGGATTCACTCGTTATTTTCCGGCCGGCTCGGTGAACCCCCGGCCATAACTCAGGTTGCCAGTACGGATTTTGTTCCGTATTCACTGCACATCACCTCCTCTCTAGAACCTTATCCTGGTCGCGCTTCCACTGGCTGTAGGTCTGCCGGCGGCGCTTGACCCCGCTGATGTAGTTCAGGGCCCGTCGTGCAGGGCGGCTCAGGTATTCGTAAGAATCGCCACCCCATATTCCAGATAGTTTAAGAGCTTGAGGCACCTCGTCGACCAGAGCCTCACCGGCCTCCCGTGTCGTCCGCAACCTATCCCGTATCTCGGCGGCGAACATGCGCGGGGACTCAAATGGCGCGTGGCGGCTCTGTGAAGTCTGCACCATGCCGACGTCCTCATAGCTTGACCGCAGCTTCAATACCTCCACCCACTCAATCTTTATCTTTTCCTTACCATCTTTACCCTTAATTTTCCTCACTTCAGCTTTGTCCGTCCAGAACTCCTCCGGCATGTCCGGCCAGACGTTCTCGTCCAGCTCTGCCGCATGAGCGATGCCCCAAATCATCTGGCGGCGGGTGAAGCGGATGACGCGCGGCTCGTACCAGTATTGCTCACCCAAGCTCATGGTAACGCTCCCCCTTCGGTGCCCTGGCCACCTCGCGCTCCGCCTCTATCGCCTGCTCCTCGTCGTAATGCTCGGCATCGATTACGCCGGGCCTGTTCTCCAGAGCCTCCGGCGGGACTCTCCAGTTATGGCCGGGGTGATGCCGCGCCTGATAGTCACCGAGCGCATCCACCAGCTCACCCCACTTTTCCAAGTCGTCATACTGCTTGAGCAAGCGCAAGAAAGGCACGCCTGTCGGTTCGGTCATCGCTTCGCCTTTTCTCATAATTATTTCTCGATAAATAAAAACGGCGGACTCTACACCTTTCCCCTAGTGTAATAAGCCCGCCTCCGGTTTTCCCTAGTCGGCAGTTGATTATTTAGTTGTTATTCTGATAATCCTCATTTCAACAGCCCCGCCTTTCTCGCTATCTTGTCGAAGAGCACCGTCTCCGTGCCGGTGCCGTCCGGCAGGTACATCTCCGCCCTGACAGGCACGCCGTCCTGGAATTGCAGCTCCCGCAGCTTGCCGTAGGGGTGTTTCAAGCCCCACTCAATTAGTGCCGCCTGCAGGGGTGTTAGCTGGCAGCTCGCCAGGTGGACGCCGGTCTTATCGGTCATTTTTTGTAATCCTCTGGGCAGATATTATCAATCTCATCACAAAGAGAGGCGAGTGTCTGTAGTGCACTTACTGCTCCCCTTCTATTTCCGCCTCCATCCGGTAGAGCTTCTAAGTATTTACTCCAATGACGAAGCATCTTAGCCATATTATCTAGATTATTTCGCTCAACCAGTACCTCGAAGTAAATATCACCGCTTAACGTATCTTCGTTGTATCTTGACTTCGCTCTTTCAATATCATCCCAGAATGCCTTGATAGCATCCTTCTTGAGAAGGTCTAAGGCGTAGGGTAGTCTGTTTCCCATTTTAATCTTGTCCTCTTCATTAATTGGTCTACAAACCCTTTTAAGCGCATCGAAAAACTGATTGCGTGACATTCCCGGCTCAATATTTTCAAGTTTCCTTTCAGGCTTGACCTCAACAGGCTTTGGTTCAATCTGGGTATCATCCTTAATTAATCTGATACCGCAACCATCACACCTCTGGGCAAAGTCATAAAGTTCCTTTCCGCATTCATGACATTTCTTCATCAATCATTCCTCTCCCTGCCAACTCGCGCATAGTTTTCAAGAGCCGCCGCCGCCCTTTCGAGACAGCCCACGTACTGAAATAGTAACCTCCCGAAGTCTCTAACCTCGCGCCGCATCCTCTCGACCCTGCGCCGGGCCCGCCAGTTTTTAACTTTGAGTATCAGCTTTGTCACCCTATAACCCCGTAGCTCCCCATTCTATTGCGTCTCATAGTGGTTCAGTTATGGTCTCCGCTTTGCATTATCAGGTGTTTCTTCATCGTTATCCCAAACTAAGTTCTTGAATCTGGAATACGAACTGAGCCAGGGAGTTGTATAGGTAAAGGTAAAGGTTGCATCGTTGTCCTTCACCTTTTTAAATTCGTACTTTTCGTGCTCTATCTCTGGGGTAATTTGTTCAACACTTTCATGTGTAAATATTTCTAGAACTTGTTTGTTGTGCTCAATTAAGTTTTGCCCCTCTTTTTTGTACCAGTTCTTTAGAGAATCTTTAATACTATTCGTCAGGACAATCGGCACATTGTAGAGCATTGAGAGAACTCTAATCTGTTCCTGTGTGGTGGTATCAATCACAAACAGTTTCAGGATTTTGCACCACTCCGCCCTTATAATACCGTCTGTGTGTTCTATACACTCCCCGCCGATTTCAACAACTCCCGCCACGTGTCTCCAATCCTCAAACTTTTTAGAGGCGTTTTCTAGATTATAACAATAAAGGCCATTGTCATTAGAGATTGAGGGTTTCTTATCGGCAAAGTTTGGGTTAATCTCCCAATTTACGCTATTACCCGTTCCCTGTAACATTCCACGCCCTGTTAAATCCCACCCCCTAACTGCCACTAATCCATTTACAACATTCATCTTTTTACCTCCACTTTGACCGGCTCTGGTTGTTTTTCGGGTAGCTTAATCGGAATCCTTGTAGGTATCGGTATGTTAATTATCCGCCTGATTGGTGCTTTTGTGCTCATATTCCCCCTCCATAGTCTTTAAGATATTCCTTAATTCAGCCTCAATAGCGTGACGGTCAGGCTTTACTATCATCTCCGCACGTATTGATAACCTCTCAAACCGCTCACTACCTAGTCGCTTCTTAAACCACTCGGTATGAACGTAAGGGTTTTCTCCCAGGTACGAATGACAACTGAAGCATAATCCAGCAGCGTTTTCTATATCATACCTGACAGACTTGCGCCGCCGTCCAAAGAAATGACTACACTGTAGACCTTTGAAACCTTTGTATTGCCCACAATGCTCACAGTAACCTCCGGCTCTTAATCTGACTATCTTGGAGAAAAGGACATCAAGTTTATCAAGTTTGATTTTCATTCCGGTAACTCTCCGGCTAGGAGCTTATCAATAAATACTTGCGGTACGACATTAAAAGAAGCATCCCTTAATAACTCCCCTATCTTCTTACGGTTAAGCTCTGCCTCTTTGTCGGCTACGGCTCTATACCTCAATAAGTCATAAGGAATATGGTTTAAGGCATCTTGCACAGTTCTTTTTATATTGAGTGCTTTTATCTGTTCGTCAGTTATCAACCTTTTCATTTCGGCATCTCCTGTCGGATATGGTAACATCCCCGGTCTACGGCAAAAGCGAATTTATATTCGACCGGCCACTTGAGAAGCGGCTTGAGGTTATCTTTAAGGAAGACGGGGATGCCGGTGGCATCGGCGGCGGCGATGATTTCCTGCACCCACTCGATGCGGGGCTGGGCCGTCCACTTCTTGCCGAAGGGCATGAGCGTCAAGGCCGGGTATCGGGCTACCAGTGCCTCCATGTCCGCCTTGGTGCCGGTGCAGGCGCCGATGATGAGCCAATGAATTTCCTCAAACCACAAAGCCCAAGGTGGATGATGATATTCGCACCAACTTAATAAAGGCTCAAGGGACATAAATTTTACTTTAGCTTCTATGTCTCTTAACCAGCCGAGTCCAGCCGCAGACATATGTTCATTCGTCGCCGTCACACCGGGCCAGCAGTTATCGGGGAAGGGGCTGAACTTCGGCAGGTTCTGGGGCTGCTTGGTTAGCAGGTAGAAGCGGTCGTCGGGGTGGCGCTGGCACTCGTCGAGGACGGCCCGCGTCCATTCCTCTGGTATGCCGATGCCGAATAAATCGGACATATCACAGGGGAAAATCCCGCGCGGGGTCTTGCTCCGGGGGATATGGAGGCGGTTAGGCCAGAGGCGGGGGTAGAAGGGGTTATATTCTGCGTTCGTGGACATATATTCACATGGGCCACCTTCGAGATATAGATTCTTGACCCGCCCGTTGGCGAGCTTGTGGGCGTAGCAGGGGAAGCCGCCGCCGCGGCAGAGGCCGTCGTCGTGGTTGCGGCAGCCGGTGATGGGGTTCGTGGTGTAGCCCTGCGTGCCGTTGGGGTTCTTGACCCAGGGTATCGTTGTGTGGTTCATCCTTGCCCTCCTAAAAATACCTTGATTGTGGCAAGAATAAAGTAGGCTATTACCAGGCCGGTAGCAATGCCCCCCAGATAAGTAATTAGGTATTTCCATCTATCGCTAATCATCCCTATTCCCTCCCTATAATTATCATGGCCGTCCGCCCCTCTCAACATCCTTACTTGAATCTATATTAAAAAGAGCGTCCAATTTGCTACTATCTCCACGTTGTTATTCATGGTCGGCCTCCCTTTGCCTTGTTAATTAATGCGGTCAATTCCCTCGAACACGTAAGACATAGACCCCCGCCGAGCGATGGCGAAGAACAGAAACCGCACTCACCGCAATCATCGGGCAGGAAAGGACTTCCACCAACTCTGCCACTATTCTTGTCTGCCCTCTCTAATCTCACTAATCTTGAACGCTCCATTGTAGTAAGCCTTGCCCATTCTTCGGATGTAAGTCTCATTCTCCCACCTCCTCAAACTTCTTAATCTTTTTAGCTTGCCCTTCGGCTGTTAGTGTCTCTTTTGGAGTCTTACCAGAAACCACTATATCTATCTGTTGGTTAGTGTAATCTCTGATTAATTGCCCTATCTCCTTAATCATTACTCCCCCTCCTTGAGTTTACTGAATTAATCATGCCTTTTCGTAAGGTTAATATATATGGCTCATGCTCCTGCGGGTTTATTCCGAGTTTTTTGTAAATTACATGGGGAATATATATAGACCAATAATCATCTGTGTCCCTTTCTGTGCGTTGGAAATGGTCATTACCTATATAGACAAGTTGTATCTTTTTCACCTTATCCTTGTCCATTGATTACCTCCCCGACTTTCTTATTATCACCCAAGATAAGTCTCCCAATACAGCCTTTGCTACTAATTTCCAGAATCTCCTAATATATCTTTGCTGTTCCTCTGTAGGCTTATCCATTGTTGGCCTCCTTAAGTTATTACTAAATTTATTTCACGAAACTAGACCTGCCACCACCAACATCAGGCTCGTCATTCAGGTTTATCTTAGGAACATTGAAGCCTTCTGTAATTCTCTTAAATATCCTCTCCCGTTCCTTTTTAACAGCCCGTTCTATATAGGGCTGGATAGCAGAAACAAAGATAGAAAGAAATTCATCTACATGCGGTTTTATATTGACATAGGTTTTCTCGCTACATTCAGATATGGTGTGCGCTAGTAGGGAATCCAGTGCCTCCCTCAACTCCGGTAAAGGCCGCTGCTGGATACGGAGGACTTTTTCTACATAGAGATAAACAGAGTTCGCCAAGCCTTCCGCAATATCATCCTCCGACCAACCCTTCGCTGTAATTCCGTGAACATTCAAAAAGGCAAGGAAATCTTTGATTAGTTCCCCTTTTGGTAGATACTTCTCGTAGTCGCTCATTTTGTCTCCTCCTTGCGTGTCCCATCGGCATTGTATTTATCGGGATGCAAGCGGGCTAAGTCATCGCCGTTCCGCGCTATCATGTGGTCGTATTTGCCTCCATAAAATCTGTTTGGGTCATCTTCCTTCACCTTTTTCCTTCTTCTGTCTCTACGTCCCCCCTTCCAAGGGGGGACTACAGGGGGGTTATTACCTAATCCTTTTTTCCTATTCCCTACCTCCCTACCCCCTACCCCCCTATTCCCTACTGGTAGAGCTACCCCCTTGCTGGGGTAGGGCTTGGGTAGAGCTGGGGTACAATCACTAGGGATTGGGGCAAATGTCCACTTACTGGGGTTTTTGATATCTTGGTGAACCAAGAACCTGATAACGCATCCGAAGGGCTTGTTTTCAAACTGGAACTTCTTTATTTTCCCGGCGGTCTCTAGTTTATCCAGCCACTCGCCAATATCCTTGCCGGAGATATCTTGGTCATAGGGGAAAAGCTGCGCCTTGATTCTAGCCGGTCTCCATTCAAATACCCCCTGGTCATCAGATAAATTCCATAAACCTATGTATAATAAACGGGCATCACGGGGAAGTTCGCCAAGTTTTTCATCAATCCAGAACTGAGGCTTTATCGTTCTTATTCTTGGCATAATAAAATAAATTCCTCTTCTGTTTTATCATGCTTCCGTCTATTGCAATTTCTACAAGCGGTTACAAGGTTGTCGTCCTCATTGTTGCCGCCTTTGGATAGAGGGAGTTTATGGTCTATTTCTAATATTCCGCCTCTTTTACCGCAATAATGGCAGGTATAATTGTCCCTCTTAAATAATCGCTCTCGCGTTTCAAGCCATAATCTATAGTCTACGTTACACAAACGACTATCTATAAATTTAGCCTTGAACTCTTTAACTTCTTCATCTAAATCAGGCTCAAAAGTTATTCTTTCAATAGCACACCAATTTATAAATATTTTTTTATACCGCCCTAGTTTCTCTATCAAATCTGGGCGCTCATTTAATTCTTCCCCCACATCTACTTTCAAGGGGCTTATATACCACCAAAGTCTATTGATTAAACCCACATTATATTTTGATAAGGTCTGTTTTCTCGGTCTAGCCATTTAGCGTAAAGCTCCGTTGCAAATATCATGTTCCTTGCTGCCTATTAGCCTGGCTCCAAAGTTGCCAGAGCCCCAGAGGTGCTTTTCAGAGACGAAAGGGAATGAGACTTTCTTACAAACGTCCTTTTGCCACCCGCATTGTAGGCAGAAAAGGAACACTCCGTAGTGGTCGGAGTCCTGGCTTACTTGGCCGCCGCAGCGGGGGCATTTTTTCATTCTTTCCTCAGCTATATCACCTTGAACTCAATCACCCAGACCCACGGATTGCTTTTTGTTTCATTTCCCCTCCGGATAACGGGTTTTGAGTTCATCTAAGGCTTCTCTGTTAGGATAAGCCAGATTAAATTTCTCCTCTATAAAATCTATTATCTCACGTGCTGTTTGTTGACGGGCTACTCTTGCTGCAATCTTAGCAATCTCTAGCATACCTTCACAAATATCTAAGGGCTTAAACTCCACCCCTTGTAGTTCTTTTTTCTCTGCCATCATATCCCCCAATCCTTTAGCTGAGTTTGCCATTTTAGAGTACCGATAGGATAGTTATTGTTTATCCACTCCACTACTTCCCTTCTCCCCTCTTGCTTACCTGTCTTGAAAGAGATTTCAGCTTGTTTTGTGGCTACTGCTTTTGGAGTATGAATTAATCCAACCCCCTCTTCATACCTCACGGCACATTTTAGTAATTCAGTATCATCCATTATTGTATCTTTAGCTTCCTGTGGTATCATCGGCTTCTCCTTTTCGGCACTTATGGGTTTTAAGCTGTAATGGGTGCACGTACCCAATAAAACCAGCATTTGTAAGCAGTGCTAGGTATTTCTTTTGGCTCTGGTATTTTCCCAAAGCACCAATATTCCCAACTTTGGCCAGCATCCTGAGTTATCACTATTTCCCTCTCCTTTCACTGGCACTCTTGGGGGGGGCTACTTTCCGTATCAGTTACCCTACCGGCGTCTAGCCCATGCGAGCTATCCTTCACCCCCCTTGAGTGCTCCGGCCAGTTGAGTTTACGACTCAGATTAAGCGGCATCCAAGTACTCAACGGAGGATGAGTCCCCCTATTCAGGTGCTTAACCCCCTTTCGGGTGGCCGGTTGCCAGCCATTGGGACAATCTATACCCACTTTTCAGCCCGAAGCTCCTGCACCCATCTGGGTGGCTGGCACTTGCTAGAGTTTCACGCTTTTCACGCTTACCCGTATGATAGAGGACACTGTGTATACTCAGTTTCCGCCTCCGTTTTCCGACACTCCAGCAAGCTATTAAGTTATTTCGTAAGTATCCCTTCATCTACAGTATTCACTTCTTAATCAAAATAAAATCAACCATGCTTGTAGGATAATGTATCACAGTTCTACATGGCACCCTTTCTAGTATTTCGTCTGTAAGCTTCTCCATGTATGGTATTCGCGGCTTGCGTGGGAAATGCTGATAAACCAGAATGTCCACGTAGGATATAAATCGGTTTATATCACGGTAGTAAAGATAACGCCTATCATTATCTCCAGCACTTTTTACCTCAATGCCATTATCAGGGTCAAAAAAGAGAATCCCATTAATTTCTTCTATCTTTATGTCCTCTATTTGGCGATAGTAATTTTTTACATTTACAAATCCACATCCCTCTATTTCCTCAATGTTCCTCCGCTCACCATCCGTCAACTCTTGCAGGAATAAGGCTAACTGGTCATATGCTTTAATATTGGTGAACTTAGAATCCTGCCCTGGCACATCATCGTTGAGCATCCAGCATACTTGAATGTCACAGTTACGAGACAGTTCATTAAGCGTCTGATACTTATGGTAATCGTTTATATCGCCTACGAATTGATTCCTCATTATTAACGTTTCCTATACTGCTTACATGAATAAACCACAGCGCAAGCCTTGCATCCCATTAATTTCAGACTTTCAACTTGGGCTATCAAATAATCGCTCGTTGCCGCACAAGTTTCTTGGAATTTACAAGTTTGACATTTATCATTGGCTTTTAGTTCATCTTCTGTATTCAATTTATTTCAGCCTCATACCTGTTATCAAGGGATACTTACCAGTTATTTTTCACCTACAAATTTCGTCCAGTATCCCCTGTATCTCGTTCGTAAGGGCCTCCGCCGCCGCTTTGGACAAGTTGGAGGCGGCCTCGGAAACGCTCTTGGCATCCTTCCCCGTCAGCTTGTTGATGCGCTGGATGACGGCGGTGTTCATCCAGTACGGCAGTTTCCGAGCCTGGAGGGCGGTGAGGGACTCGTGCAGCCATTCGAGGTCGACGAAGCCGGCCCGTTTACCAGATGCGGACGCTAGAGCGTCCCAATCCTCATCTGGTGGCCGCTGGCGGGGTGCTGGCGGGGGGGCCGCGGCAGATTTCGCAGCCTGGCGCGGGGCTGGTTCCGCCAGGAAGTTGTCAAGACTCCTCTCGATGGCCTTCCAGTATTTCACTGTCAAACGGTGAAGGTCTTCGTCGGGTAGCATGGCTAGTTCAAGGTCGGTCGGGTCGCTGATATAACGTCCGACTTCGGCAATGGCCGTCTGCCCTTCGATAGACCGGCGTTTAACGGCTTCCAGAGCTAGGTCGTCTTCCAAGGAACGCCGGTATCCCCCGCCCTTGTTGTTAGCCACCCCAGGTGCCGGGCCACCGGCTGGCGCTTCGCTTATGAGCTTCCACTCTTTAATGTTGATTTTCGTCTTGCCCTGTATGATGACAACCTCCGGCTCTATCCCGATAACGGAACCGGGGGTGAGTTTTTCGAGGGCGGTATCGAAGCTGGAAAATTCAGCGCCGTCGTCGCCAACGACGATTACGAGTGTCCAGTGGCCGCTTTTCCCCCCCTCGCCGCTCTTACTTTTTACTTCGGCTATCGTGACCTTTTGCATGGCTTACTTCCCTTCCGGCTTGAATAACTCTGGGTTTTCGTGGAGATTGCCGATTACTTTAAGACCATATACATTGATTAGCTTTTGTGTTAAGCTATCCACGCCGTCACGGTTTTCAATATAAAATCCAGTGCCTTCGGCATGGTCAGCATATTCTCGGTCATTACAATATTCGCCAAATTTAACCTGCGCTGTCCGAATATCGCCCCCTAGAATATCCCCCTTATCGCCCCCTAGAATATCTCCCTCGTAAATCTCCTTGCCGTTCCACTCTTCCTTTGTTTTACCACTATCTAACCATGCTTTTTGCTCGGCGGGTTTTAATTGCCCCCACTTTGTAGCATCATGGAGGCCGGTGTATTGCCTTCTAAAGAGTTTATTCATACCTTTTGGCCAGTACGTCCGGCAATTCAAAATGTCATCAGAATCAAGAACATAGTACCAAGCACCACCATCGAAGTAAGGGTCATAGGATTCATAACCGATACGCTTACTGGTTTGTTCGCTAGAGCCTTCCCTTAGTTCGAATTTAATCTCTCTCATTTACCTACCTCCCCCTTCACAATCCTCCCTTTTCTCCAAAGCGTTTATCCCAGTAGTATTGAATTGTCAGTATAAAGGAAATAGCCATTTCGGGGTCGTCGCCGCCATGAGGGTCATGACCACACTCTAAGCCATCCATACGGCAAGAAGTAGTATGAGGAGAATCTACCCCTAGTATTTTGCCTATCGGGCATAGTTCGCAATTTTGGTCAGTGTACGCACACAATGGGCAAGTGTAGAAGGTTTCAATCCCTCTTGCAGATAGAATTATATAACTCTCATGGCTGTAATCCGTTCCGTTTTCAAGCGCCCTTATCCTTGATTCAACTGTCAACTCAAGTGCCTCGGTTGCTGACTTAATCTCTCTCATTTCTTCATTTCCCCCTGTTGACATATACTGGGTCGTTGTAGAAGCGAACGCCCGGTACTGGCTTTTTATCGTGGTGATTTTTGGCGATGGCGTTCAGCATGGCCATGTCCACCATCATGTACTCGCGCGGCACATCGTCGGGTTTGACCACTTCGGCCTTCCAGTTATCTCGCATGGAGCCCGTGGTCAGCCCGGTACGTACTACCCTGGCCGATGCCGGGGCCTCTACGGGCGTGATGTCAACGGAAAACTCCCCAGTGCCGGACTGCTCGGCCTGTTCACGGGCGACCTCCATTGCCTTCCGGTTCGTTTCCTCGGCCTTCCGGCGGTGCTCCTCGACGGCGGCGTTGTAGTTCTTCATCTTCTGGGTGAGGATACTGTCGGCCAGCTCCAGCGGCCCCACGAACTCCTTGAAAGCCTTGTTGAAGGCATCCAGGTGGGCACGGAGGGGAGCAACGTATTCCTTACGCCTGTCCTCCAGGGCCCGGCGCAGGTTGCGGATAACGGCCATGTCGTCGGCGGCCCGCCCCTGCTCCACCCGGTCGAAGATAAGGCGCTCTTCGGCCAGGGCCAACAGCCTCTTCCCTTCCTCGTAAAGCTCCAGGACGCGGGGGTCGTTCTCCGGGCAGGTGCGCACGATGGATGCGGCACCAGCGTCAAGCAGGGATTTCAGGTCGTGGGGGTCTGCTTCAGGGGCTTCGGTGTTTGCAAAAGGGCGAGTAACAAGCGTTCCCGCTTCCCTCGCCGCATCCTCCCGAGTCAGCGCCGGTTTGACTATCTTTGACCCCGCCGGTATCGTTTTTATATCCTTGATGGCCTTGTACTCGGCTTCGGGCACATCGACGGCACTGACGGTTGCCGGGCAGTTCTTGTCGCGCACCGGAACCCACACCCTGTCGCCCACTGTCAGAGTATCTTCTGAGAGGTAGGTGTATTCCTGATAGCTTGGGCCTCCCTCCCCGAGGTCGTAGCGCACCTTGACAACCTGGAGAGTTTTTATATCTTCCATCATATCCCCCATTTAGTAATGAGATTTTGCCACTCTACCGTTTCTCCAACAGGAATTTCAGTATAACTTTCACCATCACCATCCATTATTTCCCCTCCAGATAACGGGCTTTAAGAGCTTGCCAATCTTCATTATAGACAGCAAAATCACCATCTTCATAGGCATCATTGGTTGGTAAACTACCCGCTAAATTATTTTCTATCTCCTTAAATATCTCCCTTGCTGTCTGCTGGCGGGTCTTGGCATCCTGTAATTTTACAAGTGTCTCAAAATCAAATTCAGCCGTTGTCGTGACATATATTCCCTCTTTTCTTTGGGTGAGTTTAAGTAAATCTAGTTTATCTACTTGGTCATAATTAATTAATCTCTCATTCTCTGCCATCATAACCCCCATTCCTTTTTAGCGTGACGAAAAGCCGCACCTGGTCGGCGTTGATGGAGATACTCGAATTTGTGAGGAAGTGCTCGGCGTACTCTCGGTAGTAGGCAACGGCATCACGCTTGCTGCCGGTGGCGTCGAGCAGGACGGCCAGGGCGAACTGGAGAGTGCCGCGGCTGCCGCCACCATAGCCGCACTCGAATTTATCGGAAAGGTCAAGAAGCCTGCGGCTGCGGGCCGGGTCGAACGGGGATTTCTTGAAATGGCCGTGCCGGTCTATCTTTATGCGCTCGGCGGTGAACTTCCACGGCCCCGGATGATGGTATTCCGGGCTGATGTTGTAGTAGACGCCTCCGCCCTCTGCGGCCATCCTTGCCATATCCTCCACCTCCTTGAAGACGTTGCGGGCCTTACCGGCGATGGCATAGCGGCTCATTTCCACACCTCCGCATGGTTTTGGGGAGCGTCAAATAAATCCCAGAAGGCGGCATCTATCGTCTCCTGGTACTCAGCCATGTTCGCCGGGTTTTTCAAGCAGTCAACACAGATGCGCGCCTTTACCGGAAGCCGGCGGCCATCATGTTGGAATTTCTCCCCGCACTTTCGGCACTTATAATTCCGGCGCCGTACCCCGTAGGCAACCCCCTGAGTCGCCCGGCTGCGGCAACCTCCATATTCCCCAGCGATACTCATATCAGTCCTCCCTTACCAATTCCATTACTTAAACCCTTAAAGGGTCGCCTCGTTAATCCTGTGGCTTCTTAGCTAGTATCTGGCTTACACGCTGGTACGTCAGGTTATAATGACTGGCTATCTTTTCCTGCGTTTGTTTCAGGACACGGTAGCGGAACTTGATTAAGAAGTCCCTCCAATGGTGATTGCGTTTCCACTTTTTGTTTTTTACTCTCTGCAAAGTTCTAATACCTCGCATCATTGACACTAGGCTAATTTAACGATATATTATGTTATGTTTTTGAGATTAATTACATCGTCGCACCCATGTTATATGTTATGTAGGGTTTTGTCAAGCCCCCCTCAGGCGTGGGAAATGTTAAAATTTCATAAAATTTGCACATAATAAGCTAATATTTGCATTACCAGCAAATCAGTATCTCTATGATTTCTTGGCCTTGATAAATACCACCCACTAAAGGATGGATAGCAGCATCGGTTTGGGGTTCGATATAAACTAATCCCCTATCGGTGGTCTCGAAGGCAACGACGGCGTGCTGCCCGACCCGATAACAGAGCAGGATGAAGGCACACCTTATCCCTGCGGCCTCGGCATTATTGTTGACTTCGGTGGCAAAGTGCCGGCACTCGTACTCGTTAAGGATAAACTCATTACGGCTCGTTAGGTCGTCAAGTAGGAAAGTCCGCATCTCGTCGAAGGTGGGGTTTTCCAGTTTCATCCAATCCTGAGTGACTGCGCCGCTGAGGGGAGGCTTGCCTGGAGTATCAAGGGTTTTAGCAAGAACACTCCCCGTACTTGTGATTGCAAGTAAAAGCGCTACTGCAAATATGATTATCTTTTTCATTTTCGTTCCTTCTTTCTCTGTTTATCCCAGTTGGGCGAGTGGCACCTGGGGTTAGGACACCATTTCGGTCTTTGCGGTTTGCGTGGCACCCAGGTATGACCGCAGCGCAGGCAGGTAAGGGTTGGTAACTTGATTACAACCATTTCTCACCATCCCACGTTTCATTGAAATTCTCCTTCATCACGAAGGACAGCCAGAGTTGCTCCATTGAATCCCCTATTCTAAGCATCTGCTCTTCGATTCCCTCAGCCATCTGGCAAACATCGTTAGTGATGTAGCGATAAAGAGGCTCAACATAGCCAATAGGGTTTCTATCCCAGCCTAGCATTTCCTGTAGCTGGTCTTGCTCAAGAAGGGGGAAGGCTCTTTCGCAATTACCGGTGGTTATTGCATCACGGTAATCTACAATTTCCCCATCTAAGACATATCGCATACGTTGTCTGCGACTGAAAATTAACACACCTATTGGAAGGTTATCTTTAATATCTAGCCAAGCCGATTCCATCATCTTGATATAAGTTTCGCTGGTATCCATCTCTAACTCCTTATTATAATCAGTGCTTTACTCTATTATTATAATCATACCGATACGGTTTGTCAACCCCCCCAATTTGGTAGTTAAAAAGAGAAGAGCCCCCGCCCTTTCGGGCGGGGGTTGACAATTAGATATATTGTTTGTTATATTATAGTTGTTACGGCGAGTCCTTGTAGGACGGCATAAGTGAAGCCCCCCGCTACCACCATCAGGGGGGCTTCACGCTTTTAGGAATTTTACGGGGCCACTTTAGCTGGACTTATGTATTCTCAAGCTGATTTTCGGCTTGAACGAGGTCGTCGTCCTCTGTCTCTCTGGAGAGAACATAATCGGAAATAGACATAAGTTCATTGGCAACTATATCCTTGAGTATGCCTATCCAGCTTTCCTCGTTAAACTTTCCATCATGGAGGTCGTTTCCCCTGTTCCAGTCCTCGCCGGGTCTAGGCTTCCGAGTATTTGCACCGCAGCCGAGATAGTCTGCAGATGCTCTTATGAAGTATTCGTGTCCATCTGTAAAAAGCCTAACCCTTACGGAATCCTCATCATATTCCCAGATAGCCTTATGCTTTTTACCCCACCTGCTCTCAAGTTCGGAAATCCAGTCTCCAAGTTTCTTTATATATTCGGGTTGTGCTTTATCATTTGCCATGTTTCTCCTTTCCGCAAATTGATTTAGCCCCGTAAATCCTGTTGAAACACTTTTGCTTCACTCGTAAGCTGGATATATTGGTTGTATATCTTTAACAAATTATTGAAGTGTCTCCTGAATTGAAGTCTCCCTTCCTCAATGGCCTGTAGGTAGACGGTGGGTATATCCCATATCTCTAGCTGTCCGGGCGGCTCTATGGGCTTCTCAATGGCTCTCATGGCATACGCAGCCTCTTCCGTGCAGAGGTACTTGTCATTGGCGGAATATCTTAAATCCTGTGAAGTGTAAGGCGGGAAATGCCAGTGACACATCAGGCGTACGGCATCGGCTATCAGATAAAGGAAATCAATATAGCCGTAGTCTTTACGTCCTATAAGAGAGGTGGAGAGTACGGCTCTTAAACCCTCTGCCCTTGTAATATTGGATGCCCTGTAAATCTCTATATCCGAGTTCATGTACTCATCAAAGAAACGGGCGCAACTTGGCCCCTTTCCCAGAGATTCCCGTGTTTCAAAGTCAACAAAATTACCCTCTTTATCAAATACGGGATGCCCGATAATGCCGAAATGGTATCGGTCGGTATGCCGGCCGCTCGGAGACTTGGTTAAAGTCCGGGAAGCCCACCCCGTTATACCTTTGCCCTTAGTTGCGAATATATCACCGGGCCAGATTTCAAACATCTTAACCTCCGCAAAAGGCATGCCATATTTTAGATAATATTTGGGGATTGTTAGTCAATAAATAAACTATCATCCCGGTTAAAATAACCAGCCAAGCCCCGCCGAATGAAACAGTTACTGTTCTCCAAATGGTGTTTGACCTTACAGCCCCGTTTATCCTGTCTACCTTTTTAATCAGGGAAGGCAAATCACCATTATCACCGTCTTTAATTTCCTTTAACCTTTCATCGAGTCTTCCTAGCTTTTCAGAAATTACATCCTGTTTCATTCTGCTCTCCTAATCTATTGCTTCGCTCACTGAAACACTGTATATCCCCTCATTACCAAACTCTGTACCCTTTTCCGTACCAGGCATTGCAGCCATTTCAACAAAGTATTCCGTGTCGTTTTTGTTTCCGGTAGGATAGAAGCTCATTAAAGTCCCTGTTTCTATCGCTGTCTTTAGGGCGTCTATTATATCTTGCCCTGACTGGTCTCCCTGAGACATCGCCATGACATTAAAATCAAACCCCCACAATACGGGAGGTGTAACACGATACTCCAAGATAAAAGACTCTATTTTTGGCGAATTGGTAGTGGTAGACCCTCTAACCAAATCTGCTTTCAACTGGATACTCTCAAAGGAAACCCCTACAGAATCGCCACTGGCGGGGAAACTTAAAGCCGTAGGTCTCGGAGAGGATTTAAAAGTACCTAATTCAGTCCAGGCCGTATCTTCATCGATTCTGTATGAAACAGTAATATATTCATTAGCGTTGCAGTCTTTAGTAACCGCCCTTACTTTATGGGCGACTTTGGACATGGACTCAAAATCAGAGTGAAATTTAGGATAGATGATGTAACCAGTTTCGGCGTAGGTATGACCAGCTATCTTGGTAACGTTATCGCTAACGTTGGGGAATGGTAAACTTTTTACATCAGTCCCCTCTCCGAAATATAAAGTACCTGAATCCCACATCAAAGCCCTTATGGGGGTATTAACCGAACCTATACGTACAGGATGCCAGTGTTTTCCTGTTAAATATCTCTTTAATATACAGGACTTCTTGGTATTCCCCCCGTCTAAAGCTATTACTAACCAGAAACCTACTCCAACCATGTCCGTGACGACGCCCTGTAAGTCCTCAGGCATACCATCATCCATGTCGGGGCCGATAGGAGTAACCACACCACTGATAATCTGGTAAATCCCCTTGCCTACCGCAACATAAGTTGCGCCCCTCCAATAAAGACCCTTTTTACCGGAGGTTAAGTCCTTTTCCCATGTAACTTCGGTGGGGCCGAAAACAAAGTTAGTAAAAACATCCAGATAGTACATACCTTGAGGGGTTAAAAAGTATAAAGTAGGGTTGTCCGAAGCATCCCTGCCCACGAACATTCCGGTAATATTAGAGGGTAAATTGGGGAAATTAGGCTTTGAAGTCCAGTTACTAACAATGTCATTAGCTGCGGAATATGCGAATCCGGCGTTTGCAGAATTTAAAGCGCAAAGGTGGTTTTCAAACTGAGCCAGATATGCAGATGGCAAATCCCCCGAAGCATCTTTAGCGCAACTGACCCACGAAGCACCTACGTTACTGTTTGTTCTTATTGAGTTATTATTTAAAGAACCTATACACAGAAATGAGCCTATACCAGACTCAATCAGGGTGGTGACTTCCCGCCCTAAAGTAACAGAGGCACTCCTGGCGGTGGTGATAGCCCTGGAAGCAGTTACTGCATGACCGAAAGTGACTTCGGCTGTTATTGTATGATGATGTTCAGTGTAGTAAACTGTTATTCGTATGTGGTCAACATATACAGTGCTTGCCTCGGCATAGCGTTCCACCGCAACAATAATCCCATCTATAGTAGCCCCACTTGGGATAGCAAACCCAAAGTTTGTGGCCTTTAAGTAATGGCTTATTGCGTATTTATAACAAGCATAAACAACACCGAAATTTGAGTTATTTATATCAGATGGAGACCAACTTTCATCCCATAAATCATCTGCTGCCCCATAAGATATATATTGCTCTACATCAGTAATGGTTACATCATCAGACTTATTTGTGCTACCAATATTACCATCTGATTTCACAATTTGAATCGCATAGATTTTCTTTGCAGCTGTGCCAACAACCACTGAGGCATAACTATCATCGCTTGTTTTGGCATTATCTGGATTAGACCACGTTTCAGTTCCAATGGTGTCGTCATCGGCCATTGTCCCAGGGCTTAAAGCACCAGTATCAGCCATTAGACAGTCACCCCATAAAAGACGATGGCATCCGTTGGAAGCGGGAAATCGGTTTTAACGGAAGTCCAACTTGAGCCATCTAAATAGGAAATCTGATTATTCCCTATTGCCCATACTTTATCGGCGTATTTTTTTATGATTTCTGGCTCTACCCCGAAAGACCCTAAAGTAGTGACTAAAGGCGGTAGTGTTTGAATGTTTCTACCAGTATCGGCATCGGCTTCCCAGAACCTGTCGTTATCTTCAGAACTCCACTTCTCAACACCCATGCCCGATTTTAAGTTGCCCCACTTCTGCTTTCTAGTGGGGGTGTAATCTGATTCTTGCGGGCTAGTGGTCATAAATTGCTGTGGGAATGGAGTAATCCGATGTTGCGAAACTCCACCTTTAATCGGAAATTCAAAGTCATTCAAGATAACCGAACGTTGCACTTCACCCATTTTAATTCTCCACAACGGCTATAGCTGAGCCTAAATTAGCCTGTATAGTTTCTCTAACCTTGTCGGCCATAGTTTGATTTAGTGTCATTTGAGTAGAGTGTATTTCAGAATCTACATCATGTCCCCTTATTCTTGATTGATGTAAAAGAGCCGCCGCCTGATACGATAGAAAGGTGGGGTTGATAGGACATTCCTCGGTATCGGTGTCTAAAATAGAAGGAGAAGCCAAACCTTTTATTCTTAAAGCCCTGCCGTCTGTGATAGTAAACAAGTCCTTTACGAACTCCAATTTGATAGTAGAGCCTGGTATGATTCTCCAATGCTCATTAGGGATTGGGTCGCTTGAATCGTAAAGACCCGATGTAGATGATTCCATTTCAATAGAATTTATGTAGAGGAAACTCGTTGGTAAGTCGTATTGATAAGTGTCGGTTGCTAAAGTTAAAGAAGTGTCTGTCTTGTTTTGTAGGGCTTCTTTAGCCACAATTTCTATCGCTAAGTTGATAAAGTCGTTATAGGTATCAACCGTGAATACCTGGTGCATCTCCACCAAGTCACCGGCTGTTAAAGTAGCTGCCGGTAAAAAGGTAAGTGCGTGGGTGGTATTTTCCCAGGCAGTAGGATTTCCCGATGTACCAACACCAGTACCTGAATAGCAGAACATCTCTATCCATTTCTTGAAATAAGTGTCAGGTTTCTCCCAATCGGTTTCAGCGCAGACAAAAGAACCTGAGGCGGGGGAGGTTACTGTCCCTGTGATTAAATCATTACAAAGTCTGGCCGTTAGGTGTCTGATTTGATAGCGTTGATAATTATATATGGCCATGAAAAACTCCTACCATGTTTCTACGTCTCTATTATCTCCTGTTTCACTAATTTCCCTGTTAGTACCCACTTCTGATATGCTTCTATTCGTACCTATTTTTTTAACCCGTCTTACCATCCTTGTAACGATGGAAGCCCAGATATGATGACCGTGTGTAACCGATGCCGAACGGAAGTAACCGGCTAATCTTGAGGCCGTGACCGCACGGCCAAAAGTAACGGAGGCAGTCCTACTTATAGAGATAGTTCTTGATGCCGAAGCTACTAAACCACGATTTACAGAGGCACTTCTAAAGAGATTAGCAAGGCGTGAAGCCGTAACCGACAGACCCCAATCTACAGACGCCGACCTTGATACATTGACAGCCCTGGAGGCAGACACCGCACGACCTAAGATAACGGTGGCAGTTCTTGGATAGTTTGCTAAACGAGAAGCTGTAACGGCGTGTCCAAAATTGGTAGATGCTGTTCTAAAAAGGTTTAATAAACGACTGGCAGATACGGCACGCCCGAAATCGACTGAGGCAGTCCTACTTATAGAGATAGTTCTTGATGCCGAAGCTACTAAACCACGATTTACAGAGGCACTTCTAAAGAGATTAGCAAGGCGTGAAGCCGTAACCGATAGCCCCCAATCTACAGACGCCGACCTTGATACATTGACATTTCTGGAAGCTGAGACAGCGTATCCTTGAGAAACGGAGGCTAATCTGGGATAATTCGCTAATCTAGAGGCTGTTACTCCGTGTCCAAAGTCTACAGAAGCGGATATGGGGTAATCGGTAACTCCGGCTGCTGGCGCAATCGCTACAAGCTGACCTGCGTTTCTCGCAGGGCCACCAGTAATGTTCGCCGTTCCGTTCCCAGTAGCAGACGTTTCCGGCCTGGTGGCATAACCCAATGACATACCTAAATCAGCGGTCAAGTCAGAGGGTAAATCATAAGCCTCTTCCCAAGATGCGGGATTGTCATTGGCGATAGCATAACCACTCAAGGTGTAATCATTTGCAACACCACAAAATAGACAAATTTCGCAGTTTGCTACAGAGGGTGTTAAACCGTCCGATGTAACTACTGTGTCGTAGTTAACTTGTCCCTCGTCTGCATTTATAGGGGCTGAGGGGTCGTGCCCATACCAGGCAGTGATTACCCCTCTGTTTGAAGCAGCACCAGTAGCCGTAAAAGTAAAATTTGCAGCGGCCACATCATCGGCATCAGCGATTTTCCAGAATAACTCTGTTGCTATGTAATAAGACGTTCCATCTTGCCTTATACTCACCCAATCATCAGGGGCAGTGAAAGACTGCACGGACTCGATGCTAGTCCCAACTACATGGGCAATCATCAGGTCGCCGACTTCTAATCCGGCTGGCTTCGTGATTACACAGCTTGTTGAGTCCGCACCAGGGCTAGAGCCATAAGAACGAAAGGTTACTGCCATTAGACCGTCACCCCATAAAAGACGATGGCATCCGTTGGAAGCGGGAAATCAGTTTTAACGGAAGTCCAATCCGGGATGACAGGTTTGGAGACATTGTGTAAAGGATAACAAAGACTCCCGATTTCTGGATATAGAGATACCCCTACCTTTAAGACACCCTTGTGGATATGGGTACTATGGAACTTGAGTTGAGGCATTAACCATTTTTCCCTCTGATTTTATGGGTTACGGTCACGGTATCATCTACCTGTAAGGCAACATCCCCCGCGTAGCAGCATACCGAAGTCAGGGCGTCTTTGTCGGTGTTGCAGATAAGATGCCCTTTTATGGTGTCCGTGGCTGCCGCAGTAAACGGGTGGTAGACGTGAATAGTATCACCCGTAAACGATGCGCTGGAAGCGGTTATCGTGGCGATAGCGGTGATTGCACAACCCGAAGCTGTAGATTGTGTGTAATCCGAATATCCACTTGCTGTCGCTGCCGAACACGCCGTCTTGATTAAAGAGATACTATTAATCTTGGTAGCGGTCAACCCCATTGCTAACAGGTTTAGTTCTACGACCCCTTCGTTATTTAAGACCTGTTCTTGTGCCATGACATTATCCTCCTGGTTTCTTCTTTACATTTGTCTATTGTTTCCGGGGCGGGTTCCCCGGTTCTGTACTTTTCTTCTATCTCATCATTCCGGTTTTCCTGACAGTAAATACATCTTGCGGAATGGTATTCCCTTATTGCTTCAAATAAATCTAATATCTTTTTACATTCCTCATTCCAAAGGTCTAACTCATGTCTGTATTCTTTTATATGATTAGGACAGGGCACTTCCGGCATGGGTGGGAGTTCTGGGCTTAAAACAGTAGTCTCACGATAGATTAAGTTGCCGATATTCCCCCCACAGCCAGGACAGTGCCTTTCGATAATGAGTCCATTCTCCCAAGTTAGTTCAAACGGAATACGGCACTTCTCGCAAAGACCCCCTCTAAACTCCATTCCGTAAGTCACCTCTATTTCTTTTTCGTTTGTTGCTTCCGGCATCTTTTCCTCCCTATTAAAGTAAAAGGTTCCAAAATATCAATTATCTCGCCGTATTCGTTAAACTCCCTTTTCCATCTTTCCCTATCCCATTCGACCTTATGTGTGGGGTCTTGCCAGAAACTCGAATCCTCGACTGGTGTGATAGATGCGATGACTACATCTCCTGAGACCCTGAAAGCCTCAGATATTGATTTGAGAGGGTCTGAGAGGTGTTCTAATACGTCTACCGAATAGACAACATCAAACGTATTATCGGGGTAGTCCAGGTTTTCGGCATCCCCTTTAAAAACGAATTCACTGAAATGTGCGGGGTTGATTTCTATCCCGATTGCATCTATACCTTTTTCTCTTAACTCTTTAACTCTCTTGCCGTCCCCGCAGCCTATTTCAAGGACTTTGCCCTTCATATAAGCTGATAAATCGGGGATATTCGTGTAGTATTGAGATTGCATAGCCCACTTGTATTCATCGTTAAAATCCTGTTCTATATCGTCTAGGGGGATGAATCTTATTTCTGTCAAATAAAGGTCTTTAAAGAATCCTCTTACTTCGGGGAATCCCCAGAGATATTCCCATGTCTCTTTGACTTCCCTTTTAAACTTCTTTGAAAGCCAATTATATAGTGGGCATTTAACATCTACGGAGAGAGTGCCATCTGATTTTGGGATTACAGGATAACTCCTCGATAGTATCGGTCTAAAAACCTCTTTTTCATTGGGTAGAAATCCAGTTATATCGGGACATATTTTGCCACACCACTCCCCGCAATCCCCCATCATTATTCGCCCGTCAAATTCCTCATATAGTTTCCTGTAGTCGGGAATTGTCTGGACTTTTACCTTTAAACCTTCAATTTCCCTTAAAATAGGCTTCCAGTATGTTTCAAATACGTTATCCCAATCGTAGGATTGAATAAAATCACGCCCTTTTTTTGCCTTATAAGCTCTATCGGGGTCGTTGTAGGCTATTTCTAATGTTTTTAAGATGCTTTCAGAGCTTACATCAGGTCTCCACGCCCTGTTAAACCACTCCCACTCTTTGACTTTTATCAGGTATTGAGTGGGGCAGAGTTCCGGGCCGGTTGAAGCCCCTGTCGTGACT